>OLID01000147.1_pt1 | contig 40818 bp, 35 predicted proteins | sample 1609361 | NCBI WGS metagenome assembly OLID01 (sample SAMN05416778, study PRJEB24817) | seawater metagenome | isolation source: Sea water | place: Canada:Atlantic | collected 2013-07
GAGATTTCTGCCTGTCTCGTGGGCTCGGAGATGTGTATAAGAGACAGTCATTATACGGTGAATATCTTGAAGATGGCAAGGTGACTGTGAAAGAACTTGGCGGATGGGAATGCGCTAAATGCCACTATTAATTTTTTAGGAACTAGAAGAATTCGAAATAAGAATTATGGGAATGACAAGAAAATATTGGAAAGGAATTGATGAGTTAAAAGAGACTCCACAATTCTTAGCATCCAGAGATCAAGAGTTTCCTGCTCAATCTTCAGTTGAAGAGTTTTTGAGCGATGAAAGTTTACAGGAAACATCGACAGCGCGTCGTGATTTCTTGAAATTTTTAGGGTTTAGTGTTGCAGCTGCTACAGTTGCCGCATGTGAGGCGCCTGTTACTAAGGCAATTCCTTACGTTAATAAACCTGAAAACGTAACTCCCGGTTTAGCTACTTGGTACGCTTCTACCTATTACGATGGTAATGCATATGCAAGTATATTGGTTAAAACAAGAGAAGGACGACCAATTTATATTAAAGGAAATAAAGATTTCGGTGTAACAAAAGGAACGACTAATCCTCAAATTATTGCATCGGTACTTAGCTTATACGATAGTGCGCGTTTAACAGGTCCAACTATTGGTGGTGAAGTGAAATCTTACTCTGAAGTTGATAAAGGAGTTATCGCAGGATTGAAATCAGCGAAGGAAATAGTATTGTTATCAAATACAGTAATTAGCCCTTCTATTGGAGGAGCAATTGCGGAATTTTCAGCTGCCTACGAAGGAAAAGTAAAACACATACAATACGATGCCGTTTCTTATTCTGCAATGCGTGCTGCAAATAAAGCCTCTTTTGGATTGACAGTTGTTGCTGAAGATCCATCTTCTGCAGGTATTATTCCAGATTACGATTTTTCACAAGCAAAAACTATCGTTTCTGTTGGAGCTGACTTTTTGAATTCATGGTTATTACCAACTCAGTTCGCGGGTCAATACGCTTCTAGAAGAAATCCAGATGGTGAGTGGATGTCAAAACACTTCCAGTTTGAATCATTACATTCTATTACAGGATCAAATGCGGATGCTCGTGGGATGATTAAACCATCTGAAGAAGCAAACGTTTTAGCCTACATTTTGAAAGGATTGGGTGTTAACACAGATGTTTCAACAAAATTGGATGCAGCGAACACAAAAATTGCGAATGAAGCGATCAAAGCATTGAAAAAATCAAAAGCAAACTCTCTTGTAGTTGCAGGATCTAACAATGTGGCTGTTCAAACACTAGCAAATAAATTGAATGCATTTTTAGGAGCTTACACGGCAACTATTAATTTAAATAACCCTATTAACATGTTCAAATCGGAAGATGAGAACATGAACGCTTTTGTTAAGAATGTGATTGCAGGAAAAGGCCCAGATGCAGTTGTTATGTTTGGAGTAAATCCAGCTTACACATTGCCAAATGGCGTTGAGTTTGCAGAAAAGCTAGCTAAAATAAAAACAACTGTTTCAATGTCGATGTACGCGGATGAAACAGCTGCTAAGGCTAAATATATTGCTCCTGATCATCACGGACTAGAATCTTGGTCGGATTACAATCCTACTGCGGCTCACTGGTCTGTTGGTCAACCAACAATTCGCCCTTTGCACAATACAGCCTCAGTTGTTGAGTCTTTATTGGTTTGGGCTGGAAATGCAAATAGAGGAGGGAAAGATTCAAAAGTTGCTTACGATTACATTAAAGGTAATTGGCAACAATATGGATTCCCAATGCAAACGAAATATACAGATGCGGAAACGTATTGGAATATGATTGTTCACAACAGTTGTGACAATGATCCAATTCCAGCGGCAACAGCTGTTGCGTTTAACGATGCTGCATTATCTGGAATAGCAAGTAAATTGCCAAAAACATCAGATAGAGAAGTTATTTTATACCAAAAAGCAGGAATGGGAGTTGGGTTCCAGGCAAATAATCCTTGGTTACAAGAGATGCCAGATCCAATGACTAAAGTGACTTGGGATAACTACATTACAATGAATCCTGTTGAAATGGCAAAAGCTGGTTACGCAACTATCTTTGACCAAGAAAATGGATTGAATTTAGCAACGATCAAAGTTGGTTCTAAAGAATTGACTTTGCCAGTTTACCCGCTTCCAGGACAAGCACCAGGAACAGTTGGAGTAGCTTTGGGTTACGGTCGTGGTGCCAATGGAGAAAATATTGGGAAGGCAGCTTACCAAACAAAAGAATACGGTGGACATATAATTTTAGAAAACGGAAACCCAAAACCTATTGGTGCTAACGCCTTCGCGTTTACTTCGTATTCAAATGGTTCTATGTCTTACTCGGCTGATTGTACTGTCACGAAATTAAACGAAACCTACCTTATCGGAGCAACACAAATTAGCTCTACGGTAATGGGACGTTATTCAATTGTTCGTGAAACTACTTTGGATATTTTTAAATCTAAAGGAAAAGAGGCTTACAATCCAGCGTTTACATTACAAAAATTAGACGAGCACGGTCACCACGTTGAAGCTCCAGTAGGAGAATTTGATTTGTGGGAAGCACATCCAGTTGAAAATATTGGACACCGTTGGGGAATGACAATTGACTTGAGTTCATGTTTCGGATGTGGGTCTTGTTTAATTGCATGTCAGTCTGAAAACAATGTACCAGTAGTTGGTAAAACAGAAATTAGAAAAGGACGTGAAATGCATTGGTTGCGTTTGGATCGTTACTTCTCATCTGATGAAGAAGCAGCTATTGGAACAAAGAAAGATAAATTGGATTTCACCTACGCCGATGCTGAAATTGCAGCGTTGAATCCTAAGGTGGTTCATCAACCAATGATGTGTCACCACTGTAACCATGCACCATGTGAAACGGTTTGTCCTGTTGCGGCAACAACACACAGTAATGAAGGATTGAACCAAATGGTTTATAACAGATGTATTGGTACAAGATATTGTGCGAACAACTGTCCTTATAAAGTGCGTCGTTTTAACTGGTTTAACTACCCTTCTTACAAAGCGCAAGCTGAAATTAACCCAGCTCAGGACGATTTAGGACGTATGGTATTAAATCCAGATGTTACGGTAAGAACGAGAGGTGTTATGGAAAAATGTTCTTTCTGTGTTCAACGTATCCAAGAAGGAAAATTAGAAGCGAAGAAGGAAGCTCGTCCAGTGAAGGATGGTGATTATGCAACAGCATGTGCTGATGCATGTCCGTCAAATGCAATAACAGTTGGAGATTGGAATGATTTAAAATCAATGGTACGAAAAAGTGCTGATGATAAGCGATCATACCAAGCGTTGGAAGAGATTGGCGTTAAACCGAATGTTTGGTTTAAAGTTAAAGTTAGAAACGAAGAGAATAGTCTTTTAGATAAGTTACAGGTTGAAAAAGCGAGTCATGGTGGTCATGACGAAGCTCACGCAACTGAAGCTCACGAAGGAAGCAATCATCATTAATTGAATATAAAAACCTATTGTAATGCATAAGGAAGCAGCAATTAGAGAACCCCTCATTTTAGGTCACAAGACCTATCACGACATCACTGAAGATGTATGTAAGCCAATCGAGGATAAGGCTCCAAAAACTTGGTATATCTTATTTGGGATTGCTTTAATAATCGGTTTGTACGGTGTTGGATGTATTCTATACCTACTAGGAACTGGAGTTGGAGTTTGGGGATTGAACAAAACCATTGGATGGGCTTGGGATATTACTAATTTCGTTTGGTGGGTTGGTATTGGTCACGCCGGTACATTAATTTCAGCGGTACTTTTATTGTTCCGTCAGAAATGGAGAATGGCGATTAACCGTTCTGCAGAGGCAATGACAATTTTTGCAGTATTTATGGCAGGATTGTTTCCGTTAATTCACATGGGTCGTCTTTGGTTAGGTTATTGGGTATTACCATTGCCGAATCATTTCGGATCTTTATGGGTTAACTTTAACTCGCCACTTCTTTGGGACGTATTCGCGATTTCAACCTATTTATCGGTTTCATTTGTATTCTGGTACATTGGATTAATTCCTGATTTCGCTACAATTAGAGATAGAGCGAAGAAACCACTTTCTAAAAAAATGTATTCCATCCTTTCATTTGGATGGTCAGGTAGAGCGAAACATTGGAATCGTTTTGAGTTGATCTCGTTGGTTCTTGCTGGTTTAGCAACTCCACTTGTATTCTCTGTACACTCGATTGTATCTTTCGATTTCGCCACTTCGGTTATTCCTGGATGGCATACAACGATTTTCCCTCCGTACTTTGTTGCTGGAGCGGTATTCTCGGGATTTGCAATGGTACAAACGCTATTGTTAATCATGCGTAAAGCAATGCACTTGGAAGCATACATTCATACAAAGCATGTTGAATACATGAATATAGTAATCATGGTTACCGGTTCTATTGTTGGAACGGCATACATTACTGAGTTGTTTATTTCATGGTATTCTGGTGTTGAATATGAGGCATATGCTTTTATTAATCGTGCAACAGGACCATATTGGTGGGCTTACGCGGCGATGATGACATGCAACGTTGTATCTCCACAGTTGATGTGGTTTAAGAAATTAAGACGAAGCTTATTATTTACATTCTTTATATCGATTGTTGTAAATATTGGGATGTGGTTTGAGCGTTATGTAATTATTGTGACGTCATTGCACCGTGATTACCTTCCATCTTCATGGAGTATGCACTACCCAAGTCACATTGATATTGGTGTTTACATGGGAACAATTGGACTTTTCTTCGTATTCTTCTTGTTGTTTGCTCGTTTCTTCCCTGTATTGGCATTGAATGAGTTAAAAACAATCTTGAAATCATCTGGAGAGTCTTACAAAAATGGAGACGCAGGACACCATCCAACTTCGGCACCAGTTGTTGAAGCGAAAAAGGAAGAAACGCCTGCAGTAGAAACAACAACTACAGAAACGGCGTCCAATACAAATGATTTACTTTCTATAGTTGGTACGGTTTCATCGGATAAAGCAGATGACTTAAAAGCAATTACTGGTGTTGGTCCAGTTTTGGAAACTGCTTTAAACGAAATAGGAATTTATTCTTACGAGCAAATCAGTAAAATGACGAAACGTGAGTATGATATAATGGATGAAATGACAGGAAAGTCTGCAGGTAAAGCTGAGAAGGATGACTGGGCAGGACAGGCCAAAGAGTTAATGAATAAATCTAACAATCAATAAGACATGGCAGACAAAGTAATATATGCAATGTATGACGATGACGACGTACTAAAAGACGGCGCTAAGAAGTTGGTATCAAAAGGAGTGAAAGTTGCGGATGTATTTTCACCGTTCCCAATTCACGGGATTGATCCTATAATTGGAGTTGAACAAACGCGTTTAGGTATTTTTGCCTTCATCTACGGATTGATAGGTTTGACACTAGCTACAGTGGGTATGCGTTATTTCATGATTGTGGATTGGCCTATGAATATTGGTGGTAAACCAAGTTTCTCTTATATGGATAACATGTTGTCTTTTATTCCGATTTCATTTGAGTTTACGGTATTGTGCGCAGCGCATGGAATGGCAATTACCTATTTAATTGCAAATAGAACGTTACCTGGGATGAAAGCTAAAAATCCAGACCCAAGAACAACGGATGATCGTTTTGTTATGGAATTGAGAACTAGTGATAACCATCAGTTTTCTGTTACAGAATTAGAGGACATGTTGAAAGGAACAGGTATTGTTGAGTTGGAACAAAAAGACATTGTATAATTTTCTTACACCAGGATAAAATGAAATTTAGAGTAATATCAAGTATAGCAATTGCAGCCGTTTCAACGATTATGTTGGGATCATGTGGTGCAGATCCTGATAGTGCAGGATTTGAATACATGCCAGACATGTATCGTTCGTCGGCAATTGAACCGTATGTTGATTACGGTGAAATTAAAGGTCGTGAGAACGCTGAATTAAAAATGAAGCTTTCAGCTAAAGTGCCTCCGTTTGGAACAATTCCTTATTATGGAACAGATTCAAGTGAAGTAATGTTAATGCTTCCTTATGGAAGAAAAGGACATACATCGATGCGCCAAACTCATGGATTATACGGTTATGATTTAGTTGGTTCTAATGAATATGAGGCAGCTGCAGCAGATAAAAATCCGTTAGTGTTGACTGAAGCAAATTCTGAAAAGATTTTTGCAGATGGTAAACGAATTTTCAATTCAACGTGCGCGCACTGTCACGGTGAAAAAGGAGATGGAAATGGACCAATGATGTTAAGTGGTGCGTATGTTGGAGTTCCGGACTATGCAAATTTAAAAGCGTTGGGTGACGGTCAAATTTTCTATTCTATTTATTATGGAAAAGGATTTATGGGAGCGCACAACTCTATCTTGAATAAGAAAGAAATATGGACTTTGGTTCATTACATAAGAAAGTTTCAGAATGCGGATTACGGTACTCCAGGTGCAGAAATGCAAATGGCAGTGATTGCTGACTCACTTTCTCATTAATTGAATATAAATTGACGAATTAAGAAGATGGAATTCAAAATAGCAAAAAAGGCAAAAGTATTTACAATGTCATTAATTGTCATTGGTGTATTGTTCACGGCAATAGGAATTGCTTTGAACATGGGTGATACGAACTTTAAGCAACGAATTATTGCAAACGGCTTAATCGATAGCTACTTTTTCTTTTCGATTGGATTAGGGGCATTATTCTTTCTTGCATTGCAATATGCAACTGAAACAGGTTGGTATGCTGCGGTAAAAAGAGTGATTGAAGCTGTTGCAGGTTTTATTCCTTACGGAATTGGAATGATGGTTCTCGTTATGCTTGCTTTGACAATTACAGACGGTGCTCATATCTATACGTGGATGGACCCAGAAACAGTTGCGCATGATGAGTTAATTCAAGGAAAGGCTGCATATTTGAATAAAGGATTTTTCTGGATTCGAACAGTGGTTTATTTAGCAACTTACTATATTTTCTGGGTAGGATTTAGAAAAAGATCACTAAAGGAAGATATTGAAGGCGGTACTGAAATTCACTTTAAAAACTATAGAAAGGGAGCACACTTTTTAGTATTCTTTGCGGTGTTTAGTTCAACTTCATCTTGGGATTGGATTATGTCAATTGACGTTCACTGGTTCTCTACATTATTTGGTTGGTACACGTTTGCTGGAATGTGGGTGTCAACTATGGTTGTATTGGTGACTTTAACGTTGTATCTTAAAAAATTAGGTTATTTGCCTAAAGTAAATGATTCACATATTCATGATTTGGGAAAATGGACTTTTGCAACATCATTTTTATGGTCTTACTTATGGTTCTCACAATTCATGTTGATTTGGTATGCTAACATTGGAGAAGAAGTAACATACTACATTATGAGAATTGAAAATTTCAAAATTTTGTACTTTTCAATGTTCTTTATCAACTTTGCTTTCCCAATGTTGCTTTTAATGTCTAGAGAAGCAAAAAGACATTCTGGAATTCTGACAATGGTAGGTGTTATAATTTTAATTGGACACTGGTTAGATGCATACATTATGGTTGTAGGAGGTTCAATGGGAGCAACTGCTGAAATTGGATTCTTAGAAATTGGAATGGCATTGGCATTTGCAGGTTTGTTTATTCGAATTATTCTTGTAAATCTTACGAAAGCTCCTTTGAGCCCAGTAAATCACCCATTCTTAGATGAAAGTGTTCATCACGAAATTTAAAAACATTTATCACAGATAACATTAAAAGTAGATGGTAACGAAATTGGTCATATTAGCGGTAATAGTTTTAGGAGTAATCGCTGTTGCGCAACTGATGAGAGTCTATGAGCTTTCATCTAAACTTAGAAATAAGGAAGAAGGGGAAATTAGTAATAGAGACAATCGTTTTAATGCGAACATGATGTTGATTTTCATGGTTGTATTGTTTGGTGGGTTTATATGGCTAATGTTGAAATACGGATGGACAGGAAGAGGTGATGCCGCTTCAGTTCACGGTCGTGAAATTGATTGGTTATTGAATTTGAACTTCATAATCATTGTTGCAGTATTCTTTATTACAAATGCTTTATTATTCTTGTTTGCCTTTAAATACGTAAAGAAACCAGGTGTAAAAGCATTTTACTTCCCACACAACAATAAATTGGAAATGATTTGGACCGTGGTTCCAGCATGTGTACTTGCGGTTATTATCATTTTAGGATTAAAAAGTTGGAATCAGGTTACAGATGAAGCGGTTCCTGAATCAATTAGAGTAGAGTTATTCTCAAAACAATTTGATTGGACTGCTCGTTACTCTGGTGCGGATAATATTTTAGGAAAATTTGATTACAAATTAACAACTGATAATAATGAATTGGCAATTTTAACAACTGCCACTTTGGATTCAGCAATTTATCAAATGGAATTCGGTGCAATGGGAATCAATGCTTTAGAATCAAAACTAAATGACTCTAAATTAATGATGATTCCAGAGGAACGCGAAAAAATGATGACTGATCTAGGACGTAAAGAAATGTTAGTTCGTTTGCTTTATCAAATGAAAGGTCGTCACGATGCGAAACTGGATGCACAGGCATGGGATGATATCATTCAAAAGGATACTTTATACTTATGTAAAGGGAAAGAGTATGAATTTAACTTCAGATCTAAGGATGTGATTCACTCAGCGTACTTTCCAAACTTTAGAGCCCAAATGAATACGGTTCCGGGAATGACAACTCGTTTCAAATTTACGCCTGATACGTCTACTGAAGAGTACAGAAAATACAAAAAGAACCCAAAGTTCAATTATGTGTTGATGTGTAATAAGATTTGTGGTGGAGCGCACTACAAAATGAAAATGATTGTAGTTGTTTTGGAAAAGAAAGATTACATGAAATGGATGGAATCTAAGAAAATGGAAACATTCAAAGATAAATATTTCGCAACTGTGGCACCAGCTGCAGATATAACACCAGAAGGTGTTGTTGATGGAGATACAACTCAAGTTGCAATTCCAGCAAATTAATTAGTAGAATAATATTAAATTAAAATAGATAGAAATGGCTGCAGTAGCGCACGAAGCACACGGACACCACGATTCTCATGATCATCATGATCACCACCACGAGAGTTTTGTATCAAAATATATCTTTAGCCAAGATCATAAAATGATTGGTAAGCAGTTTCTTATGACTGCTGTCTTCATGGGGGTTGTGGCAATGTTATTGTCCATCTTGTTCAGAATTCAATTGGCTTGGCCAGGTGAAAGCTCTGATTTTGTTTCCTTCTTTTTGGGAGAAAACTGGGCTCCGGGTGGAGTAATGAAGGAAGATATGTATTTGGGGTTGGTAACAATTCACGGTACAATTATGGTCTTCTTCTTATTGACTGGTGGACTTTCAGGAACATTTTCTAATATCTTAATTCCTTTGCAAATTGGAGCAAGAGATATGGCTTCAGGTTTCTTGAATATGCTTTCATATTGGTTCTTCTTAATTTCATCTGTATTGATGTTATTATCTCTATTTGTAGAGTCGGGGCCTGCAATGGCTGGATGGACCATTTATCCTCCTTTATCTGCATTGCCTCAAGCTGTTAGCGGATCTGGTTTAGGAATGACACTTTGGTTATTCTCTATGACTGTTTTCATTGCGTCATCTTTGATTGGTTCATTGAACTATATCGTAACGGTGTTAAATCTACGTACAAAAGGAATGTCAATGACTCGTCTACCTTTAACGATTTGGGCTTTCTTTATCACAGCGATTATCGGTGTTCTTTCTTTTCCTGTATTGTTATCAGCAGCATTGCTGTTAATGATGGATAGATTAGCAGGTACGAGTTTCTACCTTTCTGATATTATCGTGGGAGGTGAAATGTTAACGCAACATGGTGGATCACCGCTGCTTTATCAACATTTATTTTGGTTCTTAGGTCACCCAGAGGTTTATATTGTATTGATTCCAGCTCTTGGGCTATCTTCAGAGATTATTGCAACAAATTCGCGAAAACCAATTTTTGGTTACCGAGCAATGATTGGATCCATTTTGGCAATTGCCTTCCTTTCGTTTATTGTATGGGCACATCACATGTTCGTCACGGGGATGAATCCGTTCCTAGGAAGTGTCTTTGTATTTACAACCTTATTGATTGCAATACCTTCTGCGGTAAAAGTATTTAACTACATTACAACTTTATGGAGAGGATCAATTGTCTATACTCCTGCAATGTTATTTGCTATCGGATTGGTTTCTACATTCATTACTGGAGGTGTTACTGGAATTATTCTTGCAGATGCTGCTCTTGACATCACTATTCATGATACATACTTCGTAGTTGCTCACTTCCATGTCGTAATGGGATTGTCTGCGGTCTTTGGTATGTTTGGTGGTGTTTATCATTGGTTCCCAAAAATGTTCGGAAGAATGATGAATACTCGTTTAGGATATGCTCACTTCTGGATTACGATCGTTGGAGCTTATGGAGTTTTCTTCCCAATGCACTTTGTTGGATTGGCAGGTGCGCCACGTAGATATTACGATTATTCAGTTTATGGTGATTTTGATATTGAGTCATACAACTTAATGTTGGATTTAAATGTAATTATTACAGTATTCGCGATTATCGCAGCATTGGGACAATTGTTGTTCTTGTTTAATTTCTTCTACAGTATTTTAAGAGGACCAATCGCTCCTGCTAACCCTTGGAAAGGAACTACTTTAGAATGGACTACACCAGTAGAAAGAATTCACGGTAATTGGCCAGGAGAATTACCAACTGTACACAGATGGCCATATGATTATTCTAAACCAGGTTTCGATGTGGACTTCATACCACAAGATGTTCCTTTAGCTGAAGGCGAAGAAGAACACTAGAAAATAAAATTAATTGAAGCCCTTTGTTATTTGACAAAGGGCTTTTTGTATTTTTGAACAAAGCATTTCCTATTGGAAGATACATTTGATTATAGAAGCGAAGCTGAAAACAGTGAACAGGATTACGATAGAGTTCTCCGACCGAAACGATTGGAAGATTTTACTGGTCAGGAAAAGATTGTTGCTAATCTTGAAGTATTTGTCCAAGCGGCGACTTTACGAAATGAATCGCTTGATCATGTTTTACTTCATGGACCTCCAGGACTCGGTAAAACGACTTTGGCGAATATCATTGCAAATGAATTAGGAGTTGGGTGTAAGATCACTAGCGGTCCTGTTTTAGATAAACCAGGCGATTTAGCAGGACTTCTTACTAATTTGGAAACGGGCGATGTGCTTTTCATTGATGAAATTCACAGACTAAGTCCGGTTATTGAAGAGTATTTGTATTCTGCCATGGAGGATTACAGTATCGATATTTTAATCGATAGTGGCCCAAATGCAAGAACAGTGCAAATTGCGTTAAATCCTTTTACGTTAATTGGTGCTACAACTCGTTCAGGATTGTTGACTTCACCACTTCGTGCACGCTTTGGTATAAACCTCAGGCTACAATATTATGATGCTAAAACCTTGACATTAATTGTTGAGCGATCTTCAGGGTTATTGAATATTGAAATTGATGAGGATGCTGCTTATCAAATAGCAAGTAGAAGTCGCGGTACACCGAGAATTGCAAATGCACTTTTACGTAGGGTTAGAGATTTTGCCCAAATCAAAGGCGATGGTCGAATCAATTTAGATATTACAAATCATGCGCTTGAAGCGTTGAATGTAGATCAAAATGGTTTGGATGAAATGGATAACAAAATATTAACCTTAATCATCGACAAGTTTGGTGGAGGCCCTGTTGGCTTGACTACTATTGCTACCGCTATTGGAGAGAATGCTGGAACACTTGAAGAAGTCTACGAACCCTTTTTAATTCAAGAAGGATTTTTGATGCGCACTCCACGCGGTAGAAAAGTGACTGAAAAGACGTATAAACATTTGGGAAAAAACTTGGGATTCACTCAAGGAGGATTGTTTTAACTTTTCAATTATGGAATCACTAATGTTAAATTCAACAGATGATTTAACAACGGATTTACTAGAATCGGGGGTTGTAACTTGGGACGATATTGTTCGCTCCGTGCAATGCTTTCACTACGGTAGAAATTCAGATAGAAATAACTTAAATTTGGTGTGGTATGAGCGTAAAGGTACTTGCAGTTCGAAACATGCTTTCTTGAAACACATTGCTGATTTAAATGAATTGCCTAAAATAGACCTGAATCTAGTTTTTTACAAAATGAATAAACAGAACACTCCCGGAATTGGAGATGTTTTGGAAAAGAATGAATTAAATTATATTCCAGAAGCGCATTGCCACCTTACGGTGAATGGAACAGAATTAGACATCACAACTGTTCAATCTAATTTTAAAAAGTATAAAAACGATATTATCCAAACTCGTGTTATTCAGCCGAATGACGTGATATTCAATAAAATTGAATGGCATAAAGAGTTTATGGAAAGTTGGAGAATTCAAAATCATCCTCACATTTGCTTTGATGCACTTTGGACAATACGTGAAACGTGTATCAAACAATTAGAAAAAAGTTCTTAAGTTGAATTCAAAAGAACAAAATACGGCTATTATAAAAAACAAAGCACTTGAGCTTGGTTTCATGTTTTGTGGAATTTCAAAGGCCGATTTCCTTGAGAAAGAAGCGAAACAATTGGATCTTTGGTTGAAAAGTGGTAAGCACGGTAAGATGTCTTACATGGAAAACCATTTTGATAAGCGTTTAGACCCAAGACTGCTAGTAGATGACGCCAAAACTGTAGTGTCGTTACTACTCAACTATTATCCGTCGGAAGTACAGGAGAAAGATGCGCCAAAAATTTCCAAATATGCTTATGGAGAAGATTATCATTTTGTCATCAAAGAAAAATTAAAGGAATTATTCGCTTTCATTCAGGACGAAATTGGTGAAGTGGGCGGCCGTGTTTTTGTGGACTCTGCTCCAGTAATGGACAAAGCTTGGGCGCAAAAAAGTGGATTGGGATGGGTTGGAAAACACACGAACATTATTCACCCAAAACACGGATCGTTCTTTTTCATCGCAGAATTAATTCTGGATTTGGAATTGGAACCAGACGGACCGATAAAAGATTACTGCGGAACGTGCACAAAATGCATTGATGCTTGTCCAACTGATGCCATCGTTCAACCTTATGTGGTGGATGGTTCAAAATGTATTTCTTACCTAACGATTGAATTAAAAGACGAGTTATTGCCTACGGAATTCAAAGGAAAAATGGAAAACTGGGCGTTTGGATGTGACATTTGTCAAGATGTTTGTCCTTGGAATCGTTTTTCTAAACCAAACAATGAGCCGCGCTTTAATCCTCATGAAAACCTATTAAAAATGAATAAAGCCGATTGGGAGGATTTAACCCAAGAAATCTTTCAAGAACTCTTCAGAAAAAGTGCGGTAAAGCGCACCAAGTTTGATGGTTTGAAACGGAACATTGATTTTTTGAAGTGATACAGAATTTCTTTCGACCGTTCAATTCTGCACATTCCTAAACTAATTCCGTTTTTTACCTCTTCTTTTTTTGTTTTCATTTCAACTCTTCGTAAATTGGAGCGTTAAATTAAACTACGACTATGCCAGAAAATGAAAATGGAGGCGCGATATCATACAGTATGACGCCTTATTCGGGACCTTGGACTAAGGCACATGCCGCTCATTTATTAAGGAGAACAATGTTCGGACCGACCAATCAACAAATTTTAGATGCCGTTTCTGCTGGTATGACAACAACAGTTACAAATCTTTTGCAGATTCCTGCGGTAGGATTACCAATTACATATCATCCTGATGAAACAATTGCTAGTCAAGGAGCTCCTTGGAATACAAGTGTTTACCCAACAGATCCAGTAGAGTCACAAACTGTTCACTCAGCTAGAATTGGTTCATTGATCGGTTGGATGTATGAAAACATAAATAATGAACAAGTTTCAATTGCTGAGAAAATGTGTTTGTTTTGGCAAAATCACTTTGCTTCGAATGCCACGTTCGACGCACGCGCAACATACGATTACTTTGCTCTAATACGAACATACGCTTTAGGAAACTTTAAGCAGTTTGTAAAAGACATGACTGTTAACCCAAACATGTTAATTTTCTTGGATGGAGCATCAAATAATCCGTTCAGTCCGAATGAAAATTATGCTCGCGAGTTTTTGGAGTTGTTTACTATAGGTAAAGGTCCACAAATCGGACCTGGAGATTATACGAACTATACAGAAGAAGATGTTGCGGCTGGTGCTAAAATATTTACTGGATTTTTAGTGAACGGCTTAAGAAGTGATTCGGATACAAATGTTACTGCTGTTTTTACACCAATATTGCATGACACATCTACGAAAACGCTTTCTGCGCATTTTGGAAGTGTTCAAGTTCCAGATGGAGGAGCAACGGAATATTCAAATTATATTGACATCGTATTTCAACAAGATGAAGTAGCGAAATTTATATGTAGAAAATTTTATCGTTATTTTGTTAATTATGACTTGACTGCTGCTGTTGAAACGAACGTAATCGAAGAAATGGCAAGTACGTTTATTGCGAATAATTACGATGTCCTTCCAGTATTATTGGAACTTTTTCAAAGCGAACATTTTTATGATATTTCTGTGCGTGGAGCATTAATTCGTGGGCCATTAGATATGTTATATTCAATGGTTAATGGAACTGAATCGCAAAATGCCTTTAGTTTAGCAACAGATTATGAAATGCAAACATACATTTATGGAGTTTCCACAGCACTTGGCCAAGCATATTTGGAACCACCGAGTGTTGCAGGATGGCCAGCGTATTATCAAGAGCCTTCATTTTCTCGTTTGTGGATGAATGCTACTCATGTAAAAACTCGATTCGATATTAGTTCATTTTTTACGCTATATACAGGGATTCCTGTTGGTGGAGACAATTGGAAAGTAAATGCCCTTGGATTTTTAGATAATCTATCAATTCCAGCAGATCCTGTTCAAGTTATCGATGATATTGTGGATGTATTTTGTCCAAAAGGAGTTGACGCGCTTCAAAAATTGATATTAAAATCGATATTAACGAATGGTCAACCTGATTTTGAATGGACTATTCAATACAATGATTATGCTGCTGATCCTGGAAATCCAGTAGTTGCTGATCCCGTAAAATTAAGAGTTGAATTAGTATTAGCACGTGTGTTCCAGACACCTGAGTTTCATACAATGTAAGCCATAGAGAGATGATGAAAAGAAGAAATTTTGTAAAGAGTTTAGCGCTTGCATCGGCAGGAACGCCAATCTTATTAAATAACATGAAGTTTCAATCCGTTGGAAAGAAACTTTTTAATGTAGCTATAGGAGCTGAAGACAGGGTGTTGATAATTATTCGATTGAATGGTGGAAATGATGGTTTGAATACGGTTATACCACGTGATCAATATTCAAATTTGTCTATCCAGCGAAATAACATTTTAATACCTGAACCATCTGTTTTACCATTGACTACTGAAGTGGGTTTTCATCCAGTTATGGGTGGAATGAAAGGAATGTTTGATCAAGGTAAATTGGGAATAATTCAAAATGTAGGTTATCCTGAGCAAAATAGATCGCATTTCAGATCTATGGATATATGGAGTTCAGGTTTGATTGATAATCCGCCTGCTACTGGTTGGCTCGGTCGCGAATTAGACCTCTCTTACCCAAATTACCCTACAGACTATCCAAATGCGACGTATCAAGACCCTTTCGCAATAAGTATGGGTTATGAAGTGTCTGCGACTTGTCAAGGATTAATGGCGAATTTTTGTCATGCTGTAAATAACCCATTTGATGTATATAATTTATCAACGAGTGGTTCTGTGAATGACGGAACTTATTATGGTTCTCACATCGAATATTTAACTACGTTGATTAATCAGGCCAATGAATATGGTGGTCAAATTAATGATGCGGCGAATGCAGGAAATTCGTTATCCACTCTGTATGATGCCAATAATCCTTTGGCCGTCCAATTGCAATATGTTGCGAAGATGATTTCTGGCGGATTGGAATCAAAAGTATATGTACTTAATGTTAATGGATTTGATACGCACGATTCTCAAGTAATTGGAGGTGCAACAACAACAGGTACTCACGCTGATTTAATGAAAAGAGTTTCCGATGCTGTTTCGGCTTTTCAAAACGATTTGATGCTTCTTGGTTTAGAAGACCGAGTAGCAGGAATGACTTTCTCTGAGTTCGGGAGACAAGTTGCGTCCAATGCTAGTCTTGGTACTGATCATGGCGATGCTGCTCCATTGTTTTTATTTGGAAGTTGCGTAGACTTTAGTTTAATGGGTACGAATCCAGTGATTGGAAACACAATAATCAATCAGGAAGGTATTCCAATGCAATTTGATTTTAGAGATGTTTATGCATCAATTTTAAAAGATTGGTTTGGTGTTGCTCCTTCAGAAATTCAAACGTTATTCGAACATACTATCACTTACCATAATTTATTTGGTGCATGTGCCGTCGGTACGAAAGAGGAAGAATTATCACAAAGTAAAGCTTTAGTGTATCCAAATCCAGCCTTTGGAAATTCTACCGTACGATTTAATGCGCAGAATGAATGGGTAAAAATAGATGTTTATGACGTAAATAATAAAATTGTCGCTGCCGTGTATGACGGGAACTTATCACAAGGACAACACGATGTCCCAATGGAGATCAAAACATTAGCACCGGGTCAATATTTTGTGCGAATTCAAAAGTCTTCTGGCACAATCACAACCAAATTATCAAAGGTGAAATAAAAAATGGAGTAATTGATTTATCGATTGTATCAAATTAAAAAGTCCTTCATGAAAATGAAGGACTTTTTTGGTACCCGAGGCCGGAATCGAACCGGCACTCCCGAAAGAACTGGATTTTGAATCCAGCGCGTCTACCAGTTCCGCCACTCGGGCATTTAATCACCTAATTACTTAGGTAGAGCGGGTGCAAAGTTAGCGTTTTTCTTGAATTTGCAAAGTAGTTTCTAAATAATTCATAAATCTTCGATTCAGAGTCAATCATTTTGTCTAAAATTGTACTGTAATGGGGAAAATACTGATCAAAAATATCAAAGGACTTGTCCAATTCGGAGAAGATCTACCTAAACTCCGTAAAGGCAATGAAATGAAAGAACTGCCTATACTTCCTAATGCTTTTTTGGCATTGGAGGATGGAGTTATTGTGGCCTACGGAGAAATGAAAGATTGGGGTGGAATTACGGATTGGAGAGATTTGGAAGTTATCGATGCTGAAGGAAAATACGTAATGCCTGCTTTTTGTGACTCACACACACACACAGTCTTTGCAAAATCAAGGGAAGAAGAATTTGTAGATCGTATTAATGGTTTAAGCTATGAAGAAATTGCCTTGCGAGGCGGTGGAATCGTAAATTCAGCCAAACGCTTACAAGAAATGTCGGAAGATGAATTGTTTGAGATTGCAAAAGTAAGAGTTGAACGTTTGATGTCTTATGGAACCGGAGCGCTAGAAATAAAATCAGGATATGGTCTAACAGTTGATGCTGAATTAAAAATGCTTCGCGTTGTAAAACGATTAAAAAATGAAATGCCTGTCGCCATAAAATCTACATTTTTAGGAGCGCACGCATTTCCCCCTGAGTACAAAGAAAATCACAGAGGATACATTGATTTAATTATCAACGAAATGATTCCTGCAATTGAAAAAGAACAGTTAGCCGATTACATAGATGTGTTTTGCGAGCGCAATTATTTTAATGTAGAGGAAATGGCTGAAATTCTTGAAGCTGGCATTAAAATTGGTCTTAAACCCAAAGTACATGTAAATCAATTTTCAGCAATGGGCGGAGTGAAAAAGGCGGTTGAGTTAGGAGCACTTTCTGTGGATCACATGGAGGAATTGTGCGATGAAGATGTTTTGGCACTCAAGAACAGTTCAACGATGCCAACACTATTGCCGAGCTGTTCACATTTTTTGTCTATTCCCTTTGGTGATGCTCGAAAAATGATAGATAATGAGTTACCAGTTTGTCTCGCAAGTGATTTTAATCCTGGTTCTACACCTAGTGGAAATTTAGGATTTGTCTGGTCATTGGCATGTGTTAAAATGAAAATGACTCCAGAAGAGGCATTAAACGCGTTGACAATAAATGCTGCGTATGCAATGGATTTGTCGGATTCGCACGGGACAATTTCCCTAGGAAAACGAACTCCTATTTTAATCACGAAAGAAATACCAAATTTGGCGTATATTCCGTACGCATTTGGTGACCAACATATTGAGAGAATTCTCGTTTAATTCATAAGTAAATTGTAATTTAAAGCATTATGCTAAAATATATACTTCCATTTGTTCTTTCTTTGAGCTGTTTGGCTCAAGAAATCAATCCAAAACATCAATTGCTTTGGGAAATTTCTGGAAATGGCTTGAAACAGAAATCGTATTTGTTCGGAAGTTTACATTCCAATGAAAAAGAACTTTTTAAGTTAACAGACTCCACTTATTATGCACTGGATAAAGCTACTACAATCGTTCTTGAAGCAGATATTTTTTCAATTTTTGATGAGTACGATACACGTCAAGATTACATTGAAATGAATTATGACAACCAAGGTAATCCATATGGCAATTCATATCACGCAAGTTCAACATCGTATGGTGATGAAAACGGTATGCCTCAATTTTTGGATGCCTATTTTCAGCAATATTGCTACAACGCTGGAAAAAGTTTCGTAGAATTAGAAACGGTTGATTCTCAAGTTGAATTACTTTCAAATATGAACAGGTCAAGATATGGTTACAACGAATATTCTACAACGGACGAGTTAATTAAATTATACTTGAAAGGAGATATTTATTCCATTGATGAATATTTAAGGTCTTCCATGTCTATTTATCCTAAAGGATATGAAAAAGTAATTGTTGAGCGCAACTTTGCCATGGCGGTAAAATTGGATTCGCTTTTAAAAATTAAGGATAACAAATTATTTTGTGCTGTGGGAGCTGGTCATTTAGCCGGACCAAGCGGTTTAATTAATTTACTAAAAAGCAAAGGTTATAAGGTTAGACAGGTTTTGGCTTCTTATTCGATTGAACCCACCATTTCAGAGAAAAATGTTCGCAAGTATAAAAGCTATACATACAGAAACGATGAGTTTCGATTGGGGGCCGAATTCCCAGGTAAACCAATGGAAATAGTAAACGAAGATGAAGGATATTTACTTAAGTTAATTTACAGTGATTTGGGTCAAGGAAACTCGTATGTAGTTGAGCTTTACGCAAACACTGAAGATATTGGCTTACTGCAATTGGCGAATAGACACATTGGAACTCCAGAAGAGAGTCCATTAAAACAAATCAAGTTAGACAATGGCGGTGAAGCGTATCAAGGAATAGCCGATACATATGTAGAAGGATTGTATTGGGTACGCGTTGTAATGAGCGAAGAGTATTTCGGAATAATTAAGGCATATGGTGGAAATAAATTCATGAATTCAAATCGCGCTGAACGTTTCTTTAATAAAGTTTATATTGATTAGTCGCAAAATTTAAGCGAAACCTACGAATTTTATTATCTTCATGACAAAATTAATCGTCATGATTCCACGCATACAACAAGCGATTTTTACAGAGAAAGTCGCAGCCAATAAACTCGTTTTTCTTCAAGGTCCACGAAAAGTGGGTAAAAGAACATTGATTGAAACTACTTTTCAATCACAATCAAGTAATTTTCAGTTGTTCGATTGTTCTCAAAAAAAGGTGCGAAAAGTAATAGAAGCAAACTCGATATCTTCTCAAGCTCCTTTTATCGTTTTATACGAAGCGCAATACTTAGCCAATCTCGATTCAATTTTAGAACAAGTTTTAATTGGAGAAATTAATGCAACTGTTGTGGTTTCTTGCTCCTATGTTCCTAAAGTTCAACTAGAGTTATTGGAAGCAATTCGGATGGCAGGATTGGAGATAAATTTGTTCGCTCCTTCTTTTTATGAAGCAGCACAACATTTTGGTTTACCAGAAGAAAATCGGTTATTAGAAGAACGACTGGTGTATGGAAACTATCCGGGAGTTTTAGCAGATTTGCCGAATGCTGAACAAACACTAAAAGAAATTATTCAAGATGCCGTTTTTACGAAACTAAGCAGTGCAGAACGAATTAACAAGGGCGAAAAATTAATTCGTATGTTACAGGTGTTGGCGTTTTCCATTGGAGATGCTGTTTCGTATAATGTGGTGGGTGAACGCTGCGGATTGGACAATGAAACCGTCGAACGCTACATTAAATTGTTGGAAGATGCTTTTTTACTATACAGATTGCCTTCTTATTACAACGGTCATCGCTATGAATTGAAAAAATCGAACGTGATCTACTTTGCAGATAACGGTGTTCGAAATGTATTAATCAATAATTTCAATCCAACCTATATGCGAAATGATATGAACGAATTATGGCGAAATTATGTCATTTCGGAGAGGATGAAATGGTTAAAAATGCATCAACTTGCACGTCCTACATATTTTTGGAAAACACATACAAATCAACAAATGGATTTTGTTGAAGTTATGGAGAATGGAATCTTTGCCTACAAAACAGACTGGGAAAAGAAAAAGAAAGTAAAGTTGCCAAAGAGTTTTTCGGAAGCTTATCCTGAAATCAAAACTTCGGTGCTGAATCGGGCAACCTATTGGAAATTCTTAACGCAAATGAAGTAAGATGACATTCACCGATAAAATTGCCAATTATTTATTCGAAAACGAAATCGATTTCAGTCATTTAACAATTGTTCTTCCATCCGAACGAGCAAAGAAATATGTGTCAACTTCTATTTTTAACCGTTACCAAAAACCAATTTTCGCTCCGCGCATGATCACGATGGATCAATGGGTGAAATCGTACAGTCCCGAAACCATAATTGACAAAACACGTGCGCTAATTCAACTGTTTTCAATTCAACTAAAAGAAGCCAAAACGGAAGAAGACCGTTCATTTGATGAATTTTTAAATTGGGGAACGATTCTACTTTCCGATTTTAATGAGATCGATCGTTATTTATTGGATGCCAATCAGGTATTTAAAAATTTGGCGGATATCAAGGAAATTGAGCAATGGAGTTTTAATAATGAAGAACTAACTGAAAGCCAGAAACGTTTTATGGAGTTTTGGGATAGACTTCCAGGTTATTACAAGGAGCTGAATGAACTTTTGAGTAAAAACAAAACGTGTTATGCAGGAAAGTCATTTAAAACGTTAGCGAATAATATCGATTTACTATTCAAGGAAGACAAAAAACAACAATTTTTGTTTGCGGGATTTAATGCACTGTCAAAGGCTGAATTAACGATTATTCGCCAGTTAAACCAATTGGGAAGAGCAATTGTTTTTCTTGATGCTGATGATTTCTATTTGAAGAACAACAATCATGAAGCTGGAAAGTTTTTACGTGAATTATCAGAGAAATTGGATGGTAAAAAAATGAACTTTGTCCAGAATCGTCTTGCCACAAAACCAATGAAGGTGGAAATGATTGAATGCGCACAAAACACAGGTCAAGTGAAAGTCGCGGCGACAATTCTTGAACGTTCGACCAAAGAACAAATTGATGAGACCTTACTTTTACTCGCCGATGAATCACTCATCGCTTCAATTTTAAAGAATTTGCCGAAGAAAATTGGAAAAGCAAATATTACTTTGGGATTGCCCATTCGAAACACCGCTTTGCGGACATGGGTTGATTTAATTTTCTCAATTCAAGAAAATAAAAAACGATTTAAGACCAAGTGGATATATTTCAGTGACTTGCAAAACTTTTGGAATCACCCGTTTTTACTTTCTGTTTTATCGAAAGAAGAAAAGGATAAATTAATTTTGGCGGAGGCTGAAATAATAAAGTACAACCGCATTTTTATCGATCCTTCTAAATTAGAAATTGGAGAAACAGCCCTTCATTTGTTGCAAAATGTGACCAATGATTGGGAATCTGATTGGCAAGCAGCAATGACGTTTATTCGCAATTCGAATGAATTAATATATAAAAATCTGGATTCTGGATTTGCATTTGAAAAAGCTGTAATTGAATGTTTTGACAAGGCTTTAGTGGATTTTCAGAACTGTATTGAAGAAGGAATTCCTGAAATGAGTTTGAAATCGTTTAAACATTTGTTCAATCAACATTGGGGAACAAAAAGCATTGCTTACCATGGAAATCCGACTAAAGGATTACAAATAATGGGATTACTGGAAACGCGTGGTTTGGATTTTAAACGCATCATTTGTGTGGGTATGAATGAAGGAAATTTACCTCCAACAAATCCAATTCAAACAATGATTCCAATGGATTTACGTCGTTATTTGGGATTACCAACGCCTCGAGAAAAGCAGGGATTATTCGCACATCACTTTTATCGTTTGTTGCACCATTGTGAAGAGTTGTTTGTTACGTATTCCACTGCAACTGAGGCAATCGGAAGTAATGAGCCGAGTCGTTACTTGATGCAACTTGAAATGGAATTGGGACGTGTAAATCCAAACATTGCTATTGAGAAAAAGATTTATTCTCTGGATGCCAAACGAGAAGATCAAGTCAAGGAAATAAAGAAAACAGAAGAGATTAAATTGAGAATGGATGAGCTATTCGCCCAATCAACATCTGCTTCTATGTTAAATAAGTATTTGGCCTGTCCGCTCGATTTCTATTTCCGTTATGTAATGGATTTCGGCGAACAAGAAAGTGTTGAAGAAGAAATCGAAAACAATACCTTCGGCTCTTTTATACACGAAACCTTAGAGCATCTGTATACGCCTTTCGCACGATTTAATTCAGATGGAACGAAAGCCGAACCAGCCCCACCAAACATTACTTCTATTGATGTTGAACGCATGTTGAATGACTTTGAAATAGTTATTCACCAAAAATTCATGGAACATTTCAATGGAGATAGAGATGCGTTTATGAAAGGTAAAAACTTCTTATCGTATCAGATGGCGATAGATTTAACCAAACGTTTCCTTAAATCTGAAATTGAATTTTTAGCAGCACAATCGCAGCCAGTTTTTATAGAATCCTTAGAGCGAAAATACACGGCTGAAATAGAAGTGGGGGTTAAAGGCGGAACCAAAAAAGTGAGATTAGTAGGGTACATCGACCGCGTAGATTCCATTGGAGATAGAATTCGAATTATCGATTACAAATCTGGAAAAGTAACGGATAAAGAAGTAAAATTTAGAACAAAAGATAAAGACATTGAAACAACAATTCTTTCAATGAAATCGCAAAAACACGTATTGCAACTGTTGAACTACGTATATCTGTATCATGCTAATCATCATGTCTTGGCTGAATCAAGTATAATATCCTTCGTATCGGGGCAAAATAAACCTTTCACTTTAGAAACATCTGGCTTTTCGTTAGCGGCAATGGTTGAAGATTTCCCAAAGTACATTGGAAAGATTTTAGAAGAAATATACGATGATGAAGTCGCATTTCTACATGATTCTACAAAAATGCACAGCTATTGTCAGTATTGCGAATAAACTAATCTTAGTTTACGTTCAACAATGCTACATCATTATCATCATAGATAATATTTGCTTCGAGGGAAGCAACTGAGGATTTTGATTTTTGTTTATGCTTTTCACCAAAAAAGTTTCTGTGCTGATGTTTTCTACTTTGAAATGAGTGTGGCGCACAAGAAGTCATGGATGCCACGAACAAGCAAATCAATAAAATAGTCGAAAATTTAATTGTTGTGTTTTTCATCTTTTTGCGTTTTAAAAAGGAGAAAAAAACCTGAAAAGAGCTCGTTAGAATGGTAGAGATTCTAGAGTGCAACTCTTTTCAGGTATACCTGCAAGGATATTAAAAACCAAAATACCAACAAAACCAGACTGTCAATATTCTATTAGTAAGACGTTTGGTTTATGAAATGGTTGGGTGTGAAGGAGGAAATAATTGGATTCGCTAATGCGTACGTCGGTTTAATGAGGGATTAAACATTTCACTTTCAATAAACTAAATTTGAAGGGTGATAAAAAAGGTGGTTTTTTTGCAACTAGGAAATGCAAGGGACGGCTATTTTCGATAACAAAAAAAATCCATCGAGTTCAACAACCGATGGATTCATTATTTCTTTGAAGAAAATCTCTAGTACAATTCTAATTTAAGTGCAGTTCTGTAATCTTTAATTTCCTCACGGTTGATTTTGTGATCTGCATTCATCAAAAGGTTTAACAAATACAACAAGTTTTCGTTATCCTCAATTTCAATTGGGTATTCTTGTTCTTCTTCGTCTTCTTCATATTGAGCCTGAACGTCAAAAGATTTGTTTTCAAGTAAATACTCATACGTCAAACGCAATACTTTTGTCACCAATGGATCTTGCTCTTGCAAAGCATAAGCTCTTAGCTCTTTTAAATCTTCAACAAGATTTTTAGCTTTAACACCGTCTTTTTCGACGTTTTTAATGATCCCTTCTAATTTAGTATTTGCCGCTGCAAGTTTCATAAGTAACTTAATATTTTCAATTGATCGGGCAACCAATTTATCCACCCTTTGTGCAAATGTAATCATCTTCAATTAATATAGAACGCATATCATTGAGAAAATCTTCAAAACTGCTTAAAAAGCATAGAATAATTATAAATAAGACTTGTTTGAATGAATCTGCTGAATTAATAACATAAGCTCTTTCAAAACAAAAAGGAATGGTTAAATTTGTAGAAAGCACTCAATAAATTAGATGGATTTAATCGCAAAGGGTATTGTAACTGGATTTGTACTGAGTATCATGATTGGTCCAGTTTTTTTTGTGTTATTAGAAACCAGTATTCGTAAAGGAATACGTGCTGCGATTGCCTTCGATTTAGGTGTAATTTTAAATGATATTGTCTATATCGCGATTGCGTTTTTTTTCTATAATCAAGTGGAAAGTCTTTCAAGTGGACAAGATAATTCTCTGCTCAGATTGATAGGAGGTGTGCTTTTTATCGCATATGGTATTTATAATTTTTTTAAACATGTCAAAGAATTTGATCTCGAAGATGATAACGATGACGTGAAAAATTCAAGGGGATATTTATTGTTGGCTTTAAAAGGGTTTTTATTGAACTTGGCTAATCCTCTTGTCGTTTTTTACTGGTTTAGTGTAATGACTTTGGGAGCGAAGGATGCCGCGGAAGGCGGCTCAGTACATTCAATGTTTATTTTTATCGCGGCAATTCTCATTACCTTTTTTTCAATTGATTTATTAAAAATATTCGGCGCTAAAAGTCTGCGACCTCTTGTTACACATAAATTATTAGCTGGATTAAATCGTTTAATTGGAATTGTATTCTTTGGTTTCGGTGCAGTTTTAATAGCTCAAGGAATTATTGGATTGATAAAGTAACTTTTTTGCTGTTTTCAGTTATAGATAAAATAAAATTATGATCAGAATTGTCTTTCTTATCCCATTCGTCTTTTTTGGAGTTGAATCAATTGCTCAGAAAATAGAAAAGGAGAATCTTTCTAAAAATTATCAAACGTATTGGGACTTTAATCACATTCAAGTTCAATCTTCTGGGAAATACTATGTGGATGCTATGGGTGAAACAACCAATGAGCACGGAAAATGGAAATATTTTGACCGTTTGGGAGAACTACAAGAAGTGAGAAATTATTACAAAGGGTTGTTGCACGGTGAAGTAATTCGACTGTATCCAAATGGCAAAAAGGAACAACATGGTTTTTTTAAATGGGGAAGACAAGACAGTACATACATTGAATGGTACGAAACAGGTGATGTTAAGGTTCAAGGGTACTACAAAGAGGATGTTCCGATTAATGAATGGAGATACAATTACCGTGACGGTCGTTTAAAATCTGTCGAAGAAACAAAAGGAGCTGATAATTATTTATGGGAATTTTATTTACCAGACTCTCTCCATACTCAAACCGTTGTAAATGGTGAAGGTGAAATGACAACCTACTATACAACAGGAACCGTAAAAGAATGGTACAATTACAAAAATGGATTGAAAAATGGTCCCTTTGAGGAAATTAGTGTTTATGGCTATGTGACTTTAAAAGGCGAGTTCAAAGATGGAGAGAAGCACGGAAAATGGGAATATTTCTATTATACCGGTGAACCTGAGAAGGTAACGAATTATTCGAATGGCGAACTTGAAGGAGAGTACAAGTATTTTTATGACAATGGCCAGTTGAATGTTGAAGGAAGTTACAAAAAGGGAAAGAAGGATGCAACTTGGACATGGTACACGAACAAAGGTACGCGCGACATGTCTGGGACGTTTAAAAACGATTTACAGGATGGCGATTGGACGTACTGGTATCCTACAGGTGAATTGTCCTACACTGCGAAATATTCAGAAGGTTTAAAGACAGGAATGTGGTCGTATTTGTACAAAAATGGCAAAAAATTCAAAGAAGGAACCTTTGCGAATGACCTAAAAAATGGAGAATGGAAAACGTGGTATGAAGACGGAACTTTATTGATGCAGGGAACATACTTAAATGGAAAAGAGGAAGGTAAATGGAATAATCACTGGGAAAGTGGTGATTTAAAGAATAGCGCAACGTTTAAACAAGGCCAACTCGAAGGAGAGTGGTTATCGTTTTATCCAAATGGAAAACAAAAACTGATTGGAAAATACGATGATAACATGAAGGTTGGTGAATGGATAGAATATTTTGATAACGGAAAAATTAAAGATGTAAACAATTATAAATTGTTTAAGAAAAAAACGAAAATGGATTATGGTATTATGAAAGATCATGTAGTAATGGAAAGTCAATTGCATGGTCTGTCTACATCATATTCATCGAAGGATTTTAGAAAAACAGAAGAAGGTAACTACAAAGAAGGAGTTAAAGATGGTGAATGGATAGCGTATCATCCTGGCGGTAAATTCGCAGCAGTTTCTTCGAATTATAAATCTGGAAAATTGGACGGTTCAATGAAACAATACGACCGTAGAGGAAACTTAATGTCAGAAGTTGACTACAAAGATGGTTTAAAACATGGGAATTTTATTGTTTATGATAAACGTGGCAAAATTGTAAGCGAGAAAAAATTCTCCCAGGGAATGCAGATAATTGAGGGCCAGAATGGCGGTTCGGGTTCATTTACTCCCGGAAAATAACCGTCAACTTACAAAACTTTCAAAAATATTTGAAAGTTTGATTTCTTTTTGTATATTTGATTCATGGAATTGAAAGATGCAAAAGAAAAATTTATCCAATCCTGGGGAAACTTAGGATCGAATTGGGGAGTCAACAAAACGATGGCTCAAATTCATGCGCTATTTTTAATAACAGATCATTTACTCTCCGCAGAGGAAGTGATGGAGGAACTCCAAATTTCTCGTGGAAACGCAAATATGAACATTCGCGCATTAATTGAATGGGGCTTGTTATATAAAGAGTCAATTAAAGGGGAGCGAAAGGAGTATTTCAGAGGAGAAAAGGACATTTGGTTGGTTGCTCGGCGCGTTATCCAAATGAGACAGCGTCAGGAAATTAATCCAATGCTGAATGTTTTGGGAGAATTAAAAGTTGTTGAAACTAATCCAGAAAATAAAGGCGAAGCAGCTAAATTTATAGAACAAATGAAGCAAATTGAGGCTTTTACTCAAAGCGCAGATCGTATGTTTTCGAAAGTAGCGAGCTCCGATGAAAAGTGGTTTTGGAAAATATTGATGAAACTAATGAGATAGTTTCGTTTTTTTTAATTAAAACTTTCAAAAAATACTGAAAGATTTGAAAAACAAGAGTTATGAATTTGAACGTTTGGGCATATTGTATTTATATCGGGTTTACGCTCATTATTACAGTTATAGTAGGGTGGAAATGTCATAAAAACGGCATTTATTTTATAATTGACTGTGTAAAAGACGCGTCAATTGCCCATGCCATAAACAACCTTCTTTTGGTAGGTTATTATTTGCTTAATATCGGATATGCAATTCGTACAATTTCAGGCTGGGATGTTATAACAAGCGTACCAAATCTTCTAGATGTGCTCACTTTTCGCTTGGCATTAATCATATTATTATTGGCTATTGTGCACTATGTGAATATTGCTTTACTCAGTGCGTATCCATTAATATTCAATCGTAAACATATAAATATATAATATCATGGAACATTCACTTATCCCCGTAGCTTACGCAATTTATTTGCCAATCGCTCTCTTATTGACTTTCTTTGTTGCAAGGTCTCTATTCAGAAATGCCAAGACGTTTATGATAGACATTTTTCATGGAAAAACTGAAATTGCCTTGGCAACAAACCGCCTATTTGAAATAGGATTTTATCTCCTGAATGTCGGGTTTGCTTTAATCATTTTGAGAATTGAGGATTACGGTCAATTTGATACATATCAAGTTTTAATTGAACGCCTTTCTTATAAAATCGGTGGTTTTTCTATCTATTTGGGAGTAATGCTGTTTTTTAACTTATACTTGTTGTTTAGAGGAAGAAGAAAATCTAAATTAAAAGACGCAACGCCAATTAATATTCAATCAAATTATATACCTAGATGAAAATAGTTTTAGCAGGAGGGACTGGTTTTTTGGGAAAAGAACTGGTCCACTTTTTTGGCACTGACGAGAATGAAATTTTTATTTTAACTCGAGGAAAAAGTCATAAAAAAGAAGGAGTTAATTACATTAATTGGGATGGAACCACCATTGGCAACTGGACAGCTTGTCTCGAAGGCGCGCATGTATTAATCAATATGACTGGTAAGTCGGTCGATTGTCGCTATACCGAAGAAAACAAAAAAGAAATCACCCGATCAAGGGTTGATTCGACGAGGGTTCTTCAGGAAGCAATCAGTCAATTGAAAGTCAAACCAAATGTTTGGATGAATGCAAGCACAGCCACCATTTATAGATATAGTTTGGATAAACTAATGACTGAAGATGACGGAGAATATGGAGATGACTTTTCAATGAGAGTAGCAAAAGATTGGGAAAATGCGTTTTTTGAATCTGAACTGAAAGATGTCAGAAAAGTTGCATTAAGAACTTCCTTGGTTGTAGGTAAAAGCGGAGGTGTTTATCCAGTTTTACGAAGGTTAGCACGATTTGGTTTAGCAGGAAGAATGGGAGATGGAAAGCAAAAATTCGCATGGATTCATATCGATGATATTCTCGGAATTGTAGATTTTGTGATTAAAAATGAGCAAGTTAAAGGACCAGTGAATTGTACCGCGCCAACTTCACCTTCAAATGCTGAGTTTATGAAAGCGTTGCGTAAATCACTACGAATTCCATTTGGCATTCCTCAACCTAAATTCCTACTTGATTTGGGAGCGAGAATTATTGGTACCGAAAGTGAATTGATTTTAAAGAGTAGATACGCCTATCCACAACGATTAATAGAAAATGGATACCAATTCAAATTCGAGAATTGTCAAGACGCATTAAACGATTTAAGTAAATAGCTCTTTCGCGTTTGTACTAAATAGTTTGACAGCAATAGCAAGGAGAATAATACCGAAGACTTTTTTAAGAATAGCAATTCCTCCTTCCCCAAGGGCACGCTCAATGACTTTAGTCAATTTCAAAACAATAAATACGATTAAAATATTTATTAAAATAGCCAATAAAATGTTGATTTCTTGAAACTCCGCTCTCAATGATATCAGAGAAGTCATTGTACCGGCTCCTGCAATAATTGGAAAGGCCAAAGGAACGATACTTGCCGTCTTGCCAGAAACTTCATCTCTAAATAATCGCACGCCTAAAATCATTTCCAACGACATTGCAAATAATATTACAGAACCAGCAACCGCGAAGGATTTAATATCAACACCAAACAAGTTCAGGACACTTTCTCCAAGAATCAAAAATCCGATCATTATGCAAAACGAAACTAAACTTGCTCGCAATGCACCAATTTCTTCGCCAGATTGTTCTTTTAATTTAATAATGATTGGAATCGAACCAACAATGTCGATAACTGCAAATAAAACCATTGTTGCTTTGAATATTTCTACCCAACTAAATGCTGCAAAAAATGCTCCCATATCTTTTAACTATTTAAAATTGTTTTCTCAACCACAACTGGCAAGTAACTTTGTTCCAAAACGTGAATTTTCTTCGCCAAAGTTGAAGCTGTATCGGTTGAATTTATCGAACACTTGAACTGAGCAATAATTCGACCTTTATCAAATTCTTCATTTACAAAATGGACGGTAATACCAGATTCAATTTCTTTATTCGCGATTACCGCTTCATGAACATGTCCACCATGCATCCCTTTTCCTCCATACTTTGGCAATAAAGATGGGTGAAGGTTTATAATTCTTCCTTCAAATTGTTGAATGAGCTCACTTGGAATCAACCTCAAGTATCCCGCAAGGATTACCCAATCAATTACATGATTTTTGCATGTTTGGATAAGAAAGTTTCCATTTGCAACTTCATGATTACTGAAAAAAAGAACTTTTATTCCTAAATCCTTAGCTGAATTAAGAACAGGAGCATCACTTTTATTGCTTAGCACAAACCCAACTTCAATGTGTGGATGATTGTTAAAATGACGAATCAAATTGATTGCGTTACTGCCCGTGCCAGATGCGAAAATTCCTATTCTCGTTTTGTTCATGGCGCAAATTTAGGAAGTATCATTATATTTAGCTTCATACTTTAACATTTCTTATCATGACATCTACAGATTTCCCCTTTATTCCTTACACACAAGATTCAATTTCGGAAAAGGAAATGATCGAACGTTCGAAGTCATTTTATGAAAAAGTTGATAAGCGTCGATCTGTTCGTGATTTTTCGGATGAACCTGTCTCAAAAGAAGTAATGGAGAATATTATTATGGCTGCGTCAACGGCGCCTTCCGGAGCTCATAAGCAACCGTGGACATTTTGTTTAATATCCAATGCGTCTTTGAAATCAAAATTGCGCGAATTGGCCGAGGAAGAAGAGAAGAAATCGTATGGTGGTAGAATGAGTGATGAATGGCTAAAAGATCTAGCTCCACTCGGAACTGATTGGGTAAAAGAATTTATTGATATTGCTCCATGGATTGTAGTAATTATGAAAAGAGCTTACGAGTTCAATGAAGATGGGAGTAAACACAATAATTATTATGTTACTGAATCAGTGGGTTTAGCTGCTGGATTTTTTCTTTTGGCTGTTCAAAATGCTGGACTGGTTGCATTAACGCATACACCAAGCCCAATGAATTTCATATCCAAAGCCTTGAATAGACCAGAAAATGAACGGCCATTTTTATTAATTCCTGTTGGTCATCCCGCTAAAAACGCGGAAGTACCATCATTAACTCGAAAGAGTAAGGAAGAGGTAATTCATTATTATGAGTAATTATTTTGATTTTTGATAGTTTGTAGTTTTCTTTGCGACTGAATTAACCAATAAAAAAAGGAACAAATGTCTGATGTTAAATCAAAAGTAGTATCTATTATTGTAGATAAATTAGGAGTTGAAGAAAGCGAAGTAGTAAACGAAGCAAGCTTCACGAATGATCTAGGAGCAGACTCTCTAGACACGGTAGAGTTAATTATGGAATTCGAAAAAGAATTCAATATAGCTATTCCGGATGATCAAGCTGAAAACATCCAAACAGTTGGAGATGCGATTTCTTACATTGAAGAAAACGCAAAGTAAGATTTTGACAGATATTATTTGAATTAACGTTCGTTTATGGAATTAAAAAGAGTAGTTGTCACGGGCTTAGGTGCCCTTACACCAATTGGAAATAACCTTTCTGATTATTGGGAAGCACTTAAAAACGGAAAAAGTGGGGCTGCTCCTATAACTCATTTCGATGCGTCGTTGTTCAAAACCCAGTTTGCTTGTGAAGTTAAAGGCTTCAATATTGAAGATCACATGGATCGGAAAGAAGCAAGAAAATTGGATCCATTTGCGCAGTATGCTATGGTTTCGGCTTCCGAAGCTATGGCAGACTCCGCACTGTTAGAGTCAAATCCAAATCTTGATAAGATTGGAGTAATTTGGGGATCAGGAATCGGTGGACTTAAAACATTTCAAGATGAAGCTGAAGGCTTTTTCAAAGGTGATGGAGTTCCTCGTTTGAACCCTTTCTTTATTCCTAAAATGATTGCTGATATTGCAGCAGGTCATATTTCAATCAAGTACGGTCTTCGTGGACCGAATTATGTCACAGTTTCGGCTTGTGCATCTTCTACAAACGCAATTATTGATGCCTTCAATTATATTCGACTTGGAAAAGCGGTTGCAATAGTAACAGGTGGTTCAGAAGCTTGTGTTAACCAAATGGGGATGGGTGGATTTAACGCCTTGAAAGCTTTGTCAACACGAAATGATTCTCCTGAAACAGCGTCTCGCCCGTTCGATTTAGATCGAGAAGGGTTTGTGTTAGGAGAAGGTAGTGGTGCTCTAATTCTGGAAGAATATGAGCACGCAAAAAAAAGAGGCGCTAAAATTTACGCCGAAGTAATTGGCGGTGGTATGTCTGGAGATGCTTACCACATGACTGCACCACATCCTGAAGGAATTGGAGCAAGAAATACAATGATTGCTGCATTGGAAGATGCAGAACTGTCTCCATCTGATATTGATTATGTTAATGTGCATGGAACGTCAACTCCACTTGGAGATGTCGCTGAGGTAAAAGCAATTCATGATGTGTTTGGTGCGCATGCGTATAACTTAAATATTAGCTCAACAAAATCAATGACTGGACATTTATTGGGTGCAGCAGGTGCAATTGAAGCAATTGCATGTGTAATGGCTGTACAAAATGATATAGTTCCACCAACCATTAATCATTTTACAGATGATCCGGAGTTGGATAACAAGTTGAATTTTACATTCAATACAGCACAAAAAAGAACAGTTAATGTAGCAATGTCAAACACATTTGGGTTTGGAGGGCACAACACTACTGTAATTGTGAAGAAATACCAAGGATAAACTTTTCATGGCACTGTTTCCATTCTTTCAAAAGTATTCAAAGGAAGAATTAGAAATAATTCAATTTATTTTTCTGCGTTTTGGTTATAAGCCAAAATCATTAATCTATTTTAATCGTGCGTTGACACATAAGTCAGTTGCTACTCCAGAGATTGAAACCAACGAACGTTTGGAATTTTTGGGCGATGCTATTCTTGATTCAGTTGTTGCAGAATTTCTTTATAGAAAATTTCCCACAGAAGACGAAGGTTACTTAACCAAGATTAAATCAAAAATCGTTAATCGAAGAACATTAGGCGATATTGGACATGAAATGGAATTGAGTAAAGTTATGCATTATAACAATAGTCGTTCTATTAAACTTGAAACCATTGAGGGGAATGCATTTGAAGCTCTAATTGGCGCTATTTATTTGGATGGTGGTTATCGACAAGCGCAAGAGTCTGTAGAAAAACACATTTTTAAAAAGTACTTAAACTTAAATCAGCTCCTTGAAGAAGAATTGGATTTTAAGTCTAAACTATTTATTTGGTGTCAGAAAAATAAATTGGAGATTCAATTTGAAGTCGTTTCAGAGCAAAATTTCGGTCACGAATGGAAGTACGTAATTGAGGTTATAATCAATGAAAAGGTGTATGGTCGCGGAACAGGTTCTTCCAAGAAAAAAGCAGAACAAGTTGCTTCTAAGGAGACACTAGAACTGATTGGTGAGCTCTAGCAATGTTTACTTTATTAAAAATAGTTTAAATCGCTCAAATAGTTCATCACAAACTTCGTTGCGGTGAGCACAATAAAACCGTGAATAGCCTCCATCAATTATAATTCTACCTTTTCCGTACTTTCCTGAGAGGATTAATGGTTGATCTTCTATCCATGCTTCAACCGTTAATCTGTGGTCTAAAGGAAAGGCAACTGTAGATTCTCCTGCGGGAATTTCCGAAATAGTTTTCAAGTTCAAATTACCGTTTTCTACTGATGAACTTGCTACAGAGATTTTGTATTCGCCATAATTTTCTTTTTTGTATAACTCTTGGGTAATTTGCCGTGATTCTGCTTGAAATGGCCAATTTTCTGAGCCAGTGTATAATCCTCCACCGTTTTCTACGAAAGAAATTATTCGTACTATGTCGTCTTTCGTAAGTTGACTAGTTGAACTTGAAAAAATGTAAATTGCTTGGTATGGCGAGAGATCTGCAGGAAGATTTTCAGAATCAACTACAGGAAATTGCTCGAGGTAACAGAGCTTTTCACTGTTTCCGATTACCAGAATTGATTCTTGTGCAAAGCACATATGAGCCATGAGAAGTAATATATATAAAACGTGCTTCATGTCGTTTGGTACACTTCATGAATAAGAATGTTCATTATGAATTATCGGCTATTTTTTTCTAACTTATTACTAAAATTGGAAAATGAATCATATTGAATTAGGACAAAAAGGAGAGGAAGTTGCCGTAAATCATCTGTTGACGAAGGGATACGAAGTGGTTGAAAGAAACTACAAATGGAAAAATTCGGAAGTAGATATAATATGTAAAAAAGAAAATCGTTTAATTATAGTTGAAGTTAAAACGCGAAATTCAATCGCTCTTGGAGAGCCTTATTTGTCCGTTACACGATCCAAGCAGCGTCAAATCATTAAAGTTGCTAATCATTTCATTGTTTCAAACAATGTCCATGAGGATGCACAGTTTGATGTTGTATCGATACTATTGAATCAGCATCAACTTAAAATTGAACATATAGAGAATGCGTTCTATCCCATTGCATAAGTAAATGTCGTATCTTTGCCGAAATATTTATGCTCGAGATGAACACAAGAAAACCAAATAATCGTAAAAACGATTCAAATTCGAAACCTGGAAATAAGCGTGAAACTTCTAAAGGCCGCACTTCAGATAAAAAAGATGGTAAATTAAAGGACACTAAGTCCAAAGGGTCAAAAACTGAACTAAAGCCTAAAGATATTAAGGCTAGAGGAAGGTTCATTGATTACAAATCTAAATTAAAAAAAGGGGATCCACTTCCGAGTTTTAACGATCATGCTGTTCGATTAAACAAATATCTTTCAAACGCAGGGATTTGTTCACGACGAGAAGCTGATGTTCTAATTTCAACAGGATTGGTTTCTGTAAATGGTGAAATAATCCTTGAAATGGGATATAAAGTAAAACCAGACGATGTTGTAAAATATGATGGTGGAACTTTAAAATCAGAAAAAAAACGATATGTATTATTAAACAAGCCAAAAGGTTTTGTTACAACGATGGACGATCCTTTAGGTCGTAAGACCGTAATGGGATTGGTAAAAAAAGCATGTAAAGAACGCGTGTACCCAGTTGGAAGACTTGATCGAGAAACTACGGGCTTGTTGCTGTTTACAAATGATGGAGATTTGGCAAAAAAATTAACGCATCCTTTGCATAAAGCAGGAAAAATTTACCATGTCGAATTAAACAAGAAAGTTTCGAGTGAAGATTTGAAAAAATTAATAGCTGGAATAGATTTGGAGGATGGAAAGGCTATTTTTGATAATGCAGAATTTGTCAATGTGGAAAATGCAAAAGAAGTTGGTGTAGAACTTCATTCAGGAAAAAATAGAGTAGTTAGGAGGGCATTTGAATCTCTTGGATATAAAGTAACAAAATTGGATCGTGTAATGTTTGCAGGACTGACGAAAAAGGATCTTCCACGAGGAGTTTTTCGTCATTTGACTGAAAAAGAAGTTGCCTTTTTGAAAATGCTAAAGAACTAGAAATTCTAATTTATAATTCAGTAAATCGATGAAAATTTTAATTGTAGCTATATTAATCGCAATTCCGTTCTTATCCGAAGGACAAAAAAAATCGAAAGAGAAGATTTCTTATGCAAAAGGAACTGTTTTTGGCTATTGGGGATACAATAGAACTGCATATACGAAAAGTACTATGCGATTTATTGGTCCGGACTACGATTTCTCTCTAGTAGGTGTTAGAGCAGGAGATAATCCGTCTACAGATATTTCCCATTATGTTGATCCGAAAAAAATTACAGTTCCTCAATTCAATGGTAGAATTGGGTATTATTTCAAAGACCATTGGTCTATTTCCTTGTGTTATGACCATTTAAAGTACCTAATAAATGATGGAAATCAAGTGAAATTGTATGGCCATATTGACCCAGGTGTTGATACATCTACAAATTTGTCTGGAGACTACGACGGTCAAGATTGGGTTACAGATAGAGAAAAATTTCATTATGAAAACTCAAACGGTCTAAACTTTATGCGAGTGGATGTTACTAGAACAGATCAATGGTTGACATTTGGAAAGAATAAGTGGTTTGGTTTCTCGTCAAATGTTGGATTATCAGCAGGTGCGCTTCTAACCTTTAATGACTTTCGTTTTGCTGGAAACAATGATATGGCAACTGTTTCTATTTCAGGTTATGGACTTTCAGTTACTTCAGGATTACGCTTCGAGTTTTTTAAACATGTTTTTTTACAAGCAAATGTGAATGGGGGGTTTCATCATCTTGTAAAAGTAAAGTCACGTCCAGATCCGTCAAAACAATATTATATTAAACAAAAGTATGGTTTTATTGAGGGAAATGTTGTGCTTGGATTGATGTTCTATATTCGCAGCAAAAACGCCTGTGATAGCTGTCCAACCTGGTAGCAATTACTCCTTATTTTTTCCGCCTAAACGCAAGTCTATTTTATAATAGAAAATCGGAAGAAAACCCAATTGACTTTTTTCTGCAATTGGATCTTGGGTTGGATCTGCTAAATTAGGAGCATATGAAAGACTTAGTAAATTATCATATCCTGTAACATTTACAAGGTCTAAACCAATTTCATGGGTTGTACGTTTTGCATTGTATTTCCAGTTAATTTTTAGATCTGCTCTGAAATAATCGTAAAATTGACGAGAATTAAATCCTTCATCTTTGAAAATTAACTCATTTAGCGCTTCCGAAGCTGAAATATCTACGTATCCATACCTTTTTCCACCAGCAACCGTAACTTTTACCCCAACAGAAATGGATTGCTTAGGACCGAGTTTAAACTCTTTACCGCCAAGAACATTTGCAATATAAAGTCCATTGTATGAGGTGTTTCGAAGTACACCATCACTTCCTTCGTATTTAGAATCGTAAATCGTTCCAGAGAACATAAAGAAAAATGATTTATCAAAATATTTCTGTACAGTAAGTTCTAATCCATAATTATAACCTGTTCCAGTATTTTTTAGAGGCTCTGGGAAAAAACGTTGAAAGCCACTTCCCATATTAATTAAAGAGAAGGCCGAAGGGACTATAGTGACAGGAATATTGTATAAATACTGGTAATATGCCTCCGTTTTTATATTAAACCCTTTCCCAAATGATTTTTCGTAACCAAGCGCTGTATGCACACTTTTTGAAAAATCCATGTTTTTATTATGGTATACTTTTTTACCTGTTATACTGTCTGTTTGATGATACAAGTATGTATATTGAGGTTGAGTTTGACTATGCATACCAGCCCCAGCACTTATTGCTTGACCTTTGTTCAAGTTTAATCTCCAACCTATTCTTGGCTCAGCAACACTTATGCTATTGCTTAAACTAAAATATTGATTATGTAAACCTAGTGTGAAATCCATTTTTTCAGTGGCTCTTAATTTCCATTGAATAAAAGGTTGAATGAGTGTAGATGCACCTGTGTAATCCCATCGTACGTTGAAATTTGTATGGTTTGCAGAATTGTGACCAGGTGCTAATGCAGAATCGATCATGTCATAATAATAAATGTCTGCATTGATTCCAGCTTGAATTAGATGTCTCTTGTTGATTTTATGTTTTAAGCTGAAATAAGCTGTTCCTTTTGACGTTGTGAAACTATACTCTTGTAAACGGTACATGTCATCCACTGTAATTTGGTTTTCAGAATCAACGGATCGAATAAGAAAATCGTGTTTCGAATGCTGTCTTTCTTCAGAAAAGGCATAACTTGTTGCAACAAATGTCTTTTCATTTAATGCTTTTTTGTACGAGAGACCACCAACATACATGGATGTATTGAAGTATTGATCGCGATCACTTTCACCGTACAAATCTTCCGAATATTCCTTTTGATCAGAAATTAGAATTTCAATTTTGCTTGCCCCACCAATTGCAAAAAGGGACAATGCCCCACCATTTTTTAGACGCCAGTTAAATTTAAATGCTCCATCACCATATACAGGCACGGCATCAGTACCAATTTTTATTCCCAACGCTTGAAACATACTTAAGGTCGAATAACGACCCATAACTAAGTAGCTGGAGTTGCCGTTTTTACTCATCGGTCCTTCAGCCATTAATTCTGTACCTAAAAAACCAAATTGACCTGTAAGTTCGTGACGTTCATTGTTTCCGTTTCGTAACTTTAAATCAAATACTCCAGATGTTGAATTTCCATATTCCGCTGGAAAAGCGCTCATGAAAAAATCGGAGTTTGCCAATATTTTATTGTTTAATATTGATACAGGTCCACCTGTACTTCCAGAAATTGAAAAGTGAGAAGGATTTGGAATATCTATACCCTCAACTCTATAAACAACACCCAATGGTGAGTTTCCGCGTATAACAATGTCATTTCTCGAGTCGTCGGCTCCACCAACTCCTGCAAAGTTCGAGGCCATTCGAGCAGGGTCTGAACGTGATCCTGGATAACGATTGGTTTCTTCTACTGAAAATTGTTGCGCAGAAAGCAAGGCCATTTCATTTATAACAGATCCTTTTTTAGTTGCAACCACTGTCACTTCCTCCTGTTCCTGAAAGCTTTCCATCATTGGAACATTGACTATAGTTTGTTTCCCAGATATAACCTCTACCGTGATATACTTATCATCGTAGGTCATTAATTTGGCGAGTAATTCGTGTTTACCAACGGGCACGTTTTCAATCGAAAAATCTCCATCGATGGAGGCAATTGCGCGGTATTTATTTAAAGTGTCAGAAGTGAATATCTCAATTCTCGCTCCAGATAGTGGAAATTGAGTTTCTGCATCCATTACTTTCCCGCGAACAGTCTGTGTAGGTTGTGCATAGGCAATACTACCCACAAAAGTAATTGCAAGAATTAAATAAAATTTCATTTAAAATAGAGTTAGTTTTTTTCAGCATGTGCCGCCTTGTATTCCTCGGCAGTCCAAGGTTTGATGTAAACCTTTTTAAACTCAAAGTGATTTAACGCGTTGAAGTTGAAATTTCTAACATACGATTGCGTTATTGCGATATCACCAGCATACCAGAGTGGAATAATTGGCGGATTTTTCATTAATTCAGATTCTGCCCGTGAGAACATTTTCATTTGATCAGAAAGTTTTACCGAGTTTTGAGCTTGTTCATAAAATTCATCGAACAATGGATTTTTATATCTGGACTCATTCACCGGCGACGGTTCATTTGCATTCTCAGGAACCAATTTACCGTAAAAATTTATCAAAAAGGTTTCAGGACTTGGGTAATCGGCAGACCAACCACTTCTGAAAATATCGCCATTCCCATTCGCACGGTCAGCTGTTAGTTGTTCAAAGCTGGACCCGTCAATATTCACGTTGATTCCTAAAACTTTAAATATTTGTTTGGCGAACTCGTCAGCAACAGCAGAATGAGTGTCGCTTATGTTGTAGCGCAATTCAACAGAGCCAAATCCTTCTCCATTGGGATAACCAGCTTCAGCAAGTAGTTTTTTTGCCAATTCTGGATTATAAGTATATCCAACAGATTTGATGCTTTTAAAATCGTATCCTCGAAGTGCCTTAGAAATTGGCGGAACAATCCCGTATTCTCCAAGATCATTGTACTGACCTCTTATAATTTCTCGGCCTATTGTTTCTTTGTCAATTGCATAGTTAAATGCTTTTCTCACAAGCGGATTTTTGAAACGCTCATCTTCCATATTAAAGAAGTAAAAATGCGATATCAATAAAGGGTTATTTGAAAGAACCAATAATGGTGGCTTAGAATTAAAATCTTCAATTCTCCCTTCAAGCATTCTAGTAATTCGACTAGTTGGAAGTTCAACAATAATATCAAGCTGCTCTTCTTCGAACATATCTAACTGCTCAAGTTTTCTACTTTGAAAAACAAATACGACACTATCCAAATACGGTAAAGCGTTGCCCTCTTCATCCACTTCGTAATAATCCATATTTTTGGTTAGGATTAATTCAGGTTGCTCCCCTGATTTATATGTCGTGTAGATAAACGGTCCAGTACCTATAATGTCTTCATTTTCAAGGCCACCTTCAATTATTTTTTTCGAAACGATATTGACAGTGACATGCGTCATTTTATTTAGGAAATTTTGATCCTCATGCATCAACTCCATTGTTACATTTTGTCCTGTAACCTTGAGTCCACTTATACTTTTTGATTTCCCCTCGTAAAATTCATCAGCACCTTTTAGAAGTCCCTTTAATATTGTAGAGTAGGAGTTTGGAGCAGAACCATCATCCTTTTTGGTACATGCCATTTCAAACGACTTGACAACATCATCTGTTGTCATTTTACGATCATCTAATCCCGAAAACAATTCGTGTGGATGAAAGTAAACATCATCACGCAAAGTAAATGTATATTTCAAACCATCATCACTCTTTGTCCAGCTTTTGGCCAATCTCGGTTCAATTTTTAGAGTTTCCGTATTAAAACCTACTAGTCCTTCAGTAATTTGATTTAATACTTTAGCAGAGTAGTAATCCAATACATTCCTAGGAACGTTGGTAGACATTTCGTACTCTAAAGCCATAGTTATCGACCCACCACTATACTCAAACTCCTGCCGTTCAGTTTTTGAACAAGAAGTGAATAGCGCAAAAAGTACTAAAACGAACGTGATTTTTTTCATAAATTACTAGCTTGTAATACCTGTCTCTTATACACATCTCCGAGCCCACGAGACAGGCAGAAATCT
>OLID01000148.1_pt1 | contig 40747 bp, 36 predicted proteins | sample 1609361 | NCBI WGS metagenome assembly OLID01 (sample SAMN05416778, study PRJEB24817) | seawater metagenome | isolation source: Sea water | place: Canada:Atlantic | collected 2013-07
TTCTGCCTGTCTCGTGGGCTCGGAGATGTGTATAAGAGACAGCTTTATTGGCTTTACTTTCGCTAGAGCTAAATTTGGTGTAGTCGACAGTTAATAAAATGACTAAGAACGGAAGTAGAGGAGATCTCAAACGAACCAATACACCGTATAAAACAGAGGTCATACCTGTCATGAAAGCGATTATGAGAATGAAAATTATACTAAAAATAAGAAACTCATGGCTACGAATTAAACGCCATTTTTTTAAAAATCCTTTTCTAAAAAATAAAAATGTTAAATAGAGTAACACGAGACTCTCAATTCCATTTAGGATTAAAGTAGCACTTAAGGCTTCCCAGATAAATGGCCTGTACATGCCTGTGAGAACCGCAATCGGCATTACTTTTATCAAACCAATACTAGTGAATTCAATATCTCCAAGATCATATTTTTTGTTACCATAGGTGTCGTTATTTTGAAAATCATGTTGTATAGACGAGGCTTGTTGTAAAACGCTAGTAGATGAAATAAAGTCTTTTTCCGATTGTAAAACAATTGTACTACCCAGAAAAACGATGCTCGAACCAAGAATTATGGTTCGAAATGCAATGACGGCCATGTTTCCACCTCCTAGTATTCGTACTATTCTAGCGCTGATGCTAAAAAATAGTGGGATAATAATTGCGACCAATACAAAGGATCGAATATGAAAAATAATAAAGGCCATCAACATTACCATTATTACATTAATGATGCTGGTTTTATGTTCTTTTGAAATGATAGTAAACGAATGATATATCATATACATTGAAGCGATAAATACAACACTATCTTTAGAAATTCCGGAGCACCAAAAATTTACTGAGGGTAAAAATAGGATACCAATGGCAATTATTCTTTCGCTACAAAAATTATACGAACGCACCAATTGAAAGAGTTTCCAGCTGGCATGCGCTGTGAAAGTTGCCAAAATAAACGTCATGGCAAAATAACTCTTTAGAGTAAAAAAAGACAATACAGAGATTATTTTAGACACGAAAAAACCTTCAGGTTCTCGAAAAATCCATCCCGGTGGATAGCCAGTAGTGGAATCGTAAAAAGTTGTGAATTGAAAATGATTTGGAGCGCTTAACAATTGCTCAAAATACAATTCTGGAGATTTAAAAAACAAATTGTTAAGAGTAACCGCAGCGTCAAAGTAAGCAGATGTATCTCCTCCGCCGTAAACAAATAAATAAAAGACTCCGTATGCAACTCCAAAAAACATCTTTGCCAATATGTTTGGCATAAAGTACTTGTAATCGCCTTGTCGGTTTTTATTACTTTTAATTACAAGAGCCCCAACTAAAATTATCATTGCCCAGAAAAAAGCCGGAACCATGTCTAATAATGAAAAGTATGTTGATTCCAATGCGTTCTTTAGTTTTTACGAATGTAATAAATATTAATGAGTTAAACCTTCGGGGTTCTCGCGTATTTAAGCTTGGTTTTAATTTTTTTCCAATCGGATTTTGTGAGAAAAAACAAGTTGTTGGAGGGCAATTTAATAATTAATACCAAGGCGATATAAACCACAATAAAAGTGGTAACAAAGGACAAAGAAGAAGCAATTGCAGCACCTTCAATTCCAATTGCAGGAATCAGGGTAAAGTTGAGCGCCAATGTGACTACTAATCCTGTTAGTGCTGAAAATAGATAAATTTTTACTTTATTTTCTGCAAATAAAATTCCAGAAATAATTTTAGTTTGACAAGAAAAAATGGCAGGTATAAACATAATCTGCAAAGGAAGTACCGATGCTGAAAAATCAATCCCGTAAACAAATGGAAGAACATAAGGCGTTACAATTAAGCCAAGTACAGAAAGTAGAAGTAAAATTGAAAAATGAGCGCGAGCAAAGAGGATAAATGTTTTCATGTGTTTTTTGCCATCTTTCGCCCAAATTACAGGAAATAATACTTGAGAAAGTGGGGCAGAAAGCATAGTGAGCAGCTGTGTAATTCCAAAGGCCAAAGCAAAAAGTCCTACATATTCATTGCTCATATAAAATGCAATTATCCACAGGACAAGTCTATTATTAAAAAAAGTAACGATATTCGCTAAGTGATCAAGTCCCATGAAACGAATAAAGGGCTGTATATCCTTTTTCCAACTCAATTGAAAAGAGAATTGATAAGAGTAGTTTTTTCGGAAATGTAAATGCCAATGCAAGGCATTCGCTGTCATAACAATAAGCGCTACTAGGAGCACTTCTTCTATGCCGACTGTATATAGTTCAAATCTGTTTAACAGGAACAGAATACCGTATAGACTAAAGTTAAAAAGGCTATTGACAATTAGTACAAAATTGACCGTTTCAAAGCGCTGTTCACCTTGAAAAAAGGATGCGTACAAGACGTCAATTTGGTTAATGACGATAAAACAACTGAAGATTATAATGAAAGAGGATGTAGCACTATTCTCGGGAATAAAAATCTCAGCAAACGGAGTATTCATCCAAATCGCGAAAACAATAAAACTGAGCAGAATGGTTATAGCCGAAAAAAGTAGACTTATTCCAATAGTTTTTTCTCGTGCAATTTTCTGATTTGAAATGTAAAAAGTAATTGCCGTGCCAACGCTAAATCCCAAGATAGTTGACAACAATGAAATGTCGGCGAAAAACAAAGCGTAAACTCCTCGACCCTCTGGTCCTAACATCCGAGTGATAAATATACCTGCAAGTACTCCAAAAAATTGTGATGGAATTTGAGCTAGTACCGTGTAAATAGCACTTTTAGATACAGATTTCATATAGTAGGTCAACAGTTTCGTGGTAAATATAAAGAATAGTTATCTATATTAATCAACTTACTGATGATGATATGGCTCACCTTTCAAAATTGTAAATGCGCGATAAATTTGTTCTAAAAAAAAGAGTCTTACCATTTGATGAGAAAATGTCATTTTAGAAAGACTGATTTTATCATTTGCTAAGGCATATACTTCATCAGAAAATCCATATGCCCCACCGACAATGAAAATCAAATTCTTCCCACCAGAATTGAATTTTTTCTGCATGTAATGAGCGAATTTAACTGAAGAAAAACTTGTTCCGTTTTCATCTAATAGCACCACAAAATCAGAAGGTTGTATATGCTTAATAATTAATTCGCCTTCGGTTTTTTTTATTTGATCTTTGCTAAGGTTTTTAGCGTTTTTAATTTCTGGAATTTCAATCTTTTCAACGCTGTTGTAGTGATTCAGTCGTTTTAGATAATCGTTTTCACCTTCAATTAAAAACTTGCTTACCGTTTTTCCAACGCAAATTAATTTCACTTTCATGAAAACGAAGGTACAGAAATAGGAATAAAAAATGGTGTGTATTCATTCGAATTCCCATGTTCAAGAGTTATTTCAATTCAAAAAATTAACTTTTATTGTATTTCGGCACTAATTTTGTAGCTTTCGTTCGAAATTAGAAATTAGCTATGAATTTTATTTACGCAGCATTAGCATCATTGTTTTTTACTCTGGGAATCTTGGGAGATGTTCCATATACTTCTATTGACAGTGCTTTTGAAGCGAATAATCCGAATGCAATTGTTGCTTTAGGTAAATCCAAAATTTTAATAAACGTGTTAGGTAAAGAAGGTGTGTATAGCCAAGCCCAAGCAGGATTGGTTTTGAAAGATTTCTTTACGCGTAAGCCTGGTTCAGAGTTTAATTTTTACTTCAAAGGAAAAGAGACTGCGGATGGTACATTTGCCATCGGAAACTACATTTCTCGCAGTGAAAAATTCAGGGTTACAATTCACTTTAAAACAGAAGGAGACCAATACAAAATTGAAAGTCTTCGAATTGAGGAAGATTAAATTTTCAATAATTTCACCTCTAGTAGAGTCAACTTTTTTCTCCAATTTCGACTTACAATCTTAAATTTGCATCATGGTTGATGAAATTATAAAAAACGCACTTATTGAAGATATAGGTGATGGAGATCATTCAAGCTTGTCCTGCGTTCCAGAAAATGGAGTAGGTGTGGCTAAATTAATCGTCAAGGGAGAAGGTACAATAGCCGGGATAGAATTGGCTGAACGAATTTTTCAACAATACGATAAAGATTTGATTTTTCATCCATTTTTAAAGGATGGGGATTCGGTTCGAATTGGTGATATTGCCTTTGAGGTGAAGGGAAGTTCAAGATCTATTTTAGCGACAGAGCGTTTGGTGTTAAATTTTATGCAGCGCATGAGTGGAATAGCTACAGAAACTTCTAAAATGATTCAATTGGTTGAAGGCACGGGAGTCAAACTTTTAGATACCAGAAAAACCACTCCTGGAATCCGATATATGGAAAAATGGGCTGTTCGAATTGGCGGCGGAACAAATCATCGATTTGCACTTTATGATATGATTATGCTTAAGGATAATCACATTGATTACGCGGGGGGAATTAAACCAGCTATAGAAAAATCAAATCAGTATCTAGCTCAAACAGGAAAGAATTTGAAGATTGAAGTTGAAGTTCGAAATGAGCGAGAATTAATGGAAGTGTTAGAAATTGGAAAGGTTGATCGAATTATGTTGGATAATTTTACTCCAGAAAGAATTAAGGCAATAATTGATTTAATTCCGAAAACGATTGAAACTGAAGCTTCAGGTGGAATAACCAGCGAAACTATTCGAAGTTTTGCCGAAACTGGGGTGGATTACATTTCTGTAGGTGCGCTGACGCATAGTTTTAAAAGTATGGATATGTCATTGAAGGCAGTATTCGCATAACATTAAAGATCATCCAACAATTCGTTGTCATTCTTTTTTGGAGACACTAACTTTTCAGGGAGAATAAACGAAATTCCTAAAATGGACATTCCGCCAATAACAATGTAGTATCCGTATGGCCAACGCATAATTAGAAAAATTAGCCCGAGAAAAACTACAAGACTTCCTGCCCAATATAAGAAACTAAAAACGCTCCCGTTTTTTCCGCTTCTAAAACTAAGTAAATTCAGAAATAGCCCGACGGCTCCAGAAATTATAAAGATGATTTTCGCGGTTGAAATTGAAATATAACTTCTACCGTTTCCTGTAAACAATACAATGGCCATTAAAAAGGCAATGCCAAATGCAATTCCCGCAATTTTCTTTAAATCCATTAGTCAATATAAGGATATTAATTGAACTGGAATTAGTTTAAATGTGATTCTTTGATAAAGGACTGAATGTCCAATAGAAAATCTATATCTTCTTCAATTTTATTTCCAATTACAATCACGTTCGCTCCAGCAACAGAAAGTTCGCTAATTTGTTCCTTGGTTCTGATGCCACCTCCAATTATAATTGGCGAGTTAAGTTGTTTTAGTTCCCTAACAGTTTCGGGCAAAACAGATTGTTGGGCTCCGCTTCCAGCATCCAAGTATAAAAGCTTTTTTCCTTGAAGAATTCCGGCCTTAGCTGTATTCGTAATTATGGAAATTTTGTCATTTGGAATTGGTGTGGTTTGACTAACGTATGCGACGGATGATTTTGTCCCACCGTCTATTAATATATATGCTGTTGGAATCACTTCTATATCCATCGCGTATACTTCATTTGCAGATTGAACGTGATGTCCGATTAAATAATCTGGATTTCTCCCAGAAATTAAACTTAAATAGAGTAGTGCATCGGCATCTTTAGAAATTTGATGTGAAGCCCCTGGGAAAATTACAACAGGGATCGAACTGTTTTCCTTCAAAAATGAAACGACTGATACAAAATCTTCTCTTGACACAGTGCTTCCGCCAACAAAAAGGTAATCAACTTTTGCAAATTGCGCCTTTTTGATCAACTCTTTTAATTGAACTTTGTTTTTTGATTTCTCAGGATCGATTAAAATGGCGATTTGTCCAGTTCGTTTTGAGAATCTATTAGTTATTGTTTGAGTAGTATTCAAATTTATTAGCCGTTTTTAATTTGTCGATAATAATATACTAGTAACCAAAGATATTAATTTATTTTAATTCTTTCTTTTGCAATGCGGATGGTGATGAAAGTCTCAAGATTGGCGGGCTTAGGATAGCATTGAAGAAATAGACGTGTATATTTATTTAGTAAATTGACACTTTAGCACCTTTCAAAGTTACTTGTTTGTTATATATTTGTTAATGGATGTTAATAGAAAATCATTTTAATTTTTTTTAACAATGCCCGGATGAATGTGATTTTTACTATATTTACCCGCTTTAAAAGCAACAAAGTTTAAAATTAAACAAACTGCACTTATGTTACTAAAACTAAACTTGTTATTGGTAAGCGTTTTGCTTACAGTCTCTTACAGCTTCTCACAAGCGAATTTAGGTACTATAAAAGGTACTGTAACGGACAGCGATACAAAACAACCAATTCCATTTTCACAGGTCATTTTGAGATCTGGTGAATCTATCAAAGGAGGAGCGAACACCGATTTTGATGGAAATTTTCAAATTAGCTCGATCGAACCGGGAGAGTATGATGTTGAAGTTAGAAATCCTACAGAAGGATATCAGCCTTTAGCATTAGAAGGTGTAATCGTAAGTTCTGGAAAGATAACTTTCCTTTACGATTTGAAGATCGGAAAAGCTAAAGACGTTCAAGACATTGAAGAAATGAAAGTTGTAGCTTATAAGGTTCCATTGATCGATAGAGATGGTGGAGCTTCAGGTGCTACAATAACAAGAGAAGATATATCTCGATTACCAGTGCGTTCTGCGGCAGGTGTTGCCGGAACAGTTGGTGGTGTAAATTCAAATGAAGGGTCAGGAGCAATTAGTGTTCGTGGTGCTCGTTCTGATGGTACTTACTTTTATATAGATGGTATTAAAGTACGTGGGTCTTCAAATTTACCTAAATCGGCGATTGAAGAGGTTACTGTAATTACAGGTGGTCTACCTGCAAACTATGGTGATGCAACTGGAGGTATTATATCTGTAACAACAAGAGGTCCTTCTGCAAAATACTTTGGTTCTATTGAAGGTGTGACATCAGGAATGTACTTGAATGGTAAAGACCCAGATGGTTACGATGGAAAAGTATACGGAATGGATAAGTTTGGATATAACCTTGTTGAAGGAATGTTCTCTGGTCCACTTTGGATGCAAAAAGATTCTACTGGAAAGAAAATCAAACCAAGATTAGGTTTCTTAGTTTCTGCTAACTATACAGATCAAGTGGACAGTCGTCCATTAGCTGGTGGAAGTTATAGAATTAAAAAAGAAAGTCGTGATGCTTTATTGGCTGAGCCTTTAAGAAAAACAGATGTTGGAACTTTTTATAACTCTTCTTTCTTAAGAGAAGATGATTTTGAAAAAGTAGATTGGAGAATGAATGCAAGAACACATGTTTTATCTGCACAAGGTAAAATTGATGTGAACACCGGACCATCAGTTAACTTGTCATTTGGTGGATCGTTAAATTATGGATGGGGTAATAACTATTCATATGCAGGATCATTAATGAATTTCTCAAACCCTGGAGCTTATAAATCACTTGACTGGAGAGTATTTGGTAGATTGACGCAACGTTTCTCAAATACAGAGGAAGGAAGTAGTTCAAAAATTAAAAGTGCATACTACACGTTGATGGTCGATTACTCTAAAACGAAAGATGATGCATATGATCCAAATCATAAGTATAATATTTTCAACTATGGTCACGTAGGTAAATTTGAAATTGACAGACAAAAAACATATCAAGGATTGTCTACAACTCAAAACGGACCAGAACAAGTAACTATTCCTGCTGAAACGCAAGTTAGATTTACGCCTTCTGAAACAAATCCTGATTTATCAGCTCAAACTGCACAATACTTCTCGCTTTATGATTATGCGAGCTCTTGGCAGGCAGAAGAAAATTACAGAAACTTAACTCAAGTTCTTCAAGGAAATGGATTGAGAAATGGAGATGCTCCACAATCAGTTTATGGAATATGGAACAATATAGGTTCTCCTTATAACTACTTTGGAAAAGGTGAAACAGATCAAATTCGTGTATCAGGTGCTGGTGCGGTGAATATTGGCGATCACTCTATATCATTAGGTTTTGAGTATGAGCAAAGATATGACCGCGGATGGTCTGCTGGAGACAATGGCCCAATGGGAATTTGGACTTTAGCAAGACAATACGCAAATGCTCATTTAAATGAGTTAGATAAATCCACTCCAATTTTGTTTGATTCAATAGGAACTGTTTATACAGGTTACGAGCCATTAAATACTGGTTATGCACATACAAGTGGAACTGGAGAATATGGAGGCCAAGCAAATAATGACAATCAATATTTCTTCGATTATAATTTAAGAAGCTATTTGCAAGAAAATGGATTGATTAATTCTGGTCCTGGTGACAATGAATATATCAATATTGATCAATACGATCCTAACATTTTCACTTTAGACATGTTTTCACCAGATGAATTATTGAATAGTGGTAGTTCTTTCGTTTCTTATTATGGATATGACCATACTGGGAAAAAAGTAAAAGGTCAAACTGACATTAACAACTACTTTACAGATACAGATGAAAATGGAAATTACAAGCGATTTGTTGGAGCTTTCCAACCTACTTATATCGCTGGTTATGTAATGGATAAGTTTTCATTCCGTGACATCGTTTTTAACGTTGGTGTTAGGGTAGATGTTTATGATGCAAATCAACCAGTATTGAAAGATCCTTATTTGATTTACAATGCAAAAACAGTTAGAGAGGCTAATCAAGAATTAGCTAACGATCCATCAAAAACGTGGATAGAAAATATACCAACTTCAATGGGTGAAGATTATGTTGTATATGTAAATGACGAATTTAATCCAAACGCTATTACAGGATACAGAAACGGAAACGTTTGGTATGATGCAAACGGTGCAGAGGTTGCTGATCCTAAAGTAATTGAAGGTCCAAATGGAATTATGCCGTATCTTCAAAACCCAGGTCAAGAGACACCAACTGCGGATGCTTTTGAAGATTATAAAGCTCAAATTAACGTGATGCCACGTATTTCGTTTTCGTTCCCGATTTCTGATGAAGCATCTTTCTTCGCTCATTATGATATCTTGACAAAACGTCCAACTACAGGAACTCGTTTTGATCCATACCAATATCAACACATTGAGAATAGAAGCAATGTAGTTAACAACTCAAATTTGAGACCTGAGAAAACAATTGATTACGAATTAGGTTTCCAACAAGTTGTTACAAAAACATCTTCATTGAAAATTTCAGCTTTCTATAGAGAGCAAAGAGATAATGTTCAATTGATTAATGTTACAGGTGCTTACCCAAGACAATATAGAACTTATGGTAATAGAGATTTTGGAACTGTAAAAGGAATGACTGTTTCTTATGACTTAAGAAGAACTGGAAACATTAGAATGACAGCGAACTATACGATTCAGTTTGCTGATGGAACTGGTTCTGATGCAACATCATCTTCAGGTATCATTAACGCTGGACTTCCTAACTTGAGAACAATTGTACCTTACGATTTCGATCAAAGACATGCGTTTGCAATTACGTTCGATTACCGTTACGGTGAAGGAGCAGATTATAATGGACCAGCGATTAAAGGTGTTAACATTTTTGAAAACATGGGATTGAACATAGTTTCTAATATCAATTCTGGATCACCTTATTCAGTTCAAGACAACATTACAAATGCTGCGGCTCTTTCGCCAAACGCATCTGGGTTAAATGGAACAACAAATGGTTCAAGATTGCCATGGGCATACCGTTTAGATCTTCAATTGGATAGAACATTCAACTTAACCCTTGGAAAAGGAGACAAGAAAAGAGCAACGTTCTTGAATGTTTACTTACGTGTAACTAATTTATTGAACAAGTTTAATGTTTTAGGAGTTTATAGAGCGACTGGTAATGCAGATGACGATGGATTCTTGGCAGCGGCAGAAAGCCAATTGTCAATCCAAAATCAAGCGGATGAAGAGTCATTTAGAAATTACTATTCAATGAAAGTAGATAACCCGTTCAATATTAGTTCACCAAGAACTATTCGTTTAGGTGTTAAATTCGATTTTTAAATCTCATAATTAGAAAAGTATTATGAAAAAGCAAATAATAAATATCGTACTAGGTGCAGCAGCAATGTTGATGACCAATAGTGCACTAGCTTACTTCGGACCAAATAATGGACCAACTGGAGGTAAAAGTGGAGTAACTACCAAAGGAGCCAGTTGTACTCCTGCAACAGCAAAATTAACGATGTCATTTAATGATGTTAGTGCGTTAATTGAGCAAGGTGGTAGTATGTTCCAAAACCGTTCCACAGGGGTGGCCGCGTATGAAGTTCCGAAAGGAAGTAACTTAAAAGTGATTTTCGCTGGTGCCTTATGGATGGGTGGTAAAGATATCAATGGTCAATTGAAATTGGCTGCTGTTCTTTTTAGAACTGGTGGAAATGATTTTTGGCCTGGTCCATTAGCTGCAACAGCTGGAACTGGAAATTATGACCCTACAGGTCCTGTTGGACCAGAAGCGATTCGTGACTTTGGTGCCGCAACAATTGATGCTGATAGATGCCAGTTTTATGACAAATTCTATACTATTAGAAAGGCAGAGGTAATTGCCTATAATGGTTGGTGGGAATGTGAAAATGGAATTCTTGCGCCAGAAGATTGTGAGGATGTTACTAAACCTTCGAATGATGTTTTGAATAGAATTTATGCATGGCCAGCACATGGTGATGTAACAAGAGGTGAAGATTATTTCTTGGCTCCATTCTATGACAATCCACTTGGAGCGTCGGGTGTTGATGGTGCTTATAGACCAGAAGATGGAGATACTCCTTGGTATGATGATATTTTAGATAGAGATGATATCGAATGTGGAATTGATAGAAGAATTTCATTATTCGGTGATGAGACGCACTGGTGGGTATTTAATGACAATGGAAATATTCACGGTGAATCGAATGGTGATCCAATCGGTATGGAAATTAGAGCACAAGCTTTTGCTTTCGCTACAAGTGATGACGTAAATAGAATGACATTCTATAACTACGAAATGATCAATAAGGGAACACAAACGTTGTATGACACTTATTTCTCTCAATACATTGATGCCGATGTCGGAGGATATGATGATGATTTTATCGGTTGTGATGTTTCTCGTGGATTAGGTTACGCATATAACGGTGATAATTTAGATGAAACTTCAGGTGGTAATTTAGGTTATGGTGAGAACCCACCAGCGGTTGGAGTCGATTTCTTTGAAGGTCCATATTTGGATTCAGATTTAAGAGATAACGTAGGACCTTATTATGATGAAACAACTGAAACTGAAGTTGTACCAACAGTTCTTGCTGCCATAGCAGATGATGGTATAGTTTATAAAGGAATTGGATTAGGTTATTCTGATGGAATTATTGATAATGAGCGATTTGGAATGAGAAGGTTTACATACTTTACTGGACAAGGTGCTGTTTATCCGTATTCAGATCCAGGAAACGCAAATGAATTCTATAACTTCATGAGCGGTTCATGGGCAAATGGTTCTGAAATGTTTTATGGTGGAGCTGGTTATGTTGGTTCACCAGGTGTAACAACAACTCCTTCAGATTATTTATTCCCTGGAGATTCAGATCCTTTGGATTGGGCAACTCAAGGTACACCAATGGGTGGAGCTTTTCCAAATGGTTGGAGTGAAGCAGATAACGATGGAGCAGGATCAGCTAACACACCTGGAGATAGACGTTTTGTTCAATCGGCTGGTCCATTTACGTTGACTCCTGGAGCGATTAACAATATTACAGTTGGAATCGTATATGGAAGAAGTAATTCAGGAGGTTTAATGGCTTCAGTTGAAGCAATGAAACGAGCAGATACTAAGGCTCAAGCTTTATTTGATGCATGTTTTAGAATTTTGGAGCCACCTTACGCACCGAAATTAACTATTCAAGAATTGGAAAATGAGTTGATTTTGTCGTTGGATAATCCAGCAACATCTAACAATCGTGATGAATCTTACTATGAGGAAGATAAAGTAAACATTCCTGATCCTTTGGTAGATCGTTTCTATACATTTGAAGGATATCAAATCTATCAATTGGTAAATGGTGAAACATCTATTGCCGATATTAATGATGATTCTAAAGCGCAAATAGTTGCTCAGTGTGATATTAAGAATGATATTGTTGATTTAATCAATTTTGAATTCGATGAGGAATTAGGTTTCTCAATTGGATCTAGAAAAGTTGATGCAGCAAACAATGGAATTCAGCATACTTTCCAAATTACGGAAGATAAATTTGCTCAAGGAACAAGAACATTGGTTAATCACAAAACGTATTACTATGTTGCGGTAGCTTATGCTCATAATGAGTTTAAGAAATATGATCCAAATGATCCATTGTACTTAGATGGTCAAAAAATACCGTACATATCTTCTCGTTTAGGGCATGATGGAAGTTCTATTAAGGCGGTATCTGCGATACCACATAATCCATCGCCTGAGGCACAAGGAACTGTTTCTAGTTTAGTTTATGGTTCTGGACCGCAAATAAAGCGTCTTGACGGTTATGGAAATGGTAATAGAATTGTTAATTTGACAACTGCATCTAAAACTTCAATTATTCAAAATGGTTACATGGAAAACCCTGTATACGATTATGGTGCAGGTCCAATTAACGTAAAAGTAATTGACCCGTTGAATGTTGTTGGAGGACATTTTGTATGTAAATTCCAAGATTACAACACAACTTCTTCAAATGGTGCAGATACTGCATCTTGGGTGATTGAGCGTTGGGATTCTGAAGGAGGAAATTTAATTGGAACAGTAAGTTCGGATAGAACAATTGATAATAATAACGAACAGTTAATTCCAGAATGGGGCGTATCTGTTCAAATTAATCAAGAGAAATACTATACTCCTGAAGGATCGCCAAGTGGTGGTATTGAGGTGAAATCGACAAAATTATTGTCTCAATCAATTTCTTATGTGGACAGTACGAAGCGTTGGCTGTCGGTTGTTGCTGATAATGATGCTTATTATCCTACAAACTGGATTCGTTCGGGGACTTATGAGCCGAATACTGATCCAACAACTGGAGACTGTTTACCTGACGGGCCTGATTATTTGAACCCGTGTAACTATCCAGATGAAGTGGGAGTAGATGATAAAAAAGAATGGGCAAAAATTCTTGGAGGTGGTATTGCTCCGCACAGAGTAGTTGGGTACCAATCAAGCTTTATGCCGTTGGCTTACTTTAACTATCCTGGACCAGCTGCTGCTCGTAAAAACGCTTCAATTAGTTTCTTACCAAGTGTTGACATTGTAATCACTGCGGATAAGTCTAAATGGACAAGATGTCCGGTTATTGAGTTAGGAAGAGAAGCTGCATTGAATATTGGAAATTGTGCGCCAGGTGCAATGAGAAAAAGCCAAAGTGTAGGTAAGGATGGTAATCCAGATGGAACTGGTACAGGAATGGGTTGGTTCCCAGGATATGCTATCGATGTTGAGTCAGGTGCGCGTTTGTATATGGCATTTGGTGAAAACTCATTCTTAATTTCAGATAATGGAGGAGATATGATTTGGAATCCTACGGACAGAATTGTTGATAACAATGGAAATCCAATTTTAGGAGGTATGCACCCGATCTATATTTATAGCTTCCAAAATAAAGCGAAAAACAACTATACGTTAGGATATGATTATCCTGCTTATATTCCTTCACAGGCGAATAACAATGCAACGCATGTGTTGTACAACGATATGGTAGCGATTGAAGGTGGAAACAATGCTCTTAAGAGAAATGTTTACGGAAGTATCAGTTGGATTGCAAATCCACTTTTATTGTCTGGACAACAACTGTTAGCAACGGAAGTTTCTATTAGTCTACGTGTAAATAAGGAATACAAGAACTTCTCTAATCCTTCGGCGCCAACAGGTGGCCCAAATAATGGAAAGCCAATGTATTCTTGGAATATGGATGATATTGCTACAAGAACAGGTGATTCGGATAGACTTTCAGAAGTTTTAGATATCATTAATGTAGTTCCAAATCCATACTATGCGTATTCTGAATATGAAACAAGTCGATTGGATACGCGTGTTAAAATCACGAACCTGCCAGAAATTTGTAACATTAAGATTTATACAGTAAATGGTAAGTTAGTTAGAACATTTAAAAAGGATAGTCCAATTACTTCGGTTGATTGGGATCTTAAAAACCACGCTGGTATTCCAATATCTGGTGGCTTGTATCTAATTCATGTTGATGTTCCAGATATAGGAGAAAGAATAGTTAAGTTCTATGGTGGAATGAGACAAATAGATTTACAAGGAATTTAATCAGATTAAAATTAAGTTGAAATGAATAATTCAATCGTAAAAATTAAAAGTGCTTTAGTTGTTGGTTTAGCTGTAATGTCGAGCTTTACAAGTAATGCAGGAAATGAAGACCGTGTAGGTTCTGCAGGTGCCTCGCATATGTTAGTTAATCCATGGGCCAGAAGTACTGGTTCTGGAACATCTGGATTTGCAAGTGTTCATGGCTTAGAAGCTACATTTACTAATATTGCTGGACTTGCTTTTACAGATAAAACGCAAATTAAATTCAATTATACAAATTGGATGGGATCTGCTGATATTGCATTGTATAGTGCTGGACTTGCTCAAAAAATTTCTGAATCTGATGTAATTGCTGTGAGCATGCAATCATTTGGGTACGGAGATATTCCAATTACAACTGTAAATAATCCAGAAGGAAATATTGGTACTTTCTCACCTCGTTCTAATGTGTTCAACATCGGTTATGCTAGAACTTTTTCTAGTTCAATTTATGGTGGAATTAACATTAAGGTAATTACAGAAAGTATGTCTAACCTTAAAGCAACTGGTTTTGCTATTGATGCAGGTATTCAATACGTAACAGGTGAGCAAGATCAAATTAAGTTTGGTATTACTTTGAAGAATGTTGGACCGGTAATGAAGTTTAAAGGTGATGGTTTGGCAAATCAAATTAATTATGTTTCTACGGGTGCTGTTGCAACCTTGGAGCAAAGATCTGCTACATATGAATTACCGTCTTTACTATCTATTGGTGGAGCATACGACTTCATTATTAACGAACAGCATAAAATCAATTTAGCACTTGGATTTACAGCAAATTCTTTTTCATCTGACCAATATGCGTTAGGATTGGATTATGGAATGACTGCTTCTGGTGTTGCATTTAATGTTAGAGGTGGATTCATTTATGAGAAAAACCTTTTCAGTGCTGAAAACCGATCTAATGCGTTAATCGGTCCAACTGCTGGATTGTCTGTTGATGCATTGGTTGGAGACAAGAAAAATGCTTTAGGAATTGATTACGCAGTGCGTTTCGCTGGAGCTTTTGGATTAATTCATACAATCGGAGCAACGATTAGCTTAAAGTAAAAATAATTTATTATCTTTAATATCTCAAGAGAGTCCTATTTAGGGCTCTCTTGTTTTTGTATAATGAAATTAGATTAACATGTCACAAATAAGTTATTATTCTAAAGAAGGTCTTGCTAAATTGAAAAGCGAGTTGCATGAAATGGAAACAGTTCAGCGACCAGCTATTTCTGATCAAATTGCTGAAGCAAGAGATAAGGGAGATTTGTCGGAGAATGCAGAATACGATGCAGCTAAAGAAGCTCAAGGTTTATTAGAGATGAAAATTTCTAAACTGAAGGAAGTTATGGCGAATGCGCGTGTTATTGATGATTCTGATATAGATGCTTCGAAAGTATTTATTCTATCTACGGTGAAGATTAAAAACCCGAAGAACGGAATGGAAATGACATATACTTTAGTTGCAGAGAATGAAGCTGATTTAAAAGCAAAGAAAATTAGTGTTGACTCTCCAATCGGAAAAGGATTGTTAGGCAAGTCTGTAGGAGATATTGCAGATATTGCAACCCCAAATGGCTTGGTTCAGTTTGAAGTTGTAGAAATATCACGTTAATGGCGACGTTATTCACTAAGATAATAAACGGAGAAATTCCTTGTCACAAGGTTGCGGAATCTGACGATTTTTTGGCTTTTTTAGATATCATGCCTGTTAAGCAGGGCCATGTGTTGGTCATTCCTAAGGTAGAAATTGATTATATTTTTAATCTTGAAGATGCTCTTTTAGGACGTATGATGGTATTCGCGAAAGAAGTTGCAAAAAAAATTGAGGTTGCATTTCCATGTAACCGAATTGGTGTGACCGTTATAGGTTTAGAAGTACCACATGCACACATCCATTTGATTCCAATAGATAAGTTGGACGATATGAATTTTGCAAAGCCAAAAATGCAACTCAATCAAGAAGAATTGGCAGAAATGGCTAAAAAAATTGCTAGCGTTTAAAGGGTTGACATTTAGTTAGTTGGTTTTTTGGTGTAATATTTGAAGGTTTTTGTTAAAATTAATTAGAATAAAGTAAGGATGAAATTTACCAATCACTTCAAGCGTTTTGTCAGTATACTGTTTACTTTGCTGTTACAAGTAATTGCTTTTGCTCAGCAACCTGCAGTGACAACGAAGCCTCCTCTTCAAACCCAGAGTATTTTATTTATTGGAAATAGCTATACGCACATGAATAGCATGCCTGTTTTATTTGATAAGATCGCTGAAGCAAAAGGTGTGAAGATGCATGTCGAAATGAATGCATTCAGTAATCACAGTTTCAAAATGCATAGTTTAAGACCTGATTTATACGCCAAATTAAAAGAAAGAAAATGGGACTATGTTGTTTTGCAAGGATTTAGTCGAGAACTATCGTTTTCTCAAAAGCATATCGACACAGCGTCTGTCCCTTACATTCAACAAATTTTAGATTCTGTTTACGCAAATAATTCATGTACGAATGTACTTCTTTATATGACCTGGGGATATAAAGATGGTTTCGCTGAGCGGCCTGAAGTTGATAGCTACACAAAAATGAGTGATTCTATTCGTAAAGGATATGAATATATTTCAACGAAATTTAACTTGCCGATTGTTCCTGTAGGACAAGTTTGGCAAGATGTGCGAAATAACTCAAAAATTAATCTTTATCGCGAAGATGGTCAGCATCCAACATTAGAAGGATCATTTTTAATAGCTTATACTTTTTTCACTTCAATTTTTAAGAATACGCCAGTTGGTGCGTATAGCAAAGGTATTCTGGAAAAAGATGCTGCTTTTCTTGCCAATACAGCCTATAAGTATGTGAGTTTGCATTTGGAGGAATTTAAGTTGATAGGAAACGTGGTCAAAGTAAAACCGGTTCGGACAAAAACAGGAGAATATCTTGCTCACTGTTCGGCTTATTTTCCGGATGCAATTTCCTTAAAATGGTATTTTGGTGACGGTAAGTCGTCAACCGACACGATCGTGACACATAAGTTCAAGTATGCGCAAGAATACATCGTAACGCTTGTAATTGAAGAAGAATGTGGCGTTCGAAAAATCAAAAGAAAGATAAAGTTCGAAAAACCGCAAGCTCCTTCTCCTTATGAACGTAAAAAGCCTAAGCTTGACGTTACAAAAACGAAGAAGAGTTAATTACTTAACTCCAAATAACCTGTTGAAGAACTTACTGATTGGAACAAGTATAAAAGATAGTTTCGCTTTTATTAAATCCAAATACTTAATTAATATCACAAAGAAGAGTATAAATAAGGCTGCACCAATTGTAACCTGAATTGGATCCAAGTTCTTGTGACAGTATTTATTTAATCCAAAACCTAATATACTTCCGTAAAGGAGTATCATGTGGAGTATATAAATTGTAAGTGTATTTTGTCCTACTTTTAAGAATAAGCTGTTATCATTGATTTTCTTGCCTAAGAGCTTATCAATTAACATCAATGCCCCCAATTCCATAAACACCATTCCTAAACGGTTATAAAGCCAATTTACACGCACAATTTTCGGGTTTCTTCCGCTAATTGCTTCCCAAATTGAATCAATCATTTCAAGCAATTGATATGCATGGTGGTATAAAACGAAACCAACAACAATAAAAATTGCCGCGAAATAATATTTTGCTACGATTTTATGAGCAGAGTGAAGCAGAGCACCAATCATCGCACCGAACATCGTATAACCCATCCATGGAACTATCGGGAAAATCGCTTTGTTTTTTGGTCCATGAAAGAACGATTCTAAAAAGCTAATATCAAAAGGCAACCACTGTTTATCTTGTGGCATGTTTTGAAAATACAGATATGTTGTGAATAAGGTGATTCCTGCAATTAAAAAATATATCCAGAGTGGAATAAATTTAATGAGCTTGTAGATCAGAAAAATAATCAAAATGGAAAAAATTCCAACAGCTATACACTCCAAAACATGGAAGGAGTACCACTGCAACATATAACCCCAGAAAAACAACTCTACCACTCGTTTAAAACCTTTTTTAACACGAAGATTAGAAAAATATGGTTCGTCTCTTTTCTGTAGCAATAAGTAAGTAAAAATGAGTCCAGTTACCGTTAAGAATACGGGTGCTGTAAAACCACGAATCCAATACCAAGTTGAAAAAATGACATTGTCATGATCTCTAAATGCATCCATCAAGGAATCATCAACAAAGTGGCCTTCAAGCATTAATAAAATAGCAACAGAACGTGCCATATCAATAAACTTGAGACGTTTTTTATTTACAGGTGCTTCTTTTACTTTTAAAACAGACATTTTCTAATTGTTATCGTTCTTTCGTTAAACGCAATTTCTCTTTAAGCGAATTTAAATGTTTTTCTGCTGTTGGCTTCAACTTTATAAGTAGTGCACATAAAAGCACGAATAAAATCGCACCAACAATAGCTTCAAATCCACTAAGCGATTTGCTAAAATACGTATTAAATCCAATACCAATAAAGGCGCCATACAAAATCATTGTATGAAACACATAGATGAATAATGTGTCTTGGCCCATTGCAGAAAAAATACCTTCTTTAAATTTGAACCGTGAATTTATCAATATTAAGATGGATAGAAGTAAAGTTATTTTCATGAGAGTGAAAAAGACATAACTTGAATTGCCAAACTGTTCTCCAAAAAAGAAAAGACCCAGTAAATGGAATACTCCAATTAAAATGGAAAGAACAACAATCGAAATTAACAAGTAGGTACACCAAAATGATTTTGACTGTATACGAGTTTCGTATTTACGAAAAATTGCGCCTAGAAAACCTCCGAATAAAACGTATCCTATCCACGGAGAAAAAGGGAAAATAGAATATTCACCATGAAAAATATTTTGAATTATAGTTGGTGCCTTACTTGGAAAATAATTGTCACCCATTCCTCGGAAATAGGTTTTTAACGCAAAAATTAGAATTGATAATACTAAAAAATAGAAGATGATAGGAATTTTCTTAATAAAGGTGGAAACGATATAAATAAGAATTAAGAACAGTATCCCGAAACCAATACAATGCAACACGTGAAATGCAAAAAAACGTTCGTTGATTCTTCCCGAAAGATAATAGGAGATGTTTCGTACATTTAGTTGAATAATATAGCCGATGATAATTATCTGAATTGCTCTTTTTGCCCCTTTTTTAACCCTCGGATTGTCAAAAGGATTGTCGTAATGATTTTTGAGCAGAAGAAAAACAAATATAATTCCCGTAATAGTAAAAAACAGTGGGGCCGTTAACCCTCGCAAATGTACCCAAAAATCAAAAACAAAGTTCCCCGATGTTCCAACTGCGCGGACATTGCTTTTCATTTCAGAATAATGTGTGAAAGTTGCTGTAATAAAATGACCTTGAAGCATCAAAATAATAGCGATGCTTCTTGCCCAATCAATAAAATGTAAGCGTTGTGGAGAGTTTGACACAGCTACTTTTTCGGCTAAATTAATACAATACCTTGAATTTATTTTATTTCAGTAGAAATGTACAGTCGTAGCTCTTCATTTTGATCTTTTAACGACAAATAAATCGACTCAACTGTGAAACCTGATTTTCCTTTGGTATCAAACTCCATATCAATTGTTATAGTTTCTCCTGGGGCAATAATCATTTTACTTGCTCTCGCAGTTACACATTCACAGCCAACCCGAATTGTGTTCAATTCAACAGTATTTGTTGATTCGTTTTTAACCTTGAATGATTCTTTTAAAAGTTCGCCTTGTTTTCTAACTCCAGCATCTTTTACAGGAATATCTGAAACAATAGCAAATTTATCGTTGTCTTTTAAATAACTTACGCTCTGAATTTCAATCTTTCGTTCTATCGCAGCGTTTCTGGAGTAAACTGAATTCTGAACATCGTTCGGATTATCACTTGTCAATTGATTTGCAGTGTATTCACCAAATGGGACTTGAGAAAAAACAACATGTCCGCCATTCTCAGCTGTTGCATCTAAATATTTGACAAAAACACCATTTCCATATTCGCGCATATAATTTACGAGCGATGAAATTCTTCTTTTCGTCAAGTTAACATTATAGTCGGTTTTTGCTAAAGGACTCGCAAATCCCTTTACTGTGATATTAATTTTGGCTCCTTTATCAAGTTCCTTTAATAGAAGATTTCGAAATAGAGTTAAATCAGAAACACCTTTATCCACATATTCAATAAAGAAATTTTCAATTTCTTCCTGTGCAAAATCAGCCTTTTCACCACTTAGTCCATTGGCATATTCTTTTTTATATTGCCCTAACATTTCGGTATATTCATTATAAGTAGTGATATAATTTAAATTCGTTAATGTATCGCGCGAACGTGGATTTGGCACATCATTGTGGAAGTATAAGGTGACTGGAAGTCGCTTGTTTAATTCTTCTAAAGTTTCTTCCTTACTAGGTGTTTCTTCCACTTTTGGAGGAGTAATCATGAAGATATCGCTGCAACATGTTGGATTTTTACTAAAAAGCACCCCAATTCGATTAGAAGTCACAAATGAACTATCATTCGAATTAAAATAATATAAATCATTTGCTGGACTGTTCACCGGTATTCCAGCATTTACTGGGGCTTCGAATTGCGTAGTGTAATCTGAATAAAAGACATCTAGTCCTCCAAATCCATTGTGCCAAGAAGAAGCAAAATACAAGCGGTTTAGCTTCGCATCCCACCAAGGTGTTACTTCGTTATCAAGAGAGTTTAGAATACGAATTGTTCTGGCTTTGCTGTATTGATTGCCATTTTTTATTTTACTGTAAAACAAATCTAATCCGCCTTCAGAATCATCTCTGTCGGAAGAAAATATCAATGTTTCGTCGCCATTTAAATTGGCAATACATGGCATTGTGGTATTGTATCCTGGTTCATTTATCACTTCTCCCAGTGAGTCAATATTGGACCATTTGCCATCGGCATAATATGCCACCATTATTTTGCATGTGTAGTTGTATCCTTTTTCTGAGCATGCACTGAAATAGAACCGTTTACCGTCTAATGAAAAACTTCCGTTGCCCGAATTTAGCTTCTCAAAAAAAAGATCTTTGATTTGTTCTGACTGCTTAAAACTTAGTGTGTCCAATTCGCTAGAATACAAAGAGGTTTTGTAATTACTCGTGTAAACTTCTTCTGCCGCGCTAATTGAGTCAGCCCGAAGACTTGAAAAGATCAATTTACCGTTGTAAATCCCATGACCGAACTCAGAATTTTGAGTATTAACGGTCTCAGGAAGTTTATCAATAACAACGTCGGCAGTATCAATTATTGCTGATTTTGCCCACACACAGCTTACTAATTCTTGTTTTGATTTCTGGTATAAATATCCCTTTTTGTCCTTGTAATACTTTTTCTTTCCTTTTTTAAATGTTTCAATTGCTTGTTCGTACTTCCCGTTTTGTTTTTGCATTAATCCCAATTGAAGCAAACTCGAAGGGTAAATTCCAGCTTCTTCCCGATCGTAGACTTTTGCATAATAGTATTCTGCTTTTCGGTAGTCTTTATAAGCACGATTAGTTTCAGCCATTCTCCATAAAATATCAACCGTTTGCGAATCAAGTTCCATTGCTTTTTGGTAATATTCCAAAGCGTAGTAATAATCACCTTTATCATATTGCTCTTGAGCAAATGCAAGATATTTTTTTAAATTATTCTGACCAAATGATGTCGAGAACGAACCTAAAATCAAAAGTATTAGATATAATCTGGACATATTCTGTGAACGATTTTTTTTGGTTTAAAACGGTGTAAAATATAACGAACTGCAATTTCAAATCCACCTCGAGCACGACTGGCGGGTACTAATTTCGAAAAGTTTATATCGTAACTCAAGCCGACGAACCAACTTTGATAATCCATACCTGCGGATATATAACCCGCATCTTTATTTCGAAACCAGCCACCGGCATATAATGCACGGTACTCGCCTAGTCGATCGATAAGTGTATACTTGACAGATGATCCAAAAATAATTTCGTTATACTTTCCTTGGAAAGACAAGTTGATAGATGGAACAATATCCCAGTCAAAACCAATTTTGTAAATTCCCTTTGCGAAAATATTGGTGCGAATATCTCTTAGAATAACATCGTTGTAAAAACCTTGATTTGGCTTGTTTAGATTGTAAGCGCCAACTCCACCAATTATATTGAATCGTTTATTTACATAATATTGATAAACAACGCCAATTCCTGTCGAGAAATTTGTTTTCCGGTCGTTGCTTAAAACTTCATTCGAAGATAAAGCAGGATTGTATTGAACGCCGTCGTACTGATTATTAAAATACAGTTTGTCAAAATTCAATTGTCGGTGATTCATCCCTAGGTTAATTCCAGCTCGAAGGGTATGTGTGGAATCTTTCGATAATTTTAAAAGGTACGAGATATTTCCTTGAACTTCTAGTGTGCGTAAACTTCCGTCACCAACAACATCATGGAAGAATAGGATTCCGTATCCTAAGTTTTTGTGTTTTTCTAATTTGCCATCTGCTGATAATGAAAGGGTAGTGTACGGCACTGTTACACTTCGCCATTGGTCACGATAATTTGCAACAAACCGGTAATCACCGTTAAAGTTTCCTGCGTTTCCTGGATTTTGAAAAAGTGGATTGTCATTGTATTGAGACCAGTGTATATCTTGTGCTTTAACAGAATATGTTAGCAGCAGTATTACAAGGATATTCAGCAGTTTTCTCAACCAGTTCAAAATTAATCACATGAAGGTACAAAAAAAGAGAATGGAAACAAAAAAGGAGTTTTTATCCTTCGTAAAACATCAGGAATAGAACAAGCCCAAGAATAAACAAAAGCATGAACAATTTTGGATCTTTATATAGTGGACGTTTACTGCGTTTTGTTACTTTTTCGTAGTCATGGTGAAGGCGCGTGAAGTCCTTGTGACGCTTGATTTGTTCGTCAGTTGGATTTAATTCCTTTTTGTCTTTATTTAAAATGAATTTTTTCATTTTTCTCCTTTCCATTTTTTACCGATTTTTTCGAGAATGCGATACACTTTCATTTTAGCGTTGGCTTCGGTAATGTTGTAAATTTCGGCAATTTCTTTGAAACTTAGCTCCTGAAAGAAACGTAATTCAATGATTTCCAATTGACTTTCTTCCAATCCGTTCAGCATTTCAATTAATTCTTCTTGTTGTTCAATGGACATTTTAGTACTGATGTCTGCTTCTGAAGCCAATTCAGTTATTCTATTTTCATCAATAGGAATCGTGTAATTTTTCTTTTCCTTTCGAAAGAAAAGTGCAACCTCATTTTGAGCAATTCTATACAACCAACTGCTGAATGGAAATCCACGTTCTTCGTATTTGTCAATATTTGCCATAGCCTTCATAAATACGAGTTGTGTAATATCACCCGCAGTTTCTTCCATTCCGCCAAGCTTTTTAAAGACAAACCGAAAAAGTTGATCGAAGTATTTTTCATACAATAATCCAAAGTCAGAACGCTTCTTTTTTGCTAAAAGAACCAGTTCTGAATCACTCATTTTAGTGCTATTTGAATTTCTTATCAAGTTCGGTGTTTAGTTATGGAATGCAGAAGTGATGATAAGTAACAAAAAAAAATATTTTTTATGGAGTACTCAAAGAAACAGGAATGATTTTCCCTTTGATCCATTGATTCGCGCTCAGTGCAAAGTCAACAATGTATTCCGCCATTTTTTCGGCAGAAACAGGAGCTTCATATCCTGGAAATGCTTCTTCTAGCATTTCTGTTTGTGCTGCACCGAGACATAAACAATTCATCGCGATTTCGGAATCTTTGTATTCTTCTGAAAACAATTCAGTAAAACTACATAATGCTGCTTTTGAAGTTGAATAAGCGCTTAAGCCGCTAAATTTAACGCTTCCTTGAAATCCACCCATCGAACTAATGTTTACAATATGACCTTTGGTCATTTTGGAAAGAGCCGCTTGTGTGGTTTCCATTACTGAAGTAATATTCACTTTATAGCTCGAATTAATGTCGTCGTGTGTTAATTCAAGAAAAGGTTTGTTGACCAATTTTCCTGCATTATTTATTAGAATGTCAATTGAATCCAAATTTGAAAAGATTGCTGTTGATTTTGATCGAACATCAGCCCCGTTTAGATCCAACTTGAAGCAATTTACGTTTTCGTACTTGGAAAAATGGCGGTTCATTTCATCAACATTTCGAGATAAAGCGACAATGCGGTTTAATGTATCCCTAGCAAATAAATCAACAATTGATTTACCAATTCCACGACTTGCGCCTACAACAACGATCGTTTTATGCATCGTATGAAATTACTACTTCTTGAGATGAAGGGTGCGCTTGACAGGTTAAAATATATCCCTCTTCGACTTCCTTATCGGTAAGTGAATAGTTCATTGTCATCGTACAAGAACCTACAACTACTTTAGCACGACAAGAACCACAAACGCCACCTCTACATGAGTAAGGAGCATCCAATCCATCAGCATTTGCTTTGTCCAAGACAGAAACATCGCTTGCCGATAAATTGAAATGTGTTTTTTCATCATCTAGAATAATCGTGACCTTCGCTTCACCATCTAATTTATTTTCGATGATTTCAGTTTTACTCTGCAATAAAACAGGCGTCGTGAATAATTCGTATCGTATTTTCTTTTCTTCAACACCGAACATTTTTAATACGTCTGACACTTCGGCAATCATTTTTTCAGGACCACAAAGCACGAACGCGTCTGCCTTAAGTAATTCCAACTGTTCTTTCACTAAAATCGAAAAAGTTGTAGTATCAATTCGACCAGATTTAAATCCGTCTTTATTTTCACCACTTAAGAAGTAAGTCGCTTTTGTTTGCTTTAAACTATCAATTTCAGAACGAAACAAAATGTTTTCTTCTGTTCTATTTCCAAAGAACAATTCCATGGAGTCTCCATTCGCTTCTACATTTTTTGCAAATGCCATTATTGGAGTAATTCCACTTCCTGCCGCAATAGCAACAACTTTTTTCGCTCCATCAGGAATGCTAAATGTTCCCATAGGGTGAGAAACAGAAAGAACATCTCCAGCTGAAACAGTATTGTTGAACCATTTTGAAACCATGCCATTTTCGACTTCTTTTATGGCAACTGCAATTGGTTCGTCTATTCCACTGCAAATAGAATATGATCGACGTTCTTCTTTTCCATTCAACTCTACGTTAAAGTCAAGATATTGTCCTGGTTTAAACACGAATTCTTTTTTCAATTCCGCCGGTATGTCTAAAGTAACCTTTACTGTGTCCTTTGTCAATTTTTCAACATTCAGAACTGGTATATCAAAAAAACCTTTGTGTGTTTTTGGCTTATCTGATTTTGAAAATAATTTTTTAAAAAGTGCCATATTTTTTATTCGTCAAATGAAACTATTAATTTTTCGCTAGTAGGGTGGGCTTGGCAAGTTAAAATAAAACCTGCTTCTATTTCGTCTTGTTCAAGTCCGTAGTTAACGTCCATTCGAACAGATCCTTCAATTATCTTCGCTTTACACGTGCAACAAACGCCACCTTTGCATGCGTATGGTAAATCTGCTCCTGCTTCTTGAGCTGCATCTAGAATGTTTATTCCTGTTGAATCCAAATGCAAGTCAATTTCATCTCCATCCAAAATAATCTTAATATTGGAGTCTATATTTGGAGCATCAGCTGATGTGTCAACTACTTTATTTCCTGTTGGTGTTGTAAACAATTCAAAATGGATTTTTTTCTCATCCACATTGTTTGCTAACAATCCTTCTTTTACACCTAAAATCATTTGTTCAGGTCCGCAAATATATACATTGTCGATTTCTGTGTGATTTAAAAACGCACTGAAGAGCTCGTTTGTTTTTGCCGCATCAATTCGTCCTTTTTGAATAGAATTCCCTAGACCTTCACGAGAAAAGATGTGTACTACTCGCAAGCGACCCATATATTGGTTTTTCAACGCTTCAACTTCTTCTCTGAAGATCACAGACGAAAAACCTTTATTCCCAAAGAAAAGTGTTACATCACAATTGGGTTCTTCGTGAAGCGCTGTTTTTGCAATTGAAATAATTGGTGTAATTCCACTTCCCGAAGCAAATAATACATGCGATCTCTTGCTTGAAGGTTCTGGAATAAATTTAAAATTTCCAGTTGGAGTCATTACTTCCATTTTCATACCTGCATTCAGTTCCTTATTCGCATAAGTTGAAAATTTACCATTTTTAACTTGCTTAACTGCAACTCGCCATTGGTTCTCAAAAGGAGATGAGCAAAGCGAATAAGAACGTCTAATATCTTCATTGTTTATAGTCGCACGCAGCGTTAAATACTGGCCTGAAACATAGGCGTAATCCGCAGCTAATTCAGACGGTATATCAAATAAAATGGAGACAGCATCTTCCGTTTCTTGATTTACATCAAGAACAGTAAGTGTATGGAATTTTGGTGTCATATTTGGTTTAATTTGGTTGCAAAAATACTCATTATTCTCCTTGAAATCGTTCTAAATTAGCTCCAATTCGTTCAATTCCTAAAAATGGTAGAAGTTAATGGTCGATTTTTAGTAAATTTGTAGGAGACATTTATCACAAAATGAAAGAACAAGATATAGCAATTCTTGAACAGAAATTTCAAGAAAAAATTGACAACGATATCAAAATCGAACCAAATGACTGGATGCCAGATGCATACAGGAATACGTTGATTCGACAAATTTCTCAGCATGCACATTCTGAAATAGTTGGAATGTTGCCAGAGGGGAATTGGATTACTCGTGCTCCTAACTTGAGAAGAAAAGCAGTGTTGTTGGCAAAGGTTCAAGATGAGGCCGGACACGGGTTGTATTTGTATAGCGCCACTGAAACTTTGGGAGCTGATAGAGAACAAACGATTGATGACTTACATTCTGGCGTTGCAAAGTATTCTTCCATCTTCAATTATCCAACACTCTCTTGGGCAGACATGGGAGCAGTTGGCTGGTTAGTAGACGGTGCGGCAATTATGAATCAAGTTCCTTTGTGCAGATGTTCTTACGGACCCTATGCAAGAGCAATGGTACGTGTTTGTAAGGAAGAATCATTTCATCAACGTCAAGGTTTTGAAATAATGATGAAGTTGGCTGCTGGTACACCTGAACAAAAAGAAATGGCACAAGATGCTTTGAACCGTTTTTGGTGGCCCGCAATTATGATGTTTGGTCCAAACGATGCTGAATCAAAGCACACTGCTCAATCGATGAAATGGAAAATTAAACGTCACACGAATGATGAGTTGCGTCAGCAATTTATAGATGTAACTGTTCCTCAAGCAGAATTAATAGGTTTAACAATTCCGGATCCATTGTTGAAATTCAATGAAGCGACTGGTCATTACGAACACGGACCAATTGACTGGGACGAATTCTGGGAAGTTGTAAAAGGAAACGGACCTTGTAATAAAGATAGAGTTGATGCTCGTAGAAAAGCGAAGGAAAACGGTTTGTGGGTAAGACAAGCTGCTTTGGCACATGCAGAAAAGAAAAAACTTAGAAAACAAGCGAGTTAGGATAACAAATTAAGAGATTACTCATTGCGAATTAAAAAATAGACAAAAGATTAAGTTTAACATCTTGAATCTTGCAGTCTTAATATCTAATAAAAAATGTCAAATAAAGATAATTGGCCTCTTTGGGAGGTTTTCATAAGAAGCAAACAAGGATTAAATCATAAACACGTTGGAAGTTTACGTGCGGTAGATGCCGAAATGGCAGTAGAAAATGCGCGTGATGTATATACACGTCGTTCGGAAGGGATAAGTATTTGGGTCGTTGAATCAAATAATGTGTTTGCTTCTGATCCGTCGGAAGCGCCTGAATTGTACGAACCTTCTGATTCTAAAATATACCGTCATCCAACTTTTTATACAGTTCCGGATTCAATTTCTCACATGTAATAAAGATATAAATGAATTCACTTTTTGAATATTTATTGCGACTAGGTGACGATAGTTTAATTCTTGGTCATCGCCTTTCTGAATGGTGCGGACACGGTCCAATTTTGGAAGAGGATATTGCAATGACAAATATTTCTCTAGATTTTATCGGTCAAACAACGACCATTCTTGAATTGGCAGGTCAAGTCGAAGGAAAAGGAAGAACAAACGATGATTTAGCCTTCTTGCGTTTTGATAAGGAGTATAGAAACTTATTGTTAGTCGAGCAGCCAAATACTGATTTTGGATTTACAATGATGCGTCAGTTTTTATTTGATGCGTACCGTAAGCCTTTGTTTGAAGCATTGATGAAATCGAATAATAAGCAATTAGCAGCAATTGCTGAAAAGTCATTAAAAGAAACGAAATACCATTTGAGACATTCTTCAGAATGGGTAATTCGTTTAGGTGATGGGACTGAAGAATCGCATTCCCGCATTCAAGAGTCGTTGGATACATTGTGGCGCTACACCGGAGAATTGTTCTTCTCAAATGAAGTAGATGCCGAATTAACCGAAAGCGGTGTGTTACCAGATATGAGTGGAATTGAAGCTGAATGGAAACAAACAGTGGATGAAGTTTTTGCTATGGCAACTTTAACGATACCTGAAAGTCCTTGGAAATTTGAAGGAGGAAGAATTGGAAAACATTCGGAACATTTAGGCTACATTCTTACAGAATTGCAATACATGCAACGTGCTTATCCAAATATGGAATGGTAACTGAACTTGAAATATGGAAATACCTGGAGGAAGTTTTTGATCCTGAGGTTCCTGTTTTAACCGTTGTCGATTTAGGTGTAGTTCGTGCTGTTAAGATCAATGGGAATTCGTGTCATGTTGTAATTACACCGACATATAGTGGCTGTCCTGCGATGAAGCGGATGGAAGAGGATATCATTGATAAATTGACGGAAAAAGGTGTTGAAAATATTACTGTGGAATTGGTGTTATCACCTGCTTGGACAACGGACTGGTTAACCGAGAAAGGGAGAATAAAGCTTCGTGAATATGGCATTGCACCACCCGAAAATGAAGCTGATAAAAGTACATTGTTCGCGGATCCTGTAATCGTTCCTTGTCCTCAATGTAGTTCAAAAAACACAAGATTGGTTAGCCAATTTGGAAGTACAGCCTGCAAAGCGCATTACCAATGTAACGATTGTCTAGAGCCGTTTGACTATTTTAAATGTTTGAGATAAAACACGATTCCAGTTTTGAAGTACTTCATTTCCACTTTCATTTTAATAAATATTCTTTCAAGTTGTTTATCGAATAAAACGGAAAAAACAATTGAACTGGAAGTTATACCCTCTCATTTTACAACAATAATTATTGATGATTCAGTTCGCTTTTCATTTCCAAAAGACCTTCTTAAAACGGACAATTTAAAATTTTCTGGAGACCATCAATTTTCAGATTTAATAAATGTTCAGTACGTGGTTGTTCAAGAAGATGATAAGAGTAATACGTTGAATCTCTTTGCTGCTGATAAATTAGAAAAAATTCAACGTAAAATGGAAGAGCTTTCTTCTAATAAGTTGACCTCATTTAAATTGCAAGATATTAAAGGTGTTGAGACCAAGTTTGAAAGCAAAGTATATGGGTGGCCGAGTAAATTATTTTTTTGGATTTCAGTAGTTGAATTAAAAAATAAATTCGTTACAACAATTACGTGGACCACAATCGATCGAAAAGATAAATTTCAAAAAGACGCTGAGTTAATTATTAAATCCTTTAGACGAAAATAAGGTTACACAAAGTAACAACTAGTTCGTCAATTCGGATTCATCGCGCACCTCAATCAATTTCAATAAAAAAGCTTTGTTTTCGAATTTTGATATAACTCAATAAACGTCAACTAAGTGAATGTCAAAAATCAATACTGAGTTTCCAGGGATTCCGTTGTGTTCGTTTGCTCCATAACCTAATGCTGAAGGAATCAACAACTTGCCAGTTCCTCCTTTTCTAAAGTACGGAATGCCTTCTGTCCAGCCTTGAATTACATTCTGTAGATTAAAAACAACACCTGAAGCTGAGCTTTCGTCGAAAATTGAGCCGTTTGTGTAGTATCCAGTATAAGCAACTTTAACGTTTGAATTAGCGTTGCAATTAACACCAGTTCCTTGCGCATCGATTACATAGTATAAGCCAGTTCCTGTGGCTGTAGCAACCAATCCGTGTTCGGCAATGTAATTCACAATAGCTTCTTCATCTTTGTCAGCTTGAATTTCTTTCTTTTTGCAAGAAAAAAGAACAAGCGTAGTCAGTAAAACAGGTAAAATAATTTTCATCATTGAGAATTGTAAAAAGAAAGCGCAATCATAGAAGAGAGCGCTTTCTATCGTTTTTTTTATCCTAAAAATGGGTATCTGTAATCTGTTGCAGGAACGAAGGTTTCTTTGATTGTTCTAGCAGAAACCCAACGCAATAAATTCATTGGAGCTCCAGCTTTATCATTCGTTCCAGAACCTCTTGCTCCACCAAACGGTTGCTGACCAACAACAGCACCAGTTGGTTTATCATTGATGTAGAAGTTTCCAGCTGCATTTTCTAATTTCTTCATTGCCAAATTAATTGCATAACGATCATTAGAAATGATAGAACCGGTAAGAGCATAGTCTGAAGTTCCGTCAACCAATTCAAGTGTCGCTTCGAAATCATTTTCGTCGTACACATAAATAGTCAATACTGGACCGAAAATTTCTTCACACAAAGTTCTGAATTTTGGGTTGGTCGTCACAACGACCGTTGGTTCAATAAAGTATCCAACTGATTTATCATAGTTTCCTCCAACAATAATTTCGGCATCTGTCTGCTCTTTAATAAAGTCGATATAACCAGCAATCTTATCAAATGAAACTTCTGAAATAACTGCATTGATGAAGTTCGATGTGTCTTCAGGTGATCCCATTTTAAATGATTTCACTTGATTTACAATTACAGATTTCACTTCACCCCAGATATTTGAAGGGATGTAAGCTCTTGAAGCTGCAGAGCATTTCTGTCCTTGATATTCAAAAGCTCCTCTCGTACAAGCTGTTGCAACTTCAGCTGCATTAGCTGATTTGTGAACCATTATAAAGTCTTTTCCACCAGTTTCTCCAACAATTCTCGGATAGCTTCTGTAATTGGCAATATTGTTCCCAATTTCTTTCCAAAGGTGTCTGAATACTCCTGTTGAACCAGTAAAATGTAAACCAGCGAAATCTCGATGCTTAAAAATAATATCTCCAGCCGTTGGACCGTCAACAGAAATTAAATTGATCACTCCATCAGGCACACCAGCAGCTTTAAACAATTCCATAAGAACTTGCGCCGAATACATTTGAGATTCAGCAGGTTTCCAAACAATAACATTACCCATCATCGCAGGAGCAGCACATAAATTTGCGCATATTGAAGTAAAGTTAAAAGGTGAAATGGCAAATACGAATCCTTCTAAAGGTCTGTACTCTAGTCTATTCCACATTCCAGGAAGAGATTCAGGTTGCTGCTTGTATATTTCTGTAACGTATTGAACGTTGAATTTAAAAAAGTCAATTAATTCACATGCGGCATCAATTTCTGCTTGCATTACATTTTTTGATTGAGCTAGCATTGTTGAAGCATTTACTTTGTCTCTAAAAGGTCCTGCCAATAAATCAGCTGCCTTTAAAAATATAGAGGCGCGTTGCTCCCAAGGTAAATTTGCCCATTCCTCACGTGCATTCATCGCTGCATCAATGGCTTGATTTACATGAGATGCATCACCATAATTGAAGTGTCCCAACACTTTTTTGTGGTCGTGAGGTGGCGACATTGGCATTTTATTCGATGTACGAACTTCCTTTCCACCAATGTGCATTGGCACATCAATAGGAGCTTGGTCATACATCTCTTTGTATTTTGAAATTAAGTTTTTGTGTTCAGAAGTGCCTGGAGCATAAGGTCTAACGGGTTCGTTAACTGCAATTGGCACTTGAAATAAAGCATTCGACATAATTGTGTAATTTTATTGCAAAAGTAATCAATGTTGTTTATCCTTGCAAAGTACCTAATAAAACTGAAGTGGTAAAGCTATTCCATAAAATATCAATTGTAGTATTCATTTTTTTTGGATTAACTCATTCTGCGATTTCTCAAAACACCTATGCTGCTTTATTAAAGGAGCGGGATAACACAAAAAAAGCGGAAATTGGTTTAGACTTATTCTATCACTTTAGAAAAAATGATTTTGATTCTTTAAAGTTTTTAGCAGTCAATTTACTCTTAGATATCTCCGGAGATAATTCTGAATTTCCTCGTGCTGTTGGCGAAATGGCGCTTGGTGCCTATTATGTTCAAAAAGGAAAAATTAAAGAGGGTATAGTTAATCTGACCAAGGCAAAGGAACATTTTGAAACAAGTGGAAACTTAACACAAACGTCCGAAGTGCTAATGGAATTGGGTAATTCGCATTTTGTTTCTGGTAATTATGAACAAGCAATTAAATCGTATTTAAAGTCAATGAAAATTGGGGCTAGATCTCCCGATAAAACACTCGTTTATGCCGCTAAAATTGGACTTGGACAGGCTTATTGTGCAATTGGCGATACTTCTGTAGGTGTTTTTACAATCCTTCAATACAAAGACGAAGTTGTAAATGCTAAAAAGTATGAGTCGGCAGCAAATGCGTATGCAACACTGGGTATGATTGAAATGGATAGGGGGAATATGGAGCTTTCTCAGGAGTATTATCAGAAAAGTATAGGTTTTAGTAAGAAAACTTCCTCAAAATTAATGATTGCGAATGCGTATACGAATCAAGCCATCCTATACTATAATATGGAGAAGATGGATTCATCGTTGCTTTATTTTGAAAAAGCTTTGAGATTGAGAGAGAGACTTAATCGAACAAATAATATTATTGAAAGCTATTTTAATTTGGCTAGCTTTTACCAAGGGACAGAAGATGTTGATAATGCTCTTTATTATTATGGTCTTTCGGTCGATTTAGCAAAAAAAGGTGGTTTTCATGTTGATGAAATTGACGCATTAATGGAAATGAAGACAATTTTTGAAAATCGGGGCAATCTAAAAGAAATCTATAGGATACAAGAGCGAATTGACTACCTAAATAAATTCGTTTCTGATAAAAAAACAATGGATGATGAAATTCTCGATTACGCAGCAGAGCTAATGAACGAGCAAGAAGATATAAAAGAAGAGCAAAAAGAGAAATCGAATTCTTTTGTTTGGTTATTATTAGGTGGAATTGTAGTTCTTTTAATTTTCGGAATACTACGAAAGCCCTAGTTTAATTTTGCTTGGTATTCCAATTTGAATGTTGGAACTAAAACTTCAAATAATTCACCATCTATAAGGTTTTTAAAAGTATAAAAGCCTTTCATCATTCCAATTTCCGAACATAAGTCACAGCCACTTGTATAAGTAAAACTTTCACCCGGTTTTAGGATTGGCTGTTCTCCAACAACTCCTTCACCGTTGACATATCGAGCCGTATAAAGTGAATCAAAAATATACCAATCTCTTGTCATTAACTGAACGCTGAAAGGATTTGTATTTTCTATGTCTATTCGGTAGTTAAATAAAAACTCAGATTTATGAATATTAGATAAGTCGGGTCTAAACTGTGTTTGAACCGAAATCTGTATACCTGATGTGATTAATGTACTCATGAATAGCTTAACGTTTGACCAATATATTAAAAAATATCTATGTGTAAAATTTTATTTAAGATTATTTAACCTCTTGTTTTCAACAATTAAACGATATAAATCTAGTTTAGAATCATTCTAAATTAATAGATATTGCCACTTCATAACATCAGAATGTATTCTCATGATATTGAATTTTTTATTTTTGTTTCGTTATTTTAAAACGCTTTAATGCATGTCAAAAACAGTAAAGCTTAGAAAAGGCTTAGATATCAGATTGATAGGTGGTGCTAATAAGATTAAATCTGAATTAGTTTTACCTAAAACAGTGTCGATAAAGCCGACAGATTTTCACGGTATGACACCTAAGATGGTTGTCAAGGAAGGTGAAACTGTAAAAGCAGGAAGTACTATCTTTTATGATAAGTACAATGAAGTCGTGAAATGCGCGTCTCCTGTAAGTGGAAAAATCGAAGCAATCGTTCGTGGAGAGAAAAGAAGAATTCTAGAGATTGTAATCTCTTGTGATTCGGAAATTCAATATGAATCAAACGGGGCAATGGATTTATCTTCGATGTCAAATGAGGCAGTCAAGGAAGCATTATTGGCTTCTGGATTGTGGCTTTGTATCAAGCAAAGACCATTGGATATTGTTGCAAATCCAAATAATGAGGCGAAAGCAATTTTCGTTTCTGCGTTTGATAGTTCGCCACTTGCTCCAGACTTTGATTACGTTTTACACGGGAAAAATGAAGAGTTTCAAAAGGGACTTGATGCCTTGGCAAAATTAACGTCAGGTAAAGTTCATTTGACTTTAAATGGAAAAGTACCTGCTAATTCAACTTTTACAGAGGCAAAAGGAGTAGAAATTAATAAAATTTCAGGTAAACATCCAGCGGGTAATGTGGGGACTCAAATTCATCATATCGATCCGGTTAATAAAGGAGAATTTGTTTGGACAGTGAATGCTCAAGATGTTGCATTGATTGGTCGTTATTTTTCTTCAGGAAAATATGACGTTCGTAAAACAATCGCAGTCACTGGATCAGAAATTAAAAATCCGCACTATGTTGAGGTAATTTCAGGTTCTAATGTATCTGCTGTTTTGGAAGGACAGATTACTTCAGATAACGTTCGTGTAATATCTGGAAATGTATTGACTGGTGATAAAATCGCTCAAGATGGACATTTAGGGTTTTATCATAATCAAATAACAGTTATTCCAGAAGGGAATCAATTGAAGTTTGTTTTAACGAAAGGTTGGATGGGGCCTGGATTTGATAAATTTTCGAATTCTCGTTTATTCCCAACTTTCTTGTCATCGAAAAAACAGTTCAGATTGGATACGAATACGAATGGTGAAGAAAGAGCATTCGTTGTTACTGGAGAGCTAGAGAAAGTATTCCCATTTGATATTTTGCCAATGCACCTAGTGAAAGCGGCTATTACAGATGATATCGATGGAATGGAAAATTTAGGGATTTACGAAGTGGCTCCCGAAGATTTTGCATTGTGTGAGTACGTTTGCACAACGAAAATTAACATTCAAGATAAGATTCGAAAAGGTTTAGACCTGATTGGAGAGGAATGCATGTAATCTAAAAAAAAATAATTGCAGTGAAATTCTTAGAAAATATAGTACACAAAATGGAGCCGAAGTTTGCTAAAGGAGCAAAACTTGAAAAATGGCATCCAGTTTTTGAATCGTTTACAACATTGGCTTTTACGCCAGCTGAGGTTACAAAGAAAGGAGCGCATATCCGTGATGGTGTTGATTTGAAACGAACAATGATGACCGTTATTATTGCAATGATTCCTTGTTTGTTATTTGGAATTTACAATACTGGTCACTGGGAAATGGTCGCGGCTACTGGTAATAGGGATTTGGTTTTTTGGGCTGATCAAGGAATGAAAATAATGATGGGACTTAAAGTTGTTCTGCCATTAATTATAGTTTCTTATGGTGTCGGTTTAACTATTGAATTTATTTTCGGAATTATTAATGGTCACTCTTTACATGAAGGATTCTTAGTATCGGGAATGCTGATTCCTTTGGTTATGCCGGCTGACGTTCCGTTATGGATGGTTGGTGTTGCAACTGCTTTTGCGGTAATCATTGGTAAGGAAATCTTTGGAGGAACCGGGATGAACATTGTCAATGTTGCGCTGACAGCAAGGGCATTTTTGTTCTTCGCATACCCAACTTCCATGTCTGGAGATAAAGTTTGGATGGCCGGTCAAGAATCAACTGTTGATGGCTTTACAGGTTCAACTGCATTGGGTGATTTAGCTTCGTTCATGTCAGATAAGCCTGTTTTTGAAAATTTGGAGGCGTATACCAATCATTATTCATTATTTGACTCTGTTTTAGGTATAATTCCTGGTTCTATTGGTGAGACATCCGTAATTGCAATTTTATTGGGAGCGCTAATTTTAATTGGAACAGGAGTTGGTTCACTAAGAATTATGGCTTCTTTCTTTGCTGGAGGTTATATCATGGGAATGTTGTTGAATTTGGTAGGTGGAAATGATTTCCTTGATTTACCAGCTCACTTCCACTTGGTTATTGGTGGATTCGCATTTGGAGCAGTATTCATGGCGACAGATCCTGTTACTGCTTCGCAAACAGCAATGGGTAAAATTATTTACGGATTGTTTGGTGGTATGATAGCAATTTTAATTCGTGTATTAAATCCAGCATATCCAGAAGGTGTAATGTTGGCCATTTTATTTATGAATGTGATGGCGCCTATTATTGATCACTATGTGGTTCAAAGTAATGTTAAACGTAGATTAAAAAGACTTAAAACTGTATAATTATGGCAATCAATAGAGACAGTAACAGTTATACTTTCGGTTTTGCAATTGTTTTGGTTGTAGCTGTAGGAACAATTTTATCAGTTCTTGCAATTGGATTAAAACCACAACAAGAAAAAAACGATATCGTAAAAAAGCAGTTGGATATTCTTTCAGCAATGATGGATACCAAAGCAAAAGGAATTTCTAGAAAAAATGCTGAAGAAGAATTTAAAAAGTATGTAAATCTTGATGATGCTATTGTTCTTGATGTGAATGGAAATATAAAAGAAGGTGTAAAAGCCTTTGATGTTGACATCAAAAAAGAATACAAAGACAAAAACATGAAGGATGCTGATCGCAATTTTCCATTGTTCGTTGCCGAATTAGATGGAAAAAAAGCCTATGTTATTCCCGTTGTTGGTAAAGGTCTTTGGGGTCCGATTTGGGGAAATATTTGTTTGGATGAAGATATGAATACCATCAAAGGAGCTTCTTTCGGCCATAAAGGTGAAACGCCTGGTTTAGGTGCTGAAATCGCACAACCATTCTTCATCAATCGCTGGATTGGAGAAAAGATTTCTGATGAAAACGGAGATTTTGCAAAATTTGAAATCGTAAAAGATGGTTCAGGTTCAGCCAAAGAATCAAAAGTAGATGGTATTACAGGTGGTACAATTACATCAAAAGGTGTAGAAGAAATGGCTAACCGTTGTTTAAAGGTGTATAGTGTATACTTCAAAAACTCAAAAAAATAATTAGATATGAGTGATGCAGCAGTAAAAACAAAAGCTCCGAGCGAGCCATTGTTTTCAAAAAAGAATAAAAAGCTTGTTACTGATCCATTGACAGATAACAACCCGGTTACAATTCAAGTACTTGGTATTTGTTCGGCATTAGCAATTACCGTTCAAGTGGAACAAGGTGTTGTAATGGGAGGTGCGGTACTTTTCGTATTGATATTGGGTAACTTAATTATTTCGTTAATGAGAAACCTTATTCCTTCAAGAATCAGAATTATAGTTCAATTGGTTGTTGTTGCGGCTTTGGTAATTATCGTAAACGAGTTGCTTAAAGCTTTTTTACCAGATGTTTCTGAGAAATTATCTGTATTCGTTGGACTAATTATTACCAATTGTATAATTATGGGTCGTTTTGAGGCATTTGCTATGGCGAATAAACCGTGGCCATCTATTATGGATGCTATTGGAAATGGTCTGGGATATGCGGGTCTTTTGATTTTAGTAGCTATTTTTAGAGAGCTATTTGGTTCTGGAACATTATATGGTTTCCAAATCTTCGGTAATTCTTTACCAGGAGAAGAAACAGGATTATATACTTTGGGTTATGTGAATAACAACATGATGATTTTACCTCCAATGGCACTTATCATTGTTGGAATCATTATTTGGGTTCAACGTTCACGTAATAAATCATTAATCGAGCAACACTAGAATAGGTGTAAATTTTAGAGAGTTATGGAAAGTACATTAGACATATTCATAAAAGCGATATTTTCAGAGAACATGATTTTTGCCTATTTCTTAGGTATGTGTTCGTACTTGGCAGTATCGAAAACAGTTAAAACTGCTGTTGGATTAGGGGCAGCGGTAATTTTCGTATTGACTGTTACGGTTCCTGTAAATTATTTATTGGAGAACTATTTATTGAAAGCAGGTGCCTTATCATGGATTGATGAAAGTTACGCTGATATCGATTTGAGTTTCCTATCATTTATCATGTTTATTGCCGTTGTGGCATCAATCGTTCAACTGGTTGAAATGATAGTTGAGAAATTTGCTCCTGCATTGTATGGGGCTTTGGGAATTTTCTTGCCACTAATCGCTGTTAACTGTTCAATTCTTGGTGGTGCGTTATTCATGCAAGATCGTCAGTATTCAACCATTTTAGATGCTACTTCTTTTGCGTTTGGTTCTGGAATTGGGTGGTTTATCGCCATAGTAGCAATTGCGGCTATTCGCGAAAAGATTCGTTATTCACATGTTCCTGGACCATTGAGAGGATTGGGAATTACATTTATCATTACAGGATTAATGGGAATCGCATTCATGAGTTTCTCAGGAATTAAATATGGCAAAGACAAACCAGCTGAGAAAACAGCAGTTGTTAAGCAAACAAATAAATAAAAATTAGAAATGGGACTAACTTTAGGATTAACATTAGCTGTATTTTTATTAGTAGTATTGATTTTAGTATCAATGTTACTTTTCGTAAAAGCAAAGTTATCACCTGCGGGGAAAATTACTATTGACATCAATGATGGAGAGAGAGTAATTGAAGTAGATGGTGGTGGAACTCTATTAAGCACACTTGGATCGAACGGGATATTCTTACCATCAGCATGCGGTGGTGGTGGAACTTGTGTACAATGTATTTGTCACGTTCTTGAAGGTGGAGGTGGAATTCTTCCAACTGAGGAGCCACACTTTTCAAGAAAAGAAATTGCTGCACACAAACGTCTTGGATGTCAAGTGAAAGTAAAGGAAAACATGAAAATTCATGTTGAGGAAGAAGTTCTTGGGATCAAGGAATGGGAGGCTACTGTGGTTTCTAATTACAATGTTGCGACTTTTATTAAAGAGTTTATCGTTGAGATTCCTGAAGATATGGATTATAAGGCGGGAGGATATATTCAAATTAAAATCCCTAAATGTGTTGTAAATTATTCTGATATGGATATTGAAGCACATCCACAAGATCATCCAGGACAGCCTGATAAATTTAAGGCCGATTGGGATAAGTTTGGTTTATGGCCATTGGTTATGAAGAACGACGAGGAAGTTGTTCGTGCTTATTCTATGGCTTCGTATCCAGCTGAAGGTCGAAGAGTAATGTTGAATGTTCGTATTGCTACTCCACCTTGGGATCGAGACCGTAATGCATGGATGAATGTTAATCCTGGTATAGCATCTTCTTTCATTTTTAACTTGAAAGTGGGAGATAAAGCAGTTATTTCAGGGCCTTATGGAGAATTCTTTATCAATGAATCTGAAGCAGAAATGCTTTACATTGGTGGTGGTGCAGGAATGGCGCCTATGCGTTCACACTTGTATGAATTGTTTAGAACGATTAAAACTGGTCGTAAAGTAACGTACTGGTATGGTGGTCGTTCTAAAGCCGAATTGTTCTACATTCACTACTTTAGAGATTTGGAGAAAGACTTTCCAAACTTTAAGTTTTACCTTGTATTGTCGGATGCTTTGCCAGAAGATAATTGGGTAAATAAAGAAAATACAGAAGACCCAAATGGGGATGGATTTACAGGATTCGTTCATCAAGTCGTAATAGATCAATATTTATCTAAGCACGAAGCTCCTGAAGATATTGAATTCTATTTCTGCGGACCGCCTATGATGAATCAAGCTGTAATAAAAATGTGCGATGAATGGGGAGTTCCTAATGAAAATGTTCGATTTGACGATTTCGGAGGATAATCTAATTATCAATAAACTTGAATCCTGCTTACGTTCGTGAGCAGGATTTTTTGTTTAACAATTTTTTAACTAGAGTTATCAACTAAACCTGTTAACTTGTGGCATACTAATTGATTCAGTCTATGCAAAACACTTATATTATGAGATCAATCACTACATTAATTTTAGTTACTGCAACATTTATTTCCTTTGCTCAGGAAAAAGTAAACTCTGGATTTGAACCTATACGCAATGAACTTCAACAATGGGATGTTATTCGAGGCGCATGGTTAGCAAATAGTATGGAAGCAATGGCAAATAATCAGCCTGTTCCCCAAAGAACCTTTCCGGAAAACTTTACTCCAAATCAAATGTTACGAATGGTAGATCAAAATACACGAAGTAATATTCGAAGTACAGCAAATAACAATAGCAATGGCAACCAAGACGCTGAATTCTGGAGACGCGTGAATCGCACCGTTGAATCAACATTTTGTAGTCCGAAGCAAGCTCGAACATATGGAGATCCGCACATGGTTTCTTTTGATGGTGCCAGATCTGTCTCTTATACACATCTCCGAGCCCACGAGACAGGCAGAAATCTC
>OLID01000149.1_pt1 | contig 40559 bp, 37 predicted proteins | sample 1609361 | NCBI WGS metagenome assembly OLID01 (sample SAMN05416778, study PRJEB24817) | seawater metagenome | isolation source: Sea water | place: Canada:Atlantic | collected 2013-07
TGGTTTCGCCGTCATTGCCGTCAGTCCACAGCTCCTTGCCCAGCCGGCCCTGGTTATTGGCAATCAGGTGGTTGGCGGCCTTCAAAATATTGGAGGTGGAGCGGTAATTCTGTTCCAGGCGGATGATCTCCGCGCCGGCAAAATCGGTATTGAACTGCTGGATATTTTCGATGCGGGCGCCGCGCCAGCCATAGATGGACTGGTCGTCGTCGCCCACCACCATCAGATGGCCACTGGCACCGGCCAGCACCCGCAGCCAGGCATACTGCACGGCGTTGGTGTCCTGAAACTCGTCCACCAGAATATGGCGGAAGCGGTGCTGATAATGTGCCAGCAGCTCGGGGTTGTTCAGCCACAGCTCGTGCGCGCGCAGCAGGATCTCGGCAAAATCTACCATGCCGCCACGCTGGCAGGCCTCTTCGTAGGCAGTGTACACGGTGAGCATGGTGCGGGTGTACTCGTCGCCCAGGTGCTCGATGTGTTTGGCGCGCAGACCTTCGTCTTTCTGGCCGTTGATGTACCACTGGATCTGTTTGGGCGGCCATTTTTCATCGCTGACACCCAGTGCCTTGCACAGGCGTTTGATCAGCCGCAGCTGATCATCACTGTCCAGAATATTGAAATTTTCCGGCAGATTGGCTTCTTTCCAGTGCATGCGCAGCAGGCGGTGCGCCAGGCCGTGAAAGGTGCCCACCCACATGCCACCGGGGGAATGGCCGAGCAACTCTTCAATACGACTGCGCATCTCGCGCGCGGCCTTGTTGGTGAAGGTCACCGCCATGATGCTGTGTGCCGAGATGCCTTCGGTCTGCATCAGCCAGGCGATACGGTGCACCAGCACACGGGTTTTGCCGCTGCCGGCACCGGCCAGTACCAGCATGCTGGCGGGCGGCGCGGCGACAGCGCGGCGTTGTTCGTCGTTAAGGGAGTCTAAAATGTAAGATACGTCCATAACCCCGTATTCTAGCCGGAACCGCCTGAGGACACACGGGCAAATTAGCGCTTTTTACCGGCAGGCCTTGCTGATAAAATATCGAACCTTTGCTCGGTGCCCAACAGTGCCCCAAATTCCCGCGCCGAGCGTATATAATGCCGTACACAAACATTCTTTGAAGTTCTAGGTAGGAGTTGATTATGTCTGCAAAATCAGACAACGCGAGTTTTGACTGGAAAGATCCCTTTCTGATGGAAAGCCTTCTGACCGAAGAAGAGCGCATGATCCGGGATACTGCACGACAATACGCCCAGGAAAAACTGTTGCCGCGCGTGCGTGATGCCTACCGCAATGAAAACACCGACCCGGCCATCTTCCGTGAAATGGGCGAACTGGGCCTGCTGGGCCCGGCGCTGGACGGTTATGGCTGCACCGGTACCAACTACGTCAGCTACGGGCTGATCGCCAAAGAAGTGGAAGCGGTCGATTCTGGTTACCGCTCCATGTTCAGCGTGCAGTCGTCACTGGTCATGCACCCGATTCATGCCTTTGGCAGCGAAGAGCAGAAGCAGAAGTATCTGCCCAAACTGGCCAGCGGCGAGTACATCGGCTGTTTCGGTCTGACCGAACCCGATCACGGTTCCGATCCGGGTGGCATGGTTACCCGCGCCCGCACCGTCGATGGTGGTTACAGCGTAAGCGGCGCCAAGAACTGGATCTCCAACTCGCCAATCGCCGATGTGTTTATTGTCTGGGCCAAGAACGACGACGGCATCATCAAGGGCTTCATTCTGGACAAGGGCATGAAAGGCCTGTCCGCACCCAAGATCGAAGGCAAGCTCGGCCTGCGCGCCTCCATCACCGGTGAAATTGTGATGGAAGAGGTGTTTGTGCCGGAAGAAAACATGCTGCCTCACGTAGAGGGCCTGAAAGGTCCGTTCAGCTGTCTGAACTCCGCACGTCTGGGCATTGCCTGGGGCGCCCTGGGTGCTGCAGAAACCTGCTGGCACACTGCACTGAGCTACACCATGGATCGCAAGCAGTTCAAGCGCCCGCTGGCAGCGAATCAGCTGATCCAGAAAAAACTGGCGGTGATGCAGACCGACATCAGCCTGGCGCTGCTCGGCTGTCTGCAGGCCACCCGTCTGAAAGATGACGGCCGTCTTGGCATTCCGCTGATCTCCCTGCTCAAGCGCAACTCCTGCCTCAAAGCATTAGAAGTGGCACGTGAAGCACGTGACATGCTGGGCGGCAACGGCATCTCTGATGAATACCCGGTGATGCGCCACATGCAGAACCTGGAAGTGGTGAACACCTACGAAGGCACGCAGGATATTCATGCGCTGATTCTGGGTCGGGCGCAGACAGGCATTCAGGCATTCTTCTGACAGGCACTTGTGATTTAAAGGGGACGGAGGATATTCTTTATCAATATTCTCCGTCCCCTCGCAGCAGTGTGAATACATCACGACAAACATCACGGGCCCTAGTTGTCGACAGCAGCAGCCGTCGGCAAAGGTAGCACCGTATTCCACGTCAGTAATCCCCGGCCTGTAGCCTGCGGCCGTTATTATTTTACGCAGCGTTTTAGTAAACTGACCTGACGCGTTTGTGCTAGCTTGTCGCAACTGCTCTTCAGGCCCAAAACGGAATTGCCCTCGTGGATCTGCCACTTATCCTGAGTCTGATCGGGCTGGCGCTGCTGGACAGCACCAGTATCGGGACCCTTTTCATACCAGTCTGGCTGCTGCTGGCTCCCGGCGGCGTCAAGCCAGTGCGGGTGCTGCTATACCTGACCACGATTGCCCTGTTTTATCTACTGGTCGGGATCCTGCTGATATTGGGCGCAGCACCGTTGTTTGATGCGCTCGGCCAGTTTACCGACAACCCGATCGTGGTCTGGGCGCAACTGCTGCTGGGTGTGGGTCTGTTTGTGGTGAGCTTCCGGTTCGACAGTAAGCGCAGCCGCCGTCTGGGAAAACCGGACCGGGCTGCGCGCTGGCGCGCACGGGCCTCCGGCGAGAACGCCTCCGCCCGCTTTCTGATGACAATTGCGCTGCTCGCTGCCATGGCAGAAGTGGCGACCATGCTGCCCTACCTGGCTGCGATTGCCGTACTGAGCACCACCGAACTTGCCGCACCTGCCGTCGTCGGGTTGCTGGCGGCCTACTGCCTGGTCATGGTAGTGCCAGCTCTATTGTTACTGGCTCTCCGTCGTTTCAGCCAGCGCCTGGTGGAGCCTGTGCTACTGAAGTTGGATGCCTGGATTAACCGGCATGGGGAAACCACGGTGGGCTGGATCATCGGGATAGCCGGTTTTCTGGTGGCACGCGATGCACTAGCGAAGCTTAGCCTGCCGATTTTTGTATGAGGGCTAAATTAACTGAGGCTGAGACGCTACCCTGAGTCCATCTGCCGGGTAGACAGGTCTGCTGGTCGCATTCGCCGATACCTGACAGCGCATTTAACATAGGCCGCAGAAAACAACACAGGGAGAATGAGTGTGACAAGACTGATGATGATTCTTGTTGGCAGCCTGCTTGTCGTAGGACAAGCCGCATCGCAGGTCCTGGACAGGACCATTGGTGATGTCATCACCGGTAACAATGGACAATGGTACGTCAGCAGCGATGAACCTGACTACACCGAGCCCCCCGGAGGCATTCAGCTCAATGCCGTGAATGCTCGTGATTTCATGCGCCCGGGCGCCTACGATGAACTCGAGGTTGAGTTAAGCAACCCGGCCGACTCGCCATACACCATTACTGGTATCTCCGGGTGGAGTTATCAACCACTGATGTTTCCGGCCAGTATGGGCAGCGAAATCAGCTCTCTCAGCCGGTCCCCGGCGGCTGCGTGTCCGCAGTCTGCCTTTGTGTGCTGGCCGCCGGACGCGTTTCCGCTGAAACCGGGCCAGTCAGTGCGCACCAGCTTGCTCCAGGTCTGGTCGAATCCGGTAATTCCTGCAGACAATATCATGGTGACCCGCCTGTCCTTTACGCTGACATTGAGCTCGGAGGGCGGGGGCGCGGAAAAAGCGTCTGCGCCCGTGACACCGTTTGTCCGCATTGTTAATCACACGGGTGATGAAGACCGGCAGATTTTTGATGAGCTGGCTCAAAGTACAGAGCCGCTGAACAAAGGCGGAGAGCCAGGGCTGGAGATTGAAATCCTGTTGCCGGAACAGGCCGTGGCGGGCGACCATGTGCCGGTATACGCTCAGATCCGCAATACCGGCAATCGCATCCTGCATACACCGCAGAGTCATCACTTTACCGGCTTCGGGGAACTGGGTGATGAGCTGGCGTTTATCCAATGCAAGTCAGATTGCATATTGGCCGGGCCCACGCAGCTGACACCGGGTGATCAGTGGTTATTCAGAGCAGGGACACTGGCCTATCAGGGGTCACAGCTGGTTGCACGTGACTTCAGGCTGTCCAGAGTTATGCTGTCTGTCATGGACAGCGACAACAACAGCTACTACATCCTCCCTGTGGCGAATAAAACCATTCAGTACGGTCATGATGGCGAGCCTGCGCCCAATCCAGCGACCCGCCTGCAGCCTCGCTCCTCTCCGTTCATGACATCCAGCGGCATCATCCGCGACCCTGCCACCGGATATGACTGGCTGCCACCCGTCCATTCGCGTGGCCTGACGACGGACGAACTCGACGCCTTTCTGGATGCAGATCCCGCGTATGCGGGATTGGTGCAGGCGCACGCGCATGAAGTCGAACAGATGCTTCGGCACTATCTTAATGCCCGGCAGATAGAGCCGGGACCACTTGGCTTGCGGAATGTCGCGCCGGCTGATGTTGTTGAGGGTATCCGGCAGTGGATGCAGGATATGGGCACCACCGATCTTGTTAGCACGCTGCCCGTTGTGCGTGGGCTGGTCGCCGATCCGCCACGTTTTATCGCTGGCCATCAACTGCGTCGTCAGTCCCTGGTCGTGCGCGTTCCTGTGGCACGCAAGCCGAGTGATTCATCCTCATTCTGGGGCGCCTCGCTGCTGGAAGAGCCCGCGCTGGCAGACAACCCCATGGCTGACGCAACGGGCTACTGGCTGGTGCATCGTCCGACAGCAGAACCGGATTTACCCGACAACAGAGCGACAGTCACGCCGCGCAAGATGACCCTGCCCGCAGTGCAGATAGGCAGCGACTTGCTGAATGTGGAACTCAACTTGCTGGACGCATTTAATGGCTTCTGGCGTGTGACCAGTCTCAAGCCAGCGGTAGCCGAAAATGCCTTGTCGCAATTTGATGATATTTCCGGAACGCTGGACATCAATGACGCCATTGAGATAAATGCGGATGGCAGCACACAGACGCGGTCGTTCCGGCTGACGTATGTACCGGAATCCGATCCGCCCGTGTTGCAGTTGCAGGCTGTGGAGAATGCAGCACAATAGACCCGGCGCGCTTAATCCAGCACCGAAACCGAAAACACTGCCTCATAACCCTCATCTTCGTTGCTGACCAGACGCAATGTACCCAGCAACAACTGATTATTCTCTTCACGCGTCCATGCGCTTAAAGCCACCCGGTTGCCGGTGGTTTGCCCGTCCAGCAACCAGTCCTGGTCCGCCAGCTGCCCGGCAAAAAAGTCGTATACCTGTGGCAGTGACCAGGTGATGCTGAATTCTATGGTCGATTCTGCCTGATCAGATGATCCGGACACAAAAGCAGGTAGGTACGAGGATTGCGTCTTGGCTTCGTCGGGCAATACCAGGCGAGGAATGCTGTTGTGCAGAGAGCGAGTGCCCGGGGGGCCGCCAAAGAAGGCCGGGCTTCCGCGGTTCACCTGCGCAGCCATATCGGCACAGGAGTAACCACCACGATTGGTGTCGGGTCTCGCTGTCATATTGATGAATGTGCGTTCAGCATCAGAGTGTTGTCGCAGATAAACAAGGCCCTGTGTATCGTGACAAAGCTGCGCGGGTACGCCTGGGATTTGTGGGTTCGCGGACACAAAGCCACTCTGTGGCATGGCCGGGCCCATCGCGCGTAGCAACAGAAAACCGCTCTGTTCCAGCGAGTCGACCAATGCTGCCTGCTGTTGCTGGCCATCGCCGTCGCTGACCAGAATAACCTGACGGCTGTGCCCCAGATCGGCACTGCCAAGCGCAGCGGCACCGTTGGGCAAAGCAAAGGCCGGGAAGTTGTCCGGAATGTCCGAATATATGTGCACCTCCATCGTAGCGCCCGAGCCGCTCAACAGGGCTCTGACAAGATCAGCGGGGATGTTGTCTGTAAATTGGGTATCTGCAGCTATGGTTGTAGTTACCAGGCCGGCGGTTATGAAGGCCGCTGACTTGAGAAGCACTGCTGCGGCCAGAGGGGCAAGGGTCTTGAGCATATCCATCTCTCCTGATATCTCGCCGAGGATCATACAGGGCGGTGCGTCCAAGATAGTTACGCCAATATCAGTCAGAAATCAAGTGCCGGACATTTGAAGACAGGGAACCGAAATCGACAGACATAAAAAAGGCCCCCGAAGGAGCCTTTTTTAACACACTGCGGATGTGCGCCCGCAGGTATGTTTTACCAGGACTTGCCGATTGAGAACACAATGGCTTCGCCGGTAGTCGGGCGGCCGCTTGAACCCACTTCGTCAGACAGCTCTTCGCTGTTGATGATGCCCGCGATGCCCATATCGAAGTCGGCAAAGCTGAAGCCGTAGCCTACTTCCAGGTATTCGCCGTCAAATTCGTCGCCCCAAAAGCCGACTGTGCCGTACAGACCGGATTCGCCAGTGATGGTGAGATCGAGGAAGTCATAGTCTTCGCTGGCGCCGAAACCGTCCCACTCGCCCACGGAGTAGCCCAGACTGAACATGCCATAACCCAGACCGAAGTTGATTTCCTGGTAGGTGTCATCGAATTCGCCGGTGTAGAAGTAGCCGGTATAACCGATGCTGGCAGAAAGGCCAGAATCCATCTCAATGCCGTAGCCAAAATAGCCGTCGACTTCCAGGCCGTCGCCTACGTCTGCTGCCCAGCTGCCGGCATAGAAACCATCGGCTTCGTAGTCGATGCCAGCACTGGCAGAGGAATTCTTTTGCAAGACACCGCGGAAGTAGTACTCAGATGCATAACCGATGTTGTAGGAGACTTCGGCTGATGCGCTGGTGGAAGCAACCAGTGCGCTTGATGCCAGTGCCAGGCCTGCTGCTAGTTGGGTCAATCGTTTCATAAGTTTTTCTCCAAGATAAATCCGTGCTTGATAGTAAGCGGTCCCGCGTTATTTTTTGGTTATCGAAAGTAGTGACTTTCTTGAAGAGGTGTTTTGCAAGGAGCGGGCCAACGTTAAAAACTGCGGCGAACTACGCTGTTTGACGGACGGAATGAGTGTTTCGGGCATGGGCCGTGCACTAAGGCGGTGCGGCCTATTATCGGCCTGCACAATAATGTGTCACAATTGAATAAGTGCTGAGCAGACAGGGAAATAGCTGGCGCCGGGAATAAATCGGGAATAGTTCTGGCAGGTTCTCAGGAGACCGGGAGCACGATACTATCCCCCTAAGGACACAAGACAGCTCACCAGAGAGTTCATCGAGGTCAGCCCATTTTGCGCAGACGAACCTTTCTTACAACCGCCGCCGGCACCGTGCTGATGTTCGGCATCAGTCGCAGTACCCGGCTACGGGCGGACACACCGCCAGCGGTGGAAAAACTCTATCTCAGCGACGAGGCCTGGCGCGAGCGCCTGACTCCCGAGCAATACGAGGTGTTGCGCTTCTCGCAAACCGAATTCGCCGGCAGCAGCGACTTGCTCCACGAGTATCGAGCCGGCACCTACGTCTGTGCTGGCTGCGACCTGCCCCTGTTCAAATCCGACTGGAAGTACAACAGCCGCACCGGCTGGCCCAGCTTCTGGCGGGCCTTCGACGAGCATCTCACCACCCGCAAACCCATCTATGCCTTCCGCGCACCCACTGAGTATCGCTGTGCCCGGTGCGATGGCCATCATGGTCACATCTTTGAAGATGGGCCGCCGCCAACCGGCTTACGGTATTGCAGCAACGGAGCTGCGTTGCGGTTTGTGCCTGTTTGATGTGGTCACCAGCCTACAGGATGGCTTGGCGGACGAAACGGATGGAAAAGTTGGGGTCAAAGACTATAGTCAAACGGGAAACTTTGAATGACACAGAATAGGGAAGTAGTCGAAGGAGAGAAGTTTAAGGTCTGTGAGTCTTTCGAGGTGTTGCTGGTATTCTCCTGGAAAGGGCCCACTACGACCGGATTGTCGAGGCCAAGACAGCAGGCTTGGGCACCGGAGGCCATGTCATGTTAAATACCATTGCGGGAGTCATTATACTCTTTGCCTCCGTGGTGATTTCAAGGGAAGAAATTCAGGTAGAAATTCCGGTAGGAACTGACGAGGAAGAGGTGCTTGCTTACTTTCAACAAGTAACTAATGCAGAGAATATCAGATACTTCACTCGTGAGAATTCTCCTGATGGGAATACAGTTAGCCATTCATTAGAGGCGGGAGAGGCTGGGTATTACATTATCGGTATCCCCGACGTGCAGCGTTACCGATGGTGGCCATCTTTCGGGAGTCATCTAAGTGTCATTGTTGTACTGTCGGACGATAAGCATGTATCTGAAATAAAATTCTTTGGCGCCCGTGTAGGGTGGCCGTAAATTCATTGTGACTCCACTACAGGGAAAGTCCAATTGGGATTGTTATCTATAGTCATTTCGATAGTGTTAACCCTACCGATGGTGGAAGAGGCGATCCCACCAGGCACGGAAAGAGCAGTTGTCGAAGCCTATTTCTCTGAGATAGGCGCACCAAGTTTTTGGATACCTCGTGACGCCAACGAACCTGCAGCTAGTAATTTCCCATGGCGTGAAGATGAGGTAGGAGTGATATCGAGCGGAGCTATTCGCAATGTTAAAGAGCACTGGTGGTGGCCCTCTTTCGGCAGAATCATGATCATCCATGTGGGGATTTCAGCGGATGGGTGTGTAACACAACTCCAGTTTCAACAACATATGAGCGGCTGGCCTTGAACGTCGAGATCATCAATGTGACAGTTAATGGACAAGGAGTACCGCTATGAAACACAAAAACAAGTACAGAGCGTTTTTGTTGGCAGCTCTACTGATGAGCGGTAACACCCTCCTCGCAGCAGAACTGTCCAACAGCAGAATCCTCGGCGCGCTACCACCGTACTTCGACAACATCGGCATTGTCAGATACATCGATATGGACGCAGGCACCGTAGTCGGCTCAGAGTTTCTCCGCGAGGCGCCAGCAGCGATGCCGCCCCCACCCAGTGCGCTGCCAGTAGCCAACTACATCGCCGAGCGTCTGAATCTGGATGGTCTGTCCATCGCGGCCATCGCCCTCAGTAATGACGACGTATCCGCCAGCATGGACAGCACCGGTCGACGAAACTTCAGACTGTACGTTGCCGAGCACGATACAGGCAGACTGAAGCAGGCCATTGCAAGGCGCCCCGATATCGAGCAGGTAGACCACGCAGATTATGACGTCTATCGCGACAACACGCCGGGCAATCCGACCTACGTCGCATTTCTGAATGAAACGCTGCTCCTGGTGACCAGCAACGAGGAAGATATCAATGCGTCAGGGCCGGCGCTGCTGGCACAGGATACGCAGCCGGCACCGAACTGGTCGATGCTCAGTGCGGTAGAGATAGATGCGCCGGTTTTGATACTGCGTCACTTGCAATACCCGATGGTACCGCCGCCGGGTGCTGATGTGCCACATCATGAGGATTTTGTGCTGGGCATGTGGATATCGGACACCTCTGCGCCGGTATTCCAGATCGAGGCGTCGACGGACCTGGGTCATGAAGCTGCAGAGCACTACATCAGAACCGTCGGCGCCATTGAGGCGGTCGCCGGTCCTGACGGGATTGCCTTCAGTCTGGATCAGCCAGTCGCCGGGAATGACAACTACCCGGGCAGCCTGGAGTTGCTCCACAGTGAACTGGGCGATCACTATACCGATCTGATCTACTTCTGGCTGCTCGGCATCTGGTTTACGATATAGCGCGATAGAACCAGGCCCCGTATCAGGAGGCCTGGTGCAAATCAGTCAATGACAGTCCGTGGAAGCCGGCCTCAGCTGCGCGCCTGCACCTCTTCAATCCACTGGTTCACCCGTCGCTCCAGCAAATGCAGCGGCATGGCACCACCCAGCAGGATGGTGTCGTGGAACTCGCGGATATCAAAATCGTCACCCAGTGCTTCGCGTGCAGTTTCGCGCAGTTCCAGGATCTTGATCATGCCGATCTTGTAGGATGTCGCCTGCGCCGGCATCACGATGTAGCGCTGTACTTCCGTGGTGATTGCCGCCAAAGGCACAGAAGAGTTAGCCGCGAAGTAGTCAATGGCTTCCTGCTCGGTCCAGCCTTTGGAGTGCAGCCCGGTATCAACCACCAGACGGATGGCACGCCACATTTCCGAGGTCAGACGACCAAACTGCGAGTAGGGGTCTTCGTAAGTGTCCGGCATTTCACTGGCCAGACGCTCGGAATACAGACCCCAGCCTTCGGAGTAGGCGGTAAAACCGGCCTGGGTGCGGAAGCGTGGCATGTCTTCCAGTTCCTGTGCGATGGAAATCTGCATGTGGTGGCCAGGCAGGCCTTCGTGATAGGCAATCACTTCCATCTCGGACTTGGGCATGGCATTCATGTCAGACAGATGCGCATAGTACACACCGGGGCGTGAGCCGTCGGGCGTGCCGGGGTAATAGTGCTGTGGGGCGCCATCCTGTTCACGGAAGGCTTCCACGCGACGTACCACCAGGTCAGCCTGCGGCAGGGTGGCAAAGTAGTTGGGCAGCTGCGCTTTGATGTTCTCGATGGCTGCCGTGGCATCATCGATATAGGCCTGACGACCTTCATCATTGTTGGGGTAATAGAAGCGTTCGTCATCGCGGGTTTCGCGCAGCATGACAAAAAATTCCTGCAGGGTGCCATCAAAGCCGGTGCTGTCCTTGACCGCTTCCATCTCACCGCGCAGACGGGCTACATCGGCCAGGCCGATTTCGTGAATCTCGTCAGCGGTCAGGTCAGTCGTGGTCTGGTTGGCCAGGCGGAACTCGTAATAAGCTTCGCCGTTGGGCTGAGACACCAGGCCGGTTGATACGTCCGGTACCTTGTCCATCTCTGACTCGGCCCAGGCAACGACGCGCTCAAAGGCGGGGCCAAATTCCTGGGTCAATGCAGTCTCGGTTCGCCCAAGCAGGGCATCCGCATCCGGTTGCTCCAGTTGGCCGGCGTCCACCAATGTCGCCAGGTTGTTCTTGGCAGCGGCCCAGATAGCGGAGTCGTCACCCTCGGTGAACGGCGCACCGGTGATCACATTCTGTGACTGGTCGATGACCTTTTCCAGCGCAAAGCCGGGCGTGATCACACCGCGCTCGGCGGATTCTTCGGCGCGCTCAATCAGCTGATCCAGCGCACGCGCCGATTCCGATAGACGGGATACAAAGGCTTCGTAATCCGACACATCTGCCACGTTGTGGAAGCTGATCAGGAAGGTCGGCAGAAAGCCCTGCGCGCCATTCATCTGCTCAAAGACCAGACCGTTGTACTGGAACTCTGCGGCACGTGCCGCCTGTTCGTACTGGTAGGTCCAGATATCCCATGAGGTCTGCGCTTCCTGCGTCAGGGCATCGTAGTCAAACTCGCGCTGCATCTCCTCAACGCTTTGGCGCATCCACTCTACTTGCGCGTTCTCGGCCTCGACGGACATGTCGTCGATCTCGTCGTAACGCTCCTTGATGCCCTGGAAGGTCATGCCAATGGGGCTGAAATTGAGCTGTTCTTCGTATTTTTCGTCAAACCAGGCGTTAAGGCGCTCGGTTTCGGTCTGGGTCTCCGCTGGCGCAGATGTTTCTGCGCTGCTGGTCTCCGGCGCGGCCGGTGGTGTTGCCGGCTCGCCGCAGGCGGCAAGCATCAACAATAGCAGTGAAGCGAACAGTGTTTTGTTCATCATAAAAAAGTCCGGGAAAAGTCGTCAGAATTGGATAGCGTCGCAGTGACGCTGCTGCGTCGATTATCGCGCAGGCCCTTATTGATCTCAAGCATGCATATTGCTAACGTAAAATCTCCCGCCCCAGACGCTGCCAGGGAGGTACAGGACAGTGCCAAAAAAATCCGCTCAAGGACGACGCTTTACAGGATTCACCAGATTCCTGGGTTTTACCCTGGCCAACTGTCTGTTGGTATCCTGTTCTACGCATCGCGGCGCCCCCGGTGTCGAGCTTGAGCTGCCGGATACCCGTTATCGGGTGCTGGAGCCACAACGCTTTACGCCGCAGAACTGGGCCGAAGCCTTATATGCCACGGTGTATCAGCCCGAAGGGCCTGGCCCTCATCCTGCGGTATTGCTTTCTCACGGCGGCGGCTGGCAAAGCTTTTCTCCAGACTCCATTGCCGGCACTGCCGAATATCTGGCCGAACGGGGCTTCGTGGTGGTCAACATCGAACACCGCTTCGCCCCCGAGTATCGTTTTCCGGCGCAATTGCATGATGTGCAACAGGCCATGCACTGGGTACACGACAATGCCGCGCGCCTGGCGATTGATCCGGAAAACATCGGGGCATTCGGGTTCTCCGCCGGCGCCCATCTGCTGAGTCTGATGGCCGTGGTGGCAGGTCAGGGTGGCCCACTGGATGAACATTACGGCGGGTTGCGGACCCGGCCGGCTGCGGTCGTGGCAGGCGCCACGCCCACGGATCTGCGCAAGTGGCAGGAAGGCAGGCTGGTCGAGGCTTTTATCGGTGGAACGCAGGCGGAAATGCCCGATGCCTACGCCATGGCGTCACCCGTCGTGCATGTTCATGCCGATGCGCCGCCATTTTTTATTTTTCACGGCACCTGGGACCATCTGGTGCCGGTTGATCACGCCACCGATTTCCAAGAGGCCCTGCAGGAAGCCAGCATCACCACAGAGCTTTACCTGCAGCATCTGCGGGGACACTACGCCAGTTTCATTTTCCGCGGCGGTGCCGTGCAAGAGGGAACGCAGTTCCTGTACCGGCATCTGCGCGAGGATTAAACGCCCAATACCACGCCGACAAACACCGCCAGACCCACCCAGTGATTGTTGAGGAAGGCCTTGAAGCAGCCGTCGGTGTCACGGTGACGGATCAGCCAGTGCTGGTAAACAAACAGCCCGGCGGCAGCCAGCAGGCTCAGGTAATAGAGTCCGGACAGCTGGAATTGCCCACCGGCCAGGAACAGCGCAAACAGGAACATGCCCTGCAGCGCGCCAATCATCATGCGATCAGCGTCGCCGAACAGAATGGCCGTGGATTTGACGCCGATCTTCAGATCGTATTCGCGGTCGACCATGGCGTACTGGGTGTCGTAGGCAACGGTCCACAGACAGTTGGCGACATACAGCACCCAGGCAGTGGTGGGCGGCAACTCACCGGTCTGTGCGGTGAAGGTCATCAGGATGCCCCAGGAAAACGCCATGCCCAGCACGACCTGCGGCAGGTGAGTGTAACGCTTCATGAACGGGTAGGCGGCTGTCAACACCACGGCGCCGAACGACATCCAGATGGTCAGCATATTGGTGAACAGCAGCAGCACAAAGGCTGCCAGGCACAGGCCCAGAAAACACAACACGGCTTCTTTGCGGGTGACCTGACCGGTGACAATGGCGCGATTCTCGGTGCGCAGCACATCGCCGTCAATGTTGCTGTCGGCAAAGTCATTGATGCAGCAGCCAGCGGAGCGCATCAACAGCGTGCCCAGGGCAAAAATAAACAGCAGGTGCCAATGTGGCCAGCCGTTTGCGGCCAGCCACAGAGCACCCAACGTGGGCCATAACAGCAGCAGGGTACCGATGGGTTTGTCCAGCCGGGTCAGCAGAATGAATGCCGGCAGACGTGCATGCACGCGCGGCAGATATTTTTGTAACTGATCGTTGATATAGGCTGCCGGTCGCATGCGTGGTTCCAGGACGGGGTTCAGATCGACATCTGGTCGGCGATCAGGGCGATGTCAGCCGACAGCACCAGTTTGCCGATCAACGCTTCGCAGCGTTCACGATCCAGACCGCAGCGCTCATACATGGCATCGCTGACGGGCTCCGGCGGGGCGTCGCCGATGCCATGCTGGCGGAACAGCCGCATGGCAATGAAGATCAGGTTGGCATAGACCGCGTGTGGGCCGGTGTACTCGCCATCCTGCTGGTAGCGCAAGGCAGTGGAGACTTCTTCGGGCATATTCCACGACTGCATCAGCCAGGCGCTGATCTGTTCGCGGCTGATACCAATGAGGTGTTTTTCAATGGCTACATGGCTGATCTCGGGATTGGCTTCGGTGTAACGGCAAATCGTCGAGAAATGTTCCGGGAAGGTGTGTGCCAGCACCAGGTAGCCAAAATTGTGCAGCAGGCCGGACAGGTAGATCATACCCTGGCGTGGTCGTTTGCTGGCCGGCACCATCCGCGCCATGGCTTCCACGGCCGTGGAGCAGTACACCGCCTGCAGCCAGTAGGGCGTAAAGCCGGCACTCTGGTCCTTGGGCACGTCAACGGTTTTACCCAGAATCAGACCGATGGCCAGATTACTGACCAGATCAAAACCCAGCACGCGGACAATGGCGTCCTGCACCGAACGGATTTTACCAGGTGCAGCATAATAGGGCGATGACGCCCAGCTGACGACCTGCGCAGCCAGACTGGGGTCGGCCTCAACAATACTGGTCAGCTCGGTTACCGTGGCATTGGGGTTGGCACGCAGGGCCAGAATACGATCGGCGGTGGCTGACAGTGGCGGTATTTCCAGCGTTTCATCCAGGCGCTGGCGAATACGCAGTGACGTGAAATGCCGAATGGAATCACTGATCTGCTGGGTGTCATGTTCAGCTTCCGGTAAATCCCGTTGCAAGTCGCTGGCGGCAAGCGTGAAGGCGATATGACGGATATTGACTTCGCGCGCGTGCAGGGTGTCACGTAGCGCTGACAGTGTCATGCCGTCCTCTGCCACGACCAGCGAGTCGTCAGCACTCAGCTTGCTGTCAATAAAGGTCGGCAGCACAAAAAAATCGCGGCACTCCTGCAGTGGCTGCAGGCGTCGACTGCGACTGGCCGTGACAATGTCTTCCTGGGACACCGGCACGAACTGGCGTTCAGTCACACTTTGCAGGGTGCGCAGATCCAGCAGGGAGTCGGCGGGCAATATACATTGCACCAGGTTGCGGTCGTCCTTTAACAGAACGCAGCGCACTGCAGGTTTATAATCAGACATTGCCGTAAAGTTCCCGGTCGCCGAGCCAGCGGATTACCAGCGGGTCGATATGTGAAGGATAGTCGTGTTCAATTGAATCTGCCGCTGATTTTACCGGATCAAGCAAGGCAGCGTCACGCGCCAAATCGGCAATTCTGAAACTCATCAGTCCAGTTTGCCGGGTCCCCAGCACCTGGCCCGGTCCGCGGATGGCCAGATCCTGCTCGGCAATGTAAAAACCGTCGTTGCTGTCGCGCACGATACCCAGGCGTTGCTTGCCCAGTTGAGACAACGGTGTCTGATACAGCAACAGGCAGTGGCTGGCCTTGGCACCACGTCCGACGCGACCTCGCAACTGGTGCAGCTGTGCCAGACCCAGGCGTTCCGGGTTTTCGATAATCATCAGGCTGGCATTGGGCACATCAACGCCCACTTCGATCACGGTAGTGGCAACCAGCAAATGCAATTCTCCCTGTTTGAAGGCCGTCATCACCGCACTCTTGTCGGCGGGTTTCATGCGGCCGTGTACCAGGCCAATGGCCAGATCCGGCAACTGTGTCTGCAAGGCTGCCAGTGTCGCCTCTGCGGCCTGTGCCTGCAAGGCCTCGGATTCATCAATCAGTGTGCACACCCAGTACGCCTGATTGCCCTGCAGGCAGGCCTGGTGAATCCGCTCTATGACTTCGTCCCGGCGCTCATTGGAAATAATCACGGTATTGACTGGCGTACGTCCGGGCGGCAGTTCATCAAGCACGCTGCAGTCCAGATCGGCGTACGCACTCATGGCCAGCGTACGCGGGATGGGCGTGGCTGTCATCACCAGTTGATGTGGAATGCTCCGTCCGGTATTGCCTTTTTCGCGCAGCGCCAGGCGCTGGTGCACACCAAAACGGTGTTGCTCGTCGATGATGATCAGGCCCAGATTCCTGAACTCGACACCCTCCTGAAACAGCGCGTGGGTGCCAACAGCGATCTTGCTGCTGCCGTCCTGCAGCGCCTGCAGCGTCTGCAGGCGCTGGCGGCCCTTGACCTTGCCGCTGAGCCAGCCCGGTTGCAGGCCCAGCGGTGCCAGCCATTGGCTGAAATTGACATAATGCTGTTCAGCCAGAATCTCGGTGGGCGCCATGATCACGGCCTGATAACCACTGTCCACGGCCTGTAACGCAGCGAGCGCTGCCACGACGGTTTTACCCGAACCGACATCGCCCTGCAGCAGGCGTAACATGGGCTGATTCAGTGAAAGGTCGTGACCGATCTCGCGACACACCCGGGTTTGGGCACCGGTCAGGGCAAACGGCAATTGCCGCAGAAAGGTCTGACTGAGCCGGCTATGAGTGGCCATCACCGGCGCCTGATGCTGTGCCGACCGCTGGCGCAGGCGTCGCAGGCACAGACGGTGGCTGAGCAACTCCTCAAAGGCCAGGCGTTGCTGGGCCGGATGCTCCCCACTAAGCAATTGCGCAACCGGGGCCTGCACCGGCGGGTGATGCAGATACTGCAGGGCCTCGGCCAGACCGGGAAACGCAAAGCGTTGCAGAATGTCAGCAGGAATCCAGTCGGGCAATGCCTGAGGCGATGCCAGCATCGCCAGGGCCTGATCGATGAGTTTGCGTAAACGGGTTTGCTGCAGGCCATCGGTGGCTGGATAGATGGGCGTCAACCGGTCAGCCACCGGGGCGACTTCACCGGGTTTCAGCACCTGGTATTCCGGATGGTAGATTTCGTAACCGGTTTTGCCGCTGCGGATTTCGCCAAAACAGCGCAGCACATTGCCGGGGGCCAGCATTTTTTTCTGGGCCGCGCTGAAGTGGAAAAAGCGCAGGCTGATGATGCCGCCGGCATCCCTGATTTTGCAGACCAGGCTGCGGCGTCGGCCAAAATCCAGTTCACAGCTGAGGATCTCGCCTTCCAGCATGACGTCATCGCCCAGGCGCACCCGGCCAATTGAGGCGATACGGGTGCGATCCTGATAACGCAGTGGCAAATGGAAAAGCAGATCCTGGACGGAATGAATGTGCAGCGTGGCCAGCCGTTCGGCCAGCCGTGCTGCGACACCGCTAAGCTGCGTTACCGGGATGTCGCTCAGTGCCACCGGGTCTGACACGGCGGACAAGGTCAGACCGTTGCAGGCAGTATCATGATGGCATCAATCTCGACCTGCACGCCGCGCGGCAGTGCCGAGACTTCAATGGTGGCGCGCGCCGGATAGGGCGTCTGGAAGTACTGCTGCATGGTGGTATTGACCACGGCAAAATGCCCCAGGTCGATCATGTAGATGGTCAGTTTGACGCAATCATCCAGGGTGCCGCCGGCCTCGACAGCCACAGCAGCCAGATTGTCCAGTACCTGACGGGCCTGGGCCTCGATGTCACCTTCGACCACTTCCATGGTCGCCGGGTCCAGGGGAATCTGCCCGGACAGGAAAACCATATTGCCGCTTTTAATGGCCTGCGAGTAGGGCCCGATGGCCGAAGGTGCGCGTTCAGTCGAAATAGCCTGCTTGTCAGCCATGTTCAATTCCTTGTCAGTGTCATGCATAGGGTTGGGTCAGTGACTGCTTGCGTTCAATGCTGGCGCTTCAGTGCCTCGGGTGCGATGTTGCCCTTGATGGGTTTGGCCAGCTTTCGGCTTTTGACGCGCGCGACCCGTGTCACCGGTTTGATCAGGCGCACATGTTTCATCACCCGCGCCAGGTGAATACGGTTGCGCACGTTCAGCAGCAGGTTGACGATACTGAAGCGCGCGTCACGCTCAACCGTGCTGATGCGTTCGATATTGGCTTCCTTGCTGGTAATCGCGGTGGCCAGCTTGGCAATGATGCCGCGCTCATTCTCCAGCTCCACACGTATTTCCACGGCGAATTCGCCTTCCACATCCGGATCCCAGCGCACCGACACCACTTTCTCCGGATTTTGCCGGATCTCGGCGATGTTGTTGCAGGTCTCGGTATGAATGACCATGCCGCGGCCGGAGCTGATATGGCCAACAATGGGGTCGCCGGGGATCGGGTAGCAGCACTTGGCGTAACTCATCACCATGCCTTCGGAGCCGCGAATCGCCAGTGAAGCCTGTTTGGCATCCTTGCTGGTGGCCTTGGGGATTTCCCGGGTCTCTTCCGGGAACATCTTCTGTGCCACGATGTGGGCCATACGATTGCCCAGACCGATGTCACTGAGCAGGGTATTGAGTTCGCTGACATTGAGCTGTTGCAACAGTTCCTGCACCTGCTCGGCATTGAGTTTTTCCAGTTGCGTGCCATGCCCGGCCAGTGATTTGTTGAGCAGACGTCGACCCAGAGCGATGGACTCGGACTCGCGCTGATTTTTCAGATAATGACGGATATTGCTGCGTGCCTTGCCGGTGACCACAAAACTGAGCCAGGCCGGGTTGGGCTGGGCGCCGGGGGTGGTGATGATCTCCACCGTCTGGCCACTTTCCAGTGGTTCGCTTAACGGTGCCAGGCGCCGGCTGATGCGGCAGGCCACGCAGCTGTTGCCGACATCGGTATGCACGGCGTAGGCAAAATCCACGGCGGTGGAACCGGCGGGCAGCTCCATGATACGACCCTTGGGCGTGAACACGTAGATTTCGTCAGGAAACAGGTCAATCTTGACGTTTTCGATAAATTCCAGGGAGTTGCCGGCATTTTGCTGCATTTCCAGCAAACCATTAACCCACTGCCGGGCGCGAATGTGCGCGTTGCTGGGGGTGTCGTCCGAGGACTTGTACAGCCAGTGCGCGGCAATGCCGTTATTGGCCATGGCCTCCATCTCTTCGGTGCGGATCTGTATCTCGATGGGCACACCGTGCATGCCAAACAGCGTGGTATGCAGCGACTGATAGCCGTTGGCCTTGGGAATGGCAATATAATCCTTGAAACGGCCGGGAACAGGCTTGAACAGGTTATGAACTGCGCCCAACACCCGATAACAGGTGTCGACTGAATCTACCACGATGCGAAACGCATACACATCCATGATTTCCGAGAACGACTTGCGCTTGGTGCGCATTTTCTCGTAGATGCTGTACAGATGTTTTTCCCGGCCAATGGTGCGCCCGGGCAGACCTTCGCGTTCCAGGCAGGCTTCAATAGCGCTTTGCACCTGCTTGACGATCTCTTTGCGGTTGCCGCGAATGGCTTTGACAGCGGCATTGATGCGCCTTGCCCGCATCGGGAACAGCGCTTCAAAACCCAGCTCCTCGAACTCCACCCGCACCGCGTTCATGCCCAGGCGTGCCGCAATCGGCGAATAGATATCCAGGGTTTCCTTGGCAATACGGCGGCGCTTTTCCGGGCTCAGTACATCCAGGGTGCGCATGTTATGCAGGCGGTCGGCCAGTTTCACCAGGATCACGCGCAGGTCACGGGCCATGGCCAGCGCCATTTTCTGGAAATTCTCGGCCTGGGCTTCGGCGTGACTGCTGAAAGTGATCTTGTTCAGTTTGCTGACGCCGTCAACCATGTCAGCAACGGTTTCGCCGAACTGACTTTTCACGGCAGATTTGCTGACACCGGTGTCCTCGATGACATCATGCAGCATGGCCGCCATCAGGCTTTGATGGTCCATGTGCATTTCGCTGAGGATATTGGCAACGGCAAGCGGGTGGGTGACGTAAGGTTCACCACTGCGGCGGAACTGCCCGTCGTGTGCCTGCTCCGCATAGAAGTAGGCACGGCGCACACTGTTCACCTGATCGGATGCCAGATAGCCCGAGAGGCTGCCGGCAAGAGAGTCGATTGTTAATGTCACCAGCCGACTCCTTTGTTACTTACTCGTCTTCGGACAGGGGCTCTTCTGCAGGCTCTGCGTCAGAGTCAGCCACGATGGCGCCCATCATGGCGGCCGTGGCATCCAGTTCGGCTTCCGCCATTTCGCGGGCCGGTGCGGGACGCGCCTTGAGGATACTGGCATCAACCAGGCCCTCTGCGATTTCGCGCAGGGCGATTACCGTGGGCTTGTCATTGTCTTCCGACACCAGGGCATCTTTGCCACCGGTCTGCAGTTGACGCGCGCGCTTGCTGGAGATCATCACCAGTTGGAAACGATTGTCTACCTTGTCCAGACAATCTTCTACGGTAATACGTGCCATATAAAACCTGCCTTGTTGAAATCAAGTCTGTTGCCAGAATAATCTGTTGCTTAAATAATCTGTTTTTAAAAGCCAGTTACGCCGTCGGTGACGCGCCCCAGACCAGATATCGGGCCAGCGAACGTCGGGGCATATAACAGAGGACCGACTATGATACTGAATTTATACGGCGCTTGCATGCAAATTCCGTAAACCAGCGGCAAAAACGGCTATGGAGGCTGCTTTAAGGTATATTTCTGGCGGCAAGTCAGGCAAGCAGGTCAGGCGAGCAGATCAGGCCAGCAGGTCCTGCAACAGTCGCGCGTTATTGCGCAACTGCTGTTCGCGCTCCAGACGGGCGGCCCGCACGATGGCGCGCAGATCGTCCAGCGCCGGCTCGAACCGGTCATTGATCACCAGATAGTCGGCTTCGCCGTAATGTGAGATTTCGTTTTTGGCCAGCTGCATGCGGCCGGCAATAGTGGCGGCGTCATCCTGCCCCCGGCCGGTCAGCCGCTCCTGCAGCGTGGCCAGCGAGGGTGGCAGGATAAAGATGCTTTTCACCGGGCTGATCAGCTTGCGTACCTGTTCGGCGCCCTGCCAGTCGATTTCCAGAATCACGTCCATACCCTGATCCAGCTGTTGCTGCACCCACAGGCGGGACGTGCCATACAGATTGCCAAACACCTCAGCGGATTCCAGAAAGTCGCCGGCCTCGCGCATGGCCAGGAATTGCTCACGGGTGACAAAATGGTAGTTGACGCCGTCCTGCTCGCCAGGCCGTTTGCTCCGCGTGGTGTGGGAGACGGATACACACAGGGCCTGGTCGGCGTCGGCCAGCAACGCATTCACCAGGCTGGTTTTGCCTGCGCCCGAAGGAGCGGAAATTGTATAAAGCGTGCCTCGGGCCATAGTGATATCGGGGGGTGCCGTGTCAGGTGATGGAGTGACGTGTGATGCGGCAGAACTATAGTCAATCCTGTGTCGGGTGTCCACCGCCAGCCGACAGTAGACGCAGCGGTGCAGACGGAGAACAATCATGACACATACCGGCAATACGCAGGAGCAAGGCAATGGATAGGCGCCAGTTCATGACCAGAACCCTGCGCTGCGCGTCAGCCACAGCAATCGCTGGCGTGGTGCCGGTCAGCCTGATCAGGGTGGCCTTCGCGCAATCGCAACAGGATTTCAGTTTTGCCTGCATTTCCGATGCCCACCTTCAACAGGTTCGTGGGCGCCAGTTCGTCGCTCGTCAGGACCGCTCGCTGATGCGCGCCGTAGCCGAGATCAACCGGATGCAGCCGCGGCCCGACTTTGTGGTATTCGGCGGCGACCTCGCGCAACTGGGCAGCAGTGCCGAACTGGATCATGGCGCCGACCTGCTGTCCCGGCTGCACCGTCCTGTGCACATGGTCATGGGTGAGCATGACTATTACCTGGACCTGGGTGAACACTGGCGCGGACTGTTTGGCGCCCCGAACTACAGCTTTGACCACAAGGGTGTGCACTTTATTGTGCTGAACAGCATTCTGACCTGCGAAGCGTGGACACTGAGGCGTTGGGAGTCTGCTGAGCGTCGCATGGCAGAGATGACCGGTCTGGACAGCCCGCGCATGTCTCCCTTCATGGTCGGGACGGCTCAGCGACAATGGTTACAACAGGATCTCGATAACACCGACATAACCACCCCCATCGTTGTGCTATCCCATTCGCCCCTGCAGAAGATTCGCAAAGACTGGAATTTCTGGACTGATGACGCCGACATGCTGCAGGCGATGCTGGCGCCGTTTGAGCAGGTCAATGTGCTCTACGGCCACGTGCATCAGCGGCTGCACCACCGCATTGGCAACATCCGGTTCGATTCGGTAGAGGCGACCGCCTGGCCCTGGCCCAGTCCACAAAGCGACAGGCAGGCGGGCAGCCACCTGCCAATGTTGACGTTGTCCGACCAGGCAAAACCAAACCGCAGCGCGACAGCTCACTGGCAGCTGGTGAACCTGCACAACGGCCGCGTGGATGTCACTGACGCGCCCGATGTGCAGGTTTGACGGGTATCAGGGAATCCTGACCAGCCCTATCTTGTTGCTGCTGCTTTGATGGATCAGCAGATTCTTGTCCTCGGTCACCCAGACATGGCGGATGATGCCCACGCCCGAAGGAATGGCCCAGCTCTGGAAGCGTTCCGAGGCCGGATCAAAGCGCACCAGTGCGTCAGGGCGCATGCCCGACTCGTTGTACCAGATCACATCGTCGATCACCGCCATGGAGTAAGGGTGTGAGTCAGGCCCGCTTGGCGAATCCCATTGGGTAATATCACCGGTGGCTGGATCGAGTCTGCCGATCTTGCCCATGGTGGAATTGACGAACCAGACATTGCCGGCGCTGTCCAGATCCAGGCGCCGGATTCGGGTGCGCTCGTCAGGCACCTCATAGTACTGCACCTCCATCGAATCGGGATCCATGCGGCCCAGCTTGTTGGTGCCGTTATAGGCAATCCACACATCGCCACCCTGGTCGACCTTGATGCCGTAGGGCCTGGGCTCGGTGTTGACCTCGCGCAGCTCGCCGGTGTCGGGGTTCAGGCGGCCCAGCATGCCGGCGCCCTGGGAAGTGAAATACAGATTGCCATTGGGATGGAAGACTGCCGAGTGCGGATCGCGTGCTTCGGTCGGGTACTCGGTCACCACGCCGGTTTCCGGATCGAGCATGCCAATGGTGCCGTTGCTGTTACCGGTGTACCAGATATTGCCATCCTCATCGGGCACGATGGTGTGCGGTCGCGCTGACGGTGGCAGGTGGAATTCCTCCATGGCCCCGGTTTCCGGATCCAGGCGGCCGGCCAGGCTGGCCCACATGCCGGTCCACCAGATGGAGCCATCGGGTGCCTCAGCGGGGTCACGTGAACGTTGACCCAGTGTGGGCACCTGCCACTCAGTAATTTCGATATCAAAATCACCGGCGACCAGATTGGGACGGCGACTGGTATCTTCAGGGAAATGCGTTGCCAGATAGTTGGCGATGGTCTCCGCCTGCGCGGCGGGCAGCTCAACCATGGTGGAAAACACACGATGCCATTCAGCGGCGGAGGCGTAGCCGGCAGAACGGTTGATCACATTGATGCCGTGACAGCTGGTGCACGCGATCTCCACCAGATCCTTGCCAGGTCCGTCCGGTAATTCGTTATTGCCGCCGGGCTGAGCGAATGCCGTCGCCGTGGCCATCAGTCCGACGCTGGCAACAGAAATGGAAAGCCAATGCCTGAACATAGTCGATTCTCCTTCTGGAAGACTGCTGTTTAAAAGCTGGACAGCCAGCATCCATCATCTGCGCTATCCGGTCAATATCCGTGAGAGCCGGACGCCAGTGCCACTGGACATGCCTCCGGCCGCGTTTTATGCTCGATATCGCGATTGTCATTAGCAGCAGGATGCTGCCCGCGGAGGCCACGTTTATGCGGATCCTCATCACCGGTGCGACAGGATTTGTCGGCGGCCATGTGTTGCAGGCTTTGATGCAACGGGACGGCGTCGAGGCAGTGGCTGCTGTGCGCAGTCCACAAAAGCTCAGGCAGCTGTATCCTCACCTTCGGGTGATCCCGCTTGATGCCGCAAGAGCCACAGAGCAACATCTGCGCGACCTGCTTCAGGGCGTGGATGTTGTTATCAATTGCATCGGTATCATCGCTGAATCCGGTAATCAGCGTTTTCAGTCACTGCATATCGACTTTCCCTGTCGCCTGTTTCAGGCCAGCCAACGCTCGGGCGTGCGGCGCATTGTTCATCTCTCGGCACTTGGCGCTGACAAGAATGCGCGTAGCCAGTTCCACCGCAGCAAGTACCGTGCAGAGCATTGCATGCACGAGCTGGACATCGAGTCAGTCGTCATCAAACCATCGCTGGTGTTTGGTGCCGGTGGCGCCAGCATGCGTTTTTTTGCGGCCCTGGCGGCTCAACCCCTTCAGGTACTGTTCGGGCAGGGTACCCACCGGGTGCAACCGGTCGACATCCATGATCTGACAGAGACCATTGTGCGCGCGGCCACCATGACCGCTACACCACCGCACGAGATTGCAGTGGTCGGCCCGACCCCGATGAGTTTTCGCGCCATGCTGCTCGCTTACCGGCGCTGGCTCGGATACGGAAAGCTGCGCACGCTGTCAATTCCTTGGCCTCTGGCCCTTTGTGGGGCACGCCTGGTCGGACGCATCTCCCCGTGGTTATCCGAAGACAACCTGCTGATGTTAAAGCAGGGCAATACAGGAGATGTCAGCACCCTGAAACAAGTGCTGCGTCGCGAGCCGCGTGCCCTGGATGAGGTATTGCAGCCCGGTTCGGCCGACGACGCTGACCGCTGGCACGCACGGCTGTTTCTGCTGCTTCCTGCATTACGAATGAGTGTGGCATTTGTCTGGATATACACCGGCCTGACATCGTTGTTTTTCTATCCGCACGACGACAGTTACGCGATGCTGTCGGAAATCGGCCTGACCGGCAGCATCGCGGTGCTGGCGCTTTATGGCGCCGCCGTTCTGGACATAGCACTGGGCATCAGTGTCTTGCTGCGCTGGCACGTGGTCCTCTGTGGCGTGCTGCAACTGGCCATCATCGCCGGTTACACCGTTCTGATCAGTGCGTTTCTGCCGGCATTCTGGTTGCATCCGTTTGGTCCGATCAGCAAGAACATTCCCTTTATCGTGGCGATCATGATTCTGATGGCGGTGGAGATAAAATAGTGGAATTTTTTGACTACCTTACGCTGAAGTGGCTACATATTCTCAGTGCCACCTTCCTGTTTGGTACCGGTGTTGGCAGTGCGTTTTACAAATTACTGGCGGACCTCGGTGGTGATGTTCACAACATTGCACAAACCAACCGGCACGTGGTGTGGGCAGACTGGCTGTTCACGACACCCACGTTCATCATTCAGCCTGTCTCCGGCATCTTGCTGGCGAACGTGCTCGGCTATTCCCTGGCCACCCCCTGGCTGCTCGCGTCAATTTGCCTGTATATATTTATCGGCCTGTGCTGGTTTCCGGTAGTGGTCATACAGATTCGCATGGCGCGCATGTCAGCGGTGGCGATTCAGAGCCAGACCGGTTTGCCGCCGGATTATAAGCGGCTGGTACGTTACTGGGTAGCGCTTGGCACACTGGCATTTGTGGCGATGATCGCGGTTTATTACCTGATGGTTTTCAAGCCGGCCCTCTGGGATTGAAATCAGCAGGTTGACCTCAGGGGGCTGAAAGCAAGGAGTTGAATTCAGGGAGTTGAATTCAGTATGGCGAAAGAAAAGGAAGCGCTGGTAAAGGCAGCGTTGGGCGCGCAATGGCAGCGATTGCCCGGTACGCTTAAACGCAGTTTTAATTTACGACCGGGCAGCGACGCGACGGTAGAATTGCGTGGAACAATGTACGAGATTTGGCACTCTCCGGTAGCGGCGCCGTTTGTATATCTGGCCCGGCTCATGGGGGCACTGGTGCCATATCAAGGGCGTGGTATTCCGATCCGTATAGAAATGCGCACATACGCGGATGACCCGACGTTTATGCACTGGCGCCGCATCCATCAATTCCCCGGACATCCGGATGTGGAGTTTGCAACGCGCATGGAGTACATCGGTGGCGGTCGCATCGTCGAATACGTCCATCTGGGTCTGGGTATGTGCATGGACGTGTCCGTCCAGGGCAGCAGGCTGACGTTTCGATCACCCTGTTACCAGTGGAAGCTGTTTGGGCACCGCCTGAGTATTCCCGGCTGGCTGTTACTGGGCAACGGCATGATCACTGAACGGGCGCTGTCGGCCGATGTATTCGAAATGTTTTTCGAGATCAATCATCCATTGTTTGGCCAGACCTATCGCTACAATGGTATCTTCACTATCGAAGCGCCTGATGCCGCCCCGGCGCGTTATAATCCGGACTAATTCGACTTTCTGGAAATCACCATGTCATCTTCCGATTCGGCTGCCAACAGCCCCATTCGTCTGACTGCCTTCAGCCACGGCGCCGGCTGTGGCTGCAAAATTGCACCGGCCGTGCTGGACCGGATACTCGCGTCGCAGCGCCAGTTCGCCACCGACCCCGCCTTGCTGGTGGGCAACAGCTCCAGAGACGATGCTGCTGCCTATGACATCGGCAACGGCCAGGTGATCCTCAGCACCACCGACTTTTTTATGCCGATCGCCGACGATCCCTTCGATTTTGGCCGGATTGCGGCCACCAACGCCATCAGCGATATCTACGCCATGGGCGGTCGTCCGCTGATGGCTATTGCCATTCTGGGCTGGCCGGTGGACAAGCTGTCGCCCGAGATCGCCGGACAGGTCGTTGACGGTGGCCGCCAGGCCTGTGCGGATGCGGGCATGGTGCTGGCCGGGGGCCACAGTATCGATTGTCCGGAACCGGTTTTCGGACTGGCGGTGACCGGGCTGGTGGCACGCGAGCATCTGAAGCAGAACAACACCGCCACCGACGGCTGTCTGCTGTACCTCACCAAGCCGCTGGGAGTCGGCGTGCTGACCACAGCACAAAAGCAGAACAAACTGCAGCCTGCGCACGAGTTTTTAGCCCGTGATGTTATGTGCCAGCTTAATACACCGGGTCTGGCACTGGCGCAGCTGGCCGGCGTCAAGGCCATGACTGATGTCACCGGGTTTGGCCTGATGGGGCATCTGCTGGAAATGTGTGAGGGCAGTGGTTTGTCAGCCGAGCTGGACATGACGCGCATACCGGTGCTGCCGTCGGTGCGCGACTACATCGCCCAGGGCTGCGTTCCCGGAGGCACCCTGCGTAACCATGACAGCTACGGCCGCCGGCTGGCGCCGATGACTGACGCGCAGCGCAATCTGCTGTGTGATCCCCAGACCAGTGGTGGCCTGCTGATCGCGGTGATGCCCGACAGCCAGGAGCAGGTGGAAACGATACTGCGCCAGCAGGGCATCCCCGATGATCTTTGCCAACCTATCGGTCAATTGACCGCTGCCAGGGCCGGTGACGATATCCGCGTCAGGCTGCGTTGATATGCGGGCAGACACGCAAGACTATCTTCAGCTGTTTGTTGATGACATTCCCCTGATAGACACCCGTGCACCTGTTGAGTTTGCGCGCGGCGCCTTTCCCAACGCCGTCAATCTGCCACTGATGACTGATGATGAGCGGGCCGCGGTAGGCACATGCTATAAGGAGCAGGGTCAGCGCGCTGCCATCAATCTTGGCCATCAACTGGTCAACGGTGAGACCAAAACCCGGCGGGTCAACGCCTGGCTGGCGCAGGCACACCAGTATCCGAACGGCTACCTGTATTGCTTTCGCGGTGGTCTGCGTTCACAAATCTGTCAGCAGTGGTTACACGAGGCCGGGCTGGACTATCCGCGTGTGACCGGTGGCTATAAGGCCATGCGCCAGTTCCTGCTCACCAGCCTGGAGCAGATCTGCCGCGAGCAGACGTTTCTGGTACTGGCGGGTCATACAGGCTCGGCCAAGACCGATCTTTTAACAGAGACACCTGACGCGGTAGATCTGGAAGGCATTGCCAATCACCGGGGCAGCGCCTTCGGCAAACGCGCTGATGGCCAGCCGTCGCAAATCGACTTTGAAAACCGGCTGATCATTGCCATGCTCAGACATCAACACCGGCATCCGGGCAAACCGATCGTGCTTGAAGATGAAAGCCGCCTGATTGGTCGCTGTGCACTGCCGCATGTGCTGCGTGAAACGATGGCAAAAGCGCCGCTGATTCAGTTGCAGAGCGACCTTGAGTCGCGCATTGAACATTCCTACGTCAACTATATTCTGCGCAAGTCCGCCGAGTGGCAACAGCATGCCGGAGAAACACAGGGTTTCGAACTGTTTATCGAGGACCTGCGCGACTCTCTGTTTCGGGTACGCAAACGTCTGGGCGGGGAACGTTATGCAGCCGTGAGTGAACAACTGGAGTCTGCCATACTGGCTCACCGTAACGGCGACGCCACCGAACACCGGGTGTGGATTCGCAGCCTGCTGCAGGACTATTATGACCCGATGTATGATTATCAGGGTCAGGCACATGCGCAACGGGTAGTGTTCAAGGGTACCGCCGATGCCGTCCGGAAATTTTTGAAATCGCTGCAAAACTGAGCGACCAACAGCAAACGGAGCCTGTGATTCGTGTCCGAGATCAAGCACACCGAACATAGCAACGCACTCAGCATCTTCCTGATTTTTCTGCGCCTGGGCCTGACCTCCTTCGGTGGGCCCGTCGCGCATATCGGCTATTTTCGCGACGAGTTTGTTACCCGCCGGCATTGGCTGAGCGAGCAGAGCTACGCTGATCTGGTGGCGTTGTGCCAGTTCCTGCCAGGGCCGGCAAGCAGCCAGGTCGGGCTGGCGATGGGTCTGTCACGTGGTGGCTATGCTGGCGCCCTGGCTGCCTGGCTGGGGTTTACACTGCCGTCCGCGCTGGCACTGATCGTGCTGGCCATGGGCCTTGTCGGAGTCGCCGATGGCGTGATGTCTTCGGGTCTGCTCACGGGACTGAAAGTGGTGGCCGTGGCCGTGGTCGCGCAAGCGGTCTGGGGCATGGCGCGTAACCTGTGCCCGGACACTCCCCGACTCACGCTGATGGCTGCTGCAACCTGTCTGGTCCTGTTGTTGCCGTCAGTGTATGCGCAGGTGGGCGTGATTGTTGCCACCGGTATCGTGGGATTGATTGCCTTCAAGCCCGCTGCCGGCTCATTTACCGATGACTGGCAGGTTCCGGTGAGTCGCGGCGCTGGCGTGCTCTGGCTCAGCCTGTTTTTTATACTGTTGGCCGGGTTGCCCGTGTTGCTGCAGCTGTTCCCCTCACAGACTCTGGCCCTGGTTGATTCATTTTATCGCGCCGGATCGCTGGTGTTCGGTGGTGGGCACGTTGTGTTGCCTCTGTTGCAGGCTGAAGTTGTGCCGCCGGGCTGGGTGCAGGAAGACATGTTCCTCGCCGGTTACGGTGCCGCCCAGGCTGTACCGGGGCCCCTGTTTACCTTCGCCGCTTTCCTGGGTGCCGCAATGAGCAGTCCACCCACCGCCTGGCTGGGTGGACTGATCTGTCTGCTCGCCATCTTTACGCCGTCGTTTCTGCTCATCGCTGGCGCCCTGCCATTCTGGCAGCAGTTGCGCGCCAGTGCCCGCATGCAGGCAGCACTGATGGGCATTAACGCCGGCGTGGTCGGACTGCTGCTGGCAGCTCTTTACGACCCGGTCTGGACCAGTGCCATCGTCGGCCCCAGAGAGTTCGCCATGGCACTGGTTGCCCTGATCGCGCTGATGGCGTGGAAGCTGCCGCCCTGGCTTGTTGTGCTCGCCAGCGCCGCGACCGGTTGGCTTATCGCCTAGCGTCACTTCAGGTGAATAATCAATCCAGCGGCAAAAACCCGAGCGCATTGTTGTTGTTCATCGGAATCACAATCTGATTCTGCACCGGGTCATAACAGATCGAGGCGGCACTGGGGATTCCCTCGGCAATGACCTCGGCATCCTCGCCCGGCACGATTTTCGAGATGCTGCCATAGCGCACACTGCTGACGTACTTGGTGCCATCTTCGGTGATAACGATGCCATCATTACCGCTTTCTGCCGCATACTCGGTATTGATCAGTTCGCCGTCGGTATTAAACGTCATCACATGATTGTTACCAATATTGATCACCACGATATTGCCATCGTTGTCCATGGCGACGCCGTTGGGCAACAGCAGGGGCGACCCGTCGATAAACACGGATGCTTCGCCATTGGCTGTCACCCGGTAAATTCGCTGCGGGTCACGGGTATTGGAGGCGTAGATGGTGCCATCTTCGGCGACCGCGATACCATTGAGGCCATTGGCACCGGCTTCAGCGACTGAATGCGACATCAACGGCTGGCCACTGGCCAGATTGAAGGTGCGTACCGTATCGGTATCGGCCACATACAACACGCCGTCATGAATCGCGCTGCCCAGCGGCTGATTCAATGTCAGACCGTCGCGGTCGTCACCGATCCATTTGGCAGTATGCACCGATCCGTCCGGGTTGATGAGTGACACGTAACCATCATTTTCCTGCATGTTTTGCGGCACACCGGCGTTCATGGCCAGAATCAGGTTACGCTCGGGGTCGAAGGTGCAGCTTTCGGCGAAGCGGAAGCTGCCGTATACCTTGACGTTGGACGACATCTGTTTGGACTCGCCAGCTTCGTTGACGGTGCCCAGCGGTTCACCGGCGGAAAACTCCTGGGCGCTGCTCCAGGAAGTAAGGGTCAGCGCGATGGCGCCAGCGATAGCGGATAATTTCATATGTGTTTCTCCTTAAACGGGGGCAGGCTAGTATACTGCCCCTAATCAATGACGTGTTTGTCAGTTTCCCTGAATCCAAGGTATTTGCCCATTACTACGCAATTCATGATATCGGTTTTTCTGTTCGCCCTGTCGGCAGCGATCACGCCGGGACCCAACAATGTTATGCTGATGAGCTCGGGTGTCAACTTTGGTATTCGCCGCAGCGTCCCATTGCTGATGGGCGTCTGTATCGGTTTTCCGGCCATGTTCATGGCCATTGGTCTTGGTCTGGGCGCTGTCTTCCAGCGCTATCCGCAGGTGCACACGGTCATCTCGGTAGTGGGCATCATCTATCTGTTGTACCTGGCATGGCGGATTGCGCGTAGCGGGCGGCCGGAGCAGGTCGACGACATAAAGCCATTGACCTTCCTGCAGGCCGCTGCCTTCCAGTGGGTCAACCCCAAAGCCTGGGTCATGGCCACCGGTGCCATCGCTGCATTCACGACGACAGTGGGCAGCATGAGTCAGCAAGTGATTAATATGACTCTGATTTTTATAACGGCCGCCGTGCCCAGCGCCTTGACCTGGCTGCTGTTCGGCGTGGGGTTGCAGAAATTGTTGGCCGATCCGCTGTGGCTGCGGCGCTTCAATTATCTGATGGCGGGGTTGCTGGTGTTGTCGATGGTGCCGGTTGTGATAGACCTGTTGAACTGACAGGCTGCTGACAAACTACCTGCGTTGCCATTGCTTCGTTAAAAACAGGCTCAAGATGCTCACTTACTCCTTGTAAGCTCCGCTCTTTCGCCTGTTTTTGCCTCGCACTGGCGGCCTCGCTTACGCTTTTTGGCAGGTGCAGTATTGAAAGAAGTGATTGTTATCAGAGAGGGAATTGATTGAAAACTGTATTTGAGTTGCCAGCGGTTACCCTGCCGATCAGGGGCAGTGATGCGCGCTTCCCGGTGGGACGGGTGTTCTGCGTGGGACGTAACTACGCCGAGCATGCCAAAGAAATGGGCGCCGACCCCAGCCGTGAGGCGCCATTCTTTTTCAGCAAGCCGGCCTCTGCTGTCTGGGTGCCTGAGGGTGAGGTGCCGTACCCGTCGCGAACCGCCGATCTGCACCACGAAGCGGAACTGGTGGTGGCCCTGCATCGGGGCGGCCTGTCATTGACACCGGCAGCTGCACGCGAGTGCGTGTATGCCTACGGTGTGGGCATTGATTTTACCCGCCGCGATCTGCAGGCCGAGGCCAAGAAGCTGGGGCGGCCCTGGGATACAGCCAAGGGTTTTGATGCGTCGGGTCCGGTGTCCGAGCTGGTAACCGTCGAAGACCGCGGCTGGCTGGATAAAGGGGCCATTTCGCTCACATTGAACGGCGCGCCACGGCAACGCGGTGATCTGTCGGACATGATCTGGAAAGTGGACGAGATAATCGCCGAGCTGTCGACTTATTACACCTTGCAGGCAGGTGACATCATCTTTACCGGCACCCCGGCGGGCGTGGGCGCGGTTGAGCGCGGCGATGTGGTACAGGCCAGCATTGACGGTGTTGGCCGGCTCGAATTCACCCTGGTTTAGCTATTATCCGGTCGCCCGGCAGCAACAGGCTCCCCGGCAGCATCAGGGTCTGCGCTTGCCGGCAAGGGCGGCAGGCCGTCGAACCAGGCTTCCAGAATCAGGCGCGCGGCCAGTGCATCCACCGCGCCATTGGCTTCGCCGCGCAGCAGTTCGCCACGTGCCTCAAACGAAGTAAGGCGCTCATCAACTCCGAAGCAGGGTTTGTGCAGGCGGCCGTTAAGGCGCTTGCCAAACTTGCGTGCCCGCAGCAGCAACTCACTGTCGCTGTCATCCATGTTAAAAGGCAGGCCCACGACAAAAACGTCGGGCTGCCAGTTGGCTACCAATGCTTCCAGCTTTGTCCAATCCGGAATGCCGTCGGTCGCCGGGATGATACCAATGGCCTGCGCAGTGCCGGTCAGGCTCTGACCATAGGCTACCCCGATTCGCTTTGTGCCAAAATCAAAGCCCAGTACTTTCAGCGGTTTTGTGTATTTTTGGGGGTAGCGTTCCATGCGCGTCAGGAATGTCCCGCCAGTGATGCCAGCTGACTCATGCTGACACCCAGCAGCGCTGCCACGGCAGAGGCCTTGTTTTCGTAGTCGGTAGAGAACAGCAGGTCAGTGTCGGCGGGCACGGTGAGCCAGGCATTGTCACTGATTTCCTGTTCCAGCTGTCCGGCGTCCCAACCGGCGCACCCCAGAGCCACCAGATAACGTGCGGGCCCGCCGCCAGCGGCGATTTCCTGCAGTATGTCTTTGGACATGGACAGACTGATGTCGTCATTGACCGCTAGCGTGTAATCCCATTCGGTACCCGCTTCGTGCAGGATGAAACCCTTGTTGCCTTCAACCGGGCCGCCGGTGAGTATGCTGCGGTTCTGCAGGCGCGCCAGAAACTCATCCTTGATGGTGATACCAAGCTCTTCCATCAGATCAGGCATCACCAGCTTTGATGGTCTGTTCACCACCAGACCCAGGGCGCCATCGCTGTCGTGCTTCCATAAATAGGTGACCGATCCGTTGAAATTGGGATCACGCAGAAGCGGCATGGCAATCAGGAAATGGTTTTCCAGGAAGCTGGCGCTACCGGTGTCGGTATCTGATTCATGCATCATAGTTTTCAGACTCCCGTGTGTGTGTCAGTTGCTGCTGAAGGCATTGCCCGGGCGGAAGCGCCAGGTGCGAATGATTTCCAGCAGATCGATTTCGCCGCGCAGCTCGGCGGGGAATTCGTCAAAGGGCGCTGCCAGCCGCACAATGTCCACAGCGGCCTGGTCCAGTACCTGCTGGCCCGAGCCCTGCAGGATGCGGATCTCCTGCACACTGCCGTCGGGACGAATAGAGACCAGCATGCGCAGGCTGCCGAAAATCTCATCCCGCCTCGCCTGTTGCGGATAGTGTTCGTTGCCGACCAGCTCAATGCGCTTGCGCCAGTTGTCCAGATAAAGCGCATCATGGCGCTGTTGCGTCGAGGCCGATGAAATCGTGTAACGTCGTGGTCGTTTGGCATATTCCTGCTGCTGCACATCCAGTTGGGCCTGCAGGCTGGCAATGGCCAGGGAAATATCCTGCGGCGTTGAATGCTCGGACAGTACGCTGCTGTCACTGGGCTGCTGTGACTCGGTTTGCTGGCGCAACTGTTCGTCGGCTTCGGTGCTGGTCAGAATGCGATTGTCCTGCAGCTGCTGCGCCGATGCGGCCGGCGATGGCAGCGGTTGTACCTCCTGGATGATTTCCTCATGAAACTGTGACTCAACCGGCGTCGCCGGGGCCACTGAATCGTCCACGGAACCGCTGCCCAGCTGGTTTTCCTGGGCGATAAAATCGGCCATCTCTGGCGGCATCTCACTGCGATACTGAGCCAGCGTGATCTCGATGGCGGGCACGCTGCGGCTTTCACTGAGAAAACTGAATCCCACGCCGGCGATGATGATGACGTGCAGACAGGCGGACAGGAAAATGGTGAACCCAAAGCGTTCCCTGGTCAGCCCGCCATCCTGACCGGGAGCGGCCTGAGCGGCGGCGCCCGACGCGGGGTTGTTATGCCTGGGATTGTCTGAAGTCATCGAGCCAGTCGTTCCGATAGTCTATTTTTGCAGTTTGCCGGCGATACAGTCCATCAGGTCACCGGCGATGTCCAGATCGTATGCGGTATTCAATTCACGGATACAGGTCGGGCTGGTGACGTTGATCTCGGTCAGATAGTCACCAATCACATCCAGTCCTACAAACAGCAGACCCTTGGCGCGGACAGTTTCTCTCACCTGCTCGCAAATCCATTTGTCGCGATCGGACAGCGGCTGGGCGATGCCGCTGCCACCGGCGGCCAGATTGCCGCGGCTTTCTCCGATAGCCGGCACCCGGGCCAGCGCGTAAGGCACCGGGTCGCCATCGATGAGCAGGATGCGCTTGTCGCCTTTGACGATTTCGGGGATATAGCGCTGTGCCATGATAGGGCTGCGGCCGTGTGCTGTGAGCATTTCAATGATCACGCTGATATTGGTGTCATCGGAGCGTATGCGAAAAATGGAACTGCCGCCCATGCCGTCCAGCGGTTTGAAAATGACATCGCCATGTTCCCGGTGGAAGGCCTTGAGCTTATCGGCGCGGCTGCTTACCAGCAGTGGCGGGCAGCACTGCGGGAACTGGGTGGCAAACATCTTTTCGTTGCAGTCGCGCAGGGACTGCGGCTTGTTGACAATCAGGGTGCCCGCCTGTTCAGCGCGCTCCAGCAGGTAAGTGGAATACACATAGTTGCTGTCGAAGGGCGGATCCTTGCGCATCAGGATCACATCCAGGTCAGCCAGTGGCCGCTCGACAGCATCTCCCATGCGGTACCAGTTTTCCGGGTTATAGGCCACTTCCAGCGGGCGCATATGGCCCATGGCGGTATCGCCGTCAAGGTACAGGTCGCCCTGTTCCATGTAGTGCAGTTCCCAGTCACGTTCCTGGGCCGCCACCAGCATGGCCAGGCTGGTGTCCTTTTTATAGGTGATATTGGCGATGGGGTCCATCACGATGCCGACTTTCAGTTGCATGCTTCAGCCTCTTGCCCGGGATTATGGATCAGACGCTGCCTGGCGGCAGGCCTGATCAGGGAAAACTGTTATGTGGTTCACATCATAACATGATTGACTGGGACAGCAGTCCAGGTGGTATGCTAAAACCCAGTAACACTGCGTGCTAAAACGGTTTGATCAGGGAGGATCAATCATGACTGCGATGGTGGAACACAGGCAGCCCCCGGGCGCCTCACAACGCGCCGACGCGCGCCCGTTTCGGGTGCTGCTGGCCGATGCCGGGCTCCAGTTACGCGAGCGGCTGGCCGACCTGCTGAATCAGCAGAGCGTGGAGGTGCTGACCGCAGACGATGGTTTTGACGTCCTGTGCCGGTTACCCGAGCTCCGGCCCGACCTGTTGCTGCTGGCGAACGCCTTGCCGCGCCTGACTGGCACCCAGGTCTGTTCGCTGGTAAGACAATGCCCCGATTTCCGGGATCTGACTGTCATTCTTATGGGCGATGAACACAATCTGCTTGATGAGGTGCGGGCGGAACTGGCAGGCGCCGATGGTTGCCTGCACATGCCCTTCCGACTGGCGGAGCTGCAGGACGTTCTGGCGCAGATCCGGCCGCGTCACACCGATACTGACACCGGCCCCGGTGCAGCGCCGGCCGCATGACTGCAAAGGTGCTGGTGGTGGATGACAATCCGTGGGCGCGCGACACGCTGTGTGCAACGTTGCAACGCCACGGGTATGACACTGAGCAGGCCGCCGATCTGGCCCAGGTGCGACAGCTGCAGCGCCGCAATGGCGCGCGCTGGCGGGCAGACCTGATTTTTGTGGAGCTGGTGCGTGAGCGTGGCAATGGATTCACGGTAGCCGCCTGGCTGCAATCACAAGGGCTGGGCCTGGTGATACTGCTCAGCGAACGTCTTGATGTGGCGGATCACCTGTGGGCCCGCTCACGTGGCATTCTGCATCTGGTTTCGCGGGCAGACGGTGCCAGGCAACTGTGTGCCTGGACGGACGATCTGCTCGCCCGCTGCAGTGACGGACCTGTGCGATGACTGCGGCGTTGATTGCCCCGGATACTGAGGCCCCGGATACAGAGACAGTCACTGCGATGTTGTCGGAACCGGCGCGCGCCCTGCAGCGCTGTCTCGACCCGCTGCTGGGCGAGATACAGACCTGCGTCGTGGCACCGCCTTTGACCGGCAGCGATGACCGGCTGGCGAAGTTGTTTGATCATCTGGCCGCCGCCAGCCATTTTCTGACCGGCCCCAGCGTCAGCGAGAGCGCAGGGCTGTGCCAGACACTGCATGAATACTGGCGGGAAACACCGGCGCAGGTCGATCCTGGGCGCCACCGCCGGCGTCTCAGCGATCTGTTGCGCTGTCGTGACTCGCTCAGAGAGATCACTGCACAAGACGCGTTGCGACAGGTCATGGCCGCCCATGTGGGCACGATCATTGATGGCCTGACACGGCTGGATGGACAGCTGGACGGTGCTGAAGGCTCCGATGCGGTGCAGGAAGCATGTACGCGTTGCTCGGCCATCCTCGGTGCGGCGCGGTTTCTGGAGTCGGGGATGTCCGACCACCTGCAGCTGCCGCCCCCGGACCCGCGCGCACTGTTGCGCTGGTTGCTGATGCTGGAACAACAGTTGACGTCGGTCAGTTCGCCGGTGAGTGCGCCTCAGGTATTCAGGCGTGAACTGCAGCGTTGCCTCCGGCGCTGCGGCCGCTCGCCGGCATCCGATGGCCTGTCGCAGACCTTGTGGCAATTACAGTTGCTGGCGGGAGCGGGGCTGGCGCTGGCAGTGCCGACCGGTCATGACAAAACTGAGCTCTTGCCGCGACGACGCTTTCGGCAACTGCTGACCACCTCAGCGCAGGCCCTGTATCAGCGCCGCTGTGCTGAGCAGGCGGAGCCGGAAGCGTTGCGTGAGGTGTTGCGCCAGGCGCTGTCACTGCTTTCTGCGCATGAAAGCGTGGAGTTTGCGCCAGCAGCGTCCGGCCTGGTACTGACATCACTGCCGGGCCCGGCGCGGGCCCCGATGCAGGCGCTGCTGACGGTCATTCCTGCTCATGATCAGGCGTCCGACTGGGCAACCATCAGTCTGCATCTGTATCGCCTGCTGGTGTGTCTGCGGATGCTCGCAGGAGGATTTGTTGATATCCCTGCCCGCGCTTCATCGCCACAAGAGCTGGTCCCCTGGCAAGTGCTGGTGGCCAGCCTGTACGCCAGCACCCAGCATTGCGTGCAGCAATCTGTGGTGACGGCCGAGGACCAGAATCGCCTGCTTGAGCTGTTGCGTCGGCTGCCACGACGCCTGATGCCGGAATCTGTGCCGGAAGATAAGGACCTGGTGGCTGCGGCGGTGCTGCTGGCGGCAAGGCTGGGCCTGCGCGCACAGCGTCACTGGCAACGTCTGACGCTGACCCTGGACGCGGTCCAGCAGGATTTTGTCGATGTATCGGTGCAACGGGTGCTGGCAGCGCAATTGCATTATCTGCCCCGGATGGGCGCCGGGTCTGGTGACGGCGGCCACCGGGCGCTGCCGCAGGATGTGTTGTGCGACCTGCGTCTGCTGCTCAAGGGCGCCCGTATCCTGAATGTGCCGCGCATCGAGTCGCTGGTACTGGTCATGATCGAGATATATCAACTGATTCTGGATGAGCCCGCATTTGGCCGGGCCCCGGACATTGCCAAGGTGCTGCCGCGAGCTCACCGCAGCTTGAGCCGGATGCTGGATCAGGCTGCTGCCTGGCAGGCACCAGGCAATGCACGACGTGTCATCAACAGTCTGTACGGTTGCCTGGAACGCTGGCGCGGTGATGGCAATACGGCCACCGCCTGCGGCGTGTTTGCCTCCGTCAGCGAGCGTCCGGCGGGTCAGCGTGATGACAGCTGGCAGATGTGTCTGACCACCAATCGGCGGTTGCGCAAGTTGCTCCGCCATCAGGAAGATCTGGAGATGATCCGTGCGCTGCTGCTGGAGCTGCTGCGCAGTCAGGAAGAGCTTATCAGACGACAGACGGACTATGCTGCCACGCCGGATGCGCCGCCGGTGTGGAAGCGGCTATAATGCGGCTTTGATTCACGGTAATGCTCTGATTGGGGAGCATACTGCATTTCTGAGAGCTGTAGAATCTGTGAGAATATTCGGATTTATCTGGGGAATCGGCGGTATTGTATTATTGCTGGTCTTTGCAATTGTGCGCCTGGGCGGTGTCGCGTTGGCGGCGGGTGACCATCCGCTGACGTTCTGGCATTGGGCGCTGGCTTTTGGCTGGCTGCTCTACATGGTGTGGGCTGAGGGCTACAAGGGTTTCCATCTGGCATTTGCACCGCGTGTTGTCGTGCGTGCCGAATACCTTGCCCGCCATCCCCGAACCTGGCACGTGTTGCTGGCGCCGCTGTACTGCATGGGTTACATCCACGCCACAACGCGGCGACGACTGCTGTCCGTGGCACTGACCTCAATGATTCTGTGTTTCGTTTTCCTGGTGCGCATGCTGCCGCAGCCCTGGCGCGGGCTGGTTGATGCCGGTGTGGTGGCGGGACTGATGGTCGGTGTGGCCTCCATCCTGTACTATCTGGTACGACTCAAACGCAGCGGAGCGGCCAGTCTGCCGGTGCCGCCTGATGTGCCTGTACGGGCAGTGGCTGACGCGCCGGCCTGATCCGGCCGACGCCCTCATCTGTCCTTTATCCGGTACCCGGAGCCTCGCATGGAACCAGCAGTGACAGCTGACAGCGCGTCGACAGCCGATCCCGGCCAGGCCGTCTGTGCGGTGGTGGTGACCTGGCAGCCTGACCTGAGTGGCCTGCTTGAGCTGCTTGACCAACTCACGGCACAGTCCTGTGCGGTGATTGTCATCGACAACGGTTCGGCCAATGCCGATCAGCTGGAACTGGCAACAGCGCAAAGATCATCCATCGTACTGCTGCGCTGGCCTGACAACCGGGGTCTTGCGGCCGCCATGAACGCCGGCCTGCAGTGGGCAAACGATAACGGTTTCGCCCGGGCATTTCTGTTTGATCAGGACAGTACACTGACCGAGGGCTTTTGTGCCGGCATGTTGTCTGCCTGGCAGCAGGCTGAAGCGGTCAGTGCGCTGCCGGTAGCGGCCATCGGTCCGCGTCTGCAGGATCCGGTCAGCGGCCGCCGCACACCCTTTCGTCTGTTCCGGCTGTGGCGTCGCTCCGACCAGCTCATGGCCGGGGCACAGGATCTGTATCAGGCCGATTTTCTGATCTCCTCTGGCTGCCTGCTGTCGCTACCGGCGCTGGATCGTATCGGCCCCATGAAAGAAAGTTATTTCATCGACAACATTGATCTGGAGTGGTGCTTCCGCGCCCGCGCCTGCGGTCATGCCCTGTTTGGCACCGACGCGGCGACCCTGATGCATGCCATCGGCGAGCCCAGCAGCAATCCCCTGGTGCGGGCCGGTCTGATGGTCCAGCACAGTCCCTTGCGCAGCTATTACTCAACCCGCAATCGTCTGCACCTGTATCGTCAGGACTATGCGCCGCTGAGCTGGAAAGTGCGCGACAGTGTGCGCTTTGCACTCAAATCGCTGTGGCTGCTGTTGTGCTCCGCGCAACGGCGTGACTACTGGCGGCAGATCCGGCGCGGCATTCAGGACGCAGGAAAACTGGTATGAAGCAGTCATACACGATTCTTGTGTTGTTACCGGTTTACAATGGTGCCAGGTATCTTGCAGAGCAGGTCGAGTCGATTCTGGCCCAGCAATGGACGCCCGAGTACGCCGATAGCACCACCGTCAGGCTGCTGTGTCGCGATGACGGCTCCCGCGACAACTCCCCGGTGCTGTTGCAGGATTATGCCATGCGCTTCAGCGATACAATCACCCTGATGAACGATGATGCAGGTAATCTGGGGGCTGCTGGCAACTTCTCGGCGCTGATGAATTATGCTCAACACCTTGCGAAACAGGAAGCATCGACGCACTGTTACATCGCCCTGGCTGACCAGGATGATATCTGGCACAGCAACAAGCTGCAGCGCACTCTGCCAGCCTTGCTGAAAGCCGAGGGTGGTGACCGGGGAACACCGGTGCTGGTACACAGTGATTTGCGAGTTGTTAACGCTGAGGCCAATGTCATCGCCGAATCGTTCATGGCCTACCAGGGCCTGCGGCCGACACACGGCTCCCTGCCGGCACAGCTGCTGAGCAATACCCTGACCGGGTGCACCGCGTTGATGAATCCGGCGCTGGTGCGCAAGGCGCTGCCGGTGCCAGCCGGGGCGGTGATGCATGACTGGTGGTTGTCGCTGGTGGCCAGCGCCTTTGGCCGCCGGGTGTACCTGGACGAGGTGCTTGTGGACTACCGGCAACACGATAACAACACCATCGGGGCCAGGGCGCACATAAACACCGTACTGTCAGCCAGGATCTGGCAGGAGTTGCTGAGGACCCGCCAGTCTGTCTCTTATACACATCTCCGAGCCCACGAGACAGGCAGAAAT
>OLID01000150.1_pt1 | contig 40329 bp, 30 predicted proteins | sample 1609361 | NCBI WGS metagenome assembly OLID01 (sample SAMN05416778, study PRJEB24817) | seawater metagenome | isolation source: Sea water | place: Canada:Atlantic | collected 2013-07
ACGAGATTTCTGCCTGTCTCGTGGGCTCGGAGATGTGTATAAGAGACAGTATCCACACCTTATACATGACCAAAGCACCGAAAGCGCTATCTTAAGAGTCAGAACAAGCGGTTGGTGGCAGGGCCGTTCGGGAATGTAATTGGCCATGGATGGCCAATTCCAAGCGCACATGGATGTGCTCGTAGCGTTTCCCGAACGGCCCTGCCACCAACCGCTTGTTCTGACTCTTAAGATAGCTCTTTCGGTGCTTTGGTCATGTATAAGGTGTGGATACGGCAAGTGTTTTAAGCAGATATAAGATTCGGCACGAATAACACGAACGCTAAAAGTGCTGTCTGGCGATAACTGGTCAGTTCAAACAAGAGGCTGCGGGGCGGGGCTTCCCAAAATGTAATTGGCCAAGGATGGCCAATTCCAAGCGCACATGGATGTGCTCGTAGCGGTTTTGGGAAGCCCCGCCCCGCAGCCTCAAGGCACCAAAACCATCAGGCTACAAAAGACGACACCTCCCAATTCCCGTCTAGCGAATATCAGCCCCAACACGAACAATCTTCATAGTGTTCGTGCCGCCCTGGGCATTCACATAATCGCCCTTGGTAATCACCACCAGGTCACCCTCTTTGACGGCCCCCATCCGAACCAGCTCAGCCACCGCGCGCGAGTTTGTCTGCTCGGGCGGAATCGTCGCCGAATCAAAGGGTACCGTCTGTACACCACGGAACATCGTTACCCGATGCTGGGTAGAGTGATTGCGCGAGAAGGCAAAAATCGGAAGGCTGGATTTGATGCGCGACATCAGCAGGGGAGTGGCACCGGTTTCCGACATGCAGATAATCGACGTCACACCGTCCAGGTGATTGGCCGCGTACATGGCAGACAGGGCGATCGCCTCATCCACATGCTCCATGCTTTCATGAATGCGGTGCTTGGACTGATGCATCGACGGATGCTTTTCTGCGCCCATGCAAATTCGCACCATGGCTTCCACCGCTTCCGTGGGGTAGTCGCCGACCGCCGTTTCTGCAGACAGCATGACCGCGTCGGTGTAGTCCATCACCGCGTTCGCCACGTCGGAAACCTCCGCCCGGGTCGGCATCGGGTTTTCGATCATCGACTCCATCATCTGGGTGGCGGTAATCACCACCGTGTTCAGGGCGCGGGCGCGGTTGATGATGTGCTTCTGAACGCCCACCAGCTCGGCGTCGCCAATCTCAACAGCTAGGTCGCCCCTGGCCACCATAACCGCGTCCGACGCATCGATGACCGCATCCAGGGCGGCGTTATCGTGGGCCAGTTCCGCGCGTTCAATCTTGGCAACCAGGCGTGCTTCCGAGCCAGCTTCCTTCAGCAGGCGGCGGGCAACGTGCATGTCTTCGGCGGTGCGTACAAACGACACCGCGACATAATCGGCGCCCAGGCGGGCGGCGGTTTTGATGTCCTGCTTGTCTTTCTCGGTCAGGGCTTCGGCGGAGAGGCCGCCGCCGCGCTTGTTGAGGCCCTTGTTGTTGGACAGGGGGCCGCCGATAAGAACGCGGGAGGAGATGCTGGTGCCGTCAACGGACTCGACTTCCATCTCGATGCGGCCGTCGTCCAGTACCAGGATGTCGCCTGGCTTGACGTCTTCAATCAGTTGCTCGTAGTCAATGCCGACGCGCTCTTCATTGCCGGCTTCCTTGTCCATGCTGGCGTCCAGGATAAACTGCTGGCCGGCCTTGAGGGTCACCTTGTTTTCCGCGAAGCGCGCGATACGAAGTTTTGGCCCCTGGAGGTCGGCGAGCAGGGCGACAAACCGGCCGTTGGCGGCGGCAGATTCCCGCACCCGCAGGGCGCGTTGGATGTGGTCTTCCGCACTGCCGTGGGAAAAATTCAATCTCGTAACATCAACACCTGCAGCAATAATAGCTGACAGTGATTCCGGTGAATCGGTGGCGGGGCCGAGAGTGGCGACGATCTTGGTGCGCCTTAACATGGTTCCAGTTTCCTTTTGTTTTTCAGTGAAGCTTTCCGGTTGTGCTGGACGAAATGGCAGGTGAGCAGAGTTACTGGCTCGCCTTTTTCATCAGTGCAACAGCGTTGTCGAGCATCCGGTTGGAGAAGCCCCATTCATTGTCGTACCAGGCCATGACTTTCGCGTGACGGCCCATGGCCCGTGTGTGATTGGCGTCGAAAATGCTGGACAGGGCGTTGTGGTTGAAGTCCACACTAACCAGTTTCTCTGCGTTGTAGCCAAGGACCGGGTTGTTTTCCGCTGCAGCTTTCACGACCTCGTTGATTTCTTCCACGGTGGTGTCGCGGCTGGCGATGAAGCCGAAATCCACCAGGGAAACGTTGATAGTAGGAACCCGCACGGCCAGTCCGTCAAGTTTTCCGGACAGTTCCGGGATCACCTTGCCAATGGCTGCGGCTGCACCGGTTTTTGTCGGGATCATGGACTGGGTGGCCGAGCGCGCGCGATACAGGTCAGAGTGGTAGACGTCGCTCAGTTTCTGGTCATTGGTGTACGAGTGGATCGTGGTCATCAGGCCACTCTCAATGCCAATTTTCCTGTGCAATGCTTCAACAACCGGTGCCAGGCAGTTGGTGGTGCAGGAGGCGTTGGAGATGATGTTGTGTTCGGCGGTCAGAACGTCGTCGTTGACCCCGTAGACAACCATCGCGTCGGCGTCAGAAGAGGGGGCTGAGATAATGACTTTGCGTGCGCCGGCTTTGAGGTGACCCTCTGCCTTGTCACGGGCGGTAAACAGGCCAGTGCACTCGAAGACCACATCCACATGGTAGTCTTTCCACGGCAGTTCTTCGGGGTTACGGATGGCGGTGATGGCGATGCGGTCACCGTTGACGGAGAGTGATTCGGCATCGTGGTTCACAATGCCGTTGAAGCGACCGTGAACGCTGTCGTATTTGAGTAGGTGAGCGTTGGTTTCCGCGTCTCCCAGGTCGTTGATGGCAACCACCTGAAGCTCATTTCGGTAGTCGTTTTCATAAAGTGCGCGGAGAACATTGCGGCCAATGCGACCAAAGCCGTTAATTGCGATACGAATAGTCATGTTCTGGCTCCAGATTTGTTTGTTTATTGTTCGTTTCAGTTTCTGATGTAGTAAATATAACAACAAATAATGGAAAAATGAATGACTGGCGGGTGAAAGTAGCAAAAAAAGAAAGTAAACTTACGGGAATAAAAAAGTAATTAGATAACAAGTTTCAGGAGACCCACTATGCACCCGACCGTAGACGCGGTTACCAAGCGGATCATCGAGCGCAGTCGCGCTACCCGGCAGGATTATCTGGACAGGATGGGCGAGCTCAAAGCCCAGTCACCCCAGCGCAGCACGCTGTCCTGCGGCAACCTGGCTCATGGCTTTGCCGCCTGTAACCAGTCCGATAAAGATACCCTCAAATTCATGAACAAGGCCAATGTGGCCATTGTCTCCGCCTACAACGACATGTTGTCGGCCCACCAGCCTTATCAGGACTTTCCGGACGTGATTCGCAAGGCGGCCAACGGAATGGGCTCGGTGGCGCAGTTTGCCGGTGGCACTCCGGCCATGTGTGACGGTGTGACCCAGGGCCAGCCGGGCATGGAGCTGAGCCTTTTTTCACGCGACACCATCGCCATGAGTACGTCGGTCGCCCTGAGTCATAATATGTTCGATGCCACCATGTTGCTCGGCATCTGCGACAAAATCGTTCCTGGTTTGCTGATCGGGTCGCTGAGCTTCGGCTACCTGCCGACTATTCTGGTACCGGCTGGTCCCATGCCGTCTGGGCTGCCCAATAAAGAGAAGCAGCGCATTCGCCAGCTCTACGCCGAGGGCAAGATCGGTAAAGACGAGCTGCTGGAGGCGGAATCCCAGTCCTACCACAGCCCCGGTACCTGCACGTTCTATGGTACCGCCAACAGTAATCAGCTTCTGGTGGAGGTGATGGGGCTGCATCTGCCAGGGTCGGCCTTCGTGAACCCGGGTACGCCACTACGTGAAGCCTTGACCCGTGAGGCAACCGAACAGGTTATCCGGCTGTCCAAGCCCCACGGAGGCACGTTGGGTCTGGGCGATATGGTGGACGAAAAGAGTATCGTGAATGCGCTGGTGGCGCTGCTGGTGACCGGTGGCTCCACCAATCACACCATTCACTGGATCGCCATCGCCCGAGCCGCCGGCATCATTGTCGACTGGAACGACTACTCCGAGTTGTCATCGGCGGTACCTTCGATGACGCGTATTTATCCCAACGGCCAGGAAGACGTGAACGCCTTCCACGAAGCGGGGGGAACGCCGTTCCTGATCCGTGAGTTGCTGAGTGCCGGTCTGCTTCATAATGACGTTGAGACGGTTGTGGGGCATGGGCTGGAACAGTACGCACGAATGCCGGAACTGGAGAATGACAAGCTGGTGTGGAAGCCGGCGCCTGAGAAAAGTGCCAAGCCGGATGTGCTGAGTACGGCGGCGGAGCCCTTTGCGCCGGACGGCGGGTTGCGGGTTCTGGATGGCAATCTTGGCCGTGGAGTGATCAAGGTGTCGGCCGTGGCGGAGGAGCACCGCGTAGTGAGGGCACCGGCTGTTGTGTTCAATGACCAGAACGAACTCAAGGCGGCCTTCGATGCGGGTGACCTCAACCGCGATTGCGTTGTGGTGGTCCGGTTCCAGGGCCCGAAAGCCAACGGCATGCCTGAATTGCACAAGCTGACGCCGTACCTTGGTGTGCTTCAGGACCGTGGCTATAAGGTTGCGCTGGTTACCGATGGTCGCATGTCCGGGGCGTCCGGTAAGGTGCCGGCAGCCATACACGTCTATCCTGAAGCAGCGAATGGTGGGGAGCTTTGCCGCGTGCGCAATGGCGACGTGATCAATCTGGACGCGGTTGCCGGAACACTGGAGATTGAGGTGTCGGCTGAGGAATTTGCCAGCCGCGAGGCGGAAAAAGCGGACCTGAGCAGTTATCATCACGGCCTGGGCCGGGAGCTGTTTGGCTGGATGCGTAAAGCCGCCAGCAACCCGGAAGAGGGCGCCAGCTTTTTCTGGAATCACGACGCATGACGAAAGACAACTACTCGCTGGTAGGAGACATCGGGGGTACCAACGCCAGGTTTGCTCTCGTTCGCTCCGGTGACGTTACCCCTGAGGCTGTTGAAGTCCTTGCCTGCGGGGACTACGACAATCTTGATGCTGCCATCGTTGATTACCTTGCCCGCTGCGGCGTAGGGGAGGTGCAGGATGTCTGTCTTGCGGTAGCATCGCCAGTCCAGGGCACCCAGGTGCGGATGACCAACAACCACTGGCGTTTCGACAGCGAGGAGGTTCGCAGGCGGTTTGGTTGGGGCGCGTTCAAGGTGATCAATGACTTTACTGCCATGGCCCTCGGGGTACCCCATGTCAGTGCCGATAAGCTGGTCCACGTTTGCGGCGGCCCGGGCAACGCGGCGCGCCCCCGGCTGGTTATCGGCCCGGGCACCGGCCTGGGAGTGTCAGGGTTGGTTCCGTTGCAGCATGGCTGGGTGCCGCTGATGACTGAGGGTGGTCACGTGGACTTTGCCCCGACAGACGACACCGAGATGGCTATCCTGCGGATTCTGAAGGCCCGGTTCGGTCGCGTTTCCGTCGAACGTATCCTGTGTGGTCAGGGTTTGCTGAACCTTTACCAGGCCCACGCGGAGATACAGGGCGTGGCCGCCCCCCTGGATGCGCCGGAGAAAATAACCGCCGCCGCGTTGGATCAGTCTGATCTGCTTGCCCGCCAGACTTTGCGGCACTTCTGCGAGATTCTTGGGCGCGTTGCCGGCAATGGGGTTCTGACTCTCGGCGGCACTGGGGGTGTTTACCTGTGCGGAGGCATTCTCCCCAGGTTCATCGATTTCTTCCTGGAAAGCCCGTTCCAGAAAGGTTTCGAAGACAAGGGGCGGATGCGTCCCCTGCTGGAATCAACGCCGGTTTACGTGGTGATGGATGGGTACACCGGTTTGTTGGGGGCTGCCGAAGCGCTGGCCAACCCGGAAGTGTAGTCCGGCGCTCATTCACAGGTAGTGAATGAGCGTATCCCTCTCAAAGCGGTATTGGCGGTTATACACGCCCTTGTCTGAGCGTTTCCCCGCCGCCAGTACCATGGTCACCAGGCCCTTTCGCGGTAGCTTCAACAGCCGTCTTACCCGGCATTCGTCAAAGCCTTCCATGGGGCATGAATCGTAACCGTGGGCCCTCAGCGCCAGCATCAGGTTTTCAGCCGCAAGTGCGGTGGATTTTGTGGCCCAGACTTTCATCTCACTCTTTGAATAGGGGCCCCTGGGAACAGGGCGGGAAAGGCCTACAAACAATCCGGCGGCTTTCTTGGCGGCACCGAGCAGGCCGAAAGGCCCCTGGTTGTAGTGGATGGGTGCGATTCTGGAATAGTACTTCTCGACGATGCCCGGCAGCTTTTCCTCCGGCCATTGTTCCAGCGCCATACGGGAGTGCTCTCGCCAGGTGTCAGTACGGGCGACTACGACAATCAGTAGGGGAGCGGTTTTGGCCGCGTTCTGCCCAAGGCAGGCGTCGGCCAGACGCGTTTTGAGGTCTGGGGTCCTGACCACGAAAAATTCCCAGGGCTGAAGATTGCTGGAATTTGGCGCCAGCATGGCCAGCTCAAGGCAATCATCCAGCACGTGTTCCGGCACTGGCTCGTCGGTAAATCGGCGTACTGAACGCCGGCTGCGAACAACCTCGCGAAACGCATTCAGGGTGGCGTTGGAGTCAACATCTGACTTGGCATTCATGGGCGGAGCAGTCCTTGTGCCGTTCTCGGAATCGTCGATTTGTGGCTAACGGGTTGAGGCTTTATGGTTACGTTAAGTGGCTGTGTATGCAATGGCCTATTCTTCTGGAGTGGTTGGCACAAATGACCAGTCTTTATTCCCGGATGCCGTTTGGTGAATTGGTGGCGAACGTTCGCCAGTGCCGGATCTGTGAAGCTCAGTTGCCCCTCGGGCCCCGGCCGGTGGTCCAGATCTCGCAGTCAGCGCGTTTGCTGGTGGTGGGGCAGGCGCCCGGGCGCCGTGTTCACGATACCGGATTGCCGTTCAACGACCCCAGCGGCGACCGGCTGCGTAACTGGATGGGCATTGACCGGGACACTTTCTACGACGAACAGCAACTGGCGATCTTGCCCATGGGGTTCTGTTATCCCGGCACAGGAAAGAACGGTGACCTGCCACCACGGCCGGAGTGTGCGCCTGCCTGGCGGGACCTGCTACTGGAACGCCTGGAGCATGTGGAGCTGACGTTGGTGATTGGACAGTACGCTCATGCCTGGCACTTGCCAGGGGCGAAAACGTCGGTGACTGAGCGGGTGAGGCAATGGCGGGAGGTGTGGCCGACCATGTTGCCGTTGCCACACCCCAGCCCGAGAAACAACCTTTGGCTACGGCGCAATCCCTGGTTCGAGCAGGAGGTTATTCCCGAGCTGCGCCGCCGGGTAAAGGATATTCTGGACGACTGAGCTCCCAGGTGTCTGTTGTACACCTATCGGGCTTCTTCCCAGCGCGCAAGAAGATCCTCGTAGCGAATGGTTTTCCCCGGTGGCTTTTCGTTCTTCAGCTTCGGCTTCGGAGCTCCTGGTTGTGCGAGCCACCAGTCGCGACCTTTTGCATCGTCGTCTGATGCGATACGGGGTGGGCAATTCTTGACTGTGTAGTTGCGTTCCATCACTGCCATCGCCCTGTCCTGACTTTCGGCCAGTTTATCCATGGCCTGCTGTGCTGTGCGTTCTCCCGACATTGCATCGGCGATGTTCGGCCACCAGAGTTTGGCCAGTTTGGGATAGTCGGCGATATTAACACCGGTCGGTGTCCAGGCTTCACGGGCGGGGCTGCGGTAGAACTCCACCAGCCCGCCCAGTTCCGCGCTTCTGGCCTGCATTTCCGGGGAGTCCAGGTCCGATTCGCGAATCGGCGTCAGGCCCACGAGCGTTTTTTGAAGTGATACCGATTTTGAGACCGTGAACTGGGCGTAGAGCCAGGCCGCTTTCTGGCTGCGATCACTCATCACTCTGGGAATGGTCCAGGCGCCTACGTCCTGATAGCCGAGTTTCATGCCTTCCGACCAATAGGCGCCGTAAGGGGAGGGTGCCATTCGCCATTTCGGCGTACCGTCGTCATTGACCACGGGGAGCCCGGGTTTGGTCATGTCGGACGTGAAGGCGGTATACCAGAAAATCTGCTGGGCAATCTGGCCCTGAGCGGGAACGGGACCAGCCTCGGAAAAGTTCATCTCTGGCGCTTCCGGTGGCGCGTAGCTTCTGAGCCAATCTATGTACTTCTGCAAGGCATAAACAGCGGCCGGCCCGTTGGTGGCGCCGCCTCTCTCGACGGAGGAGCCAACAGGATGACATTCCTCCATCCGGATTCCCCATTCATCCACTGGCAGGCCATTGGGCAGCCCGGGGTCGCCAGCGCCCGCCATGGATAGCCAGGCATCGGTGAAGCGCCATCCAAGTGACGGATCTCGTTTGCCATAGTCCATATGGCCGTACACGCGCTCGCCGTCGATCTCCTTCACATGGACGGTGAAGAACTCGGCAATATCCTCATAGGCGGACCAGTTCAATGGCACGCCAAGCTCATAGCCATAGCGCTCCAGGAACTTTGCGCGTAATTCGGGGCGCTGGAACCAGTCGTAACGGAACCAGTAGAGGTTGGCGAATTGCTGGTCCGGCAACTGGTAGATTTTTCCATCCGGGCCCGTCACGAAGCTCAGGCCAATAAAATCCTTCAGGTCCAGCGTGGGCAGCGTGTACTCGCGCCCCTTGCCTTCCATGTAGTCACTCAGTGCCAGTGCCCAGCCGGTGCGCGCGTGGGTGCCAATCAGGTCTGAGTCGTTGACGAAGGCGTCATACCGACCCTTGGCAGCCATGATCCTTTGCAGGTTGACCTGCCGGATGACCTCGCCTTCCGGTTTCAGGTCGTGAGTCACCTTTATGCCGGTAATGTCGGAAAACGCTTTCGCGAGTACTTCGGATTCGTAACGGTGCGTTGCCAGGTTCTCTGACAGAACCGAAATCTCAAGGCCTTCCAGCGGCTTGGCGGTGTGTGCAAACCAGGCAAGCTCTTCTGCCTGTTGCTCCGTAGATAGCGTGGACGCCTGAAAATTTTCTGAAATCCACTGATTGATGACCTGCTTGCGTGCTTCCGGCAACGCACTAAACGTATCTGAACCGTGACCGGCTGCGCTGAAGCACAGCAGACAGGTGGTCGCAGCGACAATTGGCCATTTCCTCATGGAACACCTTTCTTGTTGTTAGTTACACGTGTTTTGTTGGTTTTACTACATTATTGAGAGTAATGTTCGTTTCATGGTTCGTCAACGAAAATTTATAAACATTTCTGTATCTGTAATTAAGTCAATAAAAACAGCAATATATGGATTGTTTCGTTGTTTTTTTCGCCATGCAAGGGCGTAAATTTCAGATAAAATATGTTCTAAAACTTTCCATTTTTTCTTTAGCGCGCTAGATTTGTTCTGTCTCGAAAACAGAAAGCGGCCGAAAACCGCAATGAATGTTCGAGATGACAGTGTCTGTTAGCAAGAGGTAGCCCATCAAGTTACTGATATAAAGGTTATTTCAGGTTCCAACGAGAGGAAGTGCTGATAGGCCAGAAAATCTCAAACAATAATAGGAAGCTATCATGATCGAAAACAAAAACTGCGCGAATGTTAAGTCTTTCAAATTGTCTGCGCTGGCGGCCGGGGTTGCGATGGTTGCCGGAGCGTTTGCTGCGCCGGCATATGCTGATACCACGTTCGAATCCGACAGCGGTTGGAGAGCGGGATTCAATGGTCACATTCCGATCTTCGCGGTACTTGGCAACTACGACGATCCAACGGACGAAGACTCGTTTACCATCACCACAGGCTTTAACCCGGCTACGCTGCAAACCAACATCTACGCTCCCACACAGAATGGCCTGGAAGTATCGGGTCACTTCCAGATGAACGCAGACATAGCGCCTGGTGATGCCAATGCGAATTTCCGCAGCCGCGTGTCCGAGATCGCGGTTGCCGGTGATTTCGGTCAGGTCAACATTGGTAAGGGCTTCGGGATCTTCGGTGTTCCCGCTATCGGGGACAACGGCAGTGCCCTGGGTGTCGGCCTGATCGGCGGCCCGGACCAGGTGGCTGCAACGGCGGGACGTATCGGTAACGGTTACTTCTACGCCAACTTCACGCCGCGTGTGATGTATACCTCGAATAGCCTGGGTGGTCTGCAATTCAAGGTGGGTGTATTCAGCCCCTCCAAGGTGGATGGCGTAGCTGATGCGGAATACAGCGCGCCCCGAATTGAGGGCAACGTGGTCTACACCGCGGATATGTTCTCGTTGTGGTCAAGTGCCTTTACTCAGGATGTAGACTCGAAGACCGGCACCTTTGACGACTACACCATGTCTGGTGTCGATTTTGGTGGTTCGGTGTCGCTCGGCAACCTGAATGTTCGTGGTAACTATTCCATGACGTCCGGTACCGGGAACGGCGTATTTGCCGCTCGCCTGGATCCGAACGAGGAAGACGCCAGTCAGTGGTACGTTGAGACGACATACGGCTTCAACCGCACCACATTGGGTGTCAGCTACGGCGAGGGTGAAGACGACATCAACTCGAGCGCGAACGATACGGATCTGACCATGGTGTTTGCGCGTTACGCCGCTACGGACGCCCTGACCCTGATGGCCGAGTACACGACGCTGGGCACAGAGGGTGGTCAGGGTGAATACGATGCGTTCATCGTTGGCTCACAGCTGACGTTCTGATAGAAGCGGAAGAGCCTTATACACCCTACTGACTGGACGAAGGGTGGGGCAGGAAAAGCCGGGTGCCGTATGGCATCCGGCTTTTTCGTATCCAGGGATACCGGGGAGTGCTTGCCAGTAGAGGGGCACAAAAAAGCTCCGGGCGGGGGAGGCCGGCCGGAGCGAAATGCCTGAGAGAGTGATTCAGGCGCTGTGGTGGAGAGCAACGGTTTGCGGTTGCGGGGTTGCCTGGGCGGATAGATATCTGTCCAGCTCCCGAACATCGTCTTCAGTGGCATAGAGCCCCTGTTTGGTGCGGCGCCAGAGAATGTCCTCCGACGTCATCGCCCATTCATGCTTGATAAGATACTCGACTTCGCGCTCGTAGAGTGTGCCGGCAAACCGAAATCCCAGATCCTGGATGGATTTTGCGTCGCCCAGAAAGTCGTATGCCTTGGTGCCGTAAGTACGCACGTAACGGCTGTATACCGCTTCGGGAAGCCACGGGTATTCGGCTGACAGGCTTGCCTCGAGAGTGTCGTGATTCTCGAAATCACCGCCGGGCAGGATGCCTGTTTTCGTCCACGGACCGCGGGCGTGTGGGAAAAACTGGCAGAGTTTGTCCGTCGCAGCTTCTGCAAGTTTGCGGTAGGTAGTGATCTTGCCACCAAAGACGGAGATGACCGGCGCCTTGCCCTTTTCCCGGCTGACCTCAAACGAGTAATCGCGGGAAGCCTTCTTGGCATCGCCCTCTTCGTCGTCCATTAAAGGTCGAACGCCGGAATAGGACCACACCACATCGCTTTCCGTTAGCTGGCGTTTAAAGTGCGAGTTGACGATATCCAGCAGATATTCGGTTTCTTCCGGTGATATTTTCGCTTTTTTCGGGTCGCCTTCGTAATCCACGTCGGTGGTGCCTACCAGGGAGAACTCGTCCTCGTAGGGGATGACGAACACAATGCGTTCGTCTTCATTCTGGAGAATGTAGGCCTCGGTTTCCCGATTGAGGCGAGGCACCACAATATGACTGCCCTTGACCATGCGAATGGTTTTTGGCGCTTTCATGGACAGGCTTTCGCTGAACAGCCGGCTTACCCAGGGGCCCGACGCATTGACAATCACCTTAGCGGAGACGTGGTGGATACTGTCGTCATTCATATCCTGAAGCGATACGTTCCATGAATCCGCGCCGCGCTCGGCATTGATGCACTTGGTTCTGGTCAGGATGGTGGCGCCGCACTCCTGGGCTTTCTTGGCGGTCAGTACCACCAGGCGAGCATCATCCACCCAGCCGTCTGAATACTCAAAACCCTTGGTGATATCCGACTTGAGCGGATCCTTCTCATCGAACTTTATGGAGCGCGACCCCGGAAGGACCTCTCGCTTGGCCAGATGGTCATAAAGGAACAGCCCGGTCCGGATCATCCAGGCGGGGCGAAGGTGAGGGCGGTGTGGCAACCGAAAGCGCATTGGCCACATGATGTGTGGCGAATTTCGCAGCAGCGACTCCCGTTCTGCCAGGGCTTCACGTACCAGGCGGAACTCGTAGTGCTCAAGGTATCGGAGACCCCCATGAATCAGCTTGCTGCTGCTGGACGAGGTGGCTGAGGCGAGGTCGTTCATTTCGCAAAGCAACACCTTCAGTCCGCGGCCTGCGGCGTCCATGGCGATACCTGTGCCGTTGACGCCACCGCCCACAACGACAACGTCAAATGTATTGTTCTCCTCGGTCATCTCGAGTCATCTCCTGACGCCAATGAAAGGACGCTTCCGGCGCTCTTTCCGATTTTCACAGAAACGTATACCCACATTATGCGAAAGCAAAATATATTCGTAAAGGAAAATACAGAAAAAAAACGAAAAAAAGTGGGCGAAGGCTTTGGGAGTCACGCTGCCAGGCTATGACTGGGTGATGGTTGCGGCGATGGAGGGGTCAGACCAGGTGCAGTTCCACGTTGTTTTCACGCAGGAGCTGGCGGATTTCGACGGGAGGCGGTTCATCGGTAAACACATGATCTGCCTGGGCAATGCTGCCGAGGCGCACCATGGCGTTGCGGCCGAACTTGGAATGGTCCGCGGCCAGCAGTACCTGGCCGGAATTCTCGATGATGGACTGGGCAACCCGCACTTCCCGGTAATCGAAGTCCAGCAAAGAACCGTCACTGTGGATGCCGCTGATACCGATAATGCCGAAATCCATCTTGAACTGGTTGATGAAGTCCCGAGTGGCTTCACCCACGATGCCGCCGTCGCGGTTACGCACTTCGCCGCCGGCAATAATGATGTGGAAGTCTTCCTTGGCGGAAAGAATGGATGCGACGTGAAGGTTGTTGGTGACTACCTGGAGGTTGTTTTTCTCAAGCAGGGCCTTGGCAATGGTTTCCGTGGTGGTGCCGATGTTGATGAACATGGAGGAGTTGTCGGGGATCATGTCCACCAGTGCTTCAGCGATGCGCTCCTTGGCTTCCAGGTCCATGATTTTGCGAGCCTGGTAGGCCGTGTTCACCGTGCTGGAGTCGATGCCGGCGCCGCCGTGATGCCGGCGCAGTTTCTTCTGGCTGGCCAAGTCGTTCAAATCCCGGCGGATGGTTTGCGGCGTTACCTTGAACTGATCAACCAGTTGCTCGGTGGTCACGAAGCCGTTCTGCTGGATGAGCTCCATGATCAGGTCCTGTCGGCGTCGTTGTGCCATTCAACTTCCTCCGGTCCACGGTTTTTCTGTAACGAACGAAATAGCGATTTCAAACCTGAACTCAGTTTAGAGTGTTTTGTGCCTTTGTGCAGCATTTTTAGGGGCTTGTGTGAGGCTTGCGAAGTGCGGGTAAGTTTTCGCCCGCAAAAAGGGTTGGCTTTTGTTTTCAAAAAAGTAAAAATACGAAAAAATAAGAACACTGGCCCGAGGCAAAACAACTATGACTCAGTACATTCTGTCGATCGACCAGGGGACAACCAGTTCCCGCGCCATCCTTTTCACCCTGGACGGCAACATCCACGCGACGAGCCAGCAGGAGTTCCCTCAGCATTTTCCCGCGAGCGGCTGGGTCGAGCATGAGCCGGAAGACATCTGGCGTACTGTCCAGGAAACCTGCGATGACGTGATGGCCAGGGGGTGTGGTGACAACGATGAGGTTGTCGCTGTTGGCATAACGAACCAGCGTGAAACCACGGTGTTGTGGGACCGCGCAACGGGCGAGGCCATCTACCCGGCGATCGTCTGGCAGGACAGGCGAACCGCAGACTGGTGTGAATCGCTCAAGAAGCAAAGCCTTGAACCTTCAGTGAACAACAAGACAGGGCTGTTGATTGACCCCTATTTTTCGGCGACGAAAATTCGCTGGATACTGGACAACGTACCGGGCGCCCGGCAACGGGCGGAACGCGGAGAATTGGCGTTCGGCACGATAGACAGTTTTCTGCTTTGGCGACTGACCGGCGGCAGGGAGCACAGGACCGATGCGACCAATGCCAGTCGCACCCTGTTGTTCAACATTCACGATCAGGATTGGGACCCGGAGCTACTTGACCTGTTCGGCATTCCTGCCTCGTTGTTGCCGCAGGTGATGGATTCGGCAGCGGACTTCGGCCAGATCGTCGGTAACGGTCGGCTGGGTGGTACGTCCGTCATGGGTATGGCGGGGGACCAGCAGGCGGCCCTGTTCGGCCAGACGTGCTTTGAAACCGGAATGGCGAAAAGCACCTACGGTACCGGCTGTTTCCTGATGCTGAACACCGGCGACAAGGCTCTGACGTCAGAGCACCGCCTGCTCACAACGGTAGCCTATCGCCTCAACGGAAAGCCTGCCTACGCGCTGGAGGGGAGTATCTTTATCGCCGGTGCTGCTATCCAGTGGCTGCGAGACGGGTTGCAGCTGATTCGGGACGCCTGTGAGACCGAACCCCTGGCGGAAGGCACACCGGTGGACCACGGGGTCTATCTGGTGCCAGCGTTTACGGGCCTGGGTGCACCGTACTGGGACCCCAACGCCCGTGGGGCGATTTTCGGGCTGACCCGCGATACCGGGATCAAGGAAATCGTGACCGCTGGCCTGCAATCGGTTTGCTACCAGACCAAGGATCTGCAGAAGGCGATGGAGAAGGATGGCATAAGGCCCATTACCCTGCGTGTGGACGGTGGCATGGTGGCCAACAACTGGGTACTGCAGTTCCTGGCGGATATCCTCGGAGCGAGGGTCGATCGGCCTGCATTGGTGGAGACCACCGCCCTGGGCGCGGCCTATCTGGCTGGCTTGCAGGCGGGTGTCTACAAAAGCCTGGAGGATCTGAGCAGTATGTGGCGATGCGACCGCAGTTTTGAGGCAACGATGACCAAAGCCCAGCGTGACAAGCTCTACGACGGCTGGCTTAAAGCCATTCGCAAGCTATGACTACCTTACACCCAGATCCCGAAGTCGCTTGTACAGGGTGTTGCGGCTGACAGCCAGTTCCCTGGCTGCACGGGACACGTTGCCCATGCACTGTCGGTAGACCACCAGTGTCTGATCCATGGTGTCATTCCGGGAGTTGTCATTCGCCTGGGGCGATTCTCTGTAGGGCGATGCATCGAATACCGGTTTGCGCTCGGGCCTGGTTTGACTCTCATAATCCGCCAGGAAATCCTCCGGCAGGTGCCAGAGTTGCACGTCGTCGCCGTCGGCAATGGCCACGGCGACGCGGACGATGTTCACCAGCTGGCGAATATTGCCGGGCCAGGGGTGATTCTCAAGCGCCGCCATTACCTCATTGTTCAGAGTGTCCGATTGGCCGCTGTCACGATGCTCCAGATAGATTCTGCGGATCAGCTCGCGCCGGTCCATTCGATCCCTGAGTGCTGGAAGCTCAAGGCTGAGGCCATTGATGCGGTAGTAGAGGTCCGCTCTGAACTCACCATTGTCGATTCGATCTGCGAGCGGGCGGTTGGTCGCAGATACCAGCAGTATGTCCACGGGAATGCGTTCCGTGGAGCCCACCGGTGTCACTTCCCGTTCCTGCAGCACGCGCAATAGCCGGGATTGGGCGGCCAGGGGCATTTCTCCGATTTCGTCCAGGAACAGGATGCCCTTGTCGGCCTTGCGTATCAGGCCCAGAGAACCCTGGGCGCGGGCGCCGGTGAATGCGCCGGCCTCGTAGCCAAACAGTTCGGATTCGACAAGCTCCGGTGGGATCGCCGCACAGTTAACGGAGACCAGAGGCTGCGCGCATCGTTGGCTGGTTCCATGCAGGGCTTTGACCATCACTTCCTTGCCCACACCGGTTTCACCACAAATCAGTATCGGAACGCCTCTCTCCAGAACCTTCCTCGCCTGGTCGGCACAGCGCCGGACCAGTGGATCCCCATGTTCAATATCGTCCATGGAAACGCCAGCCATGCCTGGCTCCGTGGGCCTGGCACGGGGTATTGCGCGCGCGGGCTTTGTGGTGACGGTGTCGAGCGAGACCGGCCGCTTCAACAGTCCTGACAGCCGCACTCGTTTCGTGGTCGTGAGCTGTATGGGGGTGTTGTGGGAGTGATTCAGTACCAGGTTCCGGTTTTCAATGAACAGCGAGTTCAGGTTGCGCCCTGACAAAGGCTCGCCGAGTAGTTGATCTGCCCGTTGATTGGAGGCAACTATGCGGCCGTTGGGGTCAAACGCGATCAGTCCCGACCAGGGGCTGTCGATATTGTCCGCCGTGGTGTTGAGGGTGAGGATAAAATGATCGCTCCCCAACTGCCTGACGATCAGACGGTTTTCAACCGATTGCGAAAGAAGACGAACCATCCCCAGCGTATGCGCCTGCGGTAGGTAGGCATCACTGAAGGCACTGAGAACCCCCACCAGGGTTCTGTCGGTATCGAATATCGGCGCCGCAGAACTGATGATGCTCCGGTTGAGTTTGAGAAAGTGTTCGTTTCGCTGGACCTGGACGGGCGAGCGGGTGGCGATGGAAGTGCCAATGGCGTTGGTGCCAGCGTAGCGTTCGTGCCAACTGGCGCCCGCGCTGAACCATGGCCGCAGATGGCTTTCGGTAATGCGTTTGTCGCCCCAGCCCTTCAGGACCTGGGCATGGGAGTCGGCCAGCAGGATCAGGCAGCGGCTGTTGGACATGATGTTGTTGTAGTAGGGAAGTACTTCCGTCTCTGTTGTGCTGAGTAACGCTTCGTAGTCCTTTTCCAGCGTTTCCCGGGCACGGTCGTCGAGGTTCGCGGGCTCGGGTTCGTAGTCATGGTGAAGCCCGTAACCAATACAGCGATTCCATGAATCCGCGATAATGGATCGGTATTCCGCCCTCTCTTGTTGCCTTTTCACGCGAATCCTCCGCGTTCCTGAAGTTCGTTTTGTTTTTTCGCACCCCGCCAGGGTGGCCCGAGGCCGCGAATCTGTTCGCCACGATGTTCAATAATGTGCTCATTGGTTGTTCAGGTCAATGTTCAAACTGAACAAAAAGTTTGATAGCGAACATTTCTGTTTTCAATAAAGAAATTTTCTAGAAATTTAATGACAATAAAAACAATGATCTACGCATTTTCTCGTGGTTTCCACCTACATTGGTATGCTCATTGCCTTTATGTATTCGAAATCGAATTCTCGCCGGTCGCCTGCGGTGACGGCGGATAACGTGCCACAAGAACAACAAAGGAAAGCCTATGTCCTTAACGCTGGAGAACCTCTCCCGTGTCGTGGATGGAGTCGATTACATCCGCGACGCGAACATCACGTTTGAGGCAGGTTCGTTCAACGTTCTGCTCGGGCGTACATTGGCCGGCAAAACCTCGTTGATGCGGCTGATGGCCGGGCTGGACAAGCCCGATGACGGCCGCCTCATCTACAACGGCAACGATGTCACCGGGCAAAGCGTTCAACAACGCAATGTCTCAATGATCTATCAGCAGTTCATCAACTATCCCAACCTCACGGTGTACGAAAACATCGCCTCGCCCCTGCGTCTGGCCAAGATGAAGGAGAGTGAGATTGACCGGCGGGTCAAGGAAACCGCGAACATGCTGCAGATTGACCCCTTGCTGAAGCGGTATCCGCTGGAGCTTTCAGGGGGGCAACAGCAGCGCACGGCGATGGCCAGGGCCCTGGTCAAGGACGCAACCCTGATCCTGTTTGACGAACCGCTGGTGAACCTCGACTACAAACTGCGGGAAGAGTTGCGCGCTGAGTTGCGGGAACTGTTCCGCGAACGCCAGTGCATTGCCGTATACGCCACCACCGAAGCCAACGAGGCGCTGGCGTTGGGAGGTGTCACCACGCTCCTGAACGAGGGACGGATCGTTCAGAGCGGCCCGGTAATGGACGTTTACCGTAACCCAGTGAACACCCTGGCGGCACAACTGTTCAGTGAGCCCCCCATGAATATGATCAAGGGTCGGGTCACCGCCACGGAAGTGACCTTCGACGAATACTCCCATCATGCGTTGACCCAGGAACTCGCACGGCTCGAACCCGGCGATTACTGGTTTGGTATCCGCCCGAGTCACATCGGACTGGTCCCCAACAATGAGGATGATCTCGAGATGTCGATGGAGGTTGAGCTCAGTGAAATCAGTGGCTCCGAAACCTTCATGCACGTGCGCAATCGGTACTTCGAGATGGTGATGCAGTTGATGGGCGTACACCAGTACCACACGGGTTCGCCCATCAAGATCTACCTGCCCATCAACAAACTGTTCGTATTCGATAAAGACGAAAGCCTGGTGCACACACCGGCACAGGTCGTCACAGGAGGGTCGGTCTGATGGCTGAAATTCATTTGAAGTCCCTGGCTCACAGTTACAGCGACACTCCTGCCGGGCCCGATGACTACGCGATCCGTCAACTGGACCATGTCTGGGAGAAGGGTGGGGCGTATGCATTGCTCGGTCCGTCCGGCTGCGGCAAGAGTACGATGCTGAACATCATTTCGGGTTTGCTCCAGCCCTCCGAGGGCGACGTACTGTTCGATGGCAAGCGGGTGAACGAGCTGTCCCCGAGGGACCGGAACATTGCCCAGGTTTTCCAGTTCCCCGTGATCTATGACTCGATGACCGTGTACCAGAACCTGGCATTTCCGCTCAAGAACACCGGCGTGCCGTCGTCCCAGATCAAGGCCAAGGTGCATGAGATCGCGGAGATCCTGGAGATTGAGAGCGAGCTGCAGAAAAAGGCCAAGAACCTGTCCGCGGACCAGAAACAGAAGGTTTCCATGGGTAGAGGCCTGGTTCGGGGCGATGTGTCCGCCATCCTGTTCGATGAACCGCTGACGGTTATCGATCCCCAGCTCAAGTGGAAGCTGCGCCGCAAGCTCAAGCAGATTCACGAACAGTTCGATATCACCATGGTGTACGTCACCCACGACCAGCTTGAGGCGTCCACTTTCGCCGACAAAATCGCGGTGATGTATGGCGGTCAGATTGTTCAGTTTGGCACCCCAACGGAGCTCTTCGAACAGCCCAACCACACATTTGTGGGGTATTTTATCGGTAGCCCCGGCATGAATCTGATTGAGGTTCAGCGTTGCCCACGCGGGGTCTGCTTCGGCAGCACGGTTGTCCCGCTGAGTGTTCAACACGTCGAGCTGTTGCAGCGCCTGCAGTCCAACAATCTCAAGATCGGTATTCGCCCGGAGTTTATCCAGGCGTCCGATATGCCGGCGGACGATACGTTTGAAGCCGAGGTGTTGGATGTCGAGGACCTCGGCACTTACAAGGTCATGACAGTCAAGCTGGATTTCGAAACGTTGAAGGTTCGGCTGACGGAAGACCAGCACTTTGCAGTTGGCGGCCAGGTTCAGCTCAGCTTTCCGGAAAAGTGGCTGAAGCTTTACGTGGACGAGTTTCTGGTAGAGGAGAAGGACCAATGAATAAGGTTCCCAATAATCGTGCCTGGTGGCTCGTACTGCCAGTTTTCATACTTGTAGCGTTTTCAGCCCTGATACCGCTGATGACCGTTGTGAATTATTCGGTCCAGGATATCTTTGGCCCGGGTAACGCCTATTACGTTGGTACCGAGTGGTTTCGCGAAGTGCTTGCTGACGAGCGGCTGAGAGAATCCCTGCTCAGGCAGTTCCTGTTTTCCGGCGCTGTGCTGGCGATCCAGATCCCCCTCGGGATCGGGGTTGCGCTGATGATGCCAAAATCCGGTATCAAGGCCTCTCTGTGCCTGATCCTTCTGGCCATTCCGTTGCTGATTCCCTGGAACGTGGTCGGGACCATCTGGCAGATCTTCGGCCGTGGTGACATCGGCCTGTTTGGCTGGGGCCTGAATGCGCTGGGGCTGGATTACAACTATACCGGCGACACGGTGGATGCCTGGCTGACGGTGCTGCTGATGGACGTATGGCACTGGACACCCCTGGTGGCTCTTCTCTGCTACTCCGGCTTGCGTGCCATTCCCGAAGCCTTCTATCAGGCTGCCGAAATTGACCGTGCCTCCAAGTGGGCCGTGTTCCGCTATATCCAGTTACCGCGCCTGAAAAGTGTGCTGGTGATTGCGGTACTGCTGCGGTTCATGGACAGCTTCATGATCTACACCGAGCCCTTTGTTCTCACCGGTGGCGGGCCAGGCAGCTCAACAACCTTCCTGAGCCAGACACTCACCACCATGGCGATTGGCCAGTTTGATATCGGCCGGGCAGCGGCGTTCTCGTTGATCTATTTCCTGATCGTGCTGCTGGTGTCCTGGGTGTTCTTTACCGCCATAACTCACCTCGACAAAGAAAAATAAGGAGAGAGTGATGAACTATTCACGTTCCAAGGGCTTCGGGATGACACTGTTTATCGTGCTCCTGCTGACTCCGATCTACTGGCTCCTGAACATGTCGTTCAAGACCAACCAGGAAATTCTCGGTGGCCTGACGTTGTGGCCGCAGAATTTCACCCTGGCCAACTACGCTGTGATTTTCTCGGATTCAAGTTGGTACTCGGGTTACATCAACTCGATGATCTACGTGTCCATGAACATGACCATCACACTGCTGGTGGCCTTGCCGGCCGCCTACGCGTTCAGCCGATACAAGTTCGTGGGAGACAAGCACCTGTTTTTCTGGCTGCTGAGTAACCGCATGGCACCGCCGGCTGTTTTTCTACTGCCGTTCTTCCAGCTCTATTCGTCAGTAGGGTTGTTTGATACCCACATTGCAGTGGCGCTTGCTCACTGTCTGTTCAATGTGCCGCTGGCGGTCTGGATTCTCGAAGGTTTCATGTCGGGTGTGCCGCGCGAGTACGATGAGATGGCCTATATTGATGGCTACAGCTTCCCCAAGTTTTTCGTGAAGATCTTCCTGCCGATGATTCGGTCTGGCATTGGCGTCGCCGCGTTCTTTGCGTTCATGTTCTCCTGGGTGGAATTGTTGCTCGCCCGAACATTGACCTCCGTGGATGCGCAGCCCATTGGCGCAATCATGACCCGAACGGTCGGGGCAAGCGGCATTGACTGGGGTGTGCTGGCGGCTGCCGGTGTGCTCACTATTATTCCCGGCGTGCTGGTGGTCTGGTTTGTTCGCAACCACATCGCCAAAGGCTTCGCACTGGGTCGGGTATAAGGAGAGAACTCATGATTGAATGGATGAACTGGACACCAACGGTTGCGATTTTCTTTGCGGTGATTGCCTGTATCTTGCTGGTGATGACGGTTTACGAAGTGGTGTCGCCGTGCACGGAGCGAAAAGGGTTTCTGCCGATTTCGACAACCCGGGGAGATCGTCTTTTCATTGGTCTGCTATCGGCGGCCTATATCCATCTTGCGTTCCTGGCGGTCAGCGACATTACTCTTTGGGTAGCGTTGGTGGTGTCAGTGGCGTGGCTCCTGGTGCTGTTGCGCTGGGGGTGATGGGAAACGGTGCCAGTGGAAGGCGCTTTTGATTTTCGTTTGCCAGGGAGGCCCGAAAAAAATCTTATGATTTATCGCTCAAAACGGTTGTAAAAATTTCTATAACGAACTATTTTCTTCTTAATGATCGGAATCGAACATCCCTATTCGGCTCCGTTTCCAGGAATAGCGGCAATAACGCTATAGAGGGAAAGCCGGAACGCACTGACACTCGCTGTCGCGTTTCGAACAAACCAAAACAAGACGAACGAGGTTGGATATGTTCAAGAACAATAAATATCCGAAAACCCTCCTTCTGAGCGCTGCGATTGGCTCGGTGGGATTGGGGCTCAGTTTTCAGGCCAGTGCAGATCAGTATTCTGATGCCGCCAAGAAGTGGGTGAATGAGGCATTCAAGAATTCGACTCTGACGAAAGAAGAGCAGATGAAGGAGATGGAGTGGTTCATCCAGGCTGCCGAGCAGTTCCGGGGCATGGACATCAACGTCGTCTCGGAAACCATTGCCACTCACGAATACGAATCCAAGGTACTCGCTGAGGCATTCAGCGAAATCACCGGGATCAATCTGACCCACACGCTGATCCAGGAAGGCGATGTTATCGAGAAGCTGCAGACACAGATGCAGTCCGGCCGGAACATCTACGACGGCTGGGTCAACGACTCTGACCTGATCGGTACCCACTTCCGCTACGGCAAGGTCATGCCTGTTGAGGACATCATGAACGGTGAAGGCAAGGATCTGACCCTGCCGACCCTGGATCTGGACGATTTTATCGGTCTGGACTTCACCACCGGCCCTGATGGCAAGCTCTACCAATTGCCTGACCAACAGTTTGCCAACCTTTACTGGTTCCGCGCTGACTGGTTCGAGCGCGAAGACCTGAAAAAGCAGTTCATGGATATCTACGGCTATGAGCTGGGCGTCCCAGTGAACTGGTCCGCTTATGAGGACATTGCCGAGTTCTTCTCCGTACACGTGAAGGAAATTGATGGTAAGCGTGTCTACGGCCACATGGACTACGGCAAGAAAGACCCGTCACTGGGCTGGCGTTTCACGGATGCCTGGTTCTCCATGGCTGGCGCCGGCGACAAGGGCCTTCCGAACGGCCTGCCTGTTGACGAGTGGGGCATCCGGGTGGATGAGTGCCACCCTGTTGGTGCCAGCGTAAGCCGCGGCGGTGCAACCAATGGACCGGCTGCTGTGTACGCAACCACCAAGTATGTTGACTGGCTGGAAAAATACGCACCGCCGGAAGCGCCGGGTATGACGTTCTCTGAAGCTGGTCCCGTGCCCGCTCAGGGCGCTGTTGCCCAGCAGATCTTCTGGTACACCGCCTTTACTGCCAGCATGATCGAAGACGGCCTGCCGGTGGTTAACGAAGACGGCACCCCGAAGTGGCGTATGGCACCCTCTCCCCGTGGACCCTACTGGGAAGAGGGCATGAAGCTGGGCTATCAGGACGTGGGTTCCTGGACCTTCATGAAGTCCACTCCGGAGAAACGTCGCCTGGCGGCCTGGTTGTACGCCCAGTTTACGGTGTCCAAGACCGTATCCCTGGAAAAAACAATCGCTGGCCTGACGCCGATCCGCGAGTCTGACATCAACTCGGATGCCATGACCGAATTGGCGCCCAAGCTCGGTGGTCTTGTGGAGTTCTATCGCAGCCCGGCCCGCGTTCAGTGGTCGCCGACGGGTACCAACGTACCGGATTATCCGAAGCTGGCTCAGCTGTGGTGGCAATACATCGCCCAGGCTGCAAGTGGTGAAGCAACGCCACAGAAAGCCCTGGATGGTTTGGCTGAAGCCCAGGACCGTGTCATGGAGCGTCTTGAACGCGCCAGTGTCCAGGAAACCTGTGGTCCTAAGCTGAACGAGCCGCGTGATCCCCAGTACTGGCTGGATCAGCCGGGTGCGCCCAAGCCGAAGCTGGACAACGAAAAGCCGCAAGGCAAAACCGTCCGCTACGAAGAGCTTCTGAAAACCTGGGAACAGGCTCGCGAAAGCTGATTTCCGAGTCAGTTCCAGTGATCTCTCAGAAAATCACTTACCTGTAGTGTCCTGCCGTTGTCCCGAGTCTCCTGGGGCAGCGGCAGATCTTACACCGTCAGGTCGGTGGGTCTTGGCCGGTTGCTTTCATACCCCCCCTTACTAGCATTTCAGGCGTTCCCCCGTGTTTAGCGGGTTGACCCTGCCGGCCCTTTTTCCACCTTTTCGTACCTGATTTTTCCTTTTCAGATTCCGGGCCTGTCCAGGGCTGGCAGTAGGGGTTGATAGGGCATGAGAAAAATATCAGTTATCCATCGTCTATACCTGGGCTTCGGTTTGCTGTGTGTGATCATTGCGGGCTGGGGGCTGTTCAACGGCACTATGATGACGTCCATTTCCGAGGGCACGTCGGAGGTAAAGGAGAGAATCTTCCCGTTCCAGCGCTCCGTGCAGGCGGTCGAGGCATCGACCAGTGGCAGTGGCATGGCGGTTATATCGCTCGCCAGGTTAGGGGATAGTCAGGAGCTGGAAGCCCGCTACGGAAGGCTGACAAGCCAGATAACGGCGCTGGATGAACAAGTCGCATCGCTTGCCGTCGAGGCCGGCGACATCCAATTACTGAACGGGTTCGAAGAGCCTGCCCAGCAGTACAGGGAGGCGCTTGAGGCGCTTCAGCAACGAGCCACCAGGCTCCAGGAACACCAGGCGGACGTCATCAGGGTCTCTGAATCGGTGAACCGTGATTTGTCCGACTTTCTGGCTAAAGCCTCGGAAATGAAACAGTTGTTGCTTCGCGAAGCATCGGCACCGGCCGGGTCCGATATTTACCTGAAGGACCTCCTCATGACGGTCATGGGGAACCTGTCCAATATCGAATTGTTGATCATGCAGTTGGTCAGTACCGAGGATGCGGAACGGCTGAAAGCCGTGGTGGAAAACCTGCGATTCAACACCGTGACGGTTGAGCAGGATATTGAGGCCATCATTGGAGAAATCGCCTCGCTGGAGTCACTTGCTCCAATCGCCAACGAATTTTTTGAGTCGGTCAACAGTGAAACCGGCATTGTCAGCCAGTATTACGATTACCGCAGCAACCTGCTGGCGGTGAACAGCACGGTCGCCGACATTGAGGCCGGGCTCGATAATCTCAACAGCCATATCGACCAGATGGTCACGGCAGCCGGGGAGGCTGCTGTACAGACCGTCGACAATCTTGATGCCACGGCACGCTTCTCGGAACAGTTGGTGTATTACCTGGTCCCGCTGATCCTGTTTATCGCCGTTGTGATATCTGTGTGGTTGGGTCGGCTGATCAGTATCCCCTTGCGTGCCACCGTCAATCACCTCTCGGCAATGGCGGGCGGTGACTACAGTCGCGAACTGACGTTCCGCGCCAATGGTGAGTTTATTGAACTGAAAGAGTCTGCCAACAAACTCGCAGCGGCCATGCGCGAGGTGTTGAGCAGCCTGCAGAAAGCCGGCGGTGAAATTACCGGGGTGGCCGCGTCCAATGCGGATTTTTCCCACGATCTCAGCCAGCGTATTCGGGGCCAGTCCGATGATCTGAATTCAATCGCCACTGCCATGACGCAAATGGAGGCGTCCTGCCATCATGTGGCGGAAGCTGTGAGAGATACTCATCAACTGGTGGAGTCGGTGAACAGCCGGGTGGATGAAAGTAAGGCGACGGCTAACGCAAATATGGAGTGCGTGAACGAACTTGAGGAGCAGGTTCAGCAAACCTCCGGGAAACTGAAGAAGCTGGAGAGTGCATCCCACGATATCGGGCGCATCACCGAATCCATCGATGAAATCGCCAACCAGACCAACCTGCTGGCGCTCAATGCCGCCATCGAATCCGCCAGGGCCGGCGAGTTCGGCCGCGGGTTCGCGGTGGTGGCCGACGAGGTCAGGCAGCTTGCCCAGAAGACCACCAGCAGTACGGAAACCATTCGTGGTCTGGTCAACCGTCTCCAGGGGGACGCGGCGGAGGCCGTGAGTTCCATGGCTGACAGCTTCCAGCGCCTGGAGTCGGTCAAGTCCCTGATTACCGATGCCTCAAAAGGCGTTGAAACCATTCGGGAAGCGGTTGATCAGATTCGCAATAGTGCGGAACACGTTCGCACTGGTATGGACGAGCAGGAAGATGTGAGCCGTTCTGTGTCGCGTAATGTCACCGAGATCAGTGAATCCTCATCGGAAAACCTGGCAGAGATTGAGCAATTGGTAGCCACCAGCGATCAGCTCAAGGCGTCGATGAGTGATATTGAAGCGTTGATCGGGCGATTCCGGGTGTAGTCGAAACCGTTTGAAGTTCCTATTGGGGTTTTCCATATAACAAAATCATATGGAATTGTGTTCTTTTTCGCTTGTGAATGTTCGTAAACGAATATTACAATCGAGTGAACTGTTCGATAGTGCACCTATGTGTGCGGAAACAAAAACAACACGAGCAAGTAGGTTAATGATTATGGAGCGTATTCAGTCCGTATTCGCCCGGGAAATTCTGGATTCCCGCGGTTTTCCCACAGTGGAAGTGGATGTTGAGTTGGGAAACGGCGTGGTCGGACGCGGTCGGGCGCCGTCGGGCGCCTCCACCGGTTCCAGGGAGGCCCTGGAAAAAAGGGACGGTGATCCTGATCGGTACAATGGCAAGGGTGTGCTGGGGGCTGTCGAAGCGGTTAACCGGCACATCGCACCAGCGATTGAAAACCGGGTGGTGTTTGACCAGTTGGTGATTGATCGGCTGATGCGCCACCTGGACGGCACCGATAACAAGTCCGGTTTTGGTGCAAACGGCATTCTCGCCGTGTCCCTGGCGGTTGCCGATGCCGCCGCCAACTTTCGACAGCAACCGCTGTACCGCTATCTGGCAGAACTCTATGGTTGCTCCGGTCCGTGTGTGTTGCCGGTACCCATGATGAATATCATCAACGGCGGTGCCCATGCAGACAATACCGTTGATCTTCAGGAATTCATGATCCAGCCGGTCGGAGCGCCCAGCTATAGCGAGGCATTGCGAATGGGTGTTGAAACCTTCCATGCACTGAAATCACTGCTGACCGAGAAAGGCCTTTCCACCGCCATTGGTGACGAAGGCGGTTTCGCGCCGGATCTGCGCTCCAGCGAAGAGGCGTTGGATCTTATCCTGGAAGCGGTCGTCAGGGCGGGTTATCGGCCGGGCACGGATATCGTGCTGGCTCTGGACTGTGCCGCGTCCGAGTTCTATCGCGATGGCCGCTACGAGTTGTCCGGAGCCGGAGCAAGCTTTGACTCCGCCGGCTTTGCCGATTATCTGCTGTCGCTGGCGATGCAGTACCCCATCGCGTCCATCGAGGACGGTATGGATGAGGACGACTGGGATGGCTGGAAGCTGCTGACCGAAAAGCTGGGGGAACGGGTGCAACTGGTAGGGGATGACCTGTTCGTGACCAATGCGTCACTGATCGCGGATGGCGTGCGGAAGGACATCGCCAATTCGGTTCTGATCAAGTTCAACCAGATAGGCACCCTCACCGAAACCTTTGAAGCTATTGGAACGGCACAGGATGCTGGCTACACCGCGGTTATATCCCATCGCAGTGGTGAAACCGAGGATACGTTTATTGCCGATCTGGCAGTGGCAACCAGAGCAGGTCAGATCAAGACCGGTTCCCTCTGCCGCTCTGACCGTGTCGCCAAGTATAACCGGTTGCTTCGTATCGAGCAGGACCTTGGCGCCCACGCTTTCTATCCCGGTGTTGGAGCCATTCGCTGTGCCCTGGATACCTGACACGTCGATACGAGGAATCACAGGAGACAAACCATGAGAAAACCCATTCTGATTGCGAACTGGAAAATGAACGGCAGCCTGCACTCCAACCAGGCGTTGCTTGTGCGGATGCTGGCAAAGCTCCGCCCCTTTCGCAAAACCATTGATATGGCCATTTGCCCGCCGTTTCCCTATCTGTTCCAGGTGCGGGACCTGCTCGGGTACACCGGCATTGCACTCGGGGCGCAGAATGCCAGCCGTGCGACGTCCGGTGCACACACCGGGGAAGTAAGCGCCACCATGTTGCATGAAATGGGGTGCCGTTACGTATTGGTCGGGCATTCGGAGCGACGCGCGCTTTACCACGAGTCCGACGATGATGTTGCTGCCCGGTTTCAGCAGGTGCTCTCAGCTGGGCTGATACCGGTGATGTGTGTTGGCGAAACGTTGGAAGAGCGGGAGCAGGGGTGGACGATGAAGGTCGTTCAGCGACAGCTGCAGACGGTGATTGACCAATGCGGCATGTCCGGCCTGGCTGGCAGCATCGTTGCCTATGAACCGGTCTGGGCCATTGGCACCGGCAGGACCGCTACCCCGGAGCAGGTGGCGGACACCCACCGGGCTATCCGCCAGTTTCTGGAGAACTGTGAGACAGGCGCAGGGCAGTCCGTGCGCATTGTTTATGGTGGCAGTGTGAAAGCGGCCAACGCGGTGGCTCTGTTCTCGTCACCCGAAGTGGATGGCGGCCTGATCGGCGGGGCGTCCCTGCAGGCGGACGAGTTTTCGAACATTGGCGCGGCGCTGGCAAACACGGTTAACCCAGTGACATCGACGCTCACCTAGAGGTTGAGCGGCTGTCCGGCTTCCTTGCGTCTGGCTTCCCATTCCTGCCGGGTCTGGGCGGCCTCATCGCCGGGCATGGAGTCGATGATCTCGAAGTAGTCAGCCGAGTACTCGTCTTCCATGATCTGATTGCGGGGCTTAACCCTCACAACGTAGACCGTCTGGATGTTCTGGTGGTCGAAGTCGCGCCAGTACTGCTCGTCCTTCAGGAAAGTGTACCGGTGGCCTTCCAGGGCTCGAATAAGCTCGCGTGTGTCCGTGGTGCCGGTTCTTTCCACGGCATCCTTGTACTGGTAGACGATGCTGTAGGCAGAGGCTGCCGCAGTGGAGGGGCGCATCTCGTAGCGGCTCGAGAAGGCCTCTACGAATTCCTTACCGCGGGCGTAGTTGTACTGGTAGGGAACGCTCCACACCCAGGGCGATCCGCCAACGACACCTTCCATAATGGTCGGGCCTACCTGGCGGGCCATGCCGAGCGTGAGGTTGGGTACCACCACCTGCATTTTCTTCGTCAAACCCATTTCGTAGGCGACGTTCAGCGCACGCACCATGTCGTCGCCAAACAACACCATCATCAGGACCTTCGCGCCACTTTGTTCCGCCTGTTCCAGAGCCTGGCGAAAATCCGTAATTAACGCGCGAGGGAAGGGTGTCTTAACGCCCTTGTGAGCGTCGGTGTTTTCGGTATTGGTGAATTTCCGGACCGATTTCTCTACCGACCAGCCCCAGGTGTAGTCTGCCGTGATGTAAAAGTATTCGTCGCCGGCATGCTGGGTATTGAGATATTGGCTCAGTACCTTCGCCGTCATCCAGGCATTATAGGGTTCGCGAAACATGTGACTGTGGCCGGCGGCGCCGGTGGTGGCGTTGGAGTAGGTCAGGGTTCCGAAGTAGATGCGGTTTCGGTCCCTTGCTGCTCTGCCGGAGGCAATGGCTACTGCGCTGGAAACGCCACCGAATACCATTTGCACCCCTTCGCGGTCGATCAGCTCAGCGGTGTTTTTGGCGCCCTTGTCCGGTTCGCCGGAGGTGTTGCGTATCACCAGTTCCACTTCGCGGCCCATGATGCCGCCGGCCTTGTTGATTTCATCGACGGCCAGGAAGGCGCCCAGGCGTTGTTGCAGACCCTGGTCCTTGTAGCGGCCGGTCTGGGGGTAGTTGAGCCCGATTTTCAGGGTTTCCGCTGCAACGGGAGCCGTCGCCAGCAGGGTCAGTAACAAAGAGAGAAGCAGCTTCTTGCAGAGCATTGGCACAGGCCTCCTTGGTCGCGCCGGGCCGGTAACGCGGGCCCTGATATTGTTGTTGTGGATCAGGACCAGTGTCGCGGCTGTCTGCAAAAGCAACAATCGGACGAAGGTGGAAGTTGTGTAACGAATTGTCAGGCGTTGACGGACGTCACAACGCACTTCCGGGTCAGGCAACTGCGGTATTGCGAACCGATTCCAGAAGCCGATACCAGAGGCCCCGTGGCATAGGGCTTCGAGCGCCATTGAGCGCTGAGTGAATGCGCTCGGGGTTCATGGAGCCCAGCACGGGTATAGGCGTTCCGGGAATCTGTCGTAACCAGGCGATAGCCAGGCCGGTGTCATCCAGACCGGTTTCTTCCCGAGCCTCTCCCATCAGCTCTGCCGGGATTCGGTCCGCCAGGCCACCGCCACCCAGCGGAGACCACGCCAACCAGCGCAGTCCATCCGCAAGATGAGCTTCAAGGGTGCCATCGAACAACGGATCGGTGTGGAGCAGGGATAACTGGCTTTGATTGCACACCAGCGGTAGCTCGGTGTTCCGGGCCAGCCATCGCCATTGCTCGGGCAGGAAGTTGGAGACGCCGATCTGGCGAATCTTACCCGCGGACACCGCCGCTTCCAGCACTCGCGCGACGTCCTCGGCCTGCATCAACGGGTCAGGACGGTGAATCAGAAAGGTGTCAATCTGTTCTACCGCCAGTGAGGCGATGGCCTTGTTGATCGCGTTTTCCACATAATCTGCTTCGGCCCGGTAGTGTTTTACCCGCCACTGCGAGGTGTCCCGGTCGGCCGGTACGATGCCGGTTTTGGTGATCACCTGCAGGTTTTGGGCTAGGGCCGGGTGAGCACGTAATGCATCCCCGAACAGCCGTTCACACTCGCCACCACCGTAGATGTCGGCATGATCGAACACGTTCAGGCCGTCATCCAGCCGCGCGGCAATCCAGTCCGCAAGCCGGGCCGGTTGCGTGAGGCTGGGATGGTCATGGAGCCGCATCATTCCCAGAATCAGGGGTGTTTCCGGTGTGAATCCTGCTGTTTGGGTGTTTTGCACGATTACTCCTTGCCGAAGGCGATCACCACCCGGTCGTCGCCGTGGGTTCTTGAAAAGACGTAGGGTTTGGTACTGAGTTGTTTGTGTTCCCCGGCACCAATTGCCGGGTGACGTGCCCGGAACTGGCCCAGCTTTGTCCAGTGGGACAGGACCGGCTGTGCCGTGCCATTTTCGATGTCGGCCCAGTTCATGTCTGAACGGGTGCCCTGGTGGCCGTCAGAACCCGTGGGCCCGAAAGCGCGGCCGGATTCGTCTCCGTAGAATATCTGACTGGTGCCCGGTGTAAACAGCAAGGCGGCGGCGGCCCGTTTCTGCATCGCCGGTTTGTTGTCGGCAATGCGGCTGAAAAGCTGGGTGTCATGGGATGAGATATAGCTCATGACGTTGAAGGGGGTGTCGCCGTGCATCTTGTCGGAATACTCGCTGTAGATGGGCTCCATGGCGGGCAGGCAAGCTGCACCGGCCTGGGCTTCCTCCTGCAGGTCAAAGTTGATGACGGCGTCGAATCCGGCATCAAAGTAGCTGCTTCGGGTCACTGTATGGGGGAATACCTCCGCGACCATCCAGAACTCTTCCGCTGGCAACGGCTGGCCGGGATTATTGGCGCGATAGGTGTCGAGTGCATCCTGAGCTTTGGTTTTCAGTTGTTTCCAGGCTTCCGGCTCCACGTGCTTGGCGGTGTCCACCCGGAAACCATCGACACCGAACTCGCGCACCCAATCGGTTAGCCAGGTGACCAGATAATCCCGGGCGGTGGCGTCTTCAAGCTGTGTGGCACGGGTGTTTTCCTTGTCCTGCAGGAAAATGGGCAGGTCCACCGCTTTATCGGATTCCGTCTTGAAATCCGGCAGGAAGGCGAGGGAGCCCCGTACCGGATCAATGGAGGCTTTGGGCGGCGTGTCGTAGTCGCCGATGCCGGCGCGAACCCAGTCCTTGCCCCACCAGTTGGCCCAGCCCGGATGATCGTAGTCGATCAACGCATGGTAGGCGTGGAAGTTCTCCCAGGATTCCGGTCGCCAGTCGCCCCATTGTTCGGGCAGGTGCTTTTCGAAGCCTTCGCGTAGCCCGCCAACGTTGAAGGTCTGCATATCCTGAAGGGTGGCGTAGCCTGGGTGGTTCATAACCACGTCCATAACCACGCGGATGCCGCGGGCATGGGCTTCTTCCACCAGGGTGCGGAATTCCTCGCGGGTGCCGAAGTTGGCGTCAGGGCGGGTGAAGTCCAGAGCGTAATAGCCATGGTACCCATAGTGTTGGAAGTCCCCCTGGTCACCACCGCCAACCCAGCCATGAATCTGTTCGAAGGGTGGGGTGACCCAGACAGCGTTGACGCCGAGATCCTTCAGGTAGTCCAGCTTCTGTGTCAGGCCAGCAAAGTCCCCGCCGTGGAAGGTGCCGATTTCATCCATGCCGTCGGGCTTGCGACCGTAGTTCAGGTCGTTGTCGGTGCGGCCATTGGCAAAGCGATCTGTCACGGTAAAGTAGACGGTTGCGCCCGCCCAGGTGAAGCTCTGCTCCGGAGCGTCCACGGCTTCCAGCAGTAACAGGCCTTCGGCGTCCGGGGCCGGGGTGAGGGTGACCTGGCCATTTGTCACCTGTGCCTTGTTGCCACTGTAGTAGTCTCGCACCCAGTCGCCGTCTTTGAAGGCATTGCCGACGGTAACGGTCATCTCTGCCTGGGTGGCGGTGCACATCCCTCTGGTTGAAACTGCGCGGTTGTCCGAGGGTGGGGCGGCTGTCTCGAACTGGCCACCGGCGCAGCCGGCAAGCGAGAGGCACGTCACAAGGCTGGCGGTAAACCTGATTTTTTTCGGGGTCTGGCTCATGCAATGGGCTCCGGTTCCATTTATTGTTGTGGTTATCCAATCAAACCAGACCTGAACGGTGGGTGGTAGACGGAATTCACTACGCCTCACTACTCCCCCGTTCTACGCCTCAGGGAATGAAATCAGGGCTGATGCCAGCAACAGCAAATTGCAACACAGTTCGGTTACTCGCAATAAAAAGATTTGCGTTCAGCCCGCCCGGCCAACCTCGTGTCAGGGCGGACAACAAGAATAAGGCAGGAACAAGCAGAGGAAACACCTGATGAATCGTCGAACTTTTATCCGTAGTTCACTCGCAGCTTCCATTGTTGCAGCAACATTTGGCATGTCCGCACCGGCTCACGCCGAGATCGAGGAAGGCAAGCTCCTGGTCTGGATCAATGGCGACAAAGGCTATGATGGCCTGCAGGAAGTGGGTGACTGGTTTACCGAGGAAACCGGCATCCCCGTTGAAGTGGCTCATCCAGACAGCGCCACTGACAAGTTCCAGCAATCCGCCGCCACGGGCAATGGCCCGGACATCTTTATCTGGGCCCATGACCGTTTCGGCGAATGGGCGCAAAGCGGCATCATTTCCGAGGTCAAGCCGTCACAGCGTGTTATCGGTGAGAACTTCGATTTCACCTGGGATGCTGTGACCGTCGATGGCAAGATGTACGGTTACCCCATGGCCGTCGAGTCCATTGGTCTGATCTATAACAAGGATCTGGTGCCCGAGCCGCCAACCGCCTTCGAGGACATTCCCGCCATTCACAAACAACTGGCGGAAGATGGCAAGCGCGCCATCCTCTGGGACTACAACAACACCTATTTCACCTGGCCAATGATTGCCGCGGCCGGCGGCTATATTTTCGCCCAGAACGAAGACGGCAGCTATGACGTCAAGGACACTGGCGTGAACAACGAAGGTGCCATGAAGGGCGCCAACATGCTCACAACCCTGATTGAAGAAGGCGTGATGCCTCGCGGTGCGGATTACAGCGCCATGGAGTCCAGCTTCAACAAGGGCGAAACCGCAATGATGATCAACGGCCCATGGGCCTGGGGTAACCTGGAGAAGAGCGACATTGACTTTGGCGTTGCCAAGTTGCCCACCGTCGATGGCCAGCCCAGCAAACCCATGGTTGGCGTGATGGCGGCGACTCTCAATACGGCCAGCCCCAATAAGGACCTGGCGGTAGAGTTCCTTGAGAACTACGCGCTGTCCGTCAAAGGCCTGAAAATGGTGAACAACGATGTTCCCCTGGGAGCCGTGGCCAACAAGGAATTTATGGACGAACTGTCGTCCAACCCGAATATTGCGGCGACGTTTGAAAACGCCCAGTTGGGTGAACCCATGCCGAGTGTGCCTGCCATGGGCGCTTTCTGGTCCTCCATGGGGCCGGCTCTGCAGAACATCACATCTGGAAGACAGCCCGTTGAGGACGCCCTGAACTCAGCAGCACAGCGCATTACCCGGTAATGCCCCTGATGGGAGTGCCGTCGGCCGCCGTGCCGATGGTTCTCCCAGCCGTGCTGACCTGTTGTTGTAAACCTGCCCTCGCCAGACGTTGGCGACGGCTTTAAACGGGCTGACTACAATGATAACGGAAACCCTGTCCTCCCCCGGAACCGAAAGCAGACTTCCAATGACCCGAATGATTCTAAAGTGGGGTGCCCTGGCCGCATTGGTAGGCATGGCGCTCTACCTGATACTGGCATTGTATGCCCAGCAGGAGTTCGTGTTCGCGATGCTGTTCCTGGTGCTGACGGCATCGGCGGTGTTTGTGTTCGTGAACAAGAAACTCTACGCCCATCGCTACATTTTCCCCGCAGTAGCCGGTATGGGGGTGTTTGTTATTTTCCCGCTGATGTACACGGTTGGTATTGGCTTTACCAACTACAGTGCCAGCAACCTGCTGAGTTTTGAGCAGGTGAAGGACAACCTGATGGACCGGACCTACCAGTCCGATTCCGTCCGCTATAACTATGAGCTTTTCAACACCGATGCCGGTTATGTGATCTACCTTGAGGGTAAGCACCAGAACCTGGTTTCGGCCCCGCTGGCGCTGGACGGCTCCGACTCCAGCGCGCCGGCTCTACCCGCTTCGGATAAGCCGGCTGGCGAGCCGCTGGCCATTCGCGACATTATCCAGTTGCGATCGGAACTGTCGGAGCTGGACCTGCTGACCGAAGACGGGCGCGAGCTGAGCATGGCCAGCCTGCGTGCCTTTGCGGCCATCAACGCCCAGTTCACGTTGCACGACAACGGCAGCATCACCAACAACCAGACGGACGTGACCTACTTCCCGGACCACGACACCGGCTTCTACCGCAGTGCGGAAGGTCAGACACTGTCGCCGGGGTGGACCGTGAACATCGGCTGGGACAACTACCTGAAGGTGGTGTCCGACCCGAGCATTCGCGGGCCGTTCTTTGAGATCTTCGTATGGACGCTGTCCTTTGCCGTGGCAACCGTGGTGTTCACCCTGGCGCTCGGGCTGTTGCTGGCGAACCTCCTGCAGTGGGACCAGATTCGCGGAAAGGGCTTCTACCGCACCATGCTGATCCTGCCCTATGCGGTACCGGCGTTTATCTCGATCCTGGTGTTCAAGGGCCTGTTCAACCAGAACTTCGGTGAGATCAATCTGGTACTGGAAGGCCTGTTCGGAATGCGGCCTGACTGGTTCAGTGACCCGGCGCTGGCGCGAACCATGATCCTGATCGTTAACACCTGGTTGGGCTACCCCTACATGATGTTGCTCTGCATGGGCTTATTGCAGGCGATACCTCGGGATCTCTACGAGGCCTCCGCGATGGACGGGGCAGGGCCGGTGAACAACCTGTTCAATGTCACCCTGCCGCTGATCATCAAGCCATTGATGCCGCTGTTGATCGCAAGCTTTGCGTTCAACTTCAATAACTTCGTCCTGATTGCGCTATTGACCGGTGGCGCGCCCGATATTATCGGCGCAAGCACACCTGCGGGCACCACAGACCTGTTGGTGAGCTACACCTACCGCATCGCGTTCCAGGATTCCGGACAGAACTTTGGCCTGGCGGCTGCGATTGCCACAGCCATCTTCCTGGTGGTTGGCGCCCTGTCGCTGATCAACCTGAAACTGTCCAAAGTCAAAGTGTAAGGAGCTACCCATGGCAATGGTTCAACCCCGCTCCACCAAGTATCGCGTTCTGGCGTCCCATCTCGGGATGCTGGGCTTTATCGTGATCATCCTGTTCCCGCTTCTAATGGTGATCTCCATCTCCTTCCGCAGCGGTAACTTTGCAGCCGGCAGCCTGCTGCCGGAGAACCCTTCGCTGGAACACTGGTACCTGGCGCTGGGCATTCCCTATACCGGGGAGGACGGCACGGTCACCCAGCCGCCGTTCCCGGTATTGTTGTGGCTGTGGAACTCCATCAAGATCGCAGTGATCTCCTCGGTGATGATCCTGGCTCTCTCGACCACCAGTGCCTACGCCTTCGCCCGCATGCGTTTTGCAGGCAAAGGCTTTGTGCTCAAGTCGATGCTGATCTTCCAGATGTTCCCGCCGGTGCTGTCCCTGGTGGCGCTGTATGCCCTGTTTGACCAGATAGGCAACCATGTGAGCTGGCTGGGGCTGAACACCCACGGCGCGGTGATCGTGGCCTCGCTCGGCGGTATGGCCTTGCATATCTGGACCATCAAGGGCTACTTCGATTCCATCGACCGCTCTCTGGAAGAAGCCGCCATCGTGGATGGGGCAACCACGTGGCAGGCGTTCCGCTACATCCTGCTGCCGTTGTCGGTACCGATCCTGGTGGTGGTGTTCATCCTGGCCTTCATCATGACCATCATGGAATACCCGATGGCATCCGTGTTGCTGGTGGACACCGACAAGCTGACCCTGGCGGTCGGCGCGCAGCAGTACCTGTACGAGCAGAACTACCTGTGGGGCGATTTTGCCGCTGCTGCGGTGCTCTCCGGGCTGCCCATCACGCTGATCTTCCTGTACTGCCAGAAATGGATTGTTGGTGGGCTGACAGCCGGCGGCGTCAAGGGTTGATGCCGCTGGACTGAATTGAACGTTCTCCTACGCCGCCACGGAGGATCCCGGGCGGCCCTTCCGCGAGAAATGCGTCTTCCTTTTCCGCACTTCGCGACCCGGTCAGGCTAATCCCCCCTACTGACCGGGCTTTTTTCAATCGATTCGGTTAACGCAGTTCCTCTCTCAATGGAGGTCCAACAGACAGCGGTCAGACGTTGTTAAGCACAGACTGGAACCCAATAGTTATAACGTGCGCTGCGTGATCGCTGGAAAGAGATGGCAACCCGGCATGATGATTGGAGTGCTTGCGCCGGAATTTATTGCTCCCAGCTATATCATCTTTAATCCAGTATATTCACCATGGTTTAATCGAGATTCTGTCAAGCTGGCGCTGCCGCTATCAACATTGGTTAAGGAGGTGACATTTGTACCAATCTATTGGCATCACTGGCCTTTTAAAAGCATTTGGCCTATTTGCCACCCTGATTTTTGTAGTCTTACTTTTCCTAGGCACTGAGTGGGCTTTGCTTGAGTTGCTTAGAAAGGCCTCATTGGCAGTCACTATAACGGCGTTGATGACCTATATCGTGGGGGAAACGCCACTCTTTCCGCGCCTCTGCAAGTTCCCTATCGTTAGGAGTTATTTTCCACCGATCGACGGTGTGTGGGAGGTTACCGTCGAATCAAACTGGGGGAAAATAAAGCAAATGATGTCGATAGAGAATTGCTACTCCCCCTCGAACATCACCGGTCTCATAACAATTAAGGCCAGACTTCTTACCGTTAATATTAGCTTCCAATCGGATAGTCGCTATTCGAGCTCAAGAAGCGTGTGCGTCGGAATTGATAGAGACAAAAGAGATTCGGTCATTAAGCTGAACTACATCTACGAAAATCAGACTCAGGTCCCTGACATCACAGATTCGCCTACCCACAACGGCGCGGCAAGATTGACTATATATGACGAAAAAAAAGGGTTAACGATGAGGGGAACGTACTGGACGGACCGAAAGTGGACAGAGGGAATGAATACCGCTGGAACAATTACTTTCTGTCGAGCAGGAGACGCCTGAGATTGTCTGTTTCACCAATAAAACCTATCGCTAGTGAGCGCTGGTTCCCCCTACATCACCACTACTGACTCCCTCAAATTCCAGCCACAATATCTATATATTGTGGTTTTCTATAAAGCTTGAACCATATATGGATATGACTTACTGTGTGTTCATGTGGGGCTTTCCGATTCGGTGCCCAGTATTTGTCGAACCTCGGAGGTCGCATGCTAAATCTCAGTTCCCTTTTTCATACCACCGTCGATGACTATCCGAACTTTTTGGCGGAACTGGACCTCTTACCCCATCAGAAAGAGTACATCAGCCATTGCAAGAACGAGATTAGGTCGACTTTGCGAGCGGGATTGAAGGAAAAACTGTCGTTAATTTTACGCAGCCAAGGAATAGATGATCTCGACATCGAGCCGAGATTTTTTATTCAAGGCTCTTGGGCTTACAAAACTCTGAACCGGCCTCACTCCAGCCCTCCCCAGCAATCCGATCTTGATGACGGGGTATATCTCCCGATGAGTATCGTGAAGGAGAGCGAAAAGCCCAGTGTAGCCAGTGAATTGTTTTTTGAAGCAGCCGAGCTTGTTCTTGCACCAATTGTAGACGAACGTCGGTGGAACATGGTGCAGAAACCAACTTGTATCAGAGTTGAGATTTCGGGTTACGCGCATATTGATATTCCTTTGTATGCAATACCTGACGAGGACTTTGCTCAACTCAGGGCAACCATGGATGCAAAAGGCTACTTGTCAATTAATGAAGCGATCACTGCTTCAGATGATAGCTGGACAACACTTCCTAGTGACCATGTGCTTCTAGCTCACAGGGATGAAAACTGGATCAAGTCTGATCCCCGTGCAATGAAAGACTGGTTTCTCAGGGCGGTCGGTGATCACGGCGAACAACTTCGGCGAGTCGTACGTTACTTGAAAGCTTTTCGAGATAAATCGTGGAAAAGCGATGGGCCAAGCTCCATATTGCTTATGGCGGCGGCCGTTTCTGTCTTTGAGCAACGGAGAAGGCGTGATGACAAAGCGCTTGCAGACGTAGTTGCGCAGATTCCGAATGTGCTTCGAGAAGGCGTTCTTAGTCCTATCGATTTTGAAATTTATCTTACAGATAGCCTGGGGCCAGACGGTGTGGAAGACGCAGCCTCTAAATTTGAAGATTTTTCTCATTATCTCAACGCTGCATTAAGCTGCAAAGACAAGCAGGTTGCTTGCAACTGGGTGCGACAAATGCTTGGAGATAGGTTTCCCAATCGACCTGATCTGGTTATTGCAGTGTCAGTGTCGGAAGTTGTAAAAGCGACGCCCGCTGAGCCTGGTCCGAATGAACTAGTAAAAAACACAAAGGCAGGTTGAAAGAGGCCTCATGCGTGAGGGAGAAGATGCCATACCGGATTTACTCTCTGAGCTCCAGGCAAGAGGCTTCAAGCGCTCATATCATCAGGGCTCTGCGGAATACCTTGAACTCACTGGTGCATTCCGTACTTCTGAAGGTCCAGTTCAATGCAGATTGGAAATTGACAGGACATTCAGGCAGCCTCCTCGAATTTTCCTCACGCCCGTCCCGGATAAGCTTCTGCCAGTAGCACCGCATTTGGGGCCGAATGGCCAGCTGTGCTACGCCGCAAAAGGTACATACGTTTTCGATATATATGATCCGGTGCGACAAACGCTAGCCTTAATTAGTCGGGCAGAGCAGGTTCTAGACTCCCTAATGAAAGGGGAGATGCGAGAAGATCTTGCAGAGGAATTCTTTGCCTATTGGGGCGAATGTTCATGTTTCATGGATGTTGAGGGTGAAGAAACAAAGCCTCTCCAAGTCTACAGTTGTGACTATAAGTCTATTAAAGCGAAGGCTTTTTTCCTGACAGACAATGTCGAAAGAACGTCGAAAAAGTTAACTGTTCTCGGTGGCGAATTCGAGCAATTAAATGCCTGTGTTTTTCTAATATCATCTCAATCAAATCCTCGCCCCTCGTTGGAAAGCTGGCCGCCACAAAATCTTGGGCAGCTTCTAAAGTGGCAGAGAGCCTTGGATCACCGAGTACCATCAAAAATACTTAAAAAAATCAGAAGTGTGTCTAAAAGAAATGTGGAAGCATGCATGCTTGTCATATCGTCCCCTGGGTTCAAATATGGATTCATGGTTGCGATGCCCACCAAACAAGATAGAAAGTTTCTCAGAAAGCGTTCGATGGGTAATCAGCATCTTTACCCTTTAAAGATTCTACAAGTGGCAATAATCAGAGTTGATGACAAATACCTGACTGAGCGCAATTTGCCGGCCGCTCCCAATCTCGCTCGCTTAAAAATAACCATAATTGGCTGCGGCACCATTGGGGGCTATCTAGCTGAGCTTGCTGTTAAGGCAGGCGCAGGAACAATCGGAGGCCACTTGGAGCTTATCGATCCAGATAGGCTGGGGCCCAATAATTTAGGTCGACATAGGCTTGGTTTTGGAGATCTACACCAGTACAAAGCATCTGCGCTCGTGAGCGAGATAAAGCGGGTTATGCCATCAGCAAATATCTCTGCGCTTAGCTGTGATGCGCGTGATATAGAGTTGGCAGATCCTGATTTAATTATCGACGCCACGGGCGATGAGTCGCTAGGCTACTGGATAGCGGGAAATTACCACAGAAACAAGCCAATACTCAGTGTGTGGATAGAAGGTGGTGGCGTTGCCGTACGTTCATTGCTTAATTACTCAGGTTCAGGTGCCTGCTACAGGTGCTTATGCGACTACAATCGAGACTATGCTTTCAGGTCAGTTAAGGAAGAAATTGATGATGTATTCGTTGGGCACGGTTGCGAGGAGCTTTACGTTCCTTTTCCTGCAACGGTGTCGTTACAAGCTGCGTGTTTGGGAATGGAGGCTGCGATGGACTGGGCTGGACCTAACCGTCTACCTACCCTTAGGACCAAGGTAATCTCTCCAGAGTTTACGTCTGTCAGCAACAGTGCTAAAAGTCCGTAAATTGTCAGGATAGATTGTCCTCCCGAC
>OLID01000152.1_pt1 | contig 40204 bp, 45 predicted proteins | sample 1609361 | NCBI WGS metagenome assembly OLID01 (sample SAMN05416778, study PRJEB24817) | seawater metagenome | isolation source: Sea water | place: Canada:Atlantic | collected 2013-07
AGATTTCTGCCTGTCTCGTGGGCTCGGAGATGTGTATAAGAGACAGACCTAGTATAATATATTAATTAGAATTTAACCATGTTTATTGATCACACAGCTAGTTGAACATGATCCATTCTTTTACTAACAATCGCACCACCAATTTTCAATATTTAAAAACTGATTAATAAGTGACTTGAATTTTAAAAGATGTTCTCGGTTACCACAATAACAGGTTTTTGCCCCATGTTTTTCACCATAAATTAACCCAGCATCTTTTAGTTTTTTTATGTGCTGAGAGACAGAAGATTGCACGATTGGTAAGCGCTTGGTAATGTCTTTACACAAGCAGACTTCTTGGCTTAAAATATAATCTAATATGGCAATTCTAGTTGGATGTGCCAGCGCTTCGGATACCTTGGCTAATTCTTTATGCTGTTGAGTAACTTCTATTTGATCTGCCATTATGCATTACCCATACTAAGCGGAGCATTATTAAGAGTGGCCGGAGCGTGTCTAGTTTCTTCATCAGTACCTTGTCGAATTAGGCGTAATCCATTTGCAATCACCAATAATGATGCCCCCATATCGGCTGCAATCGCCATCCATAAGGTTGCTAAACCTAATAATGCCAACACAATGAATAATGCCTTTAAGCCCAAGGCAAAATAAATATTTTGCTTAATGATTCTCAAAGTACGTTTTGAGTGACGAATCATCCACGGTAGTTTTGTTAAGTCATCTGCCATCAGTGCAATATCGGCTGTTTCAATCGCCGCATCTGAACCCGCAACGCCCATGGCAATGCCTAACTCAGATGAAGCCATTGCAGGAGTGTCATTAATACCATCACCCACCATGGCGACTTTTTCATATTTCGCCATTAGTTCTTTAACATAAGTTACTTTATCTTCAGGCAACAGTTCAGCTTTATAATCAATACCTAATTGCTCGGCAACAGACTTAGCTGTTCCCTTGTTATCACCTGTTAACATAATAAGCTTTTCAATACCCAAAGCTTTTAATTGCTGGATCGTTTCATAAGCTTCATCACGAATTTCATCTGCGATACTAATGAGCCCACAAATATGATTATCACACCCTACAACAATCACAGAATGTCCTTTATTTTCAAAAGACATTGCTTGTTCGTGAACCATACAAGCATCTTCCTTAGATAATCTTTCGTGTAAATATTTATGGCTCCCTAACCAATACTGCTTTCCGTTAATTAGCCCTTGTGCACCTTTACCTTGAATAATTTCAAACTCATCCGCTTTTTGATAAGAAATTTTATGCTTAGATGCATAATTAATCACCGCTCTAGCTAACGGATGATCACTGTTCGTTTCTAAGGCTGCAGCATTAGCAATTAATTGTTCTTCTGAATGATCATCTAACGGAATCACAGATTGTATGACAGGCTGACCTTTGGTTAACGTACCTGTTTTATCAAAGGCAATAACCTTTATTTTTGAAGGACGTTCAAGGAAATTTCCACCTTTTATTAAAATACCATTTCTAGCTGCTCGGCTTAATGCCGCAACAATGCTAACTGGTGTCGAGATAACCAATGCACATGGACAAGCAATAACCAATATGACGAGTGCTTCATAAAACCATGCTGACCAACTGCCACCAAATAATAGCGGTGTAATAATCGCAACGAACACCGCAAATAAAATCATGGTTGGCGTATATTTTGCTGCAAAACGTTCAACCCATTGCTCTGTATTTGCCCTACGTGATTGCGCATCTTCAACCATTGAGATAATACGAGCTAATGTTGAGTTTTCTGAAGACTTTGTAACTTTAATTTCAATGACCTGGTTACCATTTATCGTACCCGAAAATACGTCTGCACCCACTTTTTTATTGACGGGTAATGACTCTCCTGTAATCGGTGCTTCATTGATATAAGTCTCACCTTTGGTAATTTCACCATCAAAAGGAATCCTTTCACCTGGGTTAACAATACATATCGCCCCAACAGAAACTTCTGAAAGTTTTTTCTGTACAATACTGCCACAACAAGTCGATATTCGTGCCACTTCTGGAGCCAAAGACATTAAAGACTTAATTGCTTTACGCGCTTTTCCCACACTCCAAGATTCAAGCAACAACGCAACCGAAAATAAACAGGCGACTGCAGCCGCTTCAAACCATTGTTGAATAAAAATCGCACCTATAACCGCAATCGTCATGAGCAAATTCATATCAGCTCGCATTCGAATCAATGATTGATATGCTTTAGGGAAAATAAACCATCCACCAGAAACAATAGATAAACAATATAAAATAATAGAACTTAGTGGGTAGCCACCACCTTGCTCAGCAAGTGCACCAAACCAACCATTTGTTTGTGCGTGAATAATATAGGCAACAATGATAAATATTGCACTTAAACTTGCCAACAAACTACGCGAATGTTCACTAAACCAATTTTGTTTTTCATCTTTACTCTGAATATATGTCTGCCAAGGAATTGCTTTGAATCCAGCTGCTTTGACAATTGCAATAATATCATTCTCAGTTAAATTATTTTCAGCTAAATTAGCAGTTAATTTACCGTTAATGACATCAAACTGTAGGGCATTTTCTGACATCTTATTTTTAGCCGCGGCTTTGATTGCCCTGACCTCTTCTGCACAATCCATTCCTTCAATTTTAAATGTTGCAATACTCACATTAACCCTTATTATCGTGAATCGACGATATATAATTATAGGGTGCGCTCATGCTAATTGTCAATAATCTAATCTGGAAGATATATTTATCAGATAAAAGAGCAACTTTATTGCCATTCCCCTTCTAAAAACGAGGTGTTAATTTTGCTGGTTATGCCTGGTAACCATATGTTAATAGCTCCGCTGTTAAAGAGGTTAATAACAATACAGATAATAAAGCCTTATGGTTCCAAGATGCAGAGAATCAAGCAGAATAAGATTAGATCTAATGATTTATAAATGATAATGATAATCATTTGTGTGTATTGACTTTTGACTAGCTTGACGCTATGTATTATAAAATAAATCAAATAATAAATTATGTTTTGTATGCTTTACTTAAAACCTCATGGTGATATATAGCGCAAATTATAATGTATAACGATAAAAAGAGGTGTAAATGTCAAAGCTCATACTACAAAGGATTGCTCTATATTTAACAGTTTTTGGGCCAGGCATGGTGGTGATGTTAGCAGATACCGATGCTGGGAGTGTCATTACGGCTGCTCAGAGTGGTGCTAGCTGGGGTTATAAGCTCTTACTAGCACAATTTATTTTAATACCAATATTATTCATTGCCCAGGAATTAACCGTTAGGTTAGGTATTTTTACAGGCAAGGGTCATGGGGAGCTAATCAAACAACATTACGGTACATTTTGGGCATGGGTATCAGTTATGACAATGGTTATAACCTGTATCGGCGCAATTATCACAGAATTCAGTGGAATTGCAGGAGTGGGTTTAATATTTGGGATACCCAAATGGATTAGTTTGACTGCTATTGTCGTATTTTTAATAGCCATCGCAGTTACAGGTAGTTACAACTCAGTTGAGAGAATTGCATTGCTATTCGGTGCATTCGAACTAGTGTTCTTCATTGTTGCTTGGCAAGCTAAACCAGATTGGTCACATATGGCGAGTGAAATGCTAGATATGCCACTAGGAAATGGGGACTATTTGTATTTGTTGGCTGCAAATATTGGCGCAGTCATTATGCCCTGGATGATATTTTATCAACAATCTGCAGTAGTAGATAAAGGTTTAAAACCAGAACATATAAAAGCAAGCAGATGGGACACTGCTATTGGATCGGTGGTAACACAATTAATTATGGCAGCAGTATTAGTCGCTACAGCTGCAACATTGTATACACATGGTGAAAATACAGAGTTAAACACAGTAGGGCAAATTACACATGCTATTACCCCATTTTTAGGGGAGAAAGTAGGAACTATACTATTTTCTATGGGGATGATAGGTGCTGCGCTTATTGCAGCAATAGTGGTTACCTTAACTGCTGCCTGGGGAATTGGTGAAGTAACAGGTTATAAGCACACTTTACAAAGTTCAGCAAAAGAAGCCCCATGGTTTTATCTATTGTATAGTATTGTACTAATCGGTGGTGCATTACTTGTTGGTTCAAATATTAATTTGGTAAAAATCAGTGTCGCCGTTGAAGTGATGAATGCAGTATCATTACCGATTGTACTAGGGTTCTTATTCTTATTAGCACGCAAGGCTTTACCTGATGAGTATAAATTAAAAGGGCAATATGCTCTTTGGTCATTTATTATCTTAAGTATAACCGCATTATTTGGTTTTGTTGGTGGGCTGTGGGGTAGCTTTTAATCCATACTATTACCCAAGTTTTATGTGGAATTTTAATTTTGGTTAAGTTGGATAGCTTCAGTAAGAATTCACTATTTTAATAAAGGCTCACAATCACAGAAAACGTAGGTGTTCAAGTGGTTGGTATTGACCCTTGACTATGGTCAATAGTTTATACTTATTAATATATGGTATAGGCAGGGTCAATATGAATTATTTTAAAATAGGGTATCTTTCAAAGACATTAAATATATCAAATGATACGATTCGCCTTTATGAGAAATACAATCTCTTAAACGAACCATTACGTGCTGAAAATGGTTATCGCCAATACTCAGAAGATGATTTATCACGCCTTAAATTCATTATCAAAGCAAAAACAATGGGATTTACATTAGGTGAAATCTCAGAGTTATTGCATATCAAAAACACCTCATCTAACGCTTGCAGTATTATTAGAAACCAAGCCCAAGAAAAACTAGACTCAGCCGTAGAAAAAATTAAACAACTACAAAAACTTAAAAATGCTTTACAGTTACTGATAGATAACTGTGATGGACCTCACCCTGATGGCACTTGCCCAATCGTATCTTACTTTGAGTCTTCTAATAATATTAAAACGGGAGAAAGTCATGAGTAAATCACCAAAAGGCTCACTAATCACCGCAATTATTGGCACATTATTAGCATCACTTTGTTGTGTTGCGCCACTTCTTTTATTAATGCTAGGTATTGGTGGTGCTTGGGTTAGTACGTTAACGCACTTAGAATTCTTAAGACCAATTGGAATCATTATCACAATTGTATTTTTAGGACTTGCTTATTACAAATTATACATAACACCTAAGAAATGTTCGCTTGATAAACCTTGTTCCAAGCCTAAAAACTTAAGAAGGTATCGCATGCTGTTTTGGGTTATCACTTTCATACTAATGATATTAATGGCTTTTCCTTGGTATGCCTTTCTATTTTACTAAAACCAACGTAAGGAAAATAAAATGAAAATATTTGCAATTATATTTGGAGTGGTGGTTATTGCTTTATCACTTTGCTGCTCATTAGGTTATGCCGCGGAAAAAACGGTGACATTATCTGTACCAGGAATGACATGCGCTGTATGCCCAATTACCGTTAAAAAGTCACTAACAAATGTAAATGGAGTAGACAAGGTCGACGTTAATTTTGAGCATAAAACAGCAACGGTTATTTTTGATGATCAAATAACAAATGTTAAGGCGTTAACAAATGCCACTAAAGATGTTGGATACCCATCATCATTACAGAATAAACAAAATATCATTAAGGATTAAATATGTCAGATTGTTGTAAACATAACTCTGAAATTAATACATCGCCTGATATATTAATTATTGGGGGTGGTTCTGGTGGATTTTCAGCAGCCATTACTGCAGCAGAGCAAGGGGTAAGTGTCGTTGTTATTGGTGATGGTACAATTGGAGGAACTTGCGTTAATGTCGGCTGTGTTCCGTCCAAAACTATGATTAGAGCCGTTGAAGCTCTTTATCAGACAAAACATGCAAGTCGATTTAATGGCATCCAAGCCCAAGCCAATATTACAGATTGGAAGCTATTGGTTGCACAAAAACAAGCCTTAGTTGATGATCTACGTCATGCAAAATATATAGATGTGCTCCCATCATATCCAAATGTTAAATACATAGAAGGTATAGCCAAATTCACGAATAATAGTATCGAGCATGATGGTAATCTCTATACACCCAAAAAAACCATTATTGCCACAGGGTCATCAAATTCTTTGCCATCAATAGATGGTATTGATAGCGTACCTTATTTGACAAGTACCACCGCATTAGAACTTGAAGTCTTACCTAAATCTTTATTAATTATTGGTGGGGGTGTTATCGGCATAGAGTTAGGCCAACTATTTGCTCGTGCAGGTGTCGAAGTGACGGTTTGTTGCCGTTCACGAATTGTGCCTACAAGTGAACCTGAGATAAGTGAAGCCTTAGAGCAATACTTAAAAAATGAAGGAATTAATATCTGCCAAGGATTGTCATATCAAACAATTAACCAAACAAAGCAAGGCATACAGTTGACTTGTGGCGATAGAATTTTACAAGCAGAGCAATTACTTGTTGCCTCTGGTAGAAAGCCAAATATAAGTAAACTGACACTAAATGAAGCCAATATAAAAACCAATGAAAATGACGGTATTGAAGTGAATGAATATATGCAAACTAGTCATCCTGATGTGTATGCAGTTGGTGATGTAACTGGATTAGACATGTTTGTTTATATGGCTGCTTATGGAGGTAAACTTGCCGCTCTAAACTGTGTAAATGGAAATTCTTTGGTTTATGATAATCAAGCCATGCCAGAGGTTATTTTTTCTGATCCTCAAGTATCTGGTGTGGGACTAACTGAACAACAAGCAAGATCACAAGGATATCAAGTTAAAACTAGTACGATTACATTGGATCATGTACCGAGATTTATTGTCGCTCGTGACACAAGAGGATTGATAAAATTAATAGCTGATAAGGAAACGGATTTATTGCTAGGGGCGCATATACTGGCACCTGAAGCAGGCGATCTTATACAAACTATTGTAATAGCAATGAAATCAAAGATTACAACTAAAGGTTTAGCAGATACGATATTTCCATATCTAACAGCCGTTGAGGGAATCAAGTTGGCAGCACAAACTTTTGATAAAGATGTTAGCAAACTTTCTTGCTGTGCTGGGTAAATAGCAATATAGTCCTATGGGTGAGAGTAGCGCGAAATGATTTGGTTATCCGGCTCACCCCATAGGGCTGTGGATTTATTTCCTTGAACCAGTTCTTTTATGCATTAACTCATATAAACAAGGTAATATAAATAGCGTAAGTAATGTCGACGATATAATGCCACCAATTACAACCGTTGCTAAGGGTTTCTGAACTTCCGCACCTATGCCCGTATTGAGTGCCATGGGAATAAACCCAAGTCCAGCAACTAAGGCGGTCATGAGAACTGGTCTCAATCTAGTAAGGGCACCATTAATAATAGACTGTTGTAATTCACCTGTTTGATACCATAAGTCACGGATAAAGGTTATCATAACCAAGCCATTCAAAACAGATATTCCCGATAGCGCAATAAATCCCACGCCTGCAGAAATAGAAAATGGCATATCACGCATCCAAAGTGATACCACACCACCGATTAGTGCTAAAGGGACACCAGTAAAAATAATCAGTGGGTCTTTAAGTGAGCTAAACGCCATTATCAATAAAATTAATATAATGAATAGAGTAATTGGCACAATGAGCATCAGTCGCTGACTGGCTGATTCCAGTTGTTCAAATGTTCCGCCATATTTTATCCAGTATCCAGATGGCAAAGCTACTTCTGCGTCAATTTTCTGTTTTACTTCAGCCACGAAAGAACCTAAATCTCTGTTCCTTATGTTTGAAGTAACCACGACTCTCCGCTTACCATTTACCCGACTAACTTGGCCTGGTGTAGGTGCAAATTTAAGTGTTGCAATTTCTGATAACGGCACATATTGTCCACCTGGTAATGAGACAGGTAAATTATTCAATTCATCAATATTAGTCCTGGTCTCATTAGGTAAGCGCACAACCAGTTTAAATCGACGATCACCCTCATAAATAAGACCGGTTGTTTCACCGCCTATCGCTGTCGTAATGAAATCTTGAAGCGCGTTTACATCTTCTAAGCCATAACGAGCAATAGCAATTCTTTTTGGTTCAACTGATAAAACAGGGATATCCGTCACCTGTTCGACTCGAGTATCTTCCGCACCATTAACCTTAGTTACTATGCGATTTATTTTAGTTGCTAACGTTAGTAATTCTTGCAAGTCATCCCCAAAAATTTCAATTCCCAAGTCAGCCCTAACACCAGAAATTAATTCATTGAACCGCATTTGAATAGGTTGGGTAAATTCATAGTTATTACCTGGTATGTGTTCAATTTTCTTTTCAATCTCTTCAACCACTTGGGCCTGAGTTTGATCTGGATTTGGCCACAATTTACGTGGTTTCAAGATAATATAGATATCTGAAATATTTGGTGGCATCAGGTCAGTTGCAACTTCTGCGGTGCCCGTTCTTGCAAACACTTTTTCAACCTGTGGAACAGTCTGGATAATACGTTCTAACGTTTCCTGCATTTTTATTGCCTGGGTAAGGCTTGTTCCTGGCGCGCGTATTGCTTGCAAAGCAATATCACCTTCGTTTAACTGTGGTACAAATTCTGAACCCAATGTTGTGGCTAAGTAGATACAACAAGAAAGCACGAATAACATTAAACTTAAAATAACAACTTTAAACTGTAATGCTATTTTTAATAATGGTTCATAGGCCGTTTTAATTAATAGAATAAATTTGCTTTCTTTTTCATGTATTTTTCCTGTCATGAATATTGCCACTGCAGCTGGCACAATGGTCAGTGATAACAATAATGCAATTAATAGGGCGATAACCACCGTCATTGCCATCGGATAAAACATTTTTCCTTCAACACCAGTTAAGGTAAATAAAGGGATATATACTACGGTAATAATAAGCATTCCAAAGAGGCTTGGGCGAATAACCTCGCTCGTTGCCTTTAAAACAACCTGTAAGCGATCATTTTTAGAAAGTTGACCTGCATGGCTATGTTGCGCCTCGGCAAGACGGCGAATCGAATTTTCCATAATAATGACAGTACCATCTACAAGCAAGCCAAAATCTAGCGCACCCAAGCTCATCAAGTTGGCTGAAACACCCATTTGAACCATACCCGTTATGGTGGCGAGCATAATAATGGGGATGACAGCAGCTGTTATAATGGCTGCTCTAATATTCCCCAAAAGGAGAAATAGAATCACAATGACCAATATCGCGCCTTCCAATAAATTATTCTGGACGGTAGATACAGCTTTATTGACTAATGACATACGATTGTAAGCGATGCCTATTTTAACCCCGTCTGGCAACGATTTTTGAATATCTGCTAATGTTGAAGAAACATTTTTAGCAACCACGAGAGAGTTTTCACCAACTAACATCATGGCAGTACCCAAAACTGTTTCTATACCATTCTGCGTTGCTGCCCCAGAGCGCAACTCTTTGCCAATTGCCACCTCTGCAATATCTTTAATTTGTATGGGAATACCATTATTTGTATTAACCACAACATTTTCAATTTGCTTAATTGACTTTAATTGTCCAGGTGAGCGTATTAATATTTGCTGTCCATTTTCTTCAATATAACCTGCACCTTGATTGCGATTATTAGACTTTAACGCGTTAGAAACATCTGATAGAGTTATATTAAATGCTAACATCTTCTGTAGATCAGGCGTGACATGGTATTGTTTATCAAATCCACCAATGGTATTCACTTCAGCCACACCTGGAACCAGTGCTAATCTAGGTCTAATCATCCAGTCTTGTATTTCCCTTAAATCAGTTGCATTATAAGCTTCACCATTAGCTTTAACTGCACCAGGCATAGCTTCTATGGTATACATAAAAATTTCACCCAACCCTGTCGATATTGGTCCCATCTTAGGCTCAATTCCGACAGGTAAGTTGCTTTTTATTGGATTAATACGCTCATTGATTAAGTTTCTGGCAAAATATAAATCCGTGCCTTCTTCAAATACAACCGTAACTTGTGATAATCCATATCGGGATATTGACCGTGTATATGAAAGTTTAGGCAACCCAGCCATGGCAATCTCGATGGGATAGGTAATTAATTGCTCTACTTCTAATGGCGAATAACCAGGGGCAGAAGTATTAATCTGTACTTGAACGTTTGTAATATCTGGAATTGCATCAATTGGTAGTTTTTGATAACTCCATAAACCAAAACCAGTGATGGCTAATACAAGTAACATCATTAACCAGCGTTTATGAATAGATAAACTAAGAATATTATGAATCATGCTTAGCTCTCCAATTAGTGTTCATGTGATGCATTGGATTTTTCTAGATCAGCCTTAATTAAATAGCTATTCTCAGCAACGTATAGATCCCCCTGTTTTAATCCAGAAAGAATTTCAGTATACGTTTCATCTCGTTTGCCTAATTTTACTGGTTTGGCTTCATAAGAATTTTTTTCCTGAATAAAAACAACTGTTTGCCCTTCAAATCGATGCAAAGCACTATTAGCAACCACTAAGTCAGCATTTATCCTCTGTGTAATCACCTTTCCCTTAACAAATAACCCTGGTACCCATTCTTGGGTCTGATTATTTATCTTTGCGCGCGCAAAGATAAAAGGCTTGTTTTGCTCGTTTGGAATAAGGTGCGATAAAGTGCTTTTAATCATCTGACCATTAGCAGTAATGACTACTTTATCGCCAGGTTTTACTAATGAAATTTGATTTGGAAATATCTCTAATTCTGTCCAAAGCTCTCGAAAATTTTCAATAGTTAATAATACCTTGCTTTGACTAAACTCACCCATTTCTGCATTTCTAGCAGTAATACGACCTGATATGGGTGCTTTAATGATATAGTTCGTTAAGCTAGCATTAGATTCAATTTCTATTAGCTTTTCACCTGCTTTAACCTCGTCACCAATATCGACATAAACATTAGATATAATGCCGGGGAATCTAGCGCTTAGATGGCTAACTTGGTCTGGATCGTTAATTATCTTGCCATATACAGTAACACTTGTTTGTATGGTTCCTGGTCCAACTTGTCTCGTTTCAATCCCAACTTTCTTTGCCATATCTGGTTGAATAATGACAGAGTCTTCATCATTATGCTCATGATCTCCTGGCTCTGCATAAGTAAAATTAAACATAAACAAAAATGGGAATATCACTAATATTCTTAAATAAAAAAATGATAAGCGGTTAATTCGATTTATCTGAAACATAATAATTTCCTGTGACTTAAATATAAGCTAAATTTAATTAATGAATATTGACTGACCCGTTAATCTCTCAATTTCTGTATTGTAGAGAAGTAAATCAGTCGCAGTTTTGATTAGTGACTGGTATGCTGTAATCAATTCTTTACTAACGGTTATTAGTTCTAAATAACTGTATCGACCTAGTTGATAATATGACCTGGTTTGTTTAAGTGATTCTTTTAACAGTGGAATGATTTCATCTTGCAGCGCTCGAATTGTCAAAATAGCCTGTTTACGATTTTGATAGGCGTGATACAGTTGTGTGTGCAAATTGAGTAAGGCTGATTCCTTGGTGACTGTCGTGATTTCTCCTGCAGCAGTCGCCGATTCAATCGCACCTTTATTTCGCTGGGTGGTAAATAAAGGAACACTGACCCCAGCAACCAAAACAGGGTAATCTAAAGCAGTATATTGACTAAGCCCTACTGTCCAATCAACATCTGGAGTAGATTGAGTTTCAATTAATTGTAATTCAGCTTCACGTAAACGTCTATCGGCAGCAAATAAAGCAATATCTGGACTATTAATGGCTTGGTCATATAGATCTTGGAAGGTGAATTCTGGACCTATTTGATATAGGTTTCCTGCAACATAAGTAAAGTTAGGCGTTTTATCTCCCCATAACATCGATAATGCAGATCTAAGGTATTTAAGTTGTTGTCTTTCTTTTATGACGGATAATTTTTCTTGAGAGAGCCTAGCCATTGCACGCTTCATATCTGCCATAGGAGATATTCCAGATGTAACTCGTTTTTTAACAGTATCCAACGTATCTTGAGCAATTCCTTGAGCTTGAATTGCTACTTTAATCCGCTCTTGAGCAGCCAATATCGCAATATATCGTCTCATTACTTCAGCCATTAAATCTAACGCGGTCGTTTCTCTGGCTACTTGAAGTTTTGAGCGTTTGGCATTAACCATTTGTACTCTAGCATCTCTTTTTCCCCCTAGTTCAATAACAGAAGATAAGGTGATTCCAAAATTAGGATTTGCTGGATTATTTTCAGCATTACTACCACCTAAACTGTCAATGTTTGCCCCTAATACATACCCAGGAGTTAATCCTGCGGTTTGAATTTCACCATTTAACGATTTATCCCGAAACTGATAAACCTTTAATTCAGGATTTTTATTTAACGTTAACTTAATTGCCCGTGAAAGCGTTATATTTTCAGCGTAAATATGGTTTGGCAAAATGAGTATTACTACAAGCATCACTTGAAAAACAAGAAATGCTAATGAGATTCTCTTGTTCTGAAACAGGTATAAAATATTTAACATGAGCATTTATCCTAAACAATCATTCAGGTTGATTTTTAAAAAGCTGGTAAGCACTTTTTATAATATTGATGGAGTATTTAGAATTAACTTCTCGGCGGTTTATATGGTGTCAAATATAATTGGTTATACAGCGTATCATCAAAAGGTAACCGTAAAGAGATGCTTGAACCTGTTGAACTTATAGCCGTATTGTATGAAAAATAATAAAGTGATAGGTTATGGCAGTGACAACAATGTTCACAGTCTGCAGCATCTTGATCAAAAATAATATTATTCCCAGCCAATGACTCCCCATGAGCTTCACTTAAGCTGATTTCAGTATTAAAGATAGATTGATGTGATTGATGCTGGTCAACCAATCCAATGACTGATTGCTGAATAACCATGAACATAATGAATACGCTTATTATTTTATAAAAACGTAACAAAGCAATAATCAACAACCTTAATCTATATAGCATTCAGTTTAGGCGGTTGGTAAATATTTTGTCAAGCAGAGTTCAGAAATAAAGCAAACAACATCCTGATAACTTTAAGCTGTGTGTTTGGCGCGATTAAAGCCAGTTAATAAAGCTTAAATTATATCAATTTGATTAACATCCATATCCCCATCACAATCATCATGACATTTTCAGTCATGGAAATAAAACCTAGTGGTACATTACTATTACCGCCTACGCAAGCACATTTAAGTTCGCGTTTGTCGATATAAACTGCCTTAAAGACAGAAACTGCGCCAATTGTTCCAATAAAGATTGCCACAGGTGATGCAATCCAAATTAAAACACTCCCAATCATTGCAATACCTGCGCCTGCTTCTGCAAATGGATAAAAATATGCATAAGGCACATACTTTTGAGACAGCAAGTCATAAGCCAAAAATTGGTTTGAAAATGCATTCAAATCACGTAATTTTAAAATGGCTAACACACACATGCTTATGGCAATAAATAATTCGAGTATTGTGATCCAACATAGACTCTGTGTTAAAAGATAATTTGTAGATATTGCCATTAAAAATGTTGTCACAAAAATAGCGATGATTGGTTTATAAGTGGTACCAGATTGATTAAGTGGATCTTTATTAAAAAACGCTCTTAGATCATCATAACCACCGATGCGTTTATCATCAATAAAAGTTTGGGGTGTTGTTTTAACATCATGTTTTGCTTTAAATTTATCTGTTTCTTCACGTGTGGTTAATAAGTTATCTTCAACTTTATAACCTTGTTGTTTTAGTAAGTGCTTGGACTTAAGCCCAAAAGGGCATATATGAGCATCCGTTTCCATCCGATATAAAACTGCAGTTTTAGACATGACATATCCTTTAATTTATTTGCTGTCTTAATATAAGGATGGTGGAAAATATTTAAATATTTAAGCTATCAGGCTAATTAATCTAGAAAAAATCAGCTAATATACTCCATACCAGTATGGAGTATATATCTAAACATGTCACATATAGCAGAAAACAAGAATATCATCTCACGCATTAGACGGATTAAAGGTCAACTTGATGCGGTTGAAAAAGGCATTACAGAGAAGAAAGACTGTTTTGCAGTATTACAAACACTCGCAGCCTGTAAAGGTGCAATGAATGGCTTATTTGGAGAATTGGTAGAGGGGCATATTCAGGAACATATAATTAATATACCAGATGAAATTGATCCCAATCAGAGACAAGCAGCATTGGAATTAATCAAGTTATTAAAAATGTATTGGAAGTAAATTAAGCGTTTAAGGACATCAAATGCATACAAGTAATCATTTGGATACGTTAAAACATGATCATGATTTTTCCCTACAGAACAATAAAGGTGAAAAAAGAACACGCTATGTTTTAATATTAACCGCAGTCACTATGATCATAGAAATTATAGCTGGTACAGCTTATGGCTCTATGGCATTACTTGCAGATGGTTGGCATATGGGAACCCATGTGGCTGCATTTTTGTTGGCTATTTTTGCGTACTGGTATGCTAGAAAGCACGCCAATAACCCAAGATTTTCTTTTGGAACAGGGAAAGTTAACGTATTAGGTGGGTTTGCCAGTGCGGTTGCTTTAGCTGTGGTTGCGCTAATGATGTTAATTGAATCCTTGGGACGCTTTATAAATCCCCACGAAATTGAGTTTAACCAAGCTATTTTTGTTGCGTGTTTTGGTCTGTTTATTAATGTGATCAGTGCGTTTTTATTAAAAGATGATCATCACCATCATCATGCACATACTGAAGATCATGATCACCACCATCACCACGACCATAATCTCAGAGCAGCTTACATACATGTATTGGCTGATGCGTTAACTTCTGTATTAGCTATAATAGCCCTTATCTTTGGGAAGTATTTAGGCTGGAATTGGCTGGACTCACTCATGGGGATCGTTGGAGGAGTTATTATTATCCGTTGGTCTTATGGCTTATTAAAACAAACTTGGCCAATTCTGCTAGATGAAAGTATTAATGAATCGTATAAACAAAAAATTAAAGATAGTATTGAAAGTGATGCGGATAATAAAATTACAGACTTGCATATTTGGAAAGTCAGCGCTAACCACTATGCTGCAATTATCTCTCTGGTGACACATCACCCGAATTCTATAAGCCACTATAAAAAAATATTAGAACAATTTCATAAAATATCGCATCTAACAATAGAAGTTAATCAGTGTAAATTAAATGATGTGTAGACTAATGTGTTAAATTTAAACAATAAACCTTGGAAGTTAGAATGTAAAAGGGATAGAGCGGTATTTTAAAGTCCTTATTGTCTATTTACTGACGTATTCCGACTAGATACCTAATTGGGTCTAACTGCATAATTGATATAAATAATATGCTACCATAAGAAAATAATTAACTAATTAATAAAACAACTATGCCAGTATATAGTCAAGCAAAATCTGAGAACCAAGGTGAACTCTTTAATACCTGTTCAACTGAAACAGTTGCAGAAAGAAACTCTTCTGCAAACACTTTCAATAACGACCATTATTCCCTTGTAAAATCATACTCTTTTTATTTGGCGGCCCAAGGTTCAAACCATACTGAAAACTTTACATTTGCATTAGATATGACTGTACCAGCATATCCACCTGCAGTTGCTGCAGCAATGAACATCGCAAATAATAAAGATAAAATTGAAACGCTTGTGATTAAAGAGATTAAACGAGCAGGCACAACAGCTAAAGGAAAACTTGTATCTGAAATAACGGCTACAAATGGAGCATTAACCTACGTTTCAGTCATCAGGCCAAACCTTGATGGTTCAGAAAAACCCATAAAAGATACCTATGGATCATTAAAATTAACTTTCAAATTCGAAAAAATGACTTTTGATGATAAGGTATCAAACTCGCTAGGACTAATTAAAACTAGCGAGGTTTAAAGCTGGTTATTTTAGTATAAGGCTCAATAACTGCTTCAAGGATTTTCCCTGACATTTCAGTATCAATATAAGGGAAAGAAATAGCATAATTCACACCACCATGCGTTAATAAATAAGCTGGTGCAGAATTGTTATTATAATGAATGTCTGGCTGGCCAAGTTTTTTCTTGATATCCGAATCCGACATTTTATAGATATCATTTTTAGTTAAAAAGCTAAACATCATTGATGCTCTCTGATTGCTATTAGCTTCTTTCCATTTAGTCATACTAAAATTATTCTTGCCAAATTCCCCGACAAACATAATTGTGCCTTGCGTATGTATTCGTTTTGGGGCTGGCTCTATAACAACACTAGTTATTACTTTTGTTTTAGGATCATAGGGAAAAGCAACAATATAGTTATTTTGATTGCTAGCCACATTGTACGCAGGGGTAATATCATTGTAACCATATAGACCATCACCATGACCTAGAACACTTCTAATCTGTTTAAGTGTCATATTATCTATGTCATGGTTTTCTAAAAAACTATAAACCATCTTCGCTCTCTCAGACTCATTAGCCTTAATCCATTTTTCTGATGAAAACTCATCAGACCCCCATTGTTTTGCAACCTGTAATACAGAATTATCGCTATTTGCACACCCCATTAAACATATGGATATTATAAATATAAATGCACAGGGGATCTTTTTGATATTTATCATGGTTTGATGACCTTAAGCTGGTGAGAATGTAGTGCTAACAAACATTTATGGCTGGTTTCTTCATCTGAAAGATTCATCCTGCCAATCTCTAATCCAATCCGATTATTATGCAGATCCATTTCTTTCTCAGCAGGATCATTTTCAGGCTTTGATTCATGAATATTTGTAAAAGTTAATGCATCGTTATAACCCACTTCTTTCACCATTAACGCTGCCCAGTAACAGTGTCGAAAAGCATCCGAAGCATCATTAACATCGTTACGATAAAAAATACGCTTGGTTTCTGAAAAGGCTTTGTCTTTTGTTGTTTTAATACCATTTATTTGTAGCAAATGCGTCTTTATGTAAATTTTTTCTCGTTCGTTTAGAGAGCCATAGGATGATTTGTTATCATCTTTATTTTTTGTCATTACTTGATCCTTTTACCTATCTTTAGAGTTATTTATCATCAGCACTCATCTAAGGATAGGTCACACTCACCACAAATAACGGATAACCCACCCTTGCCCCACACATTCAAACCACACTCAAAGCATGTGTATTTTCGTTTGCGCTTATTGTCTTTTATAGTTGCAATACTACTATTCATTAACTTATCAGAATTGAGGTTAAATAAGTTGTTTAGGCTGGATGTAAGCTGACTAACAACCTCAGAATCCATACCACCAAACGCTTGCTGCAGCACTTCCATTTTTTCTTCGTCACTATCGCAAACAATACCAGATGCTTGTACATCAAGCCAAGGCATTTTAAACTTCTTGTCTCGCATGAGCCTTTCACAATCGGCAATAAATTTACCGTTAGGTAAAGGATAGTCAGCAATACACTGTCCTGTCATCGCCCCACCTGGTTTGCCAGTAGAAGATGGCATCAAGCCTAATAATTTCATTTTATTTGACCATTCTTTATTGTGATAAGTTTTGATGCTAGGCTTGCCATAGCAATACTGCCAACAATGGCACATTTCATGAACTAGTGTCTGCATTAGTTCTATTAATGTTGATTTGGCTACATACAATGGGTTAATGGCAATCTCATGGCATTTACCACCCTCTGTATTAGTCCATCTGTCTGCAGAAAAATAACCAAACATTCCATTCTGTCGCTGCGTAGTGAATAAAACATTAGGTAGCTCATTATGAAATAGTGATTGATTAAAATAATCGTAGAGAATTTCAATTGATTGGTATAACTCTGATGTAGGATTTTTATTATACATTGCTATGTCAACATAATATATTTATTATATCGTACGATATATATTTAATATACACAATCAATGCTCCTAACATTACAGTTTAAATCACGAATTCATAACAAAAATATGCTACTATAAATTTGTATATTGCTGCAGATTATTATACCTATATGCTTGCTCAGGAATGCACAAATTGATCGTTTTTCGTTAAATGCGTATAATGTGGTTAATTTCCCAAAAATAATGATCAATATGTTAAAAACAATTACAAGTGCATTTTTAATTTCTCTAGCGTCTTTAAGCGTTGCTGCAGATAATACAAAAGACAACCTGCCCATAAAATTAACAGGAGAAATCCTCGCATCCGTGACAATATGGAATGGTACAGGTAGAGATGAAGACAGTTTTCTAGGCTCAATAAGGGATAATGTAAAGGCTTACGCAAAAGCTTACATGCCTGAAATGTATAAGGATATGAATGGTAATGAAATTAAAATCAACAGGAACTCAGACTATATAATTAGCAAGATAGCGCACCAAATACAAGACACCTATAATGATAATCAGGTTTTTTACATTGAAAAAACATTTCATGTTGGCGACTATGATTTTAATGATGGCCAATTTGAGCTGAAATTCAATAAAAACATTTTCATGTCAACCAATACAAACCTTAACTCTTTGTTATCAAAGCTTGGGGTAAGGTTTAACCATAATTTTTATCTAATAGATAAATTCCCAAAACAAGATGATATTTATTTAACGATAAAAATGTCTCAAAATGAAGCAGATAATTTCATCACTAAATACCCAAACAGGGCTATTTGCGAAAGAGTTAATTTGAAAAATATCACTTCATATAAACCTGAAAAAGATAAAGGAGAGTATGTTTTTACAGGCGATGTAACAAATTACTCTTACAGATATGGTACTTGTAAGTCTTAAATTAAACTAGTTTAAGTTCTAATAATACATTGCTTTTGCGTGCATATAACAATATAGACCTTTGTATACAGAATATGAAACTGCAACCATTGAAAGCAAACAAAAAAACAGCGCACCTAAGTACAATGGAATGGCGATCATTACTGCAGATGAATTCATCGTATAATAATAAGCTTCACCACATACCAAGTAACTCAAGAGTGCAATAGCACTTACAACTGCTGCGATATAACTCATATAATATGGAAATGTGTAATCTGCATCAATATTGCGATTAATTTCAAATTTGCTTTTAGTATGCCTGTTGTTGATTAACAAGGTAATACAAATAAAAAAGAAAAGGCTAATAATCACTGAAAATCCAATGAATAAGTTAATAATGTAATCCATATTTTCCTCATGTTTTTTGATTAAATAGCATACTAACTGATAATTAATTATTTTTGCACTGTTTTTGAATTTCAGTTAGATGTTTTTCCAGTATTTGAAGAAATACTTTAGTGTGACATTTTTTATACTCTTCACTGTTAGAGCCAAAATCATCACATGTTTTATTTTTATTTGATTCTAGTTCACTTTCTTCATATAGACTTAATACCATCTGCACGCAAGGAGATATCGTCACAGTGGTAAGTGGTTGGGGTATAAGCCAGAACGCATAAACACTAGAAGCGCTACTTACTAATAATAACAATACCATTCTTTTCAATACACCTAACCAGAGCATTTGTTAGCTCTAAATTCATCGATATGTGACTGCATAGCTTTGCTAAATAATTTGTTTTGCTCTCCATCAACACAAGATTGGTAAGCATCACTATCATTAGATTTGCTTTTACACACCACCTCTGCTTTCGTTAAAGAATCACCCATAAGCTTAAAGGCTAATTTTTGGCAAGACTCTGAATAATTTGGTGGTGTTGTCTCTACTTGTCCTGATGCGTATACCTGTACGGCCAGTCCAACCATGCATATACCTATCATTTTTTTCATAATGTTTACTCCTTGTTTAACGATAAATTAAGCGCATAAAAGTTTATGCAAACGTGAGCCACTGATGAGCCAGGTGTTTTTTAAATTACGATATGAACCCATTCCAGTTTTACCTGTATGAATAAATATTCCACCATCCAAGCGGTGAGTTAATACATAATCATTTAATGCTTTAACATGCGCTGGATTTATGTGTTTTTGGTATCTCTTTGCTTGAATTGCGTATGTCTTGCCGTCTATGATCACAGAGCCATCACAACCACCATCGCCAGTGTACGCCTTGTTTCGCTTCACCTGATAACCACGAAATTCAAAGGCAAATAAAAGCAGCTCTTCAAAAACCAATGGATCAATTTTTCTGATGTAAGCAAAAAACTTGCCCGGCATGTTAAAATCATCTGATTGTAATTTTTTTAGCAACTTCTTTGCTTTGCTCGTTTTGCTAAAGTGCTTGGTTTTTCCAACAATAAAAAATAGCCAAAGAAAACGAATTAACCCGTTCTTAGCGTTTGCCTTTGAGAATTCAAAAACCATTGGTTTACCCAACACCTGATCAATTTGGTTCGCTACTGTCATGGTGACACCTCTGCAGATAGCTCGGGATTCTTTGAGATCAAACCATCAAGCAAAGGTGTGGTTAATATTGATGGCTCTCGCTGACAAGATTCATCACCGATTATTAAGCGTAATGATTTTCTGGCTCTGGTTATTGCAACATATAGAAGCCTACGTTCAGCCTCTAAATCAACCTCTTTATCTTCATTTTCAGTGGGGAATTTACCTTTATGCAAAGATGGGATAATAACATGATCCCATTCCAAACCTTTGCTGCGATGCATGCTGGTGATCATAACGCTATCTGCAGTTTGTTTGCTGGCACTCTTAGTTAGATTACTCCAGTAACTTTGAAATTGGCCCAAAGTGGCATATTTATCGCTACATTTTTTTGCAAGATAAATAATACTATTTACAAGCTGTCTTTTATGTTCCGCATCTTCTTTGGATAGACTGCTAAACTCGAAATATTTCTGGTAGCCTAATTGGTAATACAAATCTTGTAGCATTAATACCGCATCATCATGCTGAGAGATACCCAAAGCAAACTCCCAGATTTCCTGACGATTAATTAGCTGCTTAACTTGGTTTGATTTATCCAACTGAGACTCAATTTCTAAAAATGCACTCATATCACTAGGATTTTCAGCTAAGCGACATACAAGCGTTGTTTTTGCCTGTCCATTAATAAAAAGCGCAGGGTTATTAAACATCTTGGTTATGATGCTCTTTCTGTCCTCTAGTGATAGCTTAAGAAATGGTTCGGCATTATCAGCCAATAACGAATATCCAAATAACGACTTAATTGACGAGTGAGATAAAATACCATCACTGCCATCAATATTGTAAGGAACTCCAGCTGCAATAAATTCAACTTCAGTCGCGACTGAGTGACTGAATTCACGACACAATATGGCAATATCTTTCAATTCAGCCTGACTTGTTTTTAGCTCATCAACCAACAAAACTGGTAAGTAATTATTTTGAGTAATGTAGCGAATATCTGTTTTTTCTGTTGTGTCTGCAGAAACACATTCAATCTCAAAACGATTTTGATTTTGCTGGATAAGGGATGCCGCCAATTTTGACAAATCCGATCCAAACCTGAATGTTTTAGACAGCTTAAGTTGCGTAACATTTTTATATTTTTCTGAAAACTGATTCAGCATAATATCGGGATCAGATCCTCTGAACTCATAAATAGTTTGATCAATATCCCCTACAGCCATAATGCTTGCCTTAACGATAGATTTACCTTTTTCATCTCTCCCTGAAGCTAAAATATCAACTAAAGCTTGCTGCATTGGGTTAATATCCTGGTACTCATCTAAAGTTATATGTTTCAGGCGATTATTGAAAAGTTGATGGAGCTTAATATCTTGATTAAGTGCTTGCACCAGGTCAAAAATAAGATCATCAAAAAACCTGATTTTATTTTGTTTGCGTAAGACTTCAAATTGATTGAATAGCTCTACTGCTTGACCTTGTTTTTCTCCTTGATAGTGGATTTCGTTTGCGCATCGAGCTTTGATCCAAGTAATAATGCCTTGCAAAGATTCAATTTCCTCGCGACCATCACTTAGCCCTTGCGCTTTAAGTGTTTCTCGGCATAAATACTGATAACGAGAGTTTGAGTCATCCAGTTTCCAATCTTCGACAATTCCCAAAGCAATTAATCGTTTTAACATATTAGAAGCCAGAGAATGAAATGTACGGACTTGTGGTAAGGGTGTATTAGGCTTGGTGACTTTTTTTAATCGTCTATAAAAATCAAGTTGTGCAGATTTGCCGAACATGATCACCAGCATTGTACGTGATGCAACACCATCATTTAATAGCTGCCCCACTCGACCGACAAGTGAGTGTGTTTTACCAGAACCTGGTACAGCTATTACAAGCGAATGACCTGATTTATGCTTAGTTATAGCTTGTTGCTCTTTCGTGTTTTTCATGAAGTTTCCTAGTTAGCGTATTAACTGGATATTAAGACGCAGTTATAAGAGCTTGAGTTTGTTGCCACTTAGCAAAGCCCTCTTTATCTTCATACGGATTAGGGTCAAACATATTTTTAAGATGTGGTAGTTTAAAATACTGCGCTTTCTTACATTTAATTGGATGGATACCAGGTATAAAAATAAACTGTTCATCTTTGGATAAGGTTCTAATGTCATTTATATCAAGTAAATCTTTTGCTTGTTCATTAAGACTAATCATCGGAGAAGATCGATCACTTTTAAAGCTGGTTGATTGTGACATTCCTTCTGCCAATACCGTGGTCTTGCCTGCAATCTTCTGAATCCATTCCATTGACTTTGGATCATCGGTGCGTAAAAACTGAATGACTGGCATTCCCTTAAAAGTTGCTTCATCTTGATATTTATCAAGCTGGCCAAGCGTTTGGAAAAATCCCCAAGTATACACCCCTCTTGCTCTCAAAGTTGCGACTGCTTGTTCAACATCAGGCAGATAACCTTGCTGACCTAGTTCATCCAGCATTAATAGATATTGACTCTTTAATTTAGAAATAGGTGTTTGAACAATGGCATCTTTAATGGTTGCCAACAACACCCTAAAAATACGTGATAAAGATCGATTCTTGACAGCATCCTCTGGTAAAACTACATAAATGTCACAATCCTCAGTAGCAAAGTCTCTGATATTCTTATCACCCTTAAATGCTTCTCTAACTGAACTTGATCGTAACCACATTAATTGACGATAAACAGAGGTTTTCATTGATGTTGTTTCATCCGCACCATCCATTGCAAGATGCGCATAAGCAGCCTTAGCTTTTAAGGTGGATCCACCTAATTCACTCAAGCCGTCTTTTTCGCTTACAATTCTTAGCCACCAATCATGAAATGCGACTAAATTAAGATGCGTTGGTGTATCCATGTTTACACCAATATAATGATCCAAAACCCCTTCCATAATGATTTGAGCGAAATCACTAAAATGTTTAGATGTATCTGATTCTTTATCACCTGGTGAAGAAAGCAAAGCACTGGCCAATGAATTAACACAACGATCCCTGATATCCTCATCACGCCAGTTAATGCCAGCTAAAGGGTTAATCGCACAGATAGGTAAATCACCACAACCGATATCTTTTAAAATCCTGAATGCATCATGGATATAAACCGTTCTCCCTGAAGCTATTCTTCTTCTTGCTGTAACGGCTGCTATCTCTCCTTTAATATCGGTAATATACATGTTTGTATTTGGGTACTCTAATATCATCGGCATTAAGACAGCAGTTGTTTTCATCGACCCCCTGAATCCCATAACTAAACGATCTGTTAATGGGTATCTTAAATAGCCATCATCCTCACCAAGCAACGTGCCTTCTTTACTGCGCAAGCCAAAACGTTGATAATCGAGATCATCTGCCATTCGTGCAGCACCAAGATTTTGAGAGGTTTGGTCACGTTGAACATCCATCCGTGAGCTGGCCATAAAAAACTTTAAAACACGTATTCCAAATATAAAGAATGCGATAATTAGCGTTTGAACCAAATAAGCAGATAACCACCCTTGCCAGAGTTCATCCGATGGATAGTTCAAGACTCTAACAAAGTGCATAGAGATGAATAACTGACCCATTAAGTTAATTAACACACCAACTGCTAATCCCCAATGCACACCAAACATTAAACCAACCCGATACAAATTACCTGTCTTATTTTCTTTCTGGCGGTAATATAAAAAACAATAAAGTGAAACTGCAATGAACAAATAGATAGCAATATATAGAAAATGATGCGAATAGCTGATCATATCGGCATAGCTGGATGATTTAATATGCCCTAAGTTAATAACATCAACCAACCCCAAAATGACAACTGCAGAAACCATAAAAATAGCTGAAACAGTCATCCCAAAAAATTTTTGGATAGGTGAATATTTATTTGAATCCATCCCCCATTTTGCTAAAACAACCATATATTATTCTTCCGCTTCAAAAGACTTTTGCTGCTTATGAGTGGTGCTACTAGCACCTGTTCGAATTAGCTTTGCTGTTATTAAAAAACCTTGAGTATATGAAAATCCATATCCATAACTATATGAGGAGCTAACGGATTGCTCTCTACTCATCAGGCGACTCATAAAACCCTTTTGTGCCGTCATGCCATATTTATATGCGCCATTGCCAGCCGTTATCGGGGTTACACTAGCAATCTCATATCCTTGGTTTTCTAGCGCATTCACTTCTCTTTCTAAGTCTCTCTCTAGCGCTTGTAAGTCAACAGCAATAGATGTGCCTGTCTCATCCCCAACCAATCGTGACTCAACAGTAATTATTTTTGTACCAGAGTAATTCATTTCATAACCTTAATTTTGCTGACTCATTGCTTCCATTCTTTTTGCCTGCATCGCCGTATCGTCATTAATTGCTGCAGTATAAAAGTGTTGGCAGTTACTACCAACTTCAACAAAATCGTTACCTTGTGAGCAATACTGCTGTGCTTGCTTATAAAGCGGTGTATCATAGCGATGTTGCACTTCCCAATATGTACCCCATTTGCAATCAGGAAAGCCAGACGCATTGCAAGTATCTTGCTTTAACCAATCCATAGCTTGTGTTGTTGTAACTCCAGCACAAATAGTTGGCATCGGTGGGAGCGTACTAGCTTGCTCAACTGGTTTTTTTTGCGCTTGTGGTGGGTGCAATAATCTATTTAATTCGGAACATCCAGAAATCATTAAGATAATTCCACTAAAAATAGAAGTGAATAATATTTTTGATTTTATATTCATTGCAAAATTCCTTAGAAATTATAATAAACAGCTAGGTTAAAAATATTTATGCCATGATTGTCTGTGCCATTCTCACCAGCATCATAGGCGACTTGATAATATTGATACTCAAGCCTGGCACTAATATTACTTCTAAAGTCAACATTAACCCCAAGACCAACATTAAACGCTCCTCTGATTAGCGTTCCAGATTCACTAGCACCACCAACTGTCTGGTCGTAAGGTGTGAAATTAACACCATATCCACCTCTTATATACGGACTAATGGTATAACCGTATGATGAAATAACTGGGTACATTGCCAATAAATTGGCATTCAAATTATAAATGCTTGCAGAGTAATCAAAGCTATTTGTACCTAATGAACCACTACCATCAAGACTACCTAATCGGTTTCCTGCCAGCTCTAATGAAAAATAATCATTAAATTTATAACCAGCAAAAATACCAAAATTCACTGCAGTGGAATTTAGAGATGCGCTAGCTGTCCCTGTTGTGGTTGCGACTGTGTATTGATCAGTTGTGAAAAAACCAACACCACCCAGAACACCAGCATAAAACTTACTCTTAATATCATACGAAATATTTTGATACCCTGAATTTTGATATGGATCAGGTGTTTGACTTGGATCATTTGCAAACGCACTAACTGTTGCACCAGCAATACCTGTTAAGGCTGCGAATGCTGCAATATGTTTTCTATAATTTTTCATTACTACCCTTAATTATCTTCGAATTGTTTATTTTCATACGCTTCATTTAAAAGCGATTCATTTATGCTCTCGATGTTATATTTTTGGTATAGATGGTCGCATAGCTTCCAATTTAAAGCGTTCCAGTATCTTCTAATCACAGCCAGCGCACCTGTTGCAGTCATAAGCAACATAAAATAAGGAAAGACATCAAATGAAAAAATCTTTAATGTCATAAAATTGGTAAAATAACCTATCAAACCAATTAATGTAAAAACAAACCCATTTAAGTAGTTATTGGTATAGTCCATCATGGGTATCCAAAACGCCATCCCAAGACACAAACCTAACCCAATAACTGTTAAAAATGGAAAACCAATAAGTAATTTAGCGATACCAAAAAATGCAGCCACCATGCAGACATTAGCAAAGGTCATTCCACGTGAATAAGCGTGATCAGAAGTGTTCCTTGGTACATCTCTCCCAATACAGAAAAGAGAATAAATATAATCCAAAGTGCTAGTTTTAACCTTGCCAAACTTAACCACTTCATTCCAGCCGTTATAATTCATATTGATTGCTCCGTTCATATAATCACCTATTAACGGTAGCTGTATGGCCCAGGAAAGACCATATCTCTAGTTATTAAAATATTAAAATTTGCACCTGGACGGATTTCTAAAGTCGGCTGAATATTCAAATCTTTTTGCAGCATTTGTGATCCAGCTTCTGTTAAGTTTTGGCCAACAGCAGCAAACAATATTTGCTGATTGGTTAGCGTGTTATTCAATCCACCCTGCTGTGGTTGCGACAACTGCGCTCCAGCACTAAAAATACTCAATAACACCACCGAACTAAACATTTTCCAATAATGGTTATTGACGATATCCGACAAGCCAGAGTAGCCAGCCAAGTCTGCACCAGGCATCCCTTGTAAATCCAACGAGTTACCATTAGGGAAAACCAATCTTTTCCAAGCAAATAAAACCCTGCTTTGGCCATAAGCCACTTTGGAGCTATAAACACCTATTGCAGTTGTACCTTGCGGTATAAGCAAATAATTACCTGTTACCGTGTCAAATACATTACGGTTGATCTTTGCTGTTATTTGTCCAGGTAAATCAGAATTCATACCTGTTTGTAATGTTGCTGGAATTATCCCACCAGCAAACGCAACATATGGGCTAACTGGTTTCTGGATAGATGATTTTAGCTGGAAATCATCGTTTGCTTTCTGCTGTTCTGCTAAAAACTTACCGTTCTCACCCTGCATGTTTTGTTGATTATAAGTATCGTTTCTGCCAGCCTGACTTTGATTAACCTGTCCTAATGCTTTATCCATAAGCTGAAGTGCGCCATTTACATCTCTTGGGCGTTGAGCTGCAGATGGGTTATGTTGTACATTGGTGGCTGTTATTGCAGAAGTTGGTGCATTCAGCGCCTGCTGCAAGTCTTGGTCGACCTGTTGCTGCTGATGGGCAACTGTTGTTTGAGCTGGCATCTCAGCTTGTTTCGTTACTGTATCTGGTTTCTTAACTACTGGCTTTTCATCCTTGATTAAAGAGCCATATACTCGATTTTCTTTCATTGAATTAATAATACTGTCTGTTGATTGCTCAGTGGGTGTAACTAAAAGATGACTATCACTAGAGACATCGTTTTTTTCTGCTTGCCTATTACTTATATTCTTACTGACAAACACACCAATCAAAACAACTACAACAGCAGCAACCAAGCCAACAATAGCTAATCGCTTACCATTAAAGCCTCGGCTTCTTGGTGCTTGTGGTAATTCTTGATTCTCACTCATAGCTGATCCATTTATTTAATGTTTTCGTTTAAAATTTCAACCCTTACCTGATCTGATCCTTTGCCATCAACCAACCATGCTCTTGAGAACAAACCGTCAACGATAAAATAAGGTTTTTTGTAGCGATAATTTACAAGCTGTAATTCTTTTCCTTTCGCTAAATAAAGAACAGGTAATTGAAATTTATCTGTTAGATTAGGTAACTGAATAAATGTTTTTGATCCATCATCAAAAATACGCAATGGTCTCCATACAGGGCTATCACCCTTAATTTTATAGTTGAAATTCATGGCATTAATGCTGCCAAGATTTGTGCCTTGCGCTATAACCGTTTCACCAGCAGAAGCAGCTGAAGAATTTGAACTAACAACACCATTACGTTTATTAAATTGTTCTTGCTGGTATTTTTGAGCATTTAATACTGCATTAATGGCAGTTTCTTGTGGGTAATAATATCGTAACACTGAGCTACCAGCACCTTTCTCTGACACTAGGCTAACAAAATAATTACGCTTATCTGTTGAGAGAATTAAATCCGTGGCAATATTTTCTTTGGTAGGTTTTGCTGTAATTGATACGGCAGTATTTGCACCAGCTCCAGTGGCAAACTGACCAATCTTCCAGCGTACCGTATCGCCAGCATTAACAGATAATAATTGCTCCCCTGTTTGTAACTGGATAACACACATATTAAGTGGTTGGCACTGAATATATTGCTTAGTATTTGGTGAATATGGCACAGTATGCCAGCCATCACTTTGTACGGATTCAGCCTGACCAGTCGTTAAATATTTCTCATATGCTTTAACCACGGCTGGATCATTACCTATACCGTATGTTGATTCTACATTCTGCGGTAAAGCAGGCACTTTAATTTCTTTTGTCTCAACTCGTGTCGGTTGCGAAAAATCATCAGGATTATAATTCACAACTGGTTGCTTGGCACAACCACTCAGCACAACGGCAGAAATAGTTAAACTTGATAATAAGACACTTGATTTAATTTTTAACATGATTAATTTACTCCGTTAAGTGATGAAATTGCTGTCCAGCTAAAGGACGTAATGTAAAAGCCGAATGGGTTAAGTTTTAGGAAGTCCATATTTTGTGATGGTTTATCAAACTTATAAGCAAATGTGCCTTTAAAGTGCCTAACGCTGATCACTTTTCCTGTTTTTGCCTGGCGTATGGTTTCAGTCCAACCAGCTTGTAAAACATTGTCAGTGTTCGCTAATGGCGACATATATGAAACATCAACTTCAATCGTATTTTCCGAACCAATTTGGTTGGGGTCACTCTCTCTATAAAAATCTTCTAATTGTGTCGTAGCATTATCCCTAACCAGTGCAAACGCCTGTCTCCTATCTGCGCTATTAATCGCACCATCTGATGAAACAGTGCGTGAAGCTTCAATATATTTTTGCAGAAAAAAGGCAATGAATTGCGCTCTGTAACGCTCAAAACTGGCAGGCTTCATTAATTCGCCATACAAGATATGATCATTTTGAACAACGGTTACATAGGGTTCAATTTTAGATTGTCCACCTAAGTAAACGACACTTATTAACAGAAATACAATGATTCCCATTAGCCATTTATTTAATCTTCTAGCGTGATGTAATGACTTTAAAACACCACCATATAGACTCTGGTATAAATTAACTGACTGTAAATAAGGATTATTTGTCGTATTCTCATCTTCCTTGAAAGTTGCTTCTTTGATACCACTAGGTTTAGGGGTGCTTGTGTTAGTATCAGCACTTTTTGGCTGACTTGGCGCACCTTTAGGTTTGAATGGATTTTTAAACTTAACTGCCATGCTATTCTCCGTTATTTCTTATTAGTCTGATTAGTGTTTTTAGGGCGTTGAATTGTGTTTGATCGAGCGGATGAATTAGGTACGCTTGATCCAGAATCTTGAGATGAAGATGATTGTTTCATTGTGTTTAAATGGTTTTGCATTTGTTGATTCATTTTTTGACCAAATGAACGACCTTTATTCTCTTTCATGACGCTCTGCTTAATGGCTGAACCCATACTTTTTGCAGTTTTACCAGCAATTGCAGAAGCAAGCTTGCCAGTGCTTCTAAATGCGCCACCATCAGAGTCTTTAAATGCTTGCACACCAACACCACCAGCAGTTGAACCAAATTTGGCTAATTGCCCAGCACCTTGTGCAGCCATACCGCCAACACCTGTCGCAGTCATTGCCATACGCGCACCTTGCATGCCAGCATTAATTGCCAATCCTGCTGCTGCATCACCTTGGTTATGGAATCCACCAACGCCTGATAACTCACCTATTTTTGCAGGGATATTTTTAATAATTAAGTAATAAATAATGACGGCAGCCATCACCACGAAAAAAGGTGTTATCTCTGAATTTTCAGCGGCTTGTTTTAACATCACAGCCCAATCACCACCAATGGTTACACCTACCCCAATTAACAAGTAAAGTGTTAATAACTGCAGACCAGTACCAATGACTTTTTTGAAATAGTTTTTAGCCATTTCTCGTGTTACTTCAAGACCACCAAATGCCCAAAACATTGGCCCAAGCGCAACTAGCACATAGGCAAACACAAGCACCAATGCAAGTTCTGCAGCAATTAATGAATAGATAATAATAATGACGAACATTAAGACCACGGCAGATAAAGTTAGAAATGGATGAGAGAAAAAACCAAATGTGCCAAAACCATCAAAAATAGACATACCTATTGATAAACCTTGATCTATAACCGCGCTTGGTGACAAGCTAGTGATATGCCCTGCTTTAGAACCAACATCCATCAAACCATTAATCAAAATAGGCATCCACTCACCAGTGAACATAATCAAGGTAATAAAAACGGATGCGATAAAGGCAGCTTGGATCAACTTAACAGTCATTTCCAATACACCACCACGCATCATTCCCCAGATGGCAGTCATAATTAATTGAATGCCAATCATGTAATAAATTAAGGTGTACCCAAATGATTGAATGCTTGAGAAGCTACCCTGCATTGCATCCAAAAATTCTTTTAAAACGGTATTTAATATTTCCATTGCGCTGCAGCCTTATCTAAATGATGGAACATTGCCGAGAGAGCTATCGTTTTGATAGCTATGCCAAGTCGTATCAGTGTTTTGCATCATGTCACTAACCGTTTTTTCTGCTGCAGCTTCTTTTTGCGTCTGCATTGCCATGTATTTCGTTTGTGCCTGAGTTTGTGCCATCATTAGTGCTCTGAGCTTTTGAAGCTGCGCAACTTGTTCAGCTGCGATCTGATTACCAGCTTGAACGGCTTGTAAATTTCCTTGCGCACCGCCAGATAATGATTTCAATTGATTAACTAAACCACTTTCATTTTGCATATCGTCATTGTTTTGCCTTAAAACCCCCATTGTATTGGTGAGATTTTGCATATTGTCGTCAGTCCATCCCTTATATTGCTGCTGGTATGTTTTACCTGATGTGGTGCTAAAATCTTCGTACCCTGGATACATTTGTTTCATCTTTGCTGAAACATCTTGCATTGCATACGATATGTTATTTCCCTCGGACATTATGTTTGACATCTGACTTAATGCATCCTGAGCATTATCCCAAGCCGACATTGGCATATTGGCTAAGTTTTTTGCTTGGTTTTGAATCTGATCTAACTGGTTAGTGATTTGATTGTATGAATTAATTAATTCCTCAACATAAATGATGTAATTCATCACTTGATTTAAGGTTGTTTGCGAGTTCAAAGCAGCATCTGTTACAGGGATAAGCGCATAAGATGGTGTCACACTTACTGCACCACCTATCAAAGAAGCAGACACTAAAAAAGGTATAATTTTTTTAACTCTCATGATCATCTCCTTATGCTTCTGTTTCAGAACTGAAATATGCTTTTTCAACGTAGTCTTTCCAGTCAAATAAACGCTTTTCTTCTAGATAATTCAGAATCCATTTAGGATCATCTTTTTTGTATATTTTCTCGAATTCTTTGTACGCTTCACCTGAAACACCAATGAAAGCAAGTTCCAAAGGTGAAAGATCAAAATCAATCAAACGGTTGCCTTGTGAAGAAGTAATGTAATACTGCCTTTTAGGGATTGCCGTTTGTAGAATATCTAGCTGCTGCTCGTTCAATCCAAACTGAAGATAAATGTCACGAACTTTAGGATTTCCTAAGTATTCATTCGGTAGGTAGATAATATTTGGGCAAGATTGAATTAATTCACTTGCTAGACCTGGTATGCCTGCTACATCCTCAACATTTTGAGTTACTGGCATCACAGAGACATTGAATTTACGCAGTGTTTTAAGCCAATTTTTAAGTTCTTTAAGAAAGATAGGGTGATACAAGTACTGCCAAAACTCTTCTAAGATTAACAATGTGAACATAGCTAATTTAAAGTCTTTCTCCATGCGATGGAAAATGAAGCGTAATGTCGAAATCATTATTTCTTCCGACATATCAAGAATCTTATCCATGGCCATGCAGAGTTTTCTGTTTGAAGAAAAAGTATCTTCTGTACCAGACAATAGACCGTTAGTGCTATCTTTGTACTCAATCCACGCATCACGCAACTCAGGCACTTGGAAGTCCAAATCATCGATTGATAATCCTGAATCGGTTGATTTATGGGAGCGAAACTTTGAAACTACTTCTTCACGAATGTATTTTTTAGCTTTTGAATCAACTGAAATGCCTGATAACTCAAATATCTGATTAATCCATTGGGTAATCCAGCCTAGTTCTATATTAAAATCATCTGAATTCTCTTCGTGCTTCATTAATTCTGAAAGCGGTGCATAAGCCGTTTGTGCTAAATCCATCACCTCACCGCCTGCAGCTTTTACCCAAGCTGCATTAGAATTATCTTTATCAAAAACCTTGATGCTGATATTTGGATATTTCATCCATGACATGCCCATCAAAGCAATTAATGTGGACTTACCAGATCCAGTTGGCCCAAGCACCATGGTATGCATGACATCTGAAACACAGTTACTAAATCTAAATACACGATTATCTCTTGTTTTTGCGTAGATTAACGCAGGCTGATTGCCTGGCATTCTTGGGTGTGGGAATGTTTTATTGCCAGACCAAACCCCTGATGTTGGTGTCGCATGTGATAGATAAACGGTGTCAACAATTGGTTTTCTAATGTTGTATCCACCATGTCCAGGAATTGAACCCAAATAAGCTTCCGTTGTATTAACACTTTCATCACGAACCTTAAATCCTTCCGATGAAATTATGTTTGAAATATTCTCAGCCATTAACTCTAGCTGACTAATATCTTCATGCATTAACACCACAACTGAGGTGTAATATCCATATCTGACCAATCCAGAATCATTCTCAGTAATTGCTGCTTGAGTTTGGTATTTTTTTGCTTCTGCAGCTTCATCCAACTGAACCTGTAAACCCATCGCAGCTTTTACAACTCCAACCGCACCAAGTGCTTGAGATGACCAGTTACGTTTAATTTTATTGAGTTCTTTTTTAGCTGATGATGGAGATAAAGCGATATATCTTGATGACCAACGGTACTCACATCCCATATAATTTAGTTCATCTAGTACAGCTGGCCAAGTTTCCTCTGGTAAGTCATCTATGTGTAATGTTTTGACATATTTTTTGCCAATTCTTGGTGTTAAACCAGGTATAAAATCTTCTGTTGATAGGTAATAATCCAACATATAACCACAAGATGGTTGGCGTAATGGTTTCTTATCACCAGTAATACAGAACTTCAAAAAACTAACTAATTTATCACCTGATAAACGATTTACGTGAGATAAAATATTCTCTGGATCATCTGGATCACTATCCGTATTTGCTGTCGTTATTTTTGCATATTGAGAGAAGAATGTGCCAATTTTATTATTGAAAGTCGCAACCTCTTTTTCAAGCGGTGAATCCTGTTTATGTCCGCTATCATCCCTAAACCAACGACTAATGCTTTTGGCAACCATATCGGTTGGCTTGTAAGTGAATGAAAGAAAATATCTTGAACGATAAACTGTTCCACCCTTTTCAAAATTGAAACGTCTAGCATCATCAATGACCGCTGCAACAATATTATCAAAACGAATTGGATCATAATATTTAGAATCTTCTTCTGAAACTAAATCCCATTGAACCATCCAACCATCTGATAATTCATTTAATGCAAGTTGAATTGCTTTGGCATTTGCATCGAGCATATATCCAGTTGATGAGTCAACGTCTTTAGGTAGATATTCAAATACAGACTGCATTGAACCATCTTTGTGAAAAATAATATCTTCACTCAACATAAACGCATAACTTAGAACGGATGCAAAATCTCGGTGAGCTTGTAGTTTAGTGATTGAGTCCATTAACTCAGGCTTATAAGCTTTGCTGCCCCAGACTGCATCGATAAAAAATCGCCAAGTTAGTAATGCTGTTTTCTTTACTTTATCAACTTGCATATTGATCAACCCCCTTTCGGTGTTTTTGAAATCTTGTTAAAGGCGATGGCAGAAACCTTGTTAAGCTTGAAATTGAAATTCACACTTCCCCTTGCAGGGTAATAAGATTTCTGAACTAGAAACCTTGAATTGGCTTTAAATGCTGGTACATATCTTGGGTCAGCTTTAGCTGCAAACCTTAATCCCATGAAGCAAATAACAAAGCCAACTATGCATATAATTAACTCAAAACCAACTCCTATACCAAAGCCTGCATAGCACCAAAAAAAGATGTTGATAAGCATTAAAGATTTATCACCACCCAGCATTAATTGAGTGGTGTTTAGAGCTTTATTTGTTGATCTTGGTGTTCCTCTATGTGTTGCCATGCTACTCCCCTGTTTTTAGAAAATGGTGGCTGATGGAATAGTAAACATTGTTGACATAATTGTTACTGCTCCAAAGGCAATAGAAATACCAAGTGCTGCTTGAACGAATTTTTTAGCACCGCCTTGTAAATCAAGAAATGCCATCGCCAAACCAGCCAGCACAACCGCAATTCCAGCACACGCATAAGCAACTGGCCCAGATAATGAATCCATGATTTTCTTTAAAGTCACAGTCCAAGGATATTGATCTGTGGTACTGGCAAATGTCATTGACGACATAAATGTGAAAAATATAATTGCCGTAACCCCTTTTTTGGTTAATGCCTTGGTATTTTCCACTATTGTTTTTAGTTTTTTGCTCATTATTTTCTCCTTGTTAAGTTAAGCAATTTGTTCAATCTCGAACTTCTGTTTTTGGTTAGACCAACCTTTATTAATTGAAACTTCGTGTACATAACGCCCAGCTTCGAACTGGCTCGATCTTCTGATATTGACCATTACATTGATTGTTTCCGAAACTAAGTCGTAGGGTGGTGTTTGAATTGCTTCTTGCGATAAAGAAACAATCCTTAATAATGAAGATTCAGCTGTATTAGAATGGACTGTGCAGACACCGCCCGGTGTTCCTGTATTCCACGCTTTGAGCATATCTAGTGCTGCGCCATCTCTAACCTCTCCTAAAAATATTCTGTCTGGTCTCGATCTCATTGCTGACTTAACCAGCTCCTGCATCGTGACAGGTTCAGTACCAAATTCGTCAGTCAGGAGAGGAACGACATTCTGCATCTGGCACTGAATTTCCTGAACATCTTCCAAGATCAAAATTCTCTCCATCGGGTCAGAAATCCTTGGCAGTTCATTAATTATTGCATTGGTAAAAGTAGTTTTACCTGTACCTGGACCACCAGAAGTTAAAATATTGCAACGATCTGAAATCGCTTTCAAAATTGCTTCAACTTGCTTTTTTGTGATCATTTTTTTATTCAAGTAACTTTCAATTGGATAGATGTATTTGGCTGGCTTTCTAAGCGTGATATGCGGACATGGCCCACAGACTGGTGGCAAATCAGCGTGTAAACGCTCACGCCCAAAAACAGGCTCAGGAAGCCTTGTATCAAGTATGTTTCGATATCCCATTGGTCTACCAGAAACCTCTGCAGCTTTTTTGACAAAATTAACTGCATCGTGGGGGTCAATATTACCTAACAAATACATACCATTTTTACGATCTTCGACAAATACTTTAGAGTCAGGATTAATCATGATTTCCATCACATCTTCATTATCCAAACACTCACAGATAGCTTTCCCAAGATAGTTCTTCATATTTTGAAACTGCCTTATTTCTCTCTCTTTATTCAAACTATTTGTGGTTTTCATATTAGCTTCACATGTTGCATTTTTATTTTTTTAGAATAAAACCCACCCCTGAAAGCCGACCAATGGTCATTTTTCCTTGTGAGATTTAACCCCTATTTACTGATTAAATTTTCTGTCTATTAATTCACTTTTCCGATTTCCGTAAGAGAATCAAAACGTAATATATGATCAATCAATCTCATCTTGGCCTCTTCTCTCTTGGTTCGACCACTCCGTTTAGTCTGAGCAATTAATTTTTCAGAAATTGAAACTGGTATTTGAAATGTAATCCAAATCTGATCACGATCATTTTGAGGTTTATCAGAAGACATTAATATTTTCTCTTATTGATTTTATTAATTAGATTCAATTATAGTCAGATAAAATTATTAATTCAATTGTTTATATTGAACATATTAAACATTTTATAAAAATAAATATATAATATCTTTTTATGAAGCTTGTATAACTAAACGATGGTCTTAATAATGAATGAAAATGTACACTGTTCGTACTGGGTTATGCTTTCTGGAAAATTTAAAAATAATTTAAAATTATTTTTAGCGGGTGAAGATATGAGTATGCGAGAGTTCTCGAGAGTATCTGGTATATCTCCCGCAACATTAACTCGAATATACAAGCTTAAAGAAAACGATGAAATAAAAATTCACCCCAAAACACTAAGAGCTTTCGAGACGGTGATTGGACATAGCTTGGATGAACTAACAAAATTCAATCTTGCAGACTTAAAAGAAGATAATAAACAATTAAAACAATATAAAATTAAATTTATTGATATCAAAATGCAGCTAACTAGTGAATCTATTATGATGAATGAGCCATACAGTTATGCATTGAAAATTAATACAAACTCATATGCCCCTCTTATCCAAAAAGATACAATCTTATTTTTTTCTAAGGATCAAGGGAAGTACCAAAAAGATATATGCCTATACCAAGCATCACATAATTCATTTGATCTTGGGATAATAATAGAGATATATAGGGATATTTCTTTAGTTCAAAACTTACAAAATATGCAAATAAAAAAAACAAACACTGATAGAATTAAAGCTATTGTTCAAAAACAACTGAACCCATGAAGACCGAAGCTGATAGAATATTTGTAATAAGAAAGAAACTCCTAAATAAACCCAGAAAATACTTCAAAAAATATGGGATTGCCGAAAGCAGTCTTAGAAACTGGGAGCATGGTTACTGCTCTATTCCAGAAGAAGAAATACCAAAACTAATTCAAGCATTTCAAGAGCAAGGCATTGAATGTGATAAGACCTGGATTAGATCAGGGGAAGGTATAAACCCATTTAATCAATCCCTAATCAAGTTAACAAAAAAACAAACTGAATTACATGATATTGAACAAATTATCAAAGCTAACCATGGTTCAAAATCATTCTCAGTAAATACCAATGAACTTGAACCATTCATGACATATGGTGATATTGTAGTTGGGAATGAAAAAAAAATAGATCAAATAGAAAATCTTTATGTAGCTATACATGAAAATTCTATTAAAATAGGATTCTGTAAGAAAATATCCCCTACATTAGTTTCAGTGAGATATGTAAATTCATCAAATATTGATATATTAAACATAAAAAACATATATAAATCATATATAGTTTTTCATATAAGAAGATTTACTGAGGTTTAAACAATATGCAAGAATATGTTTTTTATAGATCAAAAGTCAGACCCGTGGAAGTTGATGGGCAACAACGAGTCCATCACACATATTATTTACAATGGATGGAATCCGCAAGGTTTGAACATTTTGACAAAATGGGTATATCAATTTACTCCCTTATGAGTGAAGGTATTGATTTAGTCGTATCAAATATTGAAGTTTCATATACAGCACCTCTGTATTCTAATGATGAGTATTATGTGACATCTGGAATTGATATTGTTAGTCCAATCAGAATTACAGTCCATTCTAAAGTATACAATAAGAAGAATGATGAGTTATGCGCTCATGCTAAATTCTATGGTGTTCCTGTCGATAAAAATAATAAACTTATGAAACGATTCATAAAAGATAGATTGAAACCTGCTATGGATGGTATTAGTGAGTAGTTCCCATGCTACCTAATAGCTCTGTTAGTAATAATACTTCGGCATTATGTACATCAAGTGTAGTTAATCTTTTTGAGAAATCTGCATCTTTTGGTGCGCCAGCAAAACCTGATGTCATAACGATGTTACCAAATTTATGAACATGTCCTAATCCATGCATGTAATTGCCTTTGATCGCTCTTTCAACATTAACATCTTCATGTTCTTTGATGATTGGCTTAACATTATCGTAATGGTCACAAATTGTAATATTTGTTTTATTTGATTTCATTGCAGCATCAAGCATTTTAAAGCCCTGTAGGTATAAAATATCATAGTTAATTAGTTTATGTTGAACATAATACTCATTCCATTTTTGGTTAGAGCAAAAATATCTCCTTTCTAAGGTATTTAAATCTATAATGTATGCAGACATAAATGTAAGCTTGTATTTTTTTTGCAACTCTAAATAACGATCTGCAATAGTGTTATTATCATCTAATCCATAACGTATAAATGAATCCCTAGAGCTTTTTTTATGTTGGTGTTCATCAGCACGCAAAATTTTTGTTTTATTAGTAATTAAATGATACTTTTTGTTTTGCATAACACTATATGGCCTGTAGAAATTTTAGGCAATTTATACTTTTTGCTGTTAAATTGCAAGTATTAAGTTATTACCGTAATAATTAGATATCAGGATTGAGTTTCAATTGGCCTAATTTATATGATATATCATCAATGAGTGATTGATATCTTATTGATATTTAGCTGTAGCGGCTCGCTTTCATAATCGCCTCGGCTTGAATTCATCGCTCAAAGTGGGCTCAGATTAACTGACTTTATAAATTATTCTCGACCCACATTAAGTGATTCTATAATTTTTTGGGCTCACATTAAGTGATTTTATCTGAAAGCAAAAACCATTGATAAAGTATATCACTTGGTGGTATAATTGCATTATAGTTTAATACATAAGCTTAAAGCTGTGAAAGTATATATGCTAAAAGAGTTTGCCAATTGGGCAAGCAAAGAAAAAATCTCAGCTCAGACAATACTTGAAGCTGCTATAGAAGTTTCAAATGGTTTATATGATGGTGACTTGGGGTCAGGGTGTTATAAAAAGCGAATTGCCGCAAAGGGTAAAGGTAAACGAGGAGGTGCTCGAACTATTTTATCCTATAAGATTAATAACTTTGCTATTTTTATATATGCATATACTAAGAATAAAAAATCTGATCTAACACCAAAAGAGCAGAAAGCACTAAAGCTCTATTCAAAAAATGTGCTCATGAGGTTAACAGAAAATGATCTATTAACCTTAATTAATAACAATGAAATAGTTGAGGTCAATTATGAATAACAAATCATTATTAGATGTGCTACATGGCTCTGCTAAAAGCATGCATGATTTAGGTATAATTAATGGTCAAACTATGCGTGACTTTGATGAAGCCTGTTTGCCTGATGTAAGAGTATTATCCCCAAATGAAATAAAATCCATTCGCCTGAATTCTCAAATGAGTCAATCGGTTTTTGCAAAGCTTATCAATGCAAGCAGTTCAACCATTCAAAAATGGGAAACAGGTGAAAAGACTCCCAGAGGAATTTCATTAAAACTGCTGAACATTGTAAAAAATAAAGGTGTCGACATTCTTTATACTTGAACAAGAAAAAATAAAATACAATCTATAACCTTATATTGATTTTCTCAACGTGTTTTCTTGTGATATTTTGAGGTTGGTTTCTATATTCTGGATACCACAAGGAAAACGACCGTTTTCCTTGTGGTTTATGTTCACGGATAAAATCAGGTAATGTGGGTCCAGTTTCAAATAAAGTGAGCCGAGAAAATTATAGAATCACTTAATGTGGGTCGAGAATAATTTATAAAGTCATTTAATCTGAGCCCACTTTGAGCGATGAATTCAAGCCGAGGTGATTATAAGTGCAGGTCGCAACATTTAGCTTATATTTATTTTTTAAAGTATTTAACACGAGCTAAATGCAATTACATGCACAATATTTCGAATCTCACTACAATATATTCACTATAATTATGTCATATTAGAATAATCCATAAAGGTTCAGATTTGTCGAATATTAATAGTAATTATATCTTGGAAGCAAACAAAAAAGGGGCTGCCAGGCTAGAGCTTTTAAATAAATTTTTAAACCCTAGCAGCAAAAGATTCTTAACACCATATCTGTCTAATGGACAATCTGTATTAGAAGTTGGATCTGGCGCAGGGAATATGACTAAATGGATTTCTAATCAGATCGGTGATAATGGCAGCATAACTGCCATTGATTCTAGTCTTGAGCAAATAGAAATAGCTGAAAAAAATTCACATCACAATCATAATATTAACTATATTACCTGTCTCTTATACACATCTGACGCTGCCGAC
>OLID01000153.1_pt1 | contig 40181 bp, 35 predicted proteins | sample 1609361 | NCBI WGS metagenome assembly OLID01 (sample SAMN05416778, study PRJEB24817) | seawater metagenome | isolation source: Sea water | place: Canada:Atlantic | collected 2013-07
AACTCACCGACCACGACAACCCACGCCTGAACCGGGAATGGCTGTTCACCAGCATCACCCACACCGGAGAACAACCCCAGGCCCTGGAAGAGGATGGCAACAACGGCGCCACCACCTACCACAACGCCTTCAACGCCATCCCCGCGGACCGCACCTGGCGGCCCCAGGTCGAGCATCGCCCGTTGATGGACGGCCCCCAGGTTGCCATTGTCACCGGCCCCAAAGGCGAAGAGATCCACTGCGACGAACACGGACGCGTCAAAGTCCGATTCCCGTGGGACCGTTACAGTAAAAACGACGAACACAGCAGCGCCTGGCTCAGAGTCAGCCAGGGCTGGGCCGGGGGCCAGTATGGTTTCATGGCGCTGCCGCGAATCGGCAACGAAGTCATCGTCAGCTTCCTGGACGGCGACCCGGACCAGCCGATCATTACCGGAAGAACCTACCACGCCACCAACACCCCGCCGTACGCGCTGCCGGAGCACAAGACCAGAACCACTCTCAAGACCCAGACCCACAAGGGTGAGGGCAGCAACGAACTGCGATTCGAGGACGAAGCGGACAAGGAACAGATCTACGTCCACGCCCAGAAAGACCTGGACCTGCTGACGGAAAACAACCGCACCGAGGTGGTTAAAAACGAAAGCCACCGAACGGTGGATAACAACGAGTTCAGCAATATCAAGGGCAGCGACCACTGCACTGTGGATGGTGAGAAGCGACAGACAGTCGGCGGCGACTGCAGTCAGAACATCGGTGGCACTTTCCACCAGAAATCCGCCCAGGGCACGCTAAGTGAAGCGGGCACCGAAGTTCACCACAAGGCAGGCGCCAAAGTGGTGCTGGACGCGGGTGCAGAACTCACCATCTCCGCCGGTGGCAGCCTGCTGAAACTGGACCCGAGCGGCGTGACGCTGGCGGGGCCCGGTATCAAGATCAACTCTGGTGGGGCACCGGGCAGTGGTTCCGGGCAGGGCGTGGTGATGGCGGAAATGCCCCAGAACCTGGAGGGGCTGGTCCATCAGGCCATTGAGCCAGCAGCGCTGCCCGAAGTGCCACTCACCGCACCACAGTTCAACAACCTGATGTCGGATGCACCTTTCTGTGAAGAGTGCGTGAAGTGTCGAAATGGGGTGTGTGATGTCTGAATCGCAAGGTTTTTGCACATGTCTTGACGATGTTCGTCAGCAGGCTGGGCCCGAAAGCGCCATCTATCTTGTACTGAGTGGCACCAGTGCTTCGAAGCCCGTTCGTCATTTTTACGTCATGGATGGCTTGACCGCCCTTCCGCTGTTTCAGGGCACTCAATACGCGGGGTGGCACGAAGTCATGCCATTCCTGGCACAGGTAACGGAAACAAGCGCATTCCTGGGCTGGATCGACGAATCCGACAGTGCCGACTGGGGCTGGGGATTAGTGAGTAACGCCACGCTGGAGGAGGTGTTCAGCCACATCCGCAGCCTGACCAAGATTCTCCTGCCAGACCGACAAGAGGTGTTCTTTCGCTATTGGGACGCACGGTATTTTGGCGCGATTCTGGAAAGCGTTGATGAGACATGCCGCGCCCAATTGATGGGGCCGATAGCAACCGTGGTGTTGCCTGGAGGCGAGGTCATTGAGCACCCGGGTGCCCCGGATACCGCCAAACCTGTAGAAGAGTTTCCATGGTTTGTTCTGCCCGCCGAAGCTCTGAAGAAAATTGCAGCCCTGTGCTGGGGTCAGCTGGTGGACAATACGGTTTCGGCGCTTGGCAAGAAAAAGCAGACGCCCCTGGTTCGGTATCCTGAGCCCATCGCCCGCCAGAAAGTTGAACGTCATTTACGGCGGTTGACCAGCGGTGACGCCATCACCGAGCTGTCTCCGGAACACGTGCAAACCATACACGAAGCTCTGATGCGTGAGGCATTGCAGGGCGCACACTGATTGAGGATGAATCAATGATCGAGTCACGGACGGCTCTTCAGGCTTCAGAACAGACATCCGGCGCACTTCCGGATATCAATGCCATTACCCGGGAACTTCGGGAATCCCTTTCCAATTCCTACGATGACTGGCGTGACGGCTGGTTCTCATCGATCTTCATGGGGCATGAACAGGTTCTGGAGGTCAATGGTGAGAACAACCGTGAGGACGTCAGTGAAAACGAGATTGTCTCGTCCACCGTTGCGCCTTGCGAGGAAACCCGAAAAATCAAGATTGCCCACTTCCATGAGAACGTGAGCAAGACCCCGATACCGTCCACGCGTTTCCAGATTCAGGAAAATACCGGATGGATATTCGATAGCTGGGACACGATTCACAGCGGCACCACGGATGAAAATGGCCTTGCGGAAGTGCCGGTCACTCCCGGAAAGGAATACCGGGTGGTGATGTCTCCCGATGTCTCCCAGGCGGAGATGGATGCGCTCTATCAAACCTACGAGAGCTTCGTAGACCGTTGCTGCGCTCTGCTTGAAAGCACCTGGAACAGCGGCGCCCGCCAGGAATGGGACAGTTATCTGTCAATGAGCTCCACGGAACAGTCGCTGGCCGTTTACGGCCGTCTTCAGGAAGGCATCGCGGATGGCTTTACCGCCGTGTTGGATGATATCCGTCGTATCTACGACGTAATCTGCGGTTTGTTGGATTACGACTTCAGCAACCTGCCAGACGATCTTCAGGAACAGATGGAGACGCTGAAAAAAGCCGACGATGCCTATCTCAAGGCGTGCCTTGTGGCTAACGACGAGATCTTCCTGTTCCTGGTGATGTACACCGTTCGTCAGTATTTCAGGCTTCTGTCACCCACTCAGGTAGCTGAAGTCTCGGGCGAGCTGGTTGGGCAGATCCTGTTCGACGTAGTGGTTGGGCTGATCATCACCGGAGGTGCCGGCCTGGCAGCCAAGTATGGTGTCCGTATTGGCAGCAAAGCGGTTGCAGGTGCGATGAACGTGGCGGATGGCGCACGCACCAACAAAAATATTCTCGGGGAATTTCTTGGCCAGTTTGCCAGGGAGTTCCAGGATTTCATGGAGGATATCGGTACCAATCACCGCGCCATCCAGGTGGCCGGCGGTAGCCGCCTGAACCCGTCCAGCACCCAGCCCGGTCCGGACGTTCGAAACCGCAATGCGATGTATCAGCAGATTGCTGACGATGACGAGGTTGTGAACTTGCAGGCTGGAGGCCGTGATCATGCTGCCGCCAGTGAGGCCAGCAAGGCTCCGGTCCGGGATGATCCATCACCCTCTGAAACCGATCAGGGCCGGGTCACGCAGGACAATGAATCCACGGAAAGCGTGGAAGACCCGATCAGCACGGTTACTGGTGAAGAGGTGCTTGAGCTGACAGATGCGCGCCTCAGCGGCCCGTTGCCCTTCGAATTCAAGCGGGTGTATCGCTCCGGCAGCAGTGATCGGCGCCTGGATATGGGTTACGGCTGGCGCCATAGCCTGAACCATGGCCTGAGCTTTGACGGCAACAGCATCACCTGGCATGACCACGAAGGTAAGAATACCCGTCTTCCTGAGCTGGATAGCACCCCCTTTGGCACCAACTCTCAGACCGGCATGGCCGCCTGGAAAGACGGCGAGCAGATTGTTGCCTGCGTCGGGGAGAAAGCACCACGCTACCACTTCCGCCGGGAGGGGGATCGTGGTGTGCTGGTGCAGATCTCCGATCGATACGGCAACAAACTGCAGGTTGGCTATGACCTCCACGGCCAATTGGAGCGAGTGGTCAGTGATGCTGGAGACGCCCTCGCATTCGAATTTGACGGCCCTTATCTCAAAGCGGTCAACCGCCTGCGACGTAAGCTGACCGACACCGGTTACCAGTGGCAGGCGCTGAGGACCGAACGCCGATACAGCTACGATGACGGTGATGACCTGATCGCGGCTGAAGATGCGATCGGTGGTATCGAACGCTACGGTTATGACAACCACATGCTGACCAGCCGTCAGCTTGCTGGCGGATACAGCTTCTATCTGGAATGGGACGAAGCCTCGCCCAAAGGGCGTTGCATTCACCAATGGGGCGACAGTGCCCAGATTGATACCCGGTTTGAGTGGGACGACGATAACCACAGCTGCACCGTCAGCTACGTCGACGGGAGCAAGGAGATTTGGCGATACGACGGTGCAGCGCAACTGCAGGAAAAGATCGACCCGGACGGTGCCAAACACATCAGCGAGTACGATGAAAAAGGCCGCCTGCAGGCCACCGTTGACCCCATGGGCGCCCGCACCGAGTACCAATACGACAGCAACGGACGCCTGCAGGGTAAAACCGGCCCCGACGGCCAGCCTGTTCTCTTCACCTATCGCAAAGGGCGGATCGCGGAAATCCACCGCAGCGGCCAGACCTGGGCGTTCGACTATACCCAGCACGGTGACCTCGCCCGCGAAACCGATCCAAAGGGACGGGTTACCCGCTACAGCTACAACCCCGAGGGCCAGCTAACTCAGGTAAACCTGCCCGATGGCCGAACCCACAAATGGGGCTGGAACAACCACGGCCAACTGATCGAGGAAACCACCCCCACCGGTGCTTTCTACCAATACCGGTACGATGAATTTGGCCAGTTATTGGCCAAGAAAGACGCCCGTGGCGCCATTACCCGTTATCAATACGATGGCCTGGGGCGGGTGACGGACGAAATTCTCTCTGGCAACCGGCGCCGACAGTACCACTACAACCACTACAACAAAGTAACGCGTTTTGTTGACGAGAAGGGCCGGGAAACCTGCTACGAATACGGCAACAACCTCCACCTGCTGACCCGACGCATTAACCCGGACGGCAGCGAATTGCGCTACCGGTATGATCACCACCGTTTCCTGCTCACCCACATCGAGAACGAACGTGGTGAAGAGTATCGCATCGACTATTACCCGAATGGTCTGGTCAAACAGGAAACGGCTTTCGACGGTCACAGGACGGCTTACCAGTACGACCTGAACGGTCACCTGATCGAAAAAGCTGAGTACGGCACGTCCACAGACGTACTGCAGACCACGGCCTACGAGCGGGATGAGCTCGGTCAACTACTGAAAAAAGTGCTGCCAGACGGCCGTGAAATCCAGTACGGCTATAACGCCGACGGTAAGCTGAGCGCTGTGGATGACGGGCGCTGGCCATTGGCCTTTGAGTACGATGAATTCGGCCTACTGAAAACGGAGCACCAGGGTTGGGCGACCCTTCGTTACCAATACGACGAGATGGACCGCTTGCGCGGCATGGTGCTCCCGGATGGTCAGTCGCTGACCTACCAGCATGATAAAACTGGCCTTCTGTCTGGCATCGACCTCAACGGAAAACAACTAACCCGCCATCGCATGGCTTCCACCGGCGAGGAAGTCGAACGCCAACAGGGCGACCTGTTGAGTGCCTATGTCTACGACGAAGAAGGCCGTCTGACCCAGCACCGGGTGCACCAGGGCCGCATCAAGGACATCGCTGCCCAGCGGGATTACCAGTACGATCCAAACGGCAACCTAAAGGCCATTCAGGACAGCCGCAAAGGCCTGCGGGAATACGTTTACGATCCCATGGACAGGCTGGTTGGCGTGCGAGGCGACCTCTACGAACAATTGATCCACGACCCAGCCGGCAACCTGCTGGAACAAAGCCAAAGCCCGGCCAGTGGAAACACCGCCAACGTACGCGGCAACCGGCTCACCATGCACGGTGACTGCCACTACGAATACGACGAATTCGGCAACCTGACTGAAGAACGCCGTGGTAGGGACCAGAAACTGGTCACCCGCTACACCTACGACTGCGAACATCGCCTGAGCAGCGTCACCAAACCGGATGGCAGCACCTGGCACTACGAATACGACGCCTTCGGCCGCCGCATCGTCAAAACCAACGGCCTGACACGAACCGAATTCCTCTGGCAGGGCGATCGCCTGATCGCCGAGGAAACCGGCGACCAGTACCGCACTTACGTCTACGAGCCAGATACCTTTAAACCCCTGGCACTGGTAGAAGGCTGCGGCCCCGAACAGGCCAGCATTTACTATTTCCACCTGGACCACCTGGGCACACCCCAGGAACTCACCAACGCCGAGGGTGACCTCGTCTGGTCGGTGACTTACCGGGCCTACGGCAACGTTGTTCGCGCCCTGGTCAACGAAATCGACAACCCGATCCGCTTCCAGGGCCAATACCACGACCCGGAAACCGGCCTGCATTACAACCGCCACCGGTACTACAATCCCAACACCGGGCGCTTCTTGACCCCGGACCCGATTGGGCTTGCGGGTGGGTTGAATAACTACCAGTATGTGCCTAATCCTACGGGGTGGGTGGATCCGTTGGGGTTGACGTCGCAGCCGAAAAACGGGCCGGAATCAGGCGGGAATGGAGGCTCAGATAGTGGGGTTCCTGATGCTCGTGATGAGGGGCCTGAAGTTCCGATAAGCGAGCCAGTAACAGATCGAACTCCAAATGAAGCAGGTGTGGTTCGTGAGTTCGTCACTGATTCCGACCAGGTCTACTATCGGGTTTTTTCTGGTGATAGAACTGTTGGTGGCTTCCTCACCGCCGTCAAGCCAAATAGCAGTGCCTTTGCGAGAGAGGCGTTAGCGCTGCCCCGAATGAATAATGCGGATATGATTCAGGAAGTATTGGTTCCGGCAGGGACAAGGTTGCGGAGATCAAGAGCCGCACCAATACAAGCAGATGACACCTTTCCCGATAGGCGGGGTGGAGCCGAGCAATTTGAACTGTTAGACCGGATTCCGATAGTGAATTTCCGGCCAGGGGAGCCACTACAATGACTTCGATAAGTTTTTCAGGGTCTATCATAAATATTGATGGGAAGTCTGTTCAGTTATCTCATGGCATTGTGGAAGCGTATGAGTTGTACGGAGTCATAGTTGTTCTCCTTGATCCAGATTCTGATATGGGTACAGTGGCCCAGTTTCGAAACCTCATAGGACTAAAAATGAATGGACACATGTTGTGGGAAGCGGAGTTGCCTACAAACAAAAAATCCGATGTTTACTGGAAAATTTCCCAGAAAAATCCTCTTAAGGCGTGTTCGTTTTCATCTTTTGAGTGTGAAATAGATAGTAATAACGGGAAGATTATAAAAAAAGAGTTTTATAAATGATCTGGTGAATATTAATAATTAGGTTTTGTGTGTATAACAAGTGTAAATTTAAGCTTCTATTATAGGGAAATAGTGAACGTAATTGCTGAAAAGCCTTGGATCTATGTACTTATTGAGGATAGAGACGCTTGGATACTGACGGTAATGATCAGGTATGGGGCAGCAGAAAATGACATGAGTGTTAAGCTACTGGAGGCAGAGGTGAATAAGTTAAAAGCTGAACCAGACTATATCGATCGGCTCGTTAATGACATTAATAAAAATCCACAGAATTATAATTGTAGAGAAATTCGACCAGCAGTTTGGCCAAGATAGATTGGGCTGCTCAACGGAGGCAGGCCCCGTTTGCCGGAAGTGCAAAGGCTGATCAAGTGCATTTTTAGAATACTTGTAATAAATCTAGCGTGCTGTGAGAAAGAGTGGGCATATTTATCAGAAAATAACGGGAGCGAAAATTTTCCGTTTGTGTTTTGGACAAGGAAGGAGGTATCTATCTTAGATGAATCCAAGGTTTCTGTTAGAGATTTGAATACTTTAATCTATGATCAATTGGCGGCTCTTCATGATGAGTATACAGGAAGCAAAACAGTTGGTTTTAGATGCGTTTAGATACCACGCACCAAGTTGGATAAACCTCAGAACCATTGCGGAGTTTATTCAGTGGGCGGAATTTGAGAGCCCAACGGATGACGAAATTCTGGTTTGTGTTGATGCTCTCATTGCATCGGGTGACATTGTCAAAGTGGCGTCGGGCTGGCAAATTGCATCTGCGGCTAAGTAGCGATATCAGAAAATTCTGTACCGGCTTGTGAACGATCGTTCGTGTTCGACCAATCTGGAAAGGCATTGTAGTCGACCTCACTCCACACACTGAACCTCATCCTCCACCACCAGATACCTAGCCGGCAAATCCGGCAGTGAGGTTGTAATCAACTCCTCCAGCCTGCCAGACGCTCGCAATTCACTGAGCCCTTCGTTGAATTTCTCCAGATACCGTTCACTTTCTGGCACCTGTTTGGACAGGATCAGGTACAAGTAATCCGATTGCAGCGGCGCGGTGTGGAAGGTGATCTTGCCGCTGAGGCCGAGCTCTTTCAGCATGCCCATGCCCACGGCGGGCTCCATTGGAAACAGGTCGATTCGGCCAGCCGCAAGTTTGCGGAAGTTGGATTCGTCGGAGGTGGTGACATCGGCACTGATGGTGCCGGCGGCGACGGCTTCCTCGAATTCCTCGCCGTAGTTGTAGTCCTGGGTCAGCCCTATGCGATAGCTCTCCAGGTCTTTTACGTCTTCCCAGTCGAAATCCATGCTGGTGCGATGAAACAGGGCGTAGTTATGGGCGACGATTGGGTCGCTGAAGTGGAAATGCTTTAGTAATTTCTTTCGACAGGTCCAGGCAACTGAACCGTCCCACCGGCCTTTTTCCGCCAGAAGGCGAGCGCGGGACCAAGGGAAAAAGCCATAGGATACGGGAATGTCTTTCTTGGCGAAGGCCAGGGTGACGATTTGGGAAATGACCCCGTAATGAGGTGGTGTGTTTTCCATGTAGGGAGGCCAGTGCCCATTGGTGAGCCTGATGGTCGGAGCCGCTTCGTCGGCTTGAAGCGGCAAGGCGAGGGCGCAGGCCATCAGCGCACTGGTAAGGGTAGTGTAGAGGTGACTCAATAGCTGCCTGATCAACCGAATGAGTCGTCGATCGTGCTTGGGCGATCCCTGCTTAAACATCTGTCCATCCACCAAAGCAGGTGCTGGCCGGATGGCGGGGGTGGTTCACAACACCGTCATCGATCGGTCGCACTAGAAGTTGATGATAGTCAAAGAGTAGCAGTCGCTCAGATCATTACAACCAGTCGGTTTTGGGGATGCCTAGCGGTGATTGCCCCTCAGGGCTTTGACCTTTTCTTCCAGCATTTCCGCATTGGCCTCCTGCGCGGTTGCTGGCTCACCGGCAATGAGTTCAATCCGCGACCAGAAGCGCTTGGGAAGATGTTTCAACGCAGGCCCGCCGCAGTGGCTGAAGAAGCTGCCCCACAGGCCTCGCAGGGCCATGGGAACGACTGGTACCGGGCGTCGCTCCAGGATAATATCCACGCCGCCGCGGAAGGTGGCTACCTCACCGTCGGAGGTCAGGCGGCCCTCGGGAAAGATGCAGACGACATGGCCGGCGTCCAGTTCTTCGTCAATGCGCTCGAAGGCGGCGTCGTAGATCTCCGGTACCCGATTGCGGGAGCCAATGGGAACGGTTTTGGCAAGCTTGAAAATCGCGCCGAGTACCGGCGTTTTAAAGATCTGGTAGTCCATCACGAATCGGACAGGCCGCCTGATCGCGCCGGCGATCACGAGGGCGTCCATGTAGGTGACGTGGTTGCAGACCAGCAGTGCCGGTCCTTCCTCGGGAATGCGATTCAGGCCTTCGTGGTGTACCCGGTAAATAGTGTGGGAAAGCACCCAGACAATAAATCGAAGGGCGAATTCGGGCACCTGCTGGTACACAAAGCCCGCCACAATCAGGTTCATGATGGCCAGTACCAGGAAGAACTCGGGGATGCTGAGGCCGATCACGCCCAGCATCATTACGCCCATGATGGCGCTGACCACCATGAACAGGGCGTTGAACACGTTCAGTGCCGCAATAACACGGGCGCGCCGTTCCTCCGGGGTTTCCCGTTGCACAAACGCGTAAAGGGGCACGATAAACAGGCCACCAAAAAAGCCGATCCCCAGCAGATCGATGGCCACCTGCCGGTGCTGGCTGTCGCTGATCATCATCCACCAGTCGGTTGGTACCGGGTTGGCGGGCATGTTGAAGTAGAGGTCGAGCCCGAACAGGCTGATGCCCAGTGAGCCAATGGGCACAATGCCCAGTTCTATCCGATGGCCGGAAAGCCGTTCGCAGGCGACAGAGCCTAACGCAATGCCGATGGTGAAGATGGCCAGCAGAAGGGTGACCACGGTTTCATCACCCATAAGGTCGGTCTGGGCAAAGCTGGGGAACTGGGTGAGGTAGGCGGCGCCGAGGAACCAGAACCAGGAAATGGCCATGATGCACAGCAACACCGAGTGGTTGTCTGCGGCCAGGCGCATCAGATGCCAGGTTTCCCGCAGTGGGTTCAGGCGTATGGTCATGTCGGGATTGGTGGTGCCGGTCACCGGGACTTGCCGCGCTGCCAGGTAGCCGATGACGGCCAGGGCTAGGACCCCGATTGCTGCGAGTTTCTCCGGTTGGTCGCTGCCCATAAGCAGGCCTGCGGCGAGTGTGCCCACAAGAATAGCCACGAAGGTGCCCATTTCCACCAGCGCGTTTCCGCCCACCAGCTCATCGTCCCGAAGCACCTGTGGCAGGATGGCGTACTTCACAGGGCCGAAGAAGGTGGATTGCACGCCCATCAGGAACAGCAACAGCAGAAGCGATTCGTACCAGCCGACCCAGAGCCCGGCGGCGGCCAGCGCCATAATGGCGATCTCCGCGAGTTTTACCCAGCGAATCACACGGGACTTTTCATACTTGTCCGCCAGTTGGCCAGCGATGCCGGAAAACAGGAAAAAAGGCAGGATAAACAGCAACGCCGCGATGTTGACCACCACATCAATGGGCAGGCCCAGCAGGCCACCAGCCGTGTAAGTAATCAGCAACAGCAGAATGTTGCGGAACAGGTTGTCGTTAAAGGCGCCTGAGAACTGGGTCAGGAAGAACGGCAGGAAGCGTCGCTCTGAAAGCAGCCGGAACTGGCTGTGGTCGTCCATGATAGTGGTCCATCCTCTCATTGTTGATGGGCATTATTCTGCCACAAACCGGTTGCTGGAGTAGGGTTCTGGTTGCATGAGCTTCACGCTTCGTACGGGGGTTTCAAAGATTTTCAGTATTTTACGTTTGTGGTGAGCAGGCTTGTGCTTTTCGGGGTAACCTGAAGATACCCGTTTTGGAAGTTACTGTTTATGAATCAGGCCAGATCCATGTCTGCCAGGGAATCAATCAGGGAGCGTCGTCCGCAATTCTGGCAGGTGGCCAAGCGTTGTTGTCAGATTGCAGCCACGGTTGATGTGGCATTTTTCTTTCTGTTCCACATGCTCGGCTCGCCTATCCTGGCGTGGGTGAATGTTGTAAGTGTCACCATGTATGTCGTGGCATACAGGGCGTTGGGCAGGAAGCAGAATGGCCTGGCCATTGGCCTGATCTGGGCGGAAGTGATTATCCACGCCGGGCTGGGCATTGTGCTTATCGGCTGGGACAGCGGCTTTCACTATTACTTGCTGATGTTTATACCGGCGCTGTTCGTTAGCATGGCGTTGCGGTCAGCGGTGATCTGCCTGGTGGCGTTGTGGAGCTATTACATCGCCCTGTACCTGATGATGTGGTTCATCGAACCGCTGCAGCCCGTTGCCCCTGGAGCCCTGCTTGCCGTTTATCTGTTTAACCTGAGTGTGGTGTTTGCCATGTTCAGCTACCTGTCGTTCTTCTACCTCACCATGGTGACCACGGCAAACCGGAAACTGCGGCGGATGGCGACAACCGATTCGTTGACGGGCCTCTTCAACCGGCGACACATGACCTACCTTGCTGAAAAGGAGCTGGCGCGTTTCCGGAGGACGGGGCGACCCGTTGCGTTCCTGGTACTTGATATCGACCACTTCAAGGCCATCAATGACCGGCATGGACACGAGATTGGTGATCGGGTGTTGATTGAAGTCGCCAACATAATCGAGGCTCAACTACGCATTCAGGACTTGATCTCCCGCTGGGGCGGTGAGGAATTTCTCGCGGTGCTTCCAGACACCAGCCTGAATAGCGCTCAAGCCAGTGCGGAGCGCGTGCGAAAAGCGCTTCTGGCCCATGACTGGCTGGCGACAACCGATGAGCCCATTGATCTGAGCATCAGTGCTGGCGTCAGTGAGTTTCGCCGGGGCGACAATCTGAATTCAGCCATCAGTCGTGCGGATCGCGCACTCTATCGCAGCAAGGAGGGTGGCAGGAATCGCGTGGAGCTGGAAGCAGGTTAGCCCATCAAGGCATCAACCGCGACGGGGGAGCCCCGGCCATTCACTGGGGACCACAAACACGCGTGACATTTCCCGCCAATCCCCGTCCTCAGATCGCTCAAGGGCCGCAAACAGGCGGGGAATGCCGGCAGAGCGGACCTCCTCCAGCGCGTCCTCCGTTTGGTTTTGATCAGGGGCCTCTTCCTGACGCCAGAGGCCAAGCCAGTGTGGCTTGATCAGCGGGACCCAGTGTTTCGTGTCAGTGGTTTTCTCGTTTCCCGTCGTTTCTTTTGCGTCCAGGTTGTCTATATAGAGCCAATGGCCGCGCAGATGTCCTGGCGGTACGTTGTCGGGTGAGGGCAAGGCGTTTGTCAGATGGTAGAAAAGATACCCGGGCATGAATATCCGGGGCCGCGCGGGCGTATCAATACCCAGGGATGTCAGCAGGTTGCGGGCCTCTGGTTTTTCTGTCAGCTGGCTTTGGTGGTCTGTCAGCCGCCTGGTTTTGATGTCCAGTCGGTCCCGGGCATTGGGTCCGTACCAGAGTGGTTTGTCCTGGCCGGTTTCCAGATGGCCCAGGTAAAACTTCACAGCAATTTCGTGGTGTTCGACGACGTTATCCGCAGGATTTCGGACCACAAAATCCAGCTCACCCAGGGTGATGCCATTATTTCTGACCGGTTGGTTCTTGAGTAGTATTTCCCAACCAAGCAGGTCTCTCATCAGGCACTCGTAAAGACGTTCGAAATAGTGTCCCAAGCGTCGTGCCGGCTCTTCCGTCAGTACCTCCGGGCCATGCTGAGGCGCACGGTCCCATGCCTTCAGGCGCTCCTCTGTGTCATCCGGCAGAATATTTTCCGGATTAAAACCCATTGGGGAGCTGATAAGCTGGGGGGCACGACACATCCAAGCCAGGTGTCGCACGGCAGGCACGTGGTACTGGTGAGGGGCGAGGCGTTCGGGACCTTGGTTCATGAGGGCAGGATAACCCAAACGGTTGCTCGTATCAGTCCTCATTGGTTGTTATCGAATAGATCCTTCAGGAGGCGCAATATGCAGTATCTTCACACAATGATCCGGGTCAGCAATCTGGAACAGACCCTGCACTTTTTCTGCGAGTTACTCGGCATGGTGGAAATCAACCGAAAAAGCAGCGAAAAGGGGCGCTTCACACTGGTTTTCCTTGCGGCCGCGGAGGATGAGGCTCGGGCCAGGGAGGACCGGGCCGCGATGATCGAACTCACCTATAACTGGGACCCGGAAGAATACAGCGGTGGTCGCAATTTCGGACATCTGGCGTATCGGGTGGACGATCTCTATGCATTGTGTAGCCACCTGCGGGCCAACGGCGTTACCATCAATCGTCCACCGCGCGACGGCCATATGGCGTTTATCAGGTCGCCTGATGGCATTTCCATTGAACTGCTCCAGAAAGGGGAGTCACTGCCACCGAAGGAACCCTGGGCCAGCATGGAAAACATTGGCACCTGGTAAGAGGGCGTGAAGGTTTGCAAGATTGGAACCGGTTTAATCGCCATCGGCAGGACAGGTTGACGGTTTTTGAGGTAAAATTCGTGAAAATTCAAGACAAGGACGACCCATGCTTGCAGTGATTCTTTCTGGTGGTTCCGGCACCCGTCTCTGGCCGTTGTCCCGTGAAGCCTATCCCAAGCAGTTTCTACCGGTGGTGTCTGACGATTCCCTGCTGGCGGAAACCATCGATCGTGGCCTGGCACTGGATGACAAAGCCCGGGTATTGGCCATCACCAATGAAGAGCACCGGTTTGTGGTTGCGGCCCATTTGCAGGCCCAGGCACCCGAGCGTACCGCCGGGATCATTCTCGAGCCGGTCGGTCGCAATACTGCCCCGGCCATTGCACTCGCGGCCCTTGCGGCTGCGGAAGAAAACCCGGAAGAGTTGCTGCTGGTGATGCCTTCGGATCACGTATTGAAGAACCAGGATGTGTTCCGCCAGGCGGTCAGTCAGGGCGCTGAAGCCGCCCGTTCCGGCAAGTTGGTTACCTTTGGTATTGTGCCCAGCGCGCCTCACACAGGCTACGGCTACATCAAGGCTGGTGCGGCCCACGAAGGGTACAACGATGTGGCGGCTTTTGTGGAAAAGCCGGACGAGAAAACCGCTCGTCAGTATCTGGAAGAGGGCGATTATTTCTGGAACAGCGGCATGTTCCTGTTTCGCGCCGATCGCTATCTGAAGGAACTGGAAAGTCAGCAACCCGAGATGATGAAAGCCTGCCTGGCTGCCTGGAAGGAACGCAACGACGACATGGATTTCACCCGCGTGGGTGCCGAGAACTTCAGGGCTTGCCCGGACGATTCCATCGACTATGCAGTGATGGAAAAGACCCACGATGCGGTGGTGGTGCCCCTGGATGCCGGTTGGTCGGATGTGGGCTCCTGGTCCGCGCTTTGGGATATTCAGCCCCACGATGAGAACAACAACGTGTGCCGGGGAGATGTGATCACCGAAGACGTTTCTGGCTCCTACATTCACTCAGAGGGCCGTCTGATTGCAGCGCTGGGCATCACGGATCACGTCATCGTTGAAACGGATGATGTGGTGCTGGTGGCGGACCGCGGCCGGGTTCAGGATGTGAAGAAGCTGGTTGCCCAGGTCAAGGCTCAGGGCCGTCATGAACACCGGTTCCACAAGAAGGTCCACCGCCCCTGGGGCACCTATGAAGGTATCGCCATGGGGGAACGTTTCCAGGTCAAGCACATTACGGTTAAGCCGGGCGCGTCGCTGTCGTTGCAGAAACATCATCATCGTGCCGAGCACTGGGTGGTGGTCAAGGGAACCGCAACGGTCAATCGCGGTGACGATGTGTTGTTGCTGACCGAAGACCAGTCCACCTACATTCCGTTGGGTGTGACCCATCGGCTGACCAACCCTGGCGTTATTCCCCTGGAACTGATTGAAGTGCAGACGGGTAGCTACCTGGGTGAAGACGACATTGTGCGTTTTGAGGACACCTACAACCGGGTCTGACCGGTATTGATGAAATGGCATCAGGACGATGCCGCTGACCACAAGGAGAAGTGAATGGAAGACTGGCAAGGATGCCTGAGCCCCCTCTGTCAAACCGCACTGCAACGGGCTCGCGACAGCGTAGCCCAACGTGGCGGTTACGCGATCACCGTTGAGGATTTCCTGTTGGCGCTGCTGGATGATGAACCCGCCATTTGCGGCTTCCTTCGTGGCCGTGGTGTCGATATCGACGAACTGACCCGCACCATCCAATGTGAGCAACCCATCGTGACCGAAGTGGGCGGAGAGGGCCAGTTGTCCTCACAGCTCATGTACTGGTTTTCTTCCGCCCGCGAGCTGAGCAGTGCCCCCTGGCTTGACTGGCCCATCCTGTTGTCGGTGCTGACTCGTAACGCCGAACGCCTGCAGGAGAAAGCCTACGTGGCGGTGTTGGAATTGGTCGACCGGTGGCCCGCTGCGGACGAACAGCAGCAAGTCGCCGAAATCTCCGACAAAGGCGATGTGCCCGTTGTGGTTACCGACCTGGAATGGCTGGAACTGGCGGAAGATGTATCGATTACCCTGGTCTCGGTTCCAAGAGCACTGGTGTGGGTGAAAGGGGCGAGAGGCACCGGTAAAACCAGCTGGTTACAAGCCCTATTGCCGTTCCTGTATTGTGGCTTTATAAGGCTGGACCTTCGCAATGAGGCGGAAATCATGGCCAGCGATAATCCAGCCATCCCGTCCAAAGGCATCGACCGCAAGGATTATCCCGCGCTGGTTCTGGATAACGTTTCTCCGGTGGACCTGGCTGCAATGATGGCGCCCGAGCTCAGCGTGGCCCGCAGTCTGGTTACCGGATATCCGGGCCCTGTGGTCATGCTGGGGTCTGATTCACCGGAGGCAGGCGGTGCCATTGAGCAACTCGAACGGTGGCTGGGCCGGGATTTCGATATCTTTGACATGCCCGGCACGAGTACCGGCCAGAAGGTTGCTATCCTGACGGCTCATCAGCCAGCGATTGAAAAGCGCTGGAACATAGAATTGTCCCAAACGCTTGTCCGCCATGCCGCCTCAAGCCGGAGTCGGCTGGTCGGGTCGCCTGGCGGTATGATCCAGTGGGTAGAGCGTGCAGCCGCCCGATTGAACCTGTTTGCCGAACGCGGCCCTATTAAGGGTATGGCGCTCGCCGGAAAAACCGATACGCTGCGACGACAGTCACTGGTAGCAATGGCCAGGCAACAACCGACGGAAGCACTGGAGCGATCCCTTGAAAGCTTGGCCGTCGAGCGTGCAGCGGCGGAGGTGGCCTGGCATGAGCGAAAGGCGGAGGGCACGCTCAGGACACTGAAAATGGATGACCTGCGCCATGAACTCGAACGCTGGGTTGCAGCCCGCCCCGGGCCGGTTCACTATGTGGTCCATTGTGATCAACCGGCAGGAGATACAGAAGGTGCGGGATCTCGAAATCTACATTCGTGACCTGGAGTCGTCAGCGGTATCTAGCTGGCTTGCCAGTCATCTGGACGACATTGAGCTCAGGGATGACCCGCTGGGTGACAGGGCGGTGAAAGGGTCAGCTCATTATCGGGCGCATAGAGTCCGCATTAATCTGTACCCCGGTGCAGGTGGCAAGCGATACACCTCTGTGATCCTTGAGGGTGAAGATCTGCCCTGGGCGTCCGACCTCGATTGCGCCCGGAGTGCCTGGCGTGCCATGGATACCGAGATTCGCTGCAGCCCCGGTGACTGGAAAGAAGGCGAGCCCGTGGAGGATGAGAAATGGTGGCGGCTGGACCAGCGTGGAGAGCAACTGGCGGTCTGGAACTGAGTTTTTTCCCGGCAACGAAAAAGGGGGCAGCCGGTCGGCTGCCCCCTTTTTTGTGATGAACGTTCTCGTGGATCAGTCGCTCAGGATGGACACGTTGTCCGCCTGAAGGCCCTTGTCCGCTTCGACAACGCTGAACCGGACCAGTTGGCCCTGGCGCAGTACCCGGCGGCCACGGCCACGAATGGCGCGGAAGTGTACAAAGACTTCATCGCCGCTATCGCGGACAATAAACCCGAAGCCTTTCTTGACGTTGAACCACTTGACGGTGCCTTCCTCATTGCCTTCAGGGGTGCTGTCGTCGTAGTCATCGTCGTCCTCGTAATCCGGTTGGGATTGCTGCTTGCGCGGGGCAGGCTGGCGAGGTGCCGTGCTGGCGCGAGGCGCTTGCTGCTTCACGGCTGAGGGTTTCTTGGCCGCCAGAGCGACGGTTACGAAGCCTGCCAGGCCGAAAAGGACAACCGCAATAATATAGGCTGCGATGCCCTGGGCGCTGCCCAATACAAACGTGGTACTGGTTGCTTCCTCGCTAGTGCCGGCCTGAGACAGAATCTGGAAGAGTTCCGGGGTGAAAGTCACCAACAGAAAGCCGAGGATAAAAGGTGACGGAATCGCGACCAGGAGAGCAAGGACGATCGCTTTTGCTGGGTTTTGCATGGACTGAAGTTTCTCCATTCATCTAACGCTAACGATAAAGAGCCGGATATCGGGTAAAATCGGGTCTCCGGCGGTGAAAACCGCTGGGGGCCTGCAAGACATAAACGGGTCTTTCAGGTTCCCCGGCGGGCAAAAGCGGGATGATACCAGATAACGGGGAGCGCTGACCAAGCGGCGTGTCCGCCGACACCAAATTGATCACACAATACCTTGATGGGAATCCTTCCCGGAGAACCAAAAACTTTATGAGCGACAAAGATCTGCAGGCCCGGCTGGACGAACTGGAAACGCGTCTGGCATTCCAGGACGACATCATTCATACCCTGAGCGAGCAGGTGGCACGTCAGGAGCTGGATATCCGGGAACTCTGGGAGGCGAAGAAGCAGCTGAACACTCAGCTCAAGGAAGTATCGTCATCGAACATCAGAAAGGAGGAGGACGAAACGCCTCCTCCTCACTACTGATCAGGCCAGCAGTTCCACAAGAACCTGTTCGTAAATTTCCGACAGGGTGTCCAGGTCTGCGGCTTTTACACACTCATCGACTTTGTGGATGGTGGCATTGATCGGGCCAAGTTCCAGAACCTGGGCGCCGGTCGGGGCGATAAAGCGTCCATCCGACGTACCACCAGAGGTAGACAGCTCGGTTTCCCGGCCAGTGACGGAACGGATGGCACTTTTTGCCGCCGAAACCAGTGATCCGCTATCGGTCAGGAATGGCCGGCCGCTCAGATGCCATTGCAGGTCATACTTCAACTCATGACGGTCGAGAATGGCAACCACTCGTTCTTCCAGGCTTTCCGCTGTGTTTTCCGTGCAGTAGCGAAAATTGAAGTGAACCAGGCACTCTCCGGGAATGATGTTGCTCCCGGTACCAGCTTCGATCTTGGTGATCTGGAAAGTGGTTGGCGGGAAGAAATCATTGCCATTGTCCCAGAATTCCTTCGCGAGGGCGTCCAGTGCCGGGGCAGCGGTATGCACCGGGTTTTCCGCCAGGTGCGGGTAGGCCACGTGCCCCTGAGTGCCCTGTACTGTGAGATAGCCATGGAGTGAGCCCCGACGGCCGTTCTTGATGACATCGCCCACCTCACGGGTGCTGGACGGTTCACCAATCAGGCACCAGTCGATTTTCTCATTCCGGGCTTCCAGGGTTTCCACCACTTTCACGGTGCCGTCCTGGGCCGGACCTTCCTCGTCACTGGTGATCAACAAGGCAATGGAGCCCCGATGATCGGGATGATCCGTCACAAACCGCTCGCAGGCTGTGACGAAGGCCGCCAGACTGCCTTTCATGTCGGCGGCGCCCCGGCCATGAAGAAAACCATCATCTATCACCGCCTCGAACGGCGGATGACGCCAGTTTTTCTCCGGACCGGTAGGCACCACATCCGTATGGCCTGCAAACGTCAGCAGTGGGCCTTCCGAACCCTTGCGGGCCCACAGGTTGTCGGTTTCACCAAAGCGCAGGGCCTCGCCCTTAAAGCCCAGGGCGGAGAGCCGTGACATCATCAGTTCCTGGCAGCCGGCGTCGTCCGGGGTAACGGACGGCCGGCGGATCAGGTCAACGGCGAGCCTGAGGGTTGGGGAAAGCTCGGCGGAATTAGTTGTTTGCATGCAGTTCTTCGTTCAGCTCGATGGCGGACTTGTTGGTCTTGCATTCAACCGCGCCAGTCTGGCTGTTACGGCGGAACAGAAGGTCCGGCTTGTTGGCCAAATCCCGTGCCTTGATGACTTCAACCAGTTCGTTGTTGTCGTCCAGCAGGGCTACCTTGGTGCCGGCGGTAATGTACAGGCCCGCTTCGACTTTGCAGCGGTCACCCAGGGGAATGCCGAGGCCGGCATTGGCGCCAATCAGGCAGTTCTCACCAACGGAAATGATGATGTTGCCGCCGCCGGACAGGGTGCCCATGGTGGAGCAGCCACCGCCGAGATCCGAGCCCTGGCCGATCATCACGCCGGCGGAGATGCGGCCTTCAATCATGCTGGTGCCTTCGGTGCCGGCATTGAAGTTGATAAAGCCTTCATGCATCACGGTGGTGCCTTCACCCACATAGGCGCCCAGGCGAACACGGGCGGTGTCGGCGATGCGCACGCCTTTAGGGACCACGTAATCCGTCATCTGCGGGAACTTGTCGACGGACTTCACTTCCAGGGTGCGGCCTTCGAGGCGCGCCTTGAGCTGGCGCTCTGGCAGCTCGTTAAGGTCGATGGCGCCTTCGCTGGTCCAGGCCAGGTTTGGCAGCAGGCCGAAAATGCCGTCCAGTTTCAGCTCATGGGGTCTGGCCTGGCGACTGGAGATCAGGTGCAGCTTGAGGTAGACCTCTGGCGTGCTGGACGCAGTGTCGTCGGTGTCCAGTAGGGTCACCACGACCGGGCGACGGCTCTCGGCAGCTTTGCCCGCCAGGGCGGACTGTTCCATCTGGCCCAGTTGGCGTAATCCGTCCGAGAGCGCCTTGAGTTGATCGGGCGTCACCGATACCGCCTGATTGCCTCCCTGGTAATCCAGAACGTTTTGAGCCACTTCGATGAGGCCGTTATCGGGGGTGATGACCGGCTGCTGGTAAAACACTTCCAGCCACTCGCCCTGATTGTTCTGGGTGCCGATACCAATTCCGAATGCAAAACTCATTGATGTGCTCCTGGTTCTCAGTGTTTGAATCGTTCGGCCCAATCATCGGCATTAAAGCCGACGCTGACCGTGTCGCCGTGCTCAACCACGGGCCGCTTGATGATGGACGGATTGTCGAGCATCAGGTCGTGGGCGGATTGGGCGCTAATATTATCACGAACATCGTCCGAAAGTTTGCGCCACGTGGTGCCGCGACGGTTCAGTAACAACTCCCAGCCGGTGACCTGTTCCCATTGGCTGAGCCGGTCGGTGTCCAGGCCGTCCTTCTTGAAGTCGTGGAATTCGTAGTCGATGCCGGCGTCGCCCAGCCATTTCCGGGCTTTCTTGACGGTGTCGCAATTTCGGATGCCGTAGAGTTTCATGTCCTGTTTGCCTTTACAAAAGTCACAATGCGTTTTGCCGCTTCCACGCATTCTTCAATCGGCGCCACCAGGGCCATCCTTACCCGGTTTTCACCAGGATTATGGCCATTGACAGTGCGAGAGAGGTAGCGCCCGGGGAGTACGTGCACATTCTGCTGGGCAGACAACTCCCGCGCGAACGTTTCGTCGTCCATCGGGGTTTCCGGCCAGAGGTAGAACCCGGCATCGGGAAAGTCCACGTTCATCACTTCCCGCAGGATGGGTACCACTGCCTCAAACTTGGCGCGGTAGGCCGCCCGGTTCTCCCGCACGTGGTCTTCATCGCTCCAGGCGGCAATGCTCGCCAGCTGGTTGTGTATGGGCATGGCGCAGCCATGGTAGGTGCGGTATTTGAGATAGCCTTTGAGGATATCGGCATCGCCGGCCACGAAACCGGACCGCAGGCCCGGCAAGTTGCTCCGCTTCGACAGGCTGTGGAACACGACGCAGCGGGCGAAATCGTTGCGGCCAATAGCGGCACAGGTTTGCAGTAATCCTTCCGGCGGCCGACGTTCGTCCGGGTAGAGCTCGGAATAGCATTCATCGGACGCGACGATGAAGTCATGCTCGTCCGCCAGTTCGATGACCCGCGCCAATGTCTCCCGGGGAATCACCGAACCGCTGGGGTTGCCCGGTGAGCACAGGAACAGCACCTGGCAGTTTTTCCATACGGATTTCGGAACCTTGTCAAAGTCCGGTATGAAATGGCTGTCTGCGTCGCAGGCAAGGTAATGGGGCGTTGCGCCGGCAAGGAACGCAGCGCCTTCGTAGACCTGGTAAAACGGGTTGGGGCTGACCACGGTGGCGCTCTGGCTGGATTCCACCACCGATTGCACCAGCGAGAAGATGCCTTCGCGAGTGCCATTCACCGGAACGATATGGTGCTCAGGCGTCAGTGATCCGGGTGTCAGTTCAAAGCGGCGGGTGGCCCAGCGCGCGATGGCCTGACGCAGTTCGTCGGTGCCTTTCGTTGTAGGGTAGTTGGCGAGTTTGTCCAGATTATCCGCGATTACCTGTTTGACGAATTCCGGAGACGGATGCTTGGGCTCACCGATGCCCAGGGAAATCGACGTCAGGTCCTTGGGAACGCTGATGCCGGACTTGAGTTTGGTCAATTTCTCGAACGGGTAGGGGTGTAGCCTGTCCAGGTCGGGGTTCATTGGGTGTCATCCAGCATTTGGCAAAGATCCTGCTGCAGGGCCTGGCAGACTGCGGGGTCGCTGATCTGCTCGCCGTGCTCGTCGGTTACAAAGAATACGTCTTCCACCCGTTCACCCAGCGTCGCAATCTTGGCGTTGGTTAGCCGCACGCGATGCTCCAGCAATACCTGTCCAACGCGGGCCAGCAACCCCGGGCGGTCCGGTGTGATCACTTCCATCACCGTGCGCTGGTTGATGGTGTCGTTGGAGAAGGTCACTTCCGTGGGGAAGGCAAAGTGCTTCAGCTGTCTGGGAGTGCGGCGGTGGATGATGTCAGGGTAATCTTCCGGGTCATCCAGTTCCTCAATCAGGCGCATGCGAACCCGATCCTTGCGGGCCGGGTCAATGCCCAGGGGTTTGCCTTTCTCGTCCAGAACAATGTAGGAACTGATAGAGAAGGGGCCTTCGCTTGAGCTGATGCGAGCATCGACGATGTTGAGGTTAAGTTGTTCCAGCACCGCCGTGGTGGCCGCGAACAGGTCAATACGGTCACTCATATAAATGATGATCTGGGAGTAGCCGTCAGTAGGGCCGCCCCGGGTGTCACGAATCAGCACCAGCGGGTCGGGGTCATCACCATGGCGGATGATTGCAGCGGTCTGCCAGGCAATGTCCACCGTGGAATCCTGCAGGAAGTAGTCTTCGTCCAGGGTTTCCCAGATTCCGTCGATCTGTTCGTCCGTCATATTCTGGGCGTGGAGAATCTCCCGTGCCTCGGACTGAGTGGCGCGCACCCATTCCTGACGGTCTACCGGTGTTTCCGAGCCGCGTCTGAGTGCCCGTTTGGTCTCGATGTAGAGCTGGCGCAACAGCGAGGCGCGCCAAGTGTTCCACAACTTGGGATTGGTGGCGCTAATATCGCACACCGTCAGCACGTAGAGGTAGTCCAGGTGTACCTGGCTGGGCACGGCGCGTGCGAAGCCATGGATGATGTCCGGATCGGAGATGTCCTTGCGCTGGGCGGTCATCGACATCAGCAGGTGATTTTCCACCAGCCAGGAGGCCAGTTGAGTGTCCCGTTCACTGAGGTGATGGCGTTCGCAGAAGTCCTCGACGTCAATTGCGCCCAGCTCCGAATGGTCGCCGCCCCGGCCTTTGGCCACGTCATGATAAAGGCCGGCAATATACAGTGTTTCAAGCTTCGGTAACCGGTGAATCAAACGCGACGCCAGCGGGTATTCATTGCGGGCGTCGGCGCTGTCCAGCCGCACCATGTTGCGGATCACCCGCATGGTGTGGGCATCCACGGTGTAGATGTGGAACAGGTCGTGCTGCATCTGGCCGATGATCTGGCCAAATTCGGGGAGGTAGCGGCCCAGCACGTTGTATTTCTTCATTGCCGACAGGGTCTGGTCGAGGGCGTGTGGCGTCCGCAGCAGTTCCATGAACAGGGAAGTAACGGCCAGATCCGAGCGGAAAGCGTCGTCAATCAGGTGGCGGTGCGCCCGCAGTGAACGGATGGTGGTGGCGCGGATGCCTTTGATTTCCGGATGCTGCGCCATCAGAACGAAAATTTCCATGATGGCATAGGGCGCGTAGGCGAAGACCTGGTTGTTGACGGCTTCAATGTAGTAGTTGCGAATCTGGAAGCGCTTGTTCAGGGGCAGGATGTCGTCGTCACTTCCGGCGCCGAGTATGGCCTCGTCGTAGTACTGAAGAATAACGTCGGTCAGCTCCGCCAGGGCCAGCACGGTGCGGTAGTAGGACTGCATCATCAACTCAACGCCCAGCCGCTTGCCCTCATCCTTGTAACCCAGCATCTGAGCGAGTGCCCGTTGATGGTCAAACAGGAGGCGATTCTCGTTGCGGTCGGCAATCAGTTGCAGGCCAAAGCGAAGTCGCCACAGGAAGGTTTCGCCCTGCAGCAATATCTGGTGCTCTTCTTCGGTCAGGATACTGAAGCGTGTCAGATCCGCGATATTCTGCAGACCGAAGTGTCGCTTGGTAATCCAGCCGATGGTCTGTATATCCCGCAGTGCGCCTGGAGAGCCTTTTACATTGGGCTCAAGGTTGTATTCCGTGTCCCCGTATTTCGCGTGGCGCTGCTTCTGCTCTTCCCGTTTTGCTATGAAGTAATCGCGGTCAGAGCTGATGGCGTCTGAATAAACCTGATGACTGAGTTCGTCGCGTAAGTCATCCGGGCCGGCAATGGTACGGGTTTCCAGCAGGTTGGTAAGGATCGTGACATCTTCCCTGGCGGCGTCCATGCTTTCCTGGATGCTGCGGACGCTGTGGCCGATATCCAGCTTCAGGTCCCACAGGAGGGTTATGAAGGCGCCAAGGTCTTCTTGCCAGTTCTCTTCTATACCACTCCGGGTGAGAATCAACAGGTCGATATCGGAATGGGGGTGGAGTTCTCCTCGGCCATAGCCGCCGACTGCAACGAGAGAGACATCGGCAGAGGCGGCAAAGGCGTAGCGGTTCCAGATCAGGGCAAGAATGGTATCCAGGGTTCCGGACCGGGAATGGACCAGTGCGCGAACATCAGCTCCCTGCCGGAACGCTTCTGCGTCTGCGTTGTAGCGTTCCTTCAACAGCTCCCGGGCTGCTACAACAGGTGAGATGTCGTTGCTTATCCTGGATTCCAGTTCGCTGAGGTCCACCTAGAATGACTCTTCCGTGCGCTTGGTCAGTACTTCGTAGCCGTCCGACGTCACCAGGATAGTGTGCTCCCATTGCGCGGAGAGCTTATGATCCTTGGTCACCACGGTCCAGCCATCCGGCAGCAGCTTGGTGTGGTACTTTCCCTGGTTAATCATCGGTTCGATGGTAAAGGTCATGCCTTCCTGCAGCTCCATCCCGGTGCCGGGCTTGCCGTAGTGCATCACCTGAGGGTCTTCGTGAAACACCTTTCCAATGCCGTGGCCGCAATAGTCCCGGACCACAGAATAGCGATGCTTCTCAGCATGCTGCTGGATCACGTGACCAATGTCGCCCAGCCGGGCGCCAGGCTTCACCAGTTCAATACCTTTATACAGACACTCCTGGGTGATCTGGATCAGGCGTTCGCTGCCGGGCTTGGGCTTGCCGACGATGAACATCTTGCTGGTATCACCGTGCCATCCGTCTTTGATTACCGTGACGTCGATATTGACGATGTCACCGTCCTTCAGCACCTTTTTCTCGTTCGGGATGCCGTGGCAGACCACATGATTCACTGAGGTGCATACCGATTTCGGGAAACCCTTGTAGTTCAGCGGCGCCGGAATGGTCTTTTGCTCGTCCACCATATAAGCGTGGCAAATACTGTCGAGCTTCTCGGTTGTTACGCCCGGTTTGACGTGTTCGCCAATCATCTCAAGAACTTCGGCCGCCAGGCGGCCAGCGACACGCATCTTCTCGATTTCTTCCGGAGTCTTGATCGATACCTGCATTGGGGTTCCCGTTGATTTGGATCAAACACGCATTTTAAGGGGGAGTGTTGCCCGGTACAAGGAAGAGGCGGTTTTGCCGTGCTTTACGGGACACAAATTAATGGAATCCGGCGGGCGATTTATGGTATAAACGCGCCCGCTGGAAACAAATCCGGCAAATTCGCACACACGTCGGCACGTTGTCCCAGGGTGCCTGCTCATGTTGTCTCTATATAAAGGCGACGGAGCCAGGTTGGGGCAATCGGACGTGTGGAGGACTAACCCGAAGCTAAAAAGGTAAATATCATGGCTCAGGTAAATATGCGTGACCTGCTGAAAGCAGGCGCCCACTTCGGTCACCAGACTCGTTACTGGAACCCGAAAATGTCGAAGTTCATCTTCGGCGCTCGCAACAAGATTCATATCATCAACCTTGAGCAGACTGTTCCTGCCATGAACGATGCGTTGAACTTCGTTCATAACCTCGCGGGCAACAAGAACAAGATCCTGTTCGTTGGCACCAAGCGTGCGGCGGCCAAGATCATCAAGGAAGAAGCACTGCGCTCCAGTCAGCCATACGTGAACCATCGCTGGTTGGGCGGCATGCTGACCAACTACAAGACCATTCGCCAGTCAATCCGTCGCTATCGCGACCTGGAAGCACAGAGCCAGGACGGTACGTTCGACAAGCTGACCAAGAAAGAAGCTCTGGATCGTACCCGCGAAATGGACCGTCTTGAGCGTTCAATCGGCGGTATCAAGGACATGGGTGGCCTGCCGGACGCCATGTTCGTGATCGATGTTGACCACGAGCGTATCGCCATCAAGGAAGCCAACAAGCTGGGCATTCCTGTGATCGGCGTTGTTGATACCAACAGCGACCCTGACGGCGTTGATTACGTGATTCCGGGCAACGACGATGCCATCCGCGCGATCCAGATTTACGTGCAGGCCGTTGCTGAAACCTGCATCGAAGCGGCCCAGTCTGCCGGTGCCGGCGCTGACGAGTTTGTAGAAGTCAGCGAAGACGCGGAAGGTGCTGCTCCCGCTGCGGAGTAATAGTTCCTTCGCGAACAGGTTGTAGGGTGTGCCCGTGGTTTACCTCCGGGCACACCGGTCCAGAATTCGGAACAGTTAAGAGGAATGAACATGGCTGCAATTACTGCTGCAATGGTCAAAGAGCTTCGTGAGCGCACCGGCCTTGGCATGATGGAATGCAAAAAGGCATTGGTGGAAGCTGGCGGAAGCGTTGATGCCGCAATTGAAGAGCTGCGTAAGTCTTCCGGCCTGAAGGCTGCCAAGAAGGCGGGTCGTACCGCTGCTGAAGGTGTTTCCCTGATCAAGGTGTCTGACGACAACACTGTCGCTTACATCCTGGAAGTGAACTCCGAGACTGATTTTGTTGCTCGTGATGACAACTTCATGAATTTCGCCAACGACGTTCTGAATGTTGCGTTTGAGAACAGCAGAACAGACGTTGCCGAACTGATGGAAGGCGATCTGGAAGCCAAGCGTGAAGCGCTGGTTCAGAAGATCGGCGAGAACATCACCGTTCGTCGTATCGTACGGGTGGAAGGCCCGGTTGTGGGTGCTTACGTTCACAGCACCAACAAGATTGCGTCTGTTGTGGCCCTCACCGCAGGCAGCGCTGAAGTTGCTCGGGACGTTGCCATGCACGTTGCCGCTGTTAACCCGCGGGTTGGCAAGCCGGAAGACATGCCGGCCGACGAGCTTGAGAAAGAAAAAGCGGTCATCAAGGCCCAGCCTGATATGGAAGGCAAGCCTGCTGAAATCGTCGAAAAGATGATGGGTGGCCGGATCAAGAAATTCCTGGCGGAGAACAGCCTGGTCGAGCAGCCGTTCGTCAAGAATCCTGACCAAAGCGTGGGTCAGCTGATTAAGGACAACGGCGGTGAGCTGGTTAGCTTTGTTCGCCTGGAAGTCGGTGAAGGTATCGAGAAGGAAGAAGTGGATTTTGCGGCAGAGGTCGCTGCTGCGGCAGGTACCGGCAAGTCCTGATCCTTCTGACAGGTGCCAGGGCGATGTCCGGGGCACCTTCCAAGTCTGCCACGTTAGCCGGAATTTTCCGGTTCTCGTGGCGGGCTTGTATCTGAGATACCCCTTTTTATTGAGGAGTATGTCAGATACAAGCCTGAGAAGCTTGTCCTGCCAGGCACCAAGCCAGACACATAGAAGGGGATCCTCATGCCGAAGTCGTCCAATACCCAGCCCAGATACAAACGCGTCCTGCTCAAACTCAGTGGTGAAGCCTTGATGGGCGAGCACGATTTTGGCATTGATCCAAAAGTGCTTGATCGGATGGCATTGGATATTGGTTCGCTCATTGGCATTGGTGTTCAGGTAGGCCTGGTCGTTGGCGGCGGCAATCTGTTTCGCGGTGCGGCGTTGAACGCCGCTGGCATGGACAGGGTGACCGGCGACCATATGGGCATGCTGGCAACGGTCATGAATGGACTGGCTATGCGTGACGCCCTGGAGCGATCCAATATCCGTACCCGGGTTATGTCCGCCATCCCTATGAGTGGTATTGTTGAGCATTATGATCGCCGCCGGGCGGTACGCGACCTGAAAGACGGCGATGTGGTGATTTTCTGTGCAGGCACCGGTAACCCGTTCTTTACGACCGACTCAGCCGCTTGTTTGCGGGGGATCGAAATTGAAGCGGATGCCGTGCTGAAGGCAACCAAGGTTGATGGCGTTTATTCCGCCGATCCCTACAAGGATCCGACTGCGGAAAAATACGATCGTCTCACCTATGACGAAGTGCTGGACAAAAAGCTGGGCGTGATGGATCTGACCGCTATATGTCTTGCGCGAGATCATGGCATGCCTCTCCGGGTCTTCGACATGAACCGCTCTGGCGCGTTGACCCGTATCGTGACCGGAGAGTCGGAAGGCACACTGATTGAATAATCTGATTGAGACATTTTGTACAACGAATCCGAGGACGCTGCAGTGATTGACGATATTAAAGCTGATGCTGAAAAGAAGATGAAGAAAAGCCTTGAATCCCTGAGCTGGGCTTTCAACAAGATCCGTACCGGGCGAGCACATCCGTCCATCCTGGACAGCGTAACCGTGGATTACTACGGCCAGGAGACACCGCTCAAGCAGGTGGCGAGCGTGAACGTCGAGGATAACCGTACGTTGGCTGTGTCGCCCTGGGAGAAGCCGCTGTTACCGAAGATCGAAAAAGCGATCATGATGTCGGATCTGGGTCTGAACCCGTCCAACAACGGTGAGGTTATTCGAATTCCCATGCCGATGCTGACCGAGGAAACCCGTAAGGAAATGGTCAAGCAGGCCAGGGCTGATGCGGAGCACGGCAAGGTTTCCGTCCGCAACGCGCGTCGTGATGCCAACAGCACGCTGAAAGAGCTGCTGAAGGAAAAAGACATCAACGAAGACGAAGAGCGTTACGGTGAGGAAGAAATCCAGAAGTTGACTGACCGTTATATCGCTGAGATCGAGAAGCAGCTCAAGGCCAAGGAAGAGGACCTGATGGCTGTCTGATCAGCCGGTCCAATTCAGCACAATGATCAGCCGGTGCCATTGCAGTTGTCCGGTATCGGCTGAACAGGGGATTGCATGACGGAAAGTGTATCCGCAGAGATTCCGGTTTCGGCTGGTAGCCGGCCCCGGCATGTGGCCATTATCATGGATGGTAACAATCGCTGGGCCAAAGCCCGGCGACTGAAAGGTGTCGCCGGCCACAAGGCCGGCGTGAAAGCAGTGAGATCAGTGGTTGAAACCTGTGCCCGGGAAGGGGTGGAGGTACTTACCCTGTTTGCGTTTTCCAGCGAGAACTGGCGCCGTCCCGAGGATGAAGTGTCGGCCCTGATGCGCCTGTTCCTGTTTGCGTTGGAGCGGGAAGTCAAAAAGTTGCACCGCAACGACATCTGCCTGCGCATTATCGGCGATCGCTCCGCGTTTAGTACAAACCTGCAGGAACATATGGAGCGCGCCGAGGCGCTTACTCGCGACAATACCCGGATGACGCTGGTTATCGCCGCTAATTATGGCGGGCATTGGGATATCACCCAAGCCAGTCGTAAAGTGGCTGAGAAGGTCCGTTCTGGAGAGCTGGCGCCCTCCGACATCACCGATAACCTTATTCAGCAACATCTGTCTATTGGTGACTTGCCCATGCCGGACCTGATGATTCGTACGGCTGGCGAGCAACGCATCAGCAACTTCATGCTCTGGCACCTGGCCTATACCGAACTGTATTTTTCTCCCGTTTACTGGCCCGATTTCCAGGCGCAGGAAATGGGGCAGGCGTTGCAGGCATATGCGGGTCGGAAACGCCGTTTTGGTCAGACAGACGACCAGATAGCCAGCGTTTCGTCAGAACAATAACGACAAGATAGCGAACGATATCGTGCTTAAAACCCGTATTATTACCGCGCTTATCCTGGCCCCCATCGCGATTGGCGGAATTTTCTTCCTGCCGCCCCTGGGGTTCGCCCTGTTTACCGGGGCCATTATTACCGTTGGTGCCTGGGAGTGGGCCAACATGTCCGGCCTGACTGCGCCCGCGGCCCGTGTTGCATATGCCCTTGTGGTCGCGGCGGTGCTGTACGGACTGCTGAACGTTCCGGCAGTTGCGGTGCTTTGGCTGGCATTGTTCTGGTGGGTACTGAGTTTCCTGCTGGTAAGAAACTACCCCGGTGGTTCAGAGCGCTGGGGCGGCGTGCCTGCCCGTGCCCTGATGGGCCTGTTGGTGCTGGTTCCCGCGTGGGTAGGGCTTAACCATCTTCGCACTGGCGGCTTTCAGTTCGGCGACAGTGCCAATAACCTCCTACTGATTCTTTATGTTTTCTGCGTGGTCTGGGTCGCGGATATCGGCGCCTATTTTGCCGGCCGTGCGTTTGGCAAAGCGAAGCTTGCACCCAGGGTCAGTCCGGGAAAATCCTGGGCGGGTGTCTGGGGTGGTCTGGTGGCGGTCGCGATCTTCGCAATTGTGATCAGTGTGCTGGCCTCAGCCACCACCATGCAGTTGCTGCTTCTGGTTGTTGCCAGCCTGATTACCGGTGCCGTTTCCGTGCTTGGCGATCTGCTGGAAAGCATGCTGAAACGTTTCAGGGGTATTAAGGATAGCAGTCAGCTATTGCCGGGCCATGGCGGTATCATGGACAGAATCGACAGCCTGACGGCTGCCATCCCGGTGTTCGCCCTGATCATCACGCTGATGGGTTGGTTGACGACGGGGCAATGGTGACTATTGTGAAACGTCGTGTTTCGATACTTGGTGCGACGGGCTCCATTGGCCTGAGTACACTCGATGTGATTCGTCGCCACCCGGACCGGTTTTCGGTTTCAGCGCTAACCGCCAGTACCAGTGTCGACAGCATGGTGGAACTCTGCCATGAGTTTCGTCCCAGGTATGCGGTCATGGCCGATGAAAATGCGGCTGAAGCGTTGTCCCGTGCGTTAAGTGATTTGCCTGCCGTCCTGGTTCTCGGCGGCTCGGAAGCGTTATGCCAGGTTGCGGGCGATGATGATTCCGATACGGTTATGGCGGCGATCGTTGGAGCCGTGGGATTACCGCCTACGCTTGCTGCAGTGAGGGCGGGTAAGCGCGTTTTGCTTGCCAACAAGGAAGCACTGGTTATGTCGGGCAAGCTGTTTATGGATGCCGTTCTGGCGTCGGGTGCAGACGTTCTGCCGATCGACAGCGAACATAACGCCATCTTCCAGTGTATGCCGCCGGACAAGATCCGGGATACCCGTGGTGCGGGTATTACTCGCATTCTGCTTACTGCCTCCGGTGGGCCGTTTCGTACTCACTCGGCCGAATCCCTGCGCAATGTGCTGCCTGCCGAGGCCTGCAATCACCCCAACTGGTCGATGGGGCAGAAGATCTCAGTCGATTCCGCGACCTTGATGAACAAGGGGCTGGAGCTGATAGAAGCATGCTGGCTGTTCAATACCACGCCGGAAATGATTGAAGTGCATGTCCACCCGGAGAGCATCATTCATTCGATGGTTGAGTACGCCGATGGGTCCGTTCTGGCGCAGCTTGGTAGTCCCGACATGCGCACACCCATTGCTAACGGTCTCGCGTGGCCCGAAAGAATTGAAGCCGGCGTTGCTCCGCTGGATCTGTTTCGCATCGGGCAGTTTCACTTTGAGCGCCCGGACCTGGAGCGCTTTCCGTGCCTGAGGTTAGCAGCGGAGGCGTTCCACGAGGGCGGAACGGCACCAGCGGTAATGAATGCTGCGAACGAAGAGGCAGTGTCGGCCTTTCTTTCCGGTAACCTGTGTTTTGCGGATATCCCCCTTATCATAGAGCGTACGTTGGCAGCCACCGAGGTTGTACCGGCAGACAGTTTCGATACCATCTTCGCGAAGGATGCCGAGGGCAGGGCTGTCGCACGGGAACAGATACAGGCGCTGGCTGTCTGAACCATGCGAGTCCTGAGAGGCGGTTCTATCATCACCAACAGAGAGCATTATGCAGATCGTTGAAACCGTATTGGCGTTGATACTCACGCTGGGCATTCTGGTGACGCTCCATGAAGCTGGTCACTTTTGGGTGGCTCGCCGCTGCGGTGTCAAGGTTTTGCGGTTTTCTGTTGGTTTCGGGAAGCCTCTGTTTTCGTGGTACGACCGGCAGGGCACCGAGTTTGCGGTTGCGGCGATCCCTCTCGGTGGCTACGTGAAAATGCTGGATGAGCGGGAAGGGCCGGTGCCCGAAGAGCTCAAGGATCAGGCGTTCAATGCCAAGCCCCCATCGAAACGTATCGCTATTGCTGCCGCTGGGCCCATAGCGAATTTCCTGTTTGCCATTGCTGCCTACTGGCTGCTCAGCGTGGTTGGTTTCACCACGGTTGCGCCCATTGTAGGCGACGTCAGTCAGGGGAGTGTCGCGGAACGGGTCGGGCTCACCAGCGGCATGGAAATCCACCAGGTCGACGGCCGTCGTGTGACATCCTGGCGCGACGTGAACATGCGCTTGCTTGAGCGCACGGGTGAGTTTGGTGAGGTAACCATCGATGTCTCGCAGAACGGTAACCGCGGGACTCTGCGGGGAGCTCTGGATGGCTGGAGTCTAAGTGAGGACACGCCGAACCCGTTGAATGAGTTTGGTGTGACGCCCTGGCGGCCCGACGTACCGGCAGTGCTGGGGGAGATATCACCGGGTGGCCGGGCTGAGGCCGGCGGGTTGAAATCCGGCGACCGAGTGGTTGAGGTGGACGGCAAGCCAGTAGCGGACTGGTTCGAACTGGTGGCTTTCATACGCGAGGCGCCCGAAAAGCCCCTGGAGCTAACGGTCGAACGCGATGGCCGCATGGAACAAATCCGTGTGACGCCCGCGGAAAGAACGGCAGACGATGGCAGTGTTACCGGTTTTGTGGGTGCGGGTGTCAGCGAGGTGACCTGGCCTGATCACGTACTCAGGGATGTCAGTTATGGTCCCCTGGCAGCGATTCCCAACGCGGTCTCTGAAACCTGGGGTGACACTCGATTGACTCTGGTCGCGATCAAAAAAATGGTGACCGGATTGCTTTCTCCCACTAACCTTAGTGGCCCGATTACCATTGCCAGGATAGCGGAAGCCAGTGTAAGTTCCGGTTTCGAAGACTTTATTCGTTTTCTTGCCTACCTCAGTGTCAGTCTTGGGGTGCTGAACCTTCTGCCAATACCGGTTCTTGATGGTGGGCATATTGTCTATTACACCATTGAAGCCATCCGCCGGAAGCCTCTATCAGAGCAGGCCCAGGCGTTCGGACTGCGTATTGGAATGGCAATGATCCTTACATTAATGGTGTTTGCACTTTACAACGACCTGATGCGGTTGTGAGAATTGCGAACTCCTTACGCGCATCAACAGGCGAAATTATTGAATGAGACGTTCTCTTCTGGGTATAGCTGTAGGCTTGGTAGTCGCCACCTCAACCATAAAACCGGCACTGGCTGATGAATTCACCGTATCCGATATCGAGGTAGAAGGCCTTCAGCGGGTATCCGCAGGGACGGTATTTTCCGCATTTCCCGTTTCGATCGGGGAGCCGGTCGATGAGGTGGAGCTGTCCGATGCGATCAAAGACCTGTTTCGCACCGGCCTGTTTACCGATATCAAAGCCAGCCGTGATGGTGGTGTGCTGATCCTTACGGTTCAGGAGCGACCTTCAATCACGTCCATAGACATTGAAGGCAACAAGAACATTGAAACCCCCATGCTGATGGATGCGCTATCCGGAGCGGGTCTCCAGGAGGGGCAGGTATTTCGCAGGGCGACCCTTGAGCGACTGGAGCTTGAGATTCTCCGGTCCTACATCAGTCAGGGTCGTTACAATGCGCGGGTGAAAGCCACCGCCGAGGACCTTCCCCGCAATCGCGTTGCCATCAAGCTGGACATTAACGAAGGTACGGTTGCGGCTATCCAGCACATCAATATTGTGGGTAACGACGCGTTTGACGACGAGCGGCTGCTGGATCTGTTTGAGCTCCAGACCACCAGTTGGTGGAATTCCATCACCAGTGCTGACAAGTATGCCCGGGAGCGCCTGAGCGGCGACCTGGAGTCACTGCGGTCCTTCTACCTTGACCGCGGCTACATCGACTTTACGGTTGAGTCCAGCCAGGTCTCGATTTCTCCCGACAAGAAACAGGTTTTTATTGCCATCTCGTTGAACGAGGGGCCTCAATACACGGTGTCAGACGTCAACCTGCGCGGTGAGCTGATCGTACCTGAGGAAGAGCTGCGGGAGCTTATTCCCATTGAAGAGGGCGACGTGTTCTCTCGTTCCCGGATGACGGCGATTTCGGAAGCGCTTTCCCGTCGTCTTGGCCGCGAAGGTTATGCGTTTGCAAACGTGAATGCGGTGCCGGAGCCTGCCGATGACAATACAGCGTCAGTAACCTTCTTCGTGGAGCCTGGTAAGCGGGCGTATGTCCGGCGCATCAATTTTGATGGCAACGTCTCCACCCGGGACGATGTGTTGCGCCAGGAAATGACCCAGATGGAAGGTGGCGTCGCCTCCACCGACCGGATCGAATTCTCGAAAACAAAGTTGGAGCGACTTGGCTTCTTCGAAACCGTCGATGTGGAGACGGTTCCTGTGCCCGGTACGGATGATTTGGTGGACGTTAACTATTCCGTGGCGGAACAGGCAACCGGCAGTCTGTCGGCGTCTGTCGGCTTCTCGCAGGCCTCCGGGGTAATCCTGGGCGCTAACGTGTCCGAGAACAACTTCTTTGGCAGCGGCAAGCGTGTCTCCTTTGGCGTCAACGTCAGTGACTCCATCAAGAGTGCCAATTTTTCCTACCAGGACCCATACTACACCGTGGATGGCGTCAGCCGTGGTTTCAGCGTGTTTGCCCGTGAAACCGACTTTGAAGAACAGGATATTTCCTCTTACCTGCTGGATGAGTACGGCGGCCGCCTCACCTTCGGTTATCCTACGGACAACATTACCCGCCTTAATTTCGGGCTTGGTTATACGTTGTCCAAGGTGAAGGAGGGTGCATTCACCTCAGAAGAGGTCAAAACCTTCATTGATGAAGAAGGCAACGATTTCAACAATTATTTCCTGTTCGGTTCGTGGCGGCGCAGCACACTAAATAGGGGTGTGCTTCCAACGGACGGCTATAGCCTGTCGTTATCCGCTGATGTAGCGGTGCCCGGCAGCGACCTGACATTCTATAAGCTGAATCAGAAAACCGAGTTCTACCAGCCACTGAATGATAATCAGACCTGGGTATTCAGGGCGCGTTCGGAGATTGGTTACGGGGACGGTTACAACGGCCGAAGCGTGATGCCGTTCTACGAGCACTTCTACGCCGGTGGATATGGTTCGGTGCGCGGATATGAGGCAAACTCTCTCGGCCCGCTTGCTACCAATGCGCCGAACGACTTCTCCGATCCGGACCCCTTCGGTGGTAGCTTGTTGACGGAAGGCAGCCTGGAACTGATTTTCCCCACACCGTTTGCTGGGGATACCCGTTCCATGAGAACCGCGTTCTTCGTGGATGCGGGGCAGGTTTTTGATGCCGATAGGAATTTTGATCCGGCCCTGGATGAAATTCGCCTGTCGGCCGGTGTAGGATTCCAGTGGATCACGGCAGTAGGACCGCTGGCGTTCAGTCTTGCCAAACCTTTGAACGACAAGAGCGGTGATGACACTCAGGTGTTCCAGTTCTCCCTCGGCCAGACCTTCTGATCGTCAGGGCCGGAGGGGGTGCGAAAGACAATGATAAACAGGAGAAACAACATGTTCCGATATTCCGTTGCAGCGATTCTGTCAATGCTGCTGATCGCATTCCCGGCTGCTGCCGAAACCAGAATAGGTGTGGTTGACCTTCGCCAGGCCTTGTTCTCGTCCAGCGATGCGCGCGCGTTCAGCGAGACACTGCAGAAAGATTTCGCTGGAGAGGAAGCCAAGGTTCGTGAAGCCCAGGAGGCCGCCCGCAAGCTCAAGGAACGGCTTGAGAAAGACGGTGCCATGATGAATGAGTCCGAGCGCCAACAGATGGCTGCTGAGTTCCAGGAGAAAGTTAAGGAATTCAATTTCCTCAAGCAGCGCCTGGACTCCACTGTGGCCAATCGCAAGCAACAGTTCCTCGAAGAAGCCCGCCCGGAGGTAGACGCAGCGGTTAAGGAGCTCCTGGAAGAGAACAATCTGGACATGATCCTGCCCAGCGAGGCGGTGGTGTATGTCAAGCCTGAAATGAATCTGACAGAAGAGTTGCTAGAGAAACTGGACCGCTGATACGGAGGGCCGGATAATGGCCCGCCCGGATAAACCTTGTGGAGCTGACAATGACAAAGCGTTCGTACCGGCTGGGCGACATTGCTTCTGAGCTTGGCGCGGAGCTCAAGGGCAATCCCGATACGGAAATCAACGGGCTTGCGACGCTTCAGGCGGCTTCTCCGGGCCAGATAGCCTTCCTGGCCAACCCGTCGTACGGTCGCTACCTGACGGAGACCAGCGCTTCAGCGGTTATACTCTCGCAATCGACTGCGGACCAGTGTCCTACCAACGTCCTGTTACTGGATAACCCCTACCTCGGCTATGCTCGCCTGAGCCATTGGTTTGACCCGGCGCCAGTTCCAGAGCCTGGTATTCACCCGTCGGCCGTTGTGGCGTCTTCCGCGAGGGTCTCGGATACGGCCTGCATCGGCCCTCAGGCTGTTATTGAGGCTGAGGCTGTCGTGGGCGAAAACGTTGTCGTGGGCGCCGGCTGTGTTATTGGAGCCCGGTGTCAGATTGGCGAGCAGACTATACTGCGTCCACGGGTAACCCTGGCCCACGATATCGTTATGGGGAAACGTTGCCATATCCTCAGTGGTGCGGTCATCGGTTCCGACGGTTTCGGGTTTGCTAATGAGAAAGGAGCCTGGCATCGAATAGCCCAGCTTGGCCGGGTCATTCTGGGGGACGATGTTGAAGTGGGTGCGAACACCACAATTGATCGGGGAGCCTTGGACGACACGATCATTGGCGATGGCGTGAAGCTCGATAACCTGATTCAGATTGCGCACAACGTCAGTATTGGTGATCACAGTGCCATGGCGGCGATGGTGGGTATCGCGGGTAGCACACGTATTGGCAGCCACTGTGTTTTTGGCGGCCAATCGGGTGTGGCAGGGCACCTTACGATTGCGGATCAGGTCCACCTGACCGGCATGACGCTGGTTTCTGGTGACATTCGGGAGCCCGGCGTGTATTCGTCTGGAACCAGCGCCGACAGCAACCGGCAATGGCGTAAAAATGCTGTGCGTTTCCGTCAGCTTGATGCCTTGGCGCGTCGGCTTAAAGAACTGGAAAAGAAAATGGAAGGCTGAGGCCGCTACTGATGATGTATATCGACGAGATCATGGAATACCTGCCCCATCGCTACCCGTTTTTGCTGGTTGATCGGGTAACAGAGCTGGAAAAAGGACAATTCATCAAGGGCTATAAGAATATCTCCCTTAATGAGCCTTTTTTTACCGGCCACTTTCCCAATAACCCCATTATGCCGGGCGTGCTGATCATCGAAGCCATGGCGCAGCTTTCAGGTATTCTCGGCTTTGTGACGGTTGGCCGGAAACCCTCAGACGGCGTGGTACAATACCTGGCTGGTTCCAGTAAAGCGCGTTTCAAGCGCCCCGTGGTGCCGGGGGACAGGCTGTGCATGGAGTCACAGGTTATTTCCGGAAAGCGTGGAATCTATAAATTCGAGTGCCGCGCACTGGTTGATGATGAAGTCGTCTGTGTGGCAGAAATATTGACCGCTGAGAGAGAAGTTTGATGGCGACAAAAGAATGGTCGGGAGTCCATCCTCAGGCGATTGTGGACCCCTCTGCCAAGCTTGCCGACAACGTAACGGTTGGCCCATGGAGCTACATCGGCCCGAACGTTGAGATCGGAGAGGGGACTGAAGTGATGTCCCACGTGGTCATCAAGGGCCCAACGAGAATCGGCCGCAATAACCGCATATTTCAGTTTTCCAGTGTCGGGGAAGAATGCCAGGACAAAAAATACGCGGGTGAGCCAACCACGCTGGTTATCGGTGATGACAATATCATCCGTGAGAACTGCACCATTCATCGGGGCACGGTTCAGGATCGTGGTGAAACCTGTATCGGCAATGGCAATCTGCTCATGGCCTACGTGCATGTGGCGCATGACTGCATTATTGGCAATAACACCATCCTGGCCAATTGTGCGACATTGGCCGGCCATGTGTCCGTTGGTGACTTCGCGATACTGGGTGGCGGCACCATGGTTCATCAGTTCTGTCATATTGGAACCCACAGCATGAGTGCTGGTGGAAGTATTGTGCTGAAAGACATCCCTGCGTACATCATGGCAAGCGGGCAATCTGCACAGCCGTTTGGTATGAACGTGGAAGGCTTGCGCCGCCGTGGTTTCAGCAAGGAGGTGTTGTTGGCACTCCGTCGTGCTTACAAGGTTATCTATCGTCAGGGCCTGACTACGGAACAAGCCGTTGAAGAGCTCGAAAAAGCCTACTCCGATATTCCCGAAGTTACGCCCCTGATCGATTCCCTTCGTGGTGCACACCGCGGCATCATCCGCTAACCAGGGAGTGAATGCCCCGGTGACGGACCATCACGAAAACTCTGTAGCCAGCACCCGCAAAGTGACTTTCGCCATCGTGGCCGGAGAGGCGTCAGGAGATATCCTCGGCGCCGGGCTGATCCGTTCCCTGCGGCTCAGGTATCCGAACGCGCGGTTTGTCGGCATTGGTGGCGATGAAATGATCGCGGAAGGCTTCCACTCTCTCGTTCCTATGGAACGGCTGTCAGTGATGGGGCTCGTCGAAGTGCTCGGGCGAATACGGGAGCTGTTCGATATTCGCGCACGGCTGATGAACTACCTGCTGGCGACACCGCCGGACGTCGTCATTGGTATCGACTCCCCGGACTTTACCCTGGGTATTGAGCGCAGGTGTCGTGATGCCGGTATTCCGACCGCCCATTATGTTAGCCCGTCCGTCTGGGCCTGGCGGCAAAAGCGGATCTTCACGATCGCCAAATCTGTCAACCTTATGCTTACCCTGTTCCCGTTTGAGGCCCGTTTCTACGAAGAGCACGGCGTGCCCGTGGCCTTTGTAGGGCACCCCCTGGCGGACCGCATTCCAATGATGCCTGATACAGCTGGTGCCCGTCAGTCCCTGGGGCTTCTGGAAGATGCGCCGGTGCTGGCCATTCTTCCGGGGAGCCGGGGCGGGGAAGTGGAGCGTCTGGGTACTCTTTTTCTGGAGGCCGCCCGTTGGATCCAGGGCAGGCGTCCGGATTTGCAACTGGTGATTCCTTGCGTAAACCGGGATCGGGAAAAGCAGGTTCGGGCACTGGTGGAAGCCCTGGACGTGAAACTGGCGGTGACCATTGTGCGAGGCCGTTCGAGAGAGGTGATGGCATCGTCCGACGTGGTATTGCTTGCGTCCGGAACCGCCACTCTGGAAGCCATGTTGCTGAAGAAGCCCATGGTGGTGGGTTACCGGTTGAGTCGTGTCAGCTATGCATTGGTCTCAAGGCTGGTCAAGGTGCCTTATGTGGCCTTGCCAAACCTGCTGGCCAAGGAACAACTGGTTCCGGAACTATTGCAGGATGATGCTTCGCCGGAGTCTCTCGGAGAAGCCGTGCTTGAGCGCCTTGAAAATGAATCCGAACGCGCCCGGTTGACAGCCGCTTTTTCACAATTGCATGAACAATTGCGACAGGGGGCTGACGAGCAGTCTGCTGCAGCCATCTCCGCATTAATAGAAGGCGGAGCAGTATGAGTAAGCGCCCCTTACCGCCGTTTGAGTGCCAATATCAGGGGCGACTATTGGCCGGTGTGGACGAGGTGGGACGCGGGCCGCTGGTTGGGGCTGTGGTGACGGCCGCGGTTATCCTGAACCCGGAAAAGCCAATACCGGGCCTGGCAGATTCGAAAAAGCTGACGGACAAGCGCCGTGAGGCTCTTTACGAACAGATCATTGAGCGTGCCGTATCCTGGAGCCTGGGGCGCTGTGAGGCCGATGAGATTGACAGGCTGAACATCTTCCAGGCAACCATGGTGGCTATGGAGCGTGCCGTGGCGGGCCTGCATGTCGAGCCGGAATATGTACTGGTGGACGGTAACCGCTGCCCCAAATGGCGTTGGACCTCTGAGCCAGTGGTGAAGGGCGACAGCCGGGTGGAGGCCATCAGTGCGGCGTCCATTGTCGCCAAGGTGACTCGTGACAGGGAGATGGCTGTGCTCCATGAGGAATTCCCTGAGTACGGCTTTGCAGGCCACAAGGGTTATCCGACGCCCGTACACCTCGAAGCGCTTGGTAGATTGGGTGCAACCGCTCACCATCGTCGCTCATTCCGCCCGGTTCAGGAAGCGATTGATGCCGTGGGTTTGTACAGCCGCGCCGCGGATCAGGAACTGCAATATCCTGGCGACTTGTTTGAAAATATCGATTGACAGGTTCCGGTCGAATCCTTAGTATACGCGCACGTTGATCGGGGGAAGCCCCGGTAAACAACCAGTTTGATGCGGGGTGGAGCAGTCTGGTAGCTCGTCGGGCTCATAACCCGAAGGTCG
>OLID01000154.1_pt1 | contig 40126 bp, 51 predicted proteins | sample 1609361 | NCBI WGS metagenome assembly OLID01 (sample SAMN05416778, study PRJEB24817) | seawater metagenome | isolation source: Sea water | place: Canada:Atlantic | collected 2013-07
TACACAGAGTAGATCGTCGGCAGCGTCAGATGTGTATAAGAGACAGCTTTAGCAGTTGATGAGAATTTGTGAGCTGTAACATTAATCTTTGTTTTTAACTCTCCTCTTCCTAATATTTTAACTAACTCGTTTCTAGAACATAAACCATTATCTTGAAGTACTTCTGGTGTAATTTCTTTTACTCCTTTTCTTTCAATTAATGCTTGAATAATATCTAAATTAATTCCTTTGTACTCTACTCGGTTAATATTTTTGAAACCAAATTTAGGCACACGTCTTTGAAGTGGCATTTGTCCACCTTCAAAACCAACTTTCTTAGAATATCCAGATCTTGATTTTGCTCCTTTATGTCCTCGAGTAGAAGTCCCTCCATGTCCAGAACCCTGACCACGAGCTATTCTCTTTTTATTTTTCGTTGCTCCTGTTGCAGGAGTCAAATTATGTAAATTCATCTCTTAATGTTTTAAAGTTTATTCAACCACTTTTACTAGGTGTTGAACTTTATTGACCATTCCTAGAATCTGAGGTGTTGCCTCTTTTTCTATTACTTGATTCAACTTTCTAAACCCCAATGCTTGAATCGTAGCTTTTTGTCTTGCTGTACGATTAATAGCACTTCTAACTTGTTTAATTTTAATTGTCGCCATCTTTGCTATTTTTAACCGTTAAACACTTTATCAAGTTCAATTCCTCTTTGTTTTGCAATAGTAACAGCATCTCTCATTTGAGATAATGCATCCATAGTTGCTTTAACAACATTGTGAGGATTTGAAGAACCTTGAGATTTAGCCAATACATTGTGAATCCCAACACTTTCCAATACAGCACGCATCGCACCACCGGCGATAACTCCTGTACCTTCAGATGCTGGTCTCAATAAAACTCTAGCTCCACTAAATTTACCTTTTTGAATATGAGGAACTGTTCCGTGCAATAAAGGAACTCTAATTAAGTTCTTTTTCGCGTCATCAATTCCTTTTGAAATTGCTTCAGTTACCTCTTTCGCTTTTCCTAGACCATGTCCAACGATTCCGTTTTCATCACCTACAACAACGATTGCTGAAAAACTAAAAGTACGTCCACCTTTTGTAACTTTTGTTACACGGTTTACTGCAACTAATTTATCCTTCAGTTCGGTATCAACCGATTTTACTCTGTTTAAAACTTGTGCTGCCATCCTTATAATTTTAGTCCGCCTTCTCTTGCTGAGTCAGCTAATGATTTAACTCTTCCGTGGTACAAATAACCGTTACGATCAAACACAACAGCTTCTATTCCAGCTTTTTTTGCTTTTTCCGCTACTTCTTTTCCAACAAGTGCGGCTTGCTCTACTTTTGTTCCTTTTGCTTTACTCTTATACGATGTTGCAGAAACCAAAGTTGTTCCTGTTGAATCGTCAATAATTTGAGCACACATCTGTTTATTACTTCTAAAAACAGATAAACGCGGCATCGCCGAAGTACCAGTGATTTTTTTTCTGATTCTTCGTTTGATTTTCGCTCTTCTATTTACTTTACTAAATGCCATAACTTCAATTAATGTATCAATTACTACTTAGACGCTGTTTTACCAGCTTTTCTTCTGATTTCTTCTCCTAGGAATCTAACACCTTTTCCTTTATAAGGTTCTGGTTTACGAAGGGAACGAATCTTGGCAGCTACTTGTCCTACTAGTTGTTTATCGTGAGATTCCAATGTTACCACTGGAGCCTTACCTTTTTCAGATACTGCTGATACCTTAATTTCTGAAGGGATCTCAAAAACAAAAGGGTGAGAATATCCAAGAGAAAGCTCTAACATTTGACCGTTAGCATTCGCTCTGTATCCTACTCCAATTACTTCTAATTCCTTCTTGAACCCTTCCGAAACTCCAACGATCATATTTTGCAATAACGCACGGTATAAACCATGTTTTGCTCTGTGATCTGGTGCATCTGATTCGCGGGTGAAAGTTACAGTTCCGTCTTCAATGCTCATTGAAATACAAGAATCCATTTCTTGTTTCAATTCACCTTTAGACCCCTTAACAGTAATAACATTACCGTCAACTTTCACATCTACTCCACTCGGGATTGTTACTGGGGATTTACCTATCCTTGACATTTTTACTTTTTCTTAAAAATTAATATACGGTGCAAAGAACTTCTCCGCCCACATTTTCTTTTGTTGCTTGTTTTCCTGTGATAACACCTTTAGATGTTGAAACAATCGCTACTCCAAGCCCATTCAATACACGTGGCATTTCAGATGCTCCGTTGTATTTTCTTAAACCTGGTCTTGAAGCTCTTTGCAATTTAGTAATTGCTGGAGTCTTTGTAGAAGGATTGTACTTCAATGCAATCTTGATGGTACCTTGTTTGTTATCATCCTCAAATTTGAAATCAGTGATGTAACCTTGATCAAATAAAATTTGCGTAATCGCACGTTTTACATTTGAACTTGGAATCTCAACCATTTTCAATTTCGCAGCGCTAGCGTTACGAATTCGAGTTAAATAATCCGCTATTGGATCTGTATTCATACTATTTAATTTACGGAAGTGGTTTTCAATTATTCATTGAACCTTCAACCAGTTTATACTTTTTTGGAGCGCAAAGATATAAAGACAAAAGATGAAAGACTAATTTGTCCTCATCTTTATATCTTTTTATCTTAAAAACTCTTATTACCAGCTTGCTTTTTTAACACCTGGGATTTTACCATCTAATGCCATTTCACGGAATGTAACACGTGAAATACCGAATTGACGCATATAACCTCTTGGACGACCCGTTAATCCACATCTGTTGTGAACACGGATTTTCGCTGAGTTTGCTGGCAATTTTTGGATTGCAATCATTGCATCCCATTTTGCTTGCTGCATTTCTTCAGAATTATCGCTAGACTTTAAAATCTTAGTTAAACCTGCACGCTTTTCAGCGTAACGAGCTGCTAATTTTTCTCTTTTACGCTCACGCGCTTTCATTGACTCTTTTGCCATCTCTACTTATTTTTTTGTAAATGGAAAACCAAAAGCATCTAGAAGAGCCATCCCTTCTTCGTCACTTTCTGCAGTTGTTACAAATGTAATGTCCATTCCCATCATACGACTTACTTTATCAATATCAATTTCTGGGAAAATGATGTGTTCTTTAACTCCCATATTGAAGTTACCTCTTCCATCAAATCCTTTTGAATTAATACCTTTAAAATCTCTAGTTCGTGGTAAAGCTACAGATATTAAACGATCTAAGAAATCATACATCTTAGCACCTCTTAACGTAACTTTTGTTCCGATTGGCATTCCTTTTCTCAATTTGAAATTAGAAATATCCTTTTTAGAGATTGTAGCTACAGCTTTTTGTCCCGCAATACGTGACATTTCCTCTACAGCATTATCAATAAGTTTTTTATCACCTACCGCGTCACCGACACCTTGGCTTAAAACTATTTTTTGAAGTTTCGGTACCTGCATAACTGACTTGTATCCGAACTTTTCAGTAAGCCCTGAAATAATTTCAGTGCTGTACTTTTCCTGAAGTCTTGGTGTATAACTCATTATTTAATTTCCTCCCCTGACTTTTTTGAGTAACGTACTAATTTTCCATCCTTGTTCAATTTACGTCCAACACGAGATGCTGTACCTTTATGAACAACCATAAGGTTTGAAATATGAATTGCTGCTTCTTTTTCAACAATTCCACCTTGAGGTTCTGCTGCGCTAGGTTTAGTATGACGTTTTGCCAAATTAACACCTTCAACTACAGCACGCATTTTTTTTCTGTCGATCGAAAGGATCTTACCTTCCTGACCGTTTGATTCTCCTGTCAAAATTTTGACAGTGTCACCAACTTTAACATGTAATTTCTGTTGCATAACTTAAATTCATTTAAAGCACCTCAGGAGCTAATGATACTACTTTCATGTAGTTTGCATCACGTAGCTCGCGGGCAACTGGTCCAAAGATACGAGTTCCTCTCATCTCACCTCCTGCATTCAATATAACGCAAGCGTTATCATCGAAGCGAATGTAAGATCCATCAGGACGACGTACTTCTTTCTTTGTTCTTACTATTACCGCAGTGGCAACTGATCCTTTTTTGACAGCTCCATTCGGCATTGCGCTCTTAACAGTAACGACAATTTTGTCTCCGACAGAAGCATAACGACGTTTAGTACCTCCTAATACACGGATAACTAAAACCTCCTTTGCTCCGGAGTTATCTGCTACTTTAAGTCTTGATTCACTTTGTATCATTACTAAAAATTATTTAGCTCGTTCAATAACTTCTACTAATCGCCAGTTTTTAGACTTCGATATTGGTCGTGTCTCCATGATTTTAACTGTATCACCTTCGTTACAGTCATTTTTTTCATCATGTGCTACGAACTTAGTAGTGTTCTTAACAAACTTACCATACTTAGGGTGTTTTACTTTTCTTTCAACTGAAACAACGATAGATTTATCCATCTTGTTACTAGTAACGATCCCTATACGTTCTTTTCTTAAATTTCGCTTTTCCATTTCAAACTAGTTTTGAATATACAAACTACTTAGCTTGCGCTTCGCGTTTTGTTAACTCAGTTTTCAATCTTGCGATTGTTTTTCTTGTGTCGCGAATTTGAATTGGATTTTCCATAGGAGCAACTGAATGCGCCAATTTCATCTTCATCATTTTTTCTGATAAATTTGAAAGGTTATCCTGTACATCCTTCAACGACATTTTTGTGATTTCTTCCTGCTTCATATTACTTTCTATTTAGCTGGTATTACATAGTCATTACGTGTAACAAATTTACACTTCACTGGCAACTTTTGCGCAGCCAAACGCATAGCTTCTTTTGCAGTCTCATACGGTACACCGTCTGCTTCAAACAAAATACGCCCTGGTCTAATAACAGCAACCCAGTGACTTGGAGCCCCTTTACCTTTACCCATACGTACTTCCGCTGGTTTTTGTGTAACTGGTTTGTCCGGGAAAATACGAATCCATACTTTTCCTTCACGCTTCATGTATCTAGTAACGGCGATACGAGAAGCTTCAATTTGACGTGAAGTGATCCATCCCGGCTCCAAAGTCTTTAATCCGAAAGATCCAAAAGAGACAGTGCTACCTCTATGAGCTAATCCTCTGTTTCTCCCTTTATGAGCTTTTCTAAATTTGGTTCTCTTTGGTTGTAACATCTTTAATTAATTTAATGTTCTATCAATTGTATAAAACAATCGTTTATTTTTTTCTTCTTTTTCCTCCTCCGGCTGGTTTTCTATTACCACCGCCTTGTTTTTGCTGACTTGAAGCCATCCCAACATTTGGAGAAAGATCACGTTTACCATAAACCTCACCCTTACATATCCAAACTTTAATTCCAAGTTTACCATAAGTTGTTTGAGCTTCAGATAAAGCATAATCGATGTCAGCTCTGAACGTATGTAACGGAGTACGTCCATCCTTGTACATCTCTGAACGAGCCATCTCTGCACCATTTAAACGTCCAGAAATCTTAACTTTGATTCCTTCCGCTCCCATACGCATAGTACTCGCAATTGACATTTTGATTGCTCTTCTAAATGAGATACGAGCTTCCAATTGACGTGCGATTCCATCCGCAACCAAACGAGCATCCAATTCTGGACGTTTAACCTCGAAAATGTTGATTTGGATGTCCTTTTTAGTCAATTTTTTAAGCTCCTCTTTTAGCTTATCAACCTCCTGTCCACCTTTTCCAATAATCACACCTGGTCTTGCTGTATTGATAGTAACGGTTACCAATTTCAACGTTCTCTCGATGATGATTTTTGAAAGACTTGCTCTAGATAAACGAGCATGAAGGTATTTACGAATTTTATCATCTTCGACGATTTTATCTCTGTAATTTTTCCCTCCATACCAATTAGAATCCCATCCCTGGATGAAACCTAATCTATTTCCTATTGGATTTGTTTTTTGTCCCATTTATCTAAAATTATTCTGCGTTCTTACCGTCTACAACGATAGTAACATGATTTGACCTTTTTCTAACTCTATGTGCACGTCCTTGTGGAGCTGGTTGAATTCTTTTCAACATAGCACCTCCACTTACTTCAATTGATTTAACAATTAAAGTTTCTTCCTCGATAGCTTTTCCTTCATTCTTTTGTTCCCAATTGGCAATTGCAGAACGAAGTAATTTCTCAAGGCTTTTTGACGCATCCTTAGAATTGTGTTGCAATATATTTAGAGCTTTATTTACTTCTACTCCCCTTACAAGATCTGCAACTAATCTCATCTTTCTTGGAGCAATTGGAGATTTATTCAATTTCGCGAAAGCGATTGATTTGTTCTCCTCTTTTCTTTTCTCAGCTCTAAGTCTTTTTCTAGCACCCATAACTCAGCTTATTATCTTTTCTTATCTTTTTTATTCCCAGCATGTCCACGGAAGTTACGCGTTGGAGAAAATTCACCCAATTTGTGACCTACCATGTTTTCCGTACAGAAAACAGGAATAAATTTATTTCCATTATGAACAGCGAAAGTTAGTCCAACAAAATCAGGAGAGATTGTACTAGCTCTTGACCATGTTTTGATAACCGACTTGCTCCCAGATGCTTGTGCATCATCCACTCGTTTCATTAATTTGTAATGAATAAACGGCGGCTTTTTCAACGAACGACTCATATCTTAATTATTTTTTTCTTCTTTCGATGATAAACTTATCTGAATACTTCTGTTTCGAACGCGTTTTGTAGCCTTTAGCAGGAATACCATTTCGCGATCTTGGGTGACCTCCGGAATTCTTCCCTTCACCACCACCCATTGGGTGATCGACAGGATTCATTACCACACCACGAACACGTGGACGTCTACCCAGCCATCTTGTACGACCAGCCTTACCTGAAACCGTTAAGTTGTGCTCAGAATTTGACACAGACCCAATTGTTGCTATACATGTTGTTAAAATCATTCTAGTTTCTCCAGAAGGCATTTTTACAATTGCATAACGACCATCTCGAGCGTTCAATTGTGCATAAGTACCTGCTCCACGAGCAATGGCACCACCTTTACCAGGTTTTAATTCAATGTTATGAATTACAGTACCTAATGGAATGTCCGATAAGAACATTGCGTTTCCAACATTAGGTGCAGCCTCAGCTCCTGACATTACTGTATCTCCTACTTTCAATCCTTCCGGAGCAAGAATGTAACGTTTTTCACCATCTGCATAGAATAACAAAGCAATTCTAGCTGTACGATTCGGATCATATTCGATCGTTTTAACCGTAGCAGGAATTCCATGCTTTTCTCTTTTAAAATCAATAAGACGGTATTTTTGTTTATGACCACCACCTATGTACCTCATGGTCATTCTACCGTCATTATTTCGACCACCAGTTTTATTCTTCCCGACAACCAAGCTCTTCTCTGGAGAAGAAGCTGTCACTTCTGAATAATCACTGTTGATTTTGTGTCTTTGCCCTGGAGTTGTAGGCTTGAATTTCTTAAGACCCATTGTTAACGTGCTTAAAAGTTATTAAATAAATCAATCGTTTCTCCATCTGCAACAGTAACAACGGCTTTTTTCCATTTTTTACTTGGTTGCTCAACGACACCTCTATTTGTATATTTCGTAGAGGGTTTTCCACCGCCATAATTCATTGTGCGAACATCAGTAATCTGAACTCCGTACATTTTCTCGACAGCTTTTTTAATCTCAATCTTATTCGCAGTTCTGTCAACAGCAAAGGTAAAACGATTAAACGCTTCACTTAATCCCGTTGCTTTTTCTGTGATGATTGGTTTTTTGATAATTGTTCTCATCTTCAATTAGTTTAGAATCTTTTCGATTACTTCAATTGAACTTGCAGCCATTACAACTTTTTTCGCATTCAATACATCAAATGTATTTACTGAATCAGCTGTAACAACTTTTACTTTCTTAAGGTTACGAGAAGACAAATAAACATTGTCATTTTGTTCTCCTAAAATCATAAGAACTTTGTCATTTTGAAGTTTCAAGTTACTTAATAATGCTTCGAAATCCTTTGTTTTGATTGCATCAAATTTAAGGTCTTCGATCACCATGATGTCCTTTGCTTTCGCTTTGTAAGAAAACGCTGATTTACGTGCAAGACGCTTCAACTTCACGTTTAATTTGAAGTGATAGTTTCTTGGACGAGGTCCAAAAATACGTCCACCACCTACACGTGTTCCTGACTTAATACTACCAGCACGAGCACCACCTGTACCTTTTTGCTTCTTAATCTTCTTTGTAGAACCTTGAATTTCAGCTCTTTCTTTTGCTTTGTGCGTACCTTGACGACGATTCGCCAAATGCTGCTTAACATCTAAATAGATAGCGTGGTCGTTTGGTTCAATACCAAAAACATCTTTTGACAAGCTAACTTCATTAGTAGTAGCGGTACCTTTTGCACTTATTACTTTTACTTTCATTACTTCTCAATTGTTACTATTGAACCTTTGTGACCTGGTACTGAACCTTTCACAATTACTAAATTTTTGTCAGCCAAAACCTTCAAAATTAGTAGATTCTCCATTTTTACTCTTTCGTTACCCATCTGACCTGCCATGCGCATTCCTTTGAATACACGTGCTGGATAAGATGCAGCTCCAATAGATCCTGGTGCTCTAAGTCTGTTATGCTGACCGTGTGTTGCTTGACCAACTCCACCGAAACCATGACGCTTAACTACACCTTGGAAACCTTTTCCTTTAGAAGTTCCTACTACATCAACAAACTCACCTTCTTCAAAGATTGAGATGTCAACTTGATCACCGAGATTTAAGTCATTGAATCCTTTAAACTCGACTAATTTCGACTTAACATCGGTTTTAGCTTTTTTAAAGTGACCCTTCAATGAATTTGGTGTGTTCTTTTCTTTGCGAACTCCAAAACCCAATTGAACAGCCTCGTAACCATCTCTGTCTTGTGTCTTAACCTGAGTCACGACACAAGGACCAGCTTCTATCACCGTGCATGGCATTGCTTTACCCTCGGCACTGTAGATACTAGTCATTCCGATTTTTCTACCAATAATTCCTGGCATACTTTAACTATTATTTGTTTATACTAATTTACTTATACTTTGATCTCAACATCAACTCCACTTGGTAACTCCAAACGCATTAATGCATCAACAGTCTTAGAAGAAGAGCTGTAAATATCCATCAATCTTTTGTAAGAACACAATTCAAATTGCTCACGCGCTTTTTTGTTTACGTGTGGAGATTTAAGAACTGTATAGATTCTTTTGTGAGTTGGTAATGGAATTGGTCCACTAACTACTGCTCCTGTTGATTTCACTGTCTTAACAATTTTCTCAGCTGATTTATCAACTAAATTGTGATCGTAAGACTTTAATTTTATTCTAATTTTTTGATTCATCTCTAAAATATTAAGCTTTAACAGTTCCTTTAATTTTCGCTACTACTTCATCCGCGACATTTTTAGGAGTCTCTGCATAATGAGAGAATTCCATACTAGAAGTTGCACGACCTGAAGACATCGTTCTTAATTGTGTTACATATCCGAACATTTCTGATAATGGAACATCCGCTTTAACAACTTTTGAACCAGCTCTATCATCCATTCCTCTCATCGTACCACGACGACGGTTAAGGTCACCAACGATATCACCCATATTTTCTTCTGGTGTAACTACTTCAATTTTCATGATTGGCTCCAATAAAACTGGCTTTGCTTTTGGTAAAGCTTCTCTAAAGGCCATTTTCGCACACAATTCAAAAGACAAAGCATCTGAATCGACTGCGTGGAAAGAACCATCTGTTAATTCAACTTTCATCGCATCCATTTGGAAACCAGCAAGAATACCATTTTTCATTGAATCTTTAAATCCTTTTTCAACTGAAGGAATAAATTCTCTTGGAATGTTACCACCTTTAATAGAGTTTACGAATTCAAGACCAGTTTTCTCTAAATCATCTTGAGGCATAATTTTAACAACGATATCCGCAAATTTTCCACGACCACCTGATTGTTTCTTGTATACTTCTCTATGATCAACTGGAGAAGTGATGTTTTCACGGTAAGACACTTGAGGTGCACCTTGATTCACTTCAACTTTAAATTCTCTTCTCAAACGATCCATAATGATATCCAAGTGAAGCTCACCCATACCAGAAATAATTGTTTGACCAGAATCTTCATCAGTATTTACTCTAAACGTAGGATCTTCCTCAGCAAGTTTATTCAAACCAACTCCTAATTTATCCATATCCGCTTGAGTTTTTGGCTCAATTGCAATACCAATAACCGGATCAGGGAAGTTCATAGACTCCAATACGATTGGATGACCTTCTGCACAAAGAGTATCTCCTGTTTTAATATCTTTAAATCCTACAACAGCACCAATATCACCAGCTCCTAATACAGGAATTTGATTTTGTTTGTTTGCGTGCATTTGGAAGATACGCGAAATACGCTCCTTGTTTTCAGTACGAGAATTCATTACATATGAACCTGCATCCAATTTACCAGAATAAGCACGAACAAAACACAAACGACCAACATAAGGGTCTGTTGCAATTTTAAATGCTAAACCAGCAAATGGCTCGCTAAAGCTTGGCTTTCTTTTCTCTTCGTTTCCAGTTTTTGGATTCGTTCCAACAATCGCCTCAACATCCATAGGAGATGGAAGAATTTCCATTACCATGTCAAGCATTGCCTGAACTCCTTTATTTTTAAACGCAGATCCACACATCATTGGTACTACTTTACCAGCGATAGTTGCTTCACGTAATGCATCTAAAATCTCTCTTTCTGTTAATGACTCCGAATCTTCAAAGTATTTTTCCATTAACGTTTCATCGAATTCCGCTACAGCCTCAAGAAGTTCTTCTCTCAATTGTCTTGCTTCATCAATGATATCAGCTGGAATCTCAATTTCTTGGAATGTCATACCGAAGTCTTCCTCATTCCAAGTAATCCCTTTGAAGTTAATCAAATCAACTACACCTTTAAAATCATCTTCTGCTCCAATATTAATTTGAAGCGGTAAAGCGTGACTTCCTAACATTTCTTTAACTTGCTTACACACATTTAAGAAATCTGCTCCTTGACGGTCCATTTTATTAACGAAACCAATTCTTGGAACATTGTAGTTGTTTGCTAATCTCCAGTTTGTTTCAGATTGTGGCTCAACACCATCAACTGCTGAAAACAAAAACACCAATCCATCCAATACACGTAATGAACGATTCACCTCAACTGTAAAGTCAACGTGTCCAGGAGTATCAATAATATTCATGTGGTATTCTTGACCACGGTAGTTCCAATTCAACGTTGTTGCTGCAGAAGTAATCGTGATACCACGCTCTTGCTCTTGCTCCATCCAGTCCATTGTTGCTCCACCTTCGTGAACCTCACCAATTTTATGATTTACACCACCGTAGAATAAAATACGCTCCGTTGTTGTCGTTTTACCAGCATCAATGTGCGCAGCAATACCAATGTTTCTTGTAAATTTAAGATCTCTTGCCATTATGATTAAAATCTAAAGTGTGAGAATGCTTTGTTTGCCTCAGCCATTCTTAATGTATCTTCTTTTTTCTTGTAAGCTGCACCTTCCTCTTTAGAAGCAGATAAAATTTCAAAAGCTAATTTTTGAGCCATTGTTTTTTCATTACGCTTACGAGAATATCCAATTAACCATTTCATGGCCAATGAATGCTTTCTTCCTTCTCTTACCGGAGTTGGAATTTGAAATGTAGCTCCACCAACACGACGGCTACGTACTTCAACAACTGGAGTAACATTTTCCAATGCTTTTTTCCAAGTCTCTAATCCTGTTGCATCTTCTACCTTTTCATCAACAATCGAAATTGCATCGTAGAAAATTTTAAATGCCAAACTTTTTTTCCCGTCTAACATTAAGTTGTTTACAAACTTTGTTACTTGAACATCGTTAAACTTTGGGTCTGGAAGTATCGCTATCTTTTTTGCTTTTCTTCTTCTCATCTTTTAAATCTTTTTAAAAGTTTATTTTTTAGGTCTTTTTGTTCCATACTTCGAACGACGTTGAGTTCTTCCCTCAACTCCAGCTGTATCTTCAGCTCCACGTACAATGTGATAACGTACACCAGGAAGATCTTTTACCCTTCCTCCACGTACCAATACCAATGAGTGCTCTTGTAAATTGTGACCTTCACCTCCGATATAGGCATTGACTTCCTTACCGTTGGTTAGTCTAACTCTCGCTACTTTACGCATTGCCGAGTTAGGCTTCTTAGGTGTAGTGGTGTAAACTCTTACACATACTCCTTTACGCTGGGGACATGAATCTAGAGCTGCTGATTTGCTCTTCTTCACTACCGCTGTTCTCCCTTTGCGAACTAATTGTTGTATAGTTGGCATAAAAATACTGTTAACTTTAATTAATAAAAAAATTGCCCCAAAAACTCTTTTGAGGGGTGCAAAGATACGAGATTAAACTTAAAAACCTAGGGCTAACGAAAAAAAATGCACTTTTTTAACTGTGTAATGTGCATATCTATTGGTATTTAACTTAAATCCCTTTGTTTATCGGGATTTATATAATTTAAATTCCAGCTTAATTTTAATTGAAGATTTTTCAATTCTGCAATGTTCTCAAAAATAAACTTTTTCAGATTCTAAACAGAAAGCTTTTCTTAAATTCACGTAAAAAAAATGATGAGAGTAATTTTTTTTTCAATTATTTGTTTAGTAAAAATATCTTCTTTCTCACAAATTGAGGACAACCTCAAATTTGACTTGTTAAATATTCAAACTAGACAACAGAACTTTGCTAAAACGAGTATGATTTCGCTTAATTCATGGGCAATTGCTAACATTGGATATGGCTCCATTGCAACCTTTCACTCAAATGGTGAAGCAAAATATTTCCATCAAATGAATGCAATTTGGAATGTTGTTAATTTAGGAATAGGAATTCCAGGTATTATTGGAGCACACAAGAAACAACAACCAAAGAGCTTACTTGAATTAAATGAATATCAGCATAAACTGGAGAAAGTATATTTTATAAATGCAGGATTGGATGTCGCTTATATCGCGACCGGTGGAATACTTCGATTAGCAGGATCAAATAAAAGCCTTGATATCAAGAACAGATTAAAAGGATATGGGAATTCACTTTTGATGCAAGGAGGTTATTTACTATTTCATGATATAGCCATGATCTTACTTTACAAAACAAATGGTAAATTACTTTCTAAAACTTGGAGTAAAGTGACAATTAGTACGTATGGATTAAATTTAAAAGTACAATTTCATTAACGACCAACAAAAAACTCTTAACTAAATTATTTACTTTCACGAAATGAAAATCAAGGAATTCTCTTTTAAAGTTATCCTTTTCATTTCAATCATTTTTTCAATTAATTTTTACAACAATATTGAAAAAGTCGTGAATGATTCCAATCGTTGCATTTGCAGCTATGATGGTTTCGGTTATTACATGTACAATCCATATCTTTTTAGCAGAGGTTCACTAAATTTAAATTCAGATTGGGCTAAGGAAATTCAAAATAGATATTGTGATAGCACAATAGTATATCAATTTCATCCTGCTCGAAATGGAAATGAATTGAACATCTATCACTTGGGATTAGCCATTGTTCAATTACCTTCTTACTTATTAGGCGACATAACCGCTTCTGTACTACACTATGAAAGAGATGGTTTTAGTAAGCCTTATCATTTTTTCTACCTATTAAATACTTTACTTTTTATCTTTCTTGGCTTATTGTACTTAAGAAAACTCTTAAAATTATTCTTTAACGATAAAACTACAGGGCTATCAATTCTTTTCGTTTATCTTGGTACAAATGCACTCGTCACTTTTGGTATTCAATACGACTTAACGCACCTCTATTTATTTGCTTTAAATTCAATTTTTCTTTTTCACTTATTCCAATTTCATCAAAGGGAAAATAAAAAAAGCCTGATCCTGGCAGCATTGTTTCTAGGACTAACCGTTTGTATTCGACCGACTCAAGCGCTAATGGGTATTATTCCCCTTTTTATTTTGCTTAACAAGTACAAAACAGCCAAAGTTCAGGCAGTGAAAAAATTACTTTGGTTTCCTTTTTTTGGATTAGTCTGGAACATCCCGCAGTTCTATTACTGGTATTCCATTGGAGGAGAGCTTTTAATTCCCAATATGCACACTGAAGAAATTATAATTATTGATCCTAATATTATTGACTTTCTTTTTTCCTATAAAAAAGGCTGGCTCATATACAGTCCAATTTTTTTAATCTTACCATTTGGGTTCTTCCAATTATATAAAAAAAATCGAATTTTATTTTGGTCCAGCAGCACGTTTATTTTCATGTACATACTTGTGATGAGTTCTTGGGAGTGCTGGTGGTATGCGAATTCTTTCGGATCTCGTGTAATGACGGATATTTATCCCCTTTTAGCGATAGTGATTGGATACGCAATAGTAAGTACAACTAATTTTAAGAAAAGAATTGGATTGTTTTCATTCGCGTCCTTATGTGTAGGACTTTCTTTATTTCAAAGCTATCAATCAATAATGTACATTATTCATCCCGAAAGAATGACAAAAGAACAGTATTGGCATGTATTTGGAAAAACAGAAGTTAGCGATGCAATTCGACTCGAAATTGATCGAGAAAAAACAGATTGGATTGATCAGTTGAAAGAGTATGAAAAATGCGGAATTGATCATCAAAATAAAATAATCTATTCATTTAAAGGTCCGATGATTGCGTTACCAACTGAGGATTTAACAATCGACAAGTTTAAACTTTTTGACAAAATCCCAAATGATGAAACGTGCTTCATAGTGTCATTCAGTGTTTACACTTCAGATTCCACAAAATCGTCGCAACTTCGCATGGAAACTATCAGCGATTTTAATTGCTATGCTTGGGACAATTATGAGATTTCCTTAGGGAAAGTTCAAAATCAGTACAAAGAATACACCGTCAAATTCAACCTCAAAAACATTCGTCACAAAAATGACAAAATGCAGATATACATTGACAATGACAACGATGTTGAAATCAAAATAAAAGACTTTAAAATAAGGGCAATTACCCTTCTGCGAAACTAATTTCTGTATAAAGTTGTTTTCACCGCATTAATTACTCGTGCCGTATTTGGCAATGCCTCATCAATTAGTGTTGGCGAAAATGCAAATGGAGTATCTGCTTGTGTAACACGCATTACAGGTGCATCCAAAAAATCAAATGCATAACGTTGTAAATGGTAAGCAATCTCAGAAGAAATAGATGCCAAAGGCCAAGCTTCTTCAACTACAACACAACGATTTGTTTTTTTGATGGACTCAACAACAGCCCCATAATCGATTGGACGAACAGAGCGTAAATCAATAATCTCACAAGAAATACCTTCCTTTTCTAATGCTTCAGCAGCCTCGTGAACAACTTTTATAATTTTCCCAAATGAAACCAAAGTCACATCCGTTCCCTTTCTTTTTATATCTGCTACTCCGATCGGAATAATGTATTCACCTTCTGGAATTTCTCCCTTATCTCCGTACATTTTTTCCGACTCCAAAAATACAATTGGATCATTATCACGGATGGCAGCCTTCATTAATCCCTTTGCATCATAAGGTGTTGAAGGAACAACTACTTTCAATCCAGGGAAGTTCGCGTAAAACGACTCAAAACTTTGAGAGTGTGTTGCACCTAGCTGTCCTGCAGGACCATTTCCACCTCTAAAAACAATTGGACAATGGTATTGACCACCAGACATTTGTAACATTTTCGCTGCACTGTTGATTATTTGATCAGCTGCAAGTATCGCAAAATTCCAAGTCATAAACTCAACTATCGGTCTAAGACCATTCATTGAGGCACCAACTGCAATACCAGTAAATCCAAGTTCAGCAATCGGAGTATCAATTACTCTTTTCGGTCCAAATTCATCAAGCATACCTTGAGAAACCTTATACGCTCCGTTGTATTCAGCAACTTCTTCACCTAATAAAAACACGCTTTTATCGCGACGCATTTCTTCGGACATACCTTCTCTAAGTGCTTCTCTAAATTGTACCGTTTTCATTGTAATTAATTTAAATCCATTTTGGGGAGCCAAATGTAACAAAAAATCAAAATAATATTCATTTAAAAAATAAAGAATCTGCCTTAAATCATAAAAAAACAGGTTTAAATTGTTAATTTCGCAACCACTTAAGAAAAAAAATATTCTATATGAAAATACTAGTTTGTATTAGTAAATCTCCAGATACAACTTCTAAAATCGCGTTTAGCGACGGAAATACGAAGTTTGATGAGAATGGAGTACAATATATCGTGAACCCATACGATGAGTGGTATGCACTTGTTCGTGCTTTAGAATTAAAAGAAGCAAACGGAGGTTCGGTAACCATTATTACTGTTGGTACTGCAGAAGATGATGCAATAATGAGAAAAGCACTTGCAATTGGTGCGGATGATGCGGTTCGTATTGATATGGCTGCAACTGATGCTTTTTCTGTTTCAATGCAAATTGCTGAATATGCAAAATCGAATGGATTTGACATGGTATTGACAGGAAAAGAAACCATCAACTACAATGGTTCGCAAGTTGGAGCAATGATTGCCGAGGCAATGGATTTACCATTTATCTCCTTGGCTTCAAAATTAGAAATGAACGGATCTACAGCTACACTTGAAACAGAAATTGTTGGTGGAGTTCAAATCGTTGAAGTAAATACTCCAGTGGTAATTTCATGTGCAAAAGGAATGGCTGAACAACGCATCCCAAACATGCGTGGAATTATGGCAGCACGAACGAAACCTTTAACGGTTGTTTCTCCAACTTCCAATGACGTATTAACAGCATTTGAAACCTATTCTTTACCTGCTGCTAAAACAGCATGTAAAATGATAGATCCTGAAAATATGGATGAATTGGTTGAATTATTACACAACGAAGCAAAAGTAATTTAAGATATGTCAACATTAGTATATATAAATAGTCGTAATGGTTTAGCAAAAAATGCGCTAGAAGCTGTTACATACGGAAAAAAATTAGGAAACGAAGTTACTGTAATCACTACTGGTAGTGCAGACGATGTAACTTTGGCGAAATTAGGCGAATACGGAGCTTCTAAGGTGTTGGTTGATAAATCAGTTTCTGGTGATGATTCTCAACAATTGACACGTGTAATTGCGACTGCGGCTCAGGCTGTAGGAGCAACAACAATTGTATTTTCGCATGATTTAACGGCGAAAGCAGTTGCACCAAGATTATCGGTTCGTTTAAAAGCGGGACTTATCTCTGGAGCAATCGCTGTTCCTGAAGGAGATACAGTAAAGGTAAATGTCTTCTCTGGAAAAGCATTCGGAAATGTAAAAGTAACTTCAGCTGTGAAGATTATTTCGCTTCTTCCAAACAGTATTCAACCAGAACAAAATGGAAGTGCGTGTCCTGTTGAATCTTTCAACGGCAATGCTGGTGACGCAAGAGTAAAACTACTTGACACGAAAGTTCCTGAGGGAGAAATACCATTACCGGAAGCGGAATTGGTGGTTTCTGCAGGTCGCGGTTTAAAAGGGCCAGAAAACTGGGGAATGGTTGAAGATTTAGCAAAAGTATTGGGTGCAGCAACAGCATGCTCACGACCAGTTGCTGATATCGGATGGAGACCACATCACGAACATGTTGGACAGACTGGTGTTGCCATTCGTCCAAACTTATACATTGCAGCAGGAATTTCTGGTGCAATTCAGCACTTAGCTGGAGTGAATGGTTCGAAAGTGATCGTTGTTATCAATACAGATGCTGAAGCTCCATTTTTTAAAGCGGCAGATTACGGTATTTTAGGAGATGCTTTTGAAGTTCTTCCAAGATTGACCGAAGCGATTAAAAAATTCAAGAGTTCAAATTAATTAATTCTTAGAAGAAATATTATTTTTACGTGAACATTGAAAATAGGGAAGTAAATCATTGCTTCCCTATTTATTCGGATTTTATCTAAAAACATAGCGAGCGGAAATGGAAAAAATAAAACTAGAAATCGTAGGTCTTTCATACAGCCAAACTCAGTCTGGCGCCTATGCATTAGTTTTATCTGAAGTGAATGGAAATCGTCGTTTACCTATTATTATAGGAGGATTTGAAGCGCAAGCAATTGCAATTGAATTGGAGAAAATGGTTCCAACACGACCGCTGACCCACGATTTATTTAAAAGTTTTGCTACGAATTTTGCTATAGAAGTAAAAGAAGTCATTGTTTATAAATTAGTAGAAGGGATTTTCTATTCTAAACTGATTTGTGAGCACAACGGAACTATTTCAGAAATAGATGCTCGCACTTCAGATGCGATTGCAATTGGTGTTCGATTTAATTGCCCTGTTTATACGTATGAAAGCATTTTAGCTTCTGCAGGAATACTCTTAGACGAAAATGATATAGATGAGAACGATTTCTTGTCTGAATCAATTGAAGAACCATCTGAGGAAGATATAATTTCTTCGCAAACTGCTGAAGAATTAGAAAATCAACTAAACCAAGCTATCGAAAATGAGGACTATGAATTGGCTTCTAAAATCAGAGATGAAATTCAAAGGCGTCAAGCTTAGTCTTTTATTCTTTTTCATTTTATTTAGTTACAACTCAAGCGCTTCGTTTGACGATGAGTCCTATTATAGAAAATCATTCCGACTTGAACTTAAAAAAGACGGTAGTTTTAAAAATTCTGATACTCTTCTATCTACTCTAAAAAAAGGAAGATGGTCAGTAGACAAGAAAACACTAATTCTTTCCACTGGTAGTGATAGCACTGCAATAAATGAGAAATACAGAATTATTTATTCTTCTGAAAACAAACTAACACTTTCAAAAAAGAGCATTCGCTATTCGTACCACGATAAAGATAGTTTCACTGGAACAGGTGTTTCATTTTTATCAATTACAAAAGGAATTTTTGGATTACTCTTTCTATTCTTTATCGCATTTCTTTTCAGTAAAAACAGAAAGAATATTAATTGGTCTATGGTTGCCAAAGGAACAGCGCTGCAGGTTATCTTAGCTTTGTTGATTTTAAAAGTACCATTTGTCTCAGGAATTTTTGAATGGATTTCCAAGGGTTTTACCAAATTGATTAACTTCTCGCACGACGGAGCAAATTTCTTATTTAGAAGCTTAGGTTCAGAACAAATTCATCCAATGATGATGAACTTTATGACGTGGATTTTACCATCTATTATTTTCTTTGCCGCTATTTCAAGTCTATTATATTACTTTGGAATCCTGCAATTCATTGTTAAGAAATTGGCATGGGTAATGAATAAGACCTTGGGAATTTCTGGGGCAGAAAGTATTTCGGCAGCAGCAAATATTTTTATTGGTCAGACAGAAGCGCCACTTCTAGTGCGACCTTATTTAGGTCGAATGACTAAATCTGAAATCATGTGTTTGATGGTGGGTGGAATGGCGACAATTGCCGGCGGAGTTTTAGCGGCGGTAATTGGAATTCTAGGTGAAGGCGACGCGGCGAAAGAGTTGTTCTACGCTAAACATTTATTGACCGCCTCCTTCATGTCAGCTCCTGCAGCAATCGTCTTTGCAAAAATGTTAGTTCCTGAAACAGAAGAAATCGACAAAAATTTAGATGTTCCAAAAGAAAAGATTGGAGCAAACGCTTTGGAGGCAATCACAAACGGAACTACGGAAGGTTTAAAGCTGGCTGCAAATGTCGGTGCGATGTTAATCGTATTCATGAGCTTAATTGCTTTTGTTAATTACACACTGGGAAAAGTTGGAGATTGGACGACTTTAAACGACCTTATCGCATCAGGTGGAATGTATTCACAATTGAGCTTCGAAAGTATTGCTGGCTATCTTCTTGCTCCTGTTTCTTGGATTATGGGGGTGGAATGGCAAGATTGTATGTACTTCGGTCAAATGCTAGGTGAAAAAACAATCCTAAATGAATTTATTGCTTATCCGCATTTGGGACAAATTCAAGATGAACTTTCCAATAAAACAATTATTATGGCAACTTATGTCCTTTGTGGTTTTGCAAATATTGCATCCATAGGGATTCAAGTAGGCGGCATTGGAATTCTCGTTCCTGAAAAGCGATCTGTTTTGGCAAAATTTGGAATGATTGCATTGTTGGGGGGAACTCTGGCTTGTATGTCAACTGCTGTATTGGCGGGGATGTTATTTTAATAACATATGGAGCTTCGAGACAACATATTGTCTATTTCAAGCATTGAATCATTCAATAAAATTGCATTAGAAGTATTTCAGTATCAAGTTCAACATTGTGAAGTCTATCGAAACTACGTGCAATTCCTAAATTGGAAAACTCCAACTTGCATTGAAGAAATTCCTTTTCTCCCAATCGAATTTTTCAAGTCTCATCAAATTATTTCAAGCGAAAAGGAAACTGATATCATCTTTAAAAGTAGCGGAACAGGCGGCCAACGTAGCACGCATTTTCTTGCTGATTCACAGCTTTATATTGATTCGTTTTCAAAGGCCTATAAAATGCACATTGGAGATCCAAAGGACCAAGTAATCCTGGCATTACTTCCGAATTATACAGAACAGGGAGAATCGAGCTTAGTCTATATGGTTGACTATCTAATTGAACAAACAGAAAATGAATTATCTGGTTTTGTACTCAATTCAACGAACGAATTAGTTTCTAGATACAATCATGCCATTTCTACAGGAAAAAAAGTCGTGTTGTTTGGTGTTTCATATGCTCTTTTGGACCTAGCCGCAACAAAGCCTAACCTTTCTCAAGCAACTATAATCGAAACTGGGGGAATGAAAGGTCGCAGAAAAGAAATGACTAAGGATGAATTGCACCTAAAATTAAAGATCGGTTTAAATGTACCTTATATTTCTTCTGAATATGGCATGACTGAGCTTCTTTCACAAGGATATAGCAATTCTGATGGACTATTTGAAACTCCACCTTGGATGAAAATTTTAATACGTGAAGTGAATGACCCATTCACTTATATTGGAGAAGGGAAAACAGGCGGAATTAATGTTATTGACTTCGCAAATCTATACAGCTGTTCCTTTATAGCAACGCAAGATTTAGGAAAAAAAACGGGCAATTTGTTCCAAATTTTAGGTCGATTTGACCAATCCGATATTCGTGGTTGTAATTTATTAATTGAATAGAACTTTCAGATTTACATTTTATTGGCAAGGATTAATGGCAAGAATTTTGTATCCTTGAGAAACAAAAAAAAAATATGAAAAAACTATTTTCTATCGCGGCAAGCGTAATCTTCATATCATCTTCAGCATTCGCTCAAGATTTCGGCAAATTAAAGCAAAAAGTCAATGAAACTGTGAAATCTGAAACAGGAACTGGAAGCTCACTGACCGAAGGTGAAGTTGCCAACGGTCTGAAAGAGGCCTTAAACAATGGAATTGAAAAAGGAGTTGCTCAATTATCAAAACCAGACGGATACTTTAAAGATCCTCAAATCAAAATTCCTTTACCCGATGAGGCGAAAGTAGTGGAAACTAAACTTCGACAACTTGGACAAGACAAACAAGTAGACGATGCGATTGAATCACTAAATAGAGCAGCTGAAGATGCAGCAAGCGAAGCGAAAGATTTATTTGTTTCCGCAATTAAAAACATGACTGTAACCGACGCCATGGGATTACTTAAGGGTAACGACGATGCAGCAACACGATTTTTAGAGAAATCGACTCGCGATGCACTGGTAGAAAAATTTAGACCGATTATTAAAGTTTCATTGGAAAAAGTTGGAGCGACAAAGCATTGGAATACAATTTTTACAACGTACAACAAGATTCCTTTGGTTCAAAAGGTTAATCCTGACTTAGAAGAATTTGCAACCAATAAAGCGATTGATGGTTTGTTCATTCAAATTGCGAAACAAGAATTGGAAATTAGAAAAAATCCAGGAGCTCGAGTTACTGATTTATTAAAGAAAGTATTCGGATAGAATTAGATTCAGGACTAAAAGAATCAAGACGTCAGGACGTGTTCTTTAGAACCATCCTGACCTTTCTTTGAGCTCTCATTTATTCAACCTTTTAAGCCGATTATGCAGTTTGACGAAATAGAACTAATTAATTATCTTTGATCTCAACAATTTTAGTCAACACAAATGAACCCTGAACTCAAAAATGCAATTGAACGACTTTCGAATGAACTTTTCGAAAAAGTAAAATTGTATCGTGAGCACATTCATGCCCATCCAGAACTATCGTACCATGAACACAACACGATGGCCTATGTTTCAGATCAATTGACAAAATTGGGAATTGAGCACACTACAAAAGTTGGAGATACTGGAATTGTGGCGTTAATTAAAGCTGCACATCATACAACAGACCAAGAAGTTATTGGATTGAGAGCAGACATGGATGCGTTGCCAATTCAAGAGGAAAATGATGTTTCATATAAGTCCACTATCGACGGTGTAATGCACGCGTGTGGACATGATGTTCATACTTCAATATTACTGGGAACTGCGGAAATTCTAAACTCAATTAAAGATCAACTTCCACAACCGGTGAAATTATTATTTCAACCAGGAGAAGAGAAAAATCCTGGTGGTGCAACGTACATGATTCGTGATGGCGCATTAATGAATCCAAAGGTAAAAGAAATGTTTGCGTTGCACGTTTTTCCAGATATGCCAGTTGGAAAAGTGGGATTCAAAGAAGGGATTTACATGGCCTCATGTGATGAGATTTATATCACAATTAACGGCAAGGGTGGACATGGAGCAACACCTCATCAATGTATAGATCCAATTTTAATTGGGGCAAACATCGTGACGAATATGCAACAAATTGTGAGCAGACGTTGTGATCCAAAAATCCCATGTGTTCTTTCATTTGGACATTTTGAAGCTCTGGGCGCAACAAATATTATTCCATCAAAAGCATATCTGAAAGGTACTTTTCGAACAATGGATGAAAACTGGAGAGCAGAAGCTTTGCAATTGATTGAATCAACAGCTAAGGAATTAGCTGCCGCAAACGGGGGAACGGCTGATGTGGAAATAAGTAAAGGTTATCCGTATTTAGAAAACGATCCTATTACGACTGCAAAAATGCGAACTGCAGCAATTGATTTCTTGGGACAAGATAAAGTGGAAGAATTACCCATACGCTTAACAGCAGAAGATTTCTCGTACTATTCTCAAGAAATTCCAGTTTGCTTTTTTAGATTGGGAGTTCGAAACGAAGAAAAAGGGATCGTTTATGGCGTGCATCATCCTAAATTCAACATCGATGAAAACGCCTTAAAAATTGGAATGCAAATGATGGCTGTGGCGCCGTTCTCAAAATGATAAAACAACTTTTCTATATCACTTTCATTTTACTTCTGGCATCATGCTCAGAAGACACTCCAGTTCCTATGGCTGAGGTCTATGAAATTAGAAATATTGGAGAGTTATCGACAACTGAATACACTGTAGGAAAGATTGTGAAGCTGGATGATGAAGCAGAAGAATGGTATAAAATTGGTGATCGAAAAATATTGATTCACAGCAAGGCAAAAATTAAAGCAGGCGTTGATTTGTCAAAATTAAAAGATGATGACATTAAAGTAAGTGGTTCTGCAATTGAAATTACACTTCCACCTGCACGAATAACAACTTTCTCAATGGATCCAAACTTGATGAGGACAGAAATGGAAAGTGTTACCGGATTGCGTTCGAATTTTACGCAGAAAGAGAAGAATGCTTTTTTAAAGCAAGGAGAAGAAGCCATCAAAAAAGACATTTTAGAAACTGGAATATTGAAAGATGCAAGCAACAATGCAGAAGCATTTTTAATTGATTTCTACACGCAAATGGGCTTTGAAAAAGTAATTATTAAACGAACTGTTCAGAAAGATGAAAAATGAATATGTTCGCTTACTGAAAAACATCTTTGTGATGGGATGTATTGTCCTTCTCATACTGCTTGTATATAATTATTTTGCACCGTCAGAGGATTCAGAATTAAAAATTGCAGATACGCCTATTCACATTGAATCGATTAAGACCATCGCTGAGATTAGTACTGTAAGCTTCAAAGACGAAGTTGTGATAGACACGGTTGAATATTATGGTGAATACACAAGTGTTTTTGATCCTGACGAGTGGATGCGTGTTATTAATAGAGGAGTGAAACGCAGATTAACATTAATTGTTCAAGGAGAAGTTAAATACGGCATCGATTTATCGAATAAAAATTATTCTGTAAAATCAAATAAAGATAGCATATGGGTGAACCTTCCTGCTCCAAAAATTTTAGACGTTATTGTTACACCTTCAAAAACTGAAATCTTTCAAGAGCAAGGAAGCTGGAGTGACAATACGAGAAGGAAGTTAGAAGCAAAAGCGAAATACCGTATACAAAAAAATGCTGAAGCAATTTCTCTTCGAAAAAAGGCTCAAGATAATACTGTTCGCTTGTTCAAAAAACTTGTACGTACGAAACGAACGTTAATCATTAATTTCCATCATGATAAATAGAGTATTATTTATTTCCATTGTGCTCTTATTACTGAATTCATGTAACAAGACAAAGTCCACAGAAAAGAAAATGGATGGGAATTGGACGATTTATAAAATGAAAGTAACCAAATCAAATGGGCTTTCTTATTATTATGAAACGACTGGCACTTTCAATTTCTCAGATTTCTCAGATGGAGAAGGACGATATTCAATTAACCTGTCTTATATTACTCCTTCTGGAACAATCGTAAAAAATGAAACCGGAACTATTGTATTAAAGGAAGATGCTAAATTATTCGATTTATTCCGTAATAACACGGACGGTTCAATTACTCAAATGAAAGATGGTGCTTTACTTTTGATTACAAACAATGACATCGAAATGATGTACCTTGACAATAATGAGAACTTAACATTTGTATTAGAAAAGTAAGAATTTCTAGTACGTTGAATTACTCATCAAATAATTCTTAACATAGTCTTCAATTCCTTCTTCTAATGTGTGGAATTTTTTGGAATAACCCGCGGCTCTCAACTTTTCAATATCTGCTTCGGTAAAATACTGGTATTTATCGCGAATATCGATTGGAGTATCTACAAAAGAAATAGATTCTTCTCTTCCCATTGCTTTAAAGGTGTTTTTCGCTAAATCCAAAAAGGTACGAGCAGTTCCTGAACCTAAGTTGTAGATTCCAGAATTTGGCGTTTCATCCTTCAGAAATAAACATACATCTAACAAGTCCTTTACATAAACAAAATCACGTAACTGTCCACCATCTGTATAATCTGGATTATGAGAACGGAACAACTTCATTGCTCCTGTTTCTGTAATTTGATTGAAGGCATGGAAAATAACTGAAGCCATACGCGCTTTATGGTATTCATTTGGACCGTATACGTTGAAGAATTTTAAGCCAGCCCAGAAAGGAGGAAACTTAGATTGCTCCAACACCCAAATATCAAAGTTATTTTTCGACTCTCCGTACGGATTCAGTGGCTTCAATTTCGGAATAATGGCATGATCATCCTTGTATCCCAATTCGCCTAGACCGTATGTGGCGCCCGAACTTGCATAAACCAATGGAATTTGTTTATCAACACAGATATTCCAGATATCTTTGGAATAATTGACATTCAATTCATCAAAAATTGCTTCGTCAAATTCAGTTGTATCGGTTCGTGCGCCAATATGGTAAACAAAATCTACTTCATCAGAAAATTCTTTTAACCATTGAATAAAATCTTTTCTCCCAACCTTCGCAGCGATTGTTTTCCCTTCTAAGTTTCGATTTTTTTCCGTTTTCGAGAAATCATCTACCACTACAATATCATCGTGTCCCGCTTTATTCAAACGACCAACGAGGCAGCTTCCGATAAATCCTGCCGCACCTGTAACTACAATCATGTTAATTTGTTTTTAGAATAAACCGTTGATTTCGGCATCAATCGCATTGATAATCTTCCCTAAATCTTCTTGACTTTCAGGAAAGTTATTGTTGTCAACATCTATCACCAACAATTTTCCTTTATCATAGGTAGAAATCCAAGCTTCATAACGTTCGTTCAGACGCTTCAAGTAATCTAAACGAATGCTCTCCTCATATTCTCTTCCTCGTTGTTGAATTTGATTCACCAAGGTTGGAACACTCGCTCTTAAATAAATCAATAAATCCGGAGCGGAAACGAATGAGTCCATCAAGTTAAACAACGAGAAATAATTTTCAAAATCACGTGTTGTCATCAATCCCATCGAATGAAGATTTGGTGCAAAAATAAATGCATCCTCATAAATGGTTCTATCTTGAATTACTGTTTTGTCCGTTTTCTGAATTTCTTGGGTTTGTGTAAAACGACTGTTCAAATAATAAATCTGAAGGTTAAATGACCAACGTTGCATGTCTTCATAAAAGTCATTCAAATAAGGATTTTGTTCCACATCTTCAAAATGCGTATCCCATCCAAAATGTTTCGCCAACATGGTTGTTAATGTTGTTTTTCCTGATCCTATATTTCCTGCTACTGCAATATGCATTGTACTTCTGATTTAGACTGACTAAATTACAAACTTTGAGAGAAGAATCAAGGATTATTTTGAGATTTGCAACTCAAATTTATGAACAGTCTCTTTTACTTTAAAAAAGAAGTGCTGATTTCGATACATAAACCCAGTAATTTCGCTCATCGGAAGCAAAACATCCTCTGATTTATCAGAATCAAAAAATCGTACACTTAATTTATTTTTGTGCAGCGTAAACATAGCTTTCTCATGTGCATCTACCTGAATAACACCAACTTCTGGTACAAACTCGATCAAGGAACCATATACATCAAAAATATACACGCCTTTTGTTGGATCAACCACAAACAAACGATTCCCTCTTTCTTTGATTTGTGACACTTCTTTAATATCCAATGTTCCAATAATGTTCATCACCTCTTGCTGTTGATTCAGTCGGTTTAAGGACAATAGAAGTAGTCTTGAATTGAATCGATCAAAGACCCAAACTTTATTTGGTTGACTAGAAGCAGAAATCAGCGTAACATTCACCAATCCTTCATCTGCTAAATCCACACAATCGTCCAATTCAGTCAACGTATTATCAAAATAACAAAGTGTTTGCTGCTCTTCAGAAAAATGAATCAATTTAGAGGTGTTTATGGACACAAAATCCTTAATTTGACCTAAAGATTTAATGCTTTGAGAAAACATCAACTTTCCATCAAGGGAATATTTATTTATTGTTCCATTATCAGAGGCAAAATAATACTCCAACACATCGATATGCCAAACTTGATTTTCTTTAACTGGATACGTTTGAAGTTCATTCCATTGATATCCCAATGAATCTTGTGAAAAACTCAAAAAACCATTTACAATCGCCCAAAAAGTTATTGCGTATTTAAACATGTGCTTTCGTTTTTACTTCAATCAAATTCAAAATCTGTTCCACAATAACTCGATCATTGGACAAGCGCGGTACTTTATTCTGTCCGCCCAATTTCCCGATTGAGTCCAACCAATTGTCAAATGTTCCTTTTTGAACTATATGAATAACGGGTTCATTCAACACCATATTGTGGTAACGTTTCGCGTCATAATCAGAATTCACTGACCTCAAGCGTTCGTCCAAGATACGACAAAATCGTTCCATTTCATCTGGCATTCGAATAAACTCAATAATCCACTCGTGTCCGCCCTTTTCATCTTCATCCATGAAAATTGGACCAACAGTGTACTCTCTGATTTGCGCATTTGTTTTAGAACACGCTTCTGCTATAGCATTATCTGCATTTTCCACTATCACTTCTTCTCCAGCAATATTGATGAAACTTTTCGTTCTACCGGTAATTTTAAATCGGAATGGTGTTTTGCTAGTAAACTTAACGGTGTCGCCCAAGATGTATCTCCATAGACCTGCATTTGTTGTTATAACCAACGCATAATTTACGTTTGTTTCAACTTCGTCAATGGAAAGTGTCACTTTCGAGTTAACTCCATCAAAAGATGACATTGGAATGAATTCAAAAAAGACTCCATAATCGAGCATTAGTAACATTTCATTGGAATCAACTTCATCTTGAATACCGAAAAACCCTTCTGATGCATTATATGTTTCAACATAGTTCATGTTCTCATCAGGAATTAAGCGTTCAAATTGTTCACGATAAGGCTCAAAACTAACTCCACCATGCATAAACAACTCCAAATTCGGCCAAACTTCTTTTAAATTTGATTTTCCCGATAACTCCAAAACTCTATTCGCTAAAACCATTGTCCAACTCGGAACACCAGCTAAAATATATACATCTTGATGCATTGTAGAGCGTGCCATTTGCTCAATTTTTTCCTGCCATTCACTCATTAAAGCAATATCACGCGATGGAGTACGGCGAATTTCGGCCCACCAAGGAAGGTTCTTTACAATAATCGCAGACAAATCACCAAAATAAGAGTCTGCAGAAAGTTGATTGATTTCAGCCGAACCTCCAATAATCAAATGTTTTCCTTTGTATAATTTACGATTGGGATGATTGTCGTAATACAACGCCAGTAAATCCTTCCCACCTTTGTAGTGACATTCTTCTAACGATTCTTTTGTAACTGGAATAAACTTACTTCTACTTTCAGTTGTTCCTGACGATTTTGCAAACCATTTCGTTTCCGTCGGCCAAAGTAACTTCTGCTCACCGTTCATCAATCGATCAACGTAAGGGCGCACATCTTCATACGTCTGAAGGGGAATTTTTTTAAAATCCTGGTAATCTTTAATATCTGAAAAAGCATGTTTTTGCCCGTATTCAGTCTTTTTTCCCAGGTGAATAAACTGTTCGAGAATTTCATGTTGCACTTCATTCGGATACTTGCGAAACAAATCAATTTGATGGATTCGTTTCTTCATCATCCATGCGAAGATTGAATTAAATGGCATAGTGCAACTAATTTTATTACATAAAAAATCCCATCAGTCCAAAGACAGACAGGATTGTAACATTATGTATGTTTTTTTTAACCGAAGAAAACCAAAGAAAGCACGATTGCAATCAATACGACTGAAACGATTGTTCCTAAAGCTACGGTTGAGTGTTCAAAATAATTATCTGACATGATATCCTGTTTTGTTTCAAAGTTAAAAAAAAAATTAGTGTGTGAAAGTAGAAATCAATTATTTCACTTTTGTAAAATTTTTGATGTCGTAAAATTTAGGGTCAACTAGAAACTCACCTTTCTTATTAATAATACCCCAAGCTTCTCCCACTCGAACGGCTGCAAATCCATTTTGAAAATCACGAACTTTATCGAATTTCGCTTCAATCGCCCATTCACCTTTCGCATTTACAAACCCTACTTTTTCACCCATTTTAGCGTATGCTAAACCATCTGAGAAATCGCCAAGACCAGTTGCTCCATTTACTGAAAAAGTCTCTCCATCTTTGCGAACATACATCCATTCTGCTCCCAATTTTACACGCGCAACTCCTACGGTCTTATCAAATTCTTTGGCAGCAAGGAATTTCGCTTCAATAACATTTTTACCTGTGTTATCGATGTAACCAACAGTTCCATCTGCATTTTTTGCCCAAGCCAATCCATTTGAAAAATAACCCACAGCTTTAAAAGTCGGAGCTATAACTTCTTTACCATACACGTTCATGTACCCGAATAATTTAGTTTTCGCTTGAAAAGGAATTAGTCCTTCTTTGTAATAGTCTAAGTCAAGTACATCAGGAACTGCTGAACTTGATCCGTCTGACTTTAAAATATAAAATTCCTTGCCAATTTTAGCTGTGGCAACACCATTCTCAAAATCAGAAATTGATGTGTACTTAAATTCATGAATTGTTTTTCCTTTTGCATCAATAACTCCTAAAGATCTTCCCTGGCCGATTACAAGTAAGCCGCTTGAATAACCTCGTTTACCGAAACCAAAAATACTGACAGGAGAAAAGCCTTTAGCCTCAACACTTAGCTCTTCATTAGACTGATTGATGACAAACCATTCTTTTCCTTTTCTGACAAGAGTTACTCCTTCAATTGAAAATTCAAGTACCTCATCATACGTTGCGGGAATTACTTCAACTCCTTTTTCATTAATGAAACCCCATAAACGTGGTTCAGCATTAGGGCAAAAAGGTGCTAAAATTGCTTGTGCAATCGACACTCCAGAAAATAGGGCAATCGATACAATACTTACTAAAATCGTTTTCATAGTGTTACGTTTTATCTTATAAATTCGAATTAATCTCTCCCACCTATTAATCTCAATAAGGAAAGAAACAAGTTAACAAATAAAATATACAATTGAAGACCACCCACAAGTGCTAGTTTACTCCTGTCCATATGTGACAATGTTTGGTCTTGAGCAACACCTTTTAATTGTTGCATATAGTAAGCTGTTAATCCAGTAAATACAAAAACACCTAGAATTGCTAAACCGAAACTCCAATCAAATCCGAAGATCATTCCAACAATACTTGCAATGAACATTCCTATAAAAACCATATACAGTAGGCTACCGAATTTAGTTAAGTCAGTTTGAGTTGTATAACCCAATACGGCCATTCCTCCAAACGAACCCGCGGTTACGAAAAATGTTATTGCAATATCTTTTCCGGCATAAACCAACATTACAGAACTTAAGCTCAAGCCCATTAACACTGAATACAACATGAATAGCATTAATAGCAGTCCAAATGAAAGTCTTTGATATGCCATTTGAATTACTAATCCCAATCCCAATGGAGCAAATGCTACGACGTAAAACAGAGGAGTTAATCCCGTCTGATCTGCGTTCAAAAAGTACTTGAAAAACACTTCAGGCGTTCCAGCTGTATATGCTATAATTCCTGAAATAGCTAATGCACCGAACATGTACGAGTACACATTCTTAAAAAAATCTCTCGTAATCTCTTTAGAGAAACCTTGTCCGTCTTGTTCAAAAATTTGATTCATAATTAAGATAATTTTGCTTGTATTAAATTTATAAATTCTTTTCGAGTTGAGTCATTTTTCAAAAACAATCCTGTAAACGCACTTGATGTTGTTACTGAGTTTTGTTTTTGCACTCCTCGCATTTGCATGCACATGTGTGACGCTTCTATTACAACCGCAACTCCTTTTGGTGCCAATGTTCGTTGAATACAATCACGAATTTCAATGGTTAATCGCTCTTGTACCTGCAGTCTTCTTGAATACGCGTCTACTATTCGTGGAATTTTGCTCAATCCAACAATTTTTCCATTCGGGATATATGCAATATGCGCTTTTCCAAAAAACGGTAACATATGGTGTTCGCACATCGAATAAACTTCAATATCCTTTACAATTACCATTTCGGAATACTCTTCGTGAAAAATAGCTGAATTGATAATGTCATCAGGATGTTGATCATACCCCTGCGTTAAAAACTGCATCGCCTTCGCCATTCGTTCAGGCGTTTTTTGCAAACCTTCACGCTTCCCGTCTTCACCAATTAAATCCAGAACTTCTTTGTATAGTCCTGATAATTTATTAGTCAACTCATCGTTGTATTCCATTCTATTTCTTTTTACTTCAAATTAAAACGGTTCGTTACCACCAAAATATTCAACGTAATTATTTTCCGTTTCAACTAATTTGATCTTTACCAACTCTCCCCCAGCAATTGCTATAGGCGCTTTAATTCTATCCCAAACTTGTATCACAACATTCTCTGTGGATGCTAACATTCCTTTTAAAAAAGGCACATCCAAATTCAAATTTTTATGATCCAATGGTTCAATTACTTCTGCTTTAATAATATCGCTAAGATCCTTTAAATTCATAACAAATCCTGTATCAGGACTCGGTTTTCCTTTTACCGTAACAAATATTGTAAAATTATGCCCGTGCCAGTTGTGATTACTGCATCGCCCAAAAACTTCTTCATTTTTCTCAACTGTCCAATCTTCACGGTACAACTTATGCGCCGCATTAAATGTCTCTCTCCTTGTAATATAAACTGTCTTCACGTTACCAATTAAAGGACAAATATAGCTATGAATTACGAATCAAGAAACATTTATTGAGGACTATTCAACTCCTTTTTCAAATTCGATAAGTAAAGTAAATGTGGAAGAATTATCTTTGCCTTATGGAAGAGGAACGTTTAGACAAGCTTTTAGTGCAACTTAATTTAGTGAGCACCCGTGTCAGAGCGGAAAAAATTATCAAGGAAGACGGCGTCAAAGTCAACGGCATACTTGTTACTAAAACTGGCAAGCGTTTTCCAATCGATAGTAAAATAGAATTAACTTCTGAAGAAATACCATATGTTTCCCGAGGAGCTTTGAAACTCGTTGGAGCTTTGGAGCAATGGCCAATGGACATCACTGGAAAAGTTTTTCTGGATATCGGTGCTTCAACTGGTGGATTCACGGAAGTGTTACTCAATAATGGAGCTTCGAAGATATTTTGCGTTGATGTTGGAAAAGATCAATTGCACCCTTCTTTAAAAGATAATCCGAAGGTTGTGAATTTAGAAAAAACGCATGTACGTGAACTCACGAACAACTTAATCACCGATTTGGTTGATGGTTGTGTAATAGATGTTTCATTTATTTCTTTGGAGAAAATTTTCCCGTTTATCCATTCTTTTATTAAAAAAAATGGGATTGTTATCGCATTGATAAAGCCACAATTTGAGGTTGGTAAAGAAAATGTTGGTAAAGGAGGTATTGTAAAAGACAAGAAATTATATCCTGCACTTATTAAAAAAATTCAACGGGTAGCACTTGATAATCATTTGAAATATGTTGGACATATCTCATCTCCAATATTAGGCGGTGATGGAAATCAAGAATTTCTGATGTGTCTTCAAAAAATTGATTTCAATTTTACACCACCTAGTTTTACCTTTTAATGTATTTTACTCCAGCTTTGGGGTCAAAAAAAATAAAACGATTTTTCTTTGTTTAGAATTATTCAAAATAAGGGGATTTCGTATCTTTGTTCTATGAAACAAAATGAAGCAATAGCCCAATTCGACGTTGCATCGATTCGAAAACAGTTTCCAACATTAAAGCAAACAGTTTACGGCAAACCATTAATCTACTTAGACAATGGAGCAACTTCTCAAAAACCTCAAATGGTTATTGACGCTATTGATCGTTATTACAGTAAGGAAAATTCAAATATTCACCGTGGTGTGCACTTTTTAAGTCAGCATGCAACGACTTTGTACGAAGACGCGAGAACGACCATTCAAAAATACATAAATGCGCCATCCTCGGACGAAGTGATATTCACTTCAGGTACAACGGGTGGGATTAACCTTGTTGCCTTTTCGTTTGGTGAACTATTAAACGAGGGAGATGAAATTATCATTTCTGCGATGGAACATCATTCAAACATTGTTCCATGGCAGCTATTATGTGAACGTAAAAAGTGTGTTCTAAAAGTCATTCCAATTAACTCGAAAGGAGAATTGATAATGGCTGAATTCGATAAACTTCTAACTGATAAAACGAAAATCGTTTCTATTACGCATATTTCAAATGCACTTGGAACCATCAATCCAATTAGAGAAATCATTTCAAAATCTCATTCTATCGGAGCAAAAGTTCTCATTGATGGAGCGCAAAGTATTCAACATACAAAAATTGACGTTCAGGAATTAGATTGTGATTTCTTCATTTTTTCAGGTCATAAGGTATTTGGTCCAACGGGTGTTGGAATTTTATATGGGAAGCGAGAAATTTTAGATCAAATGCCACCTTATCAAGGAGGAGGCGATATGATTGCTAAAGTAACATTTGAAAAAACAACCTATAACGAACTTCCTCATAAATTTGAAGCTGGAACGCCAAATATTTCTGGTGGAATTGCACTGGGTACAGCTTTTGAGTTTTTAAATCAATTGGATTTAAACGAAGTTGAAGTATACGAAACCGAATTGTTGAATTATGCGCAAAGTGAATTGGTTAAATTGGATGGACTGAAAATTATTGGAACAGCGGAGCACAAAACGAGTGTTGTTTCTTTTGTTATCGATGGACTTCATCCATTTGACGTAGGAACATTACTGGACAAACAAGGAATTGCAGTGCGAACAGGGCATCACTGTACTCAGCCAGTTATGGATTTCTTTGGTATTCCAGGAACAATTCGCGCAAGCTTTGCTTTCTACAATACGAAAGAAGAAGTAGATATACTTGTAAATGGATTAAAGAGAAGTATTTCGATGCTTCGCTAATTCATTGGTTTATAAATAAAAAGATTCAACAAATCTTATAGATAATTGGAAATGACATTAGAAGAAAAGCAAAACGAAATAATTGAAGAATTTGCAATCTACGATGATTGGATGGACAAGTACGAATACATCATCGAATTGGGAAAAGAACTTCCAATAATTGAAGAAGCGAAGAAAACAGAAGATCGATTGATTGAAGGATGCCAATCACGAGTGTGGCTTGAAACGGAATTGAAGGATGGAAAAATGAAATTTACGGCGGATTCAGATGCAATAATAACAAAAGGAATTATTGGACTATTAATTCGCGTTATGAACAACGAAGATCCACAAACAATTGCAACATCTGATTTGTTCTTCATTCATGAAATCGGATTGCAAGAACATTTATCTCCAACTCGGGCAAATGGCTTGGCCAGTATGGTGAAACAAATGAAAATAAGCGCATTAAAGGCACTAACAAATTAAGAAATGAACGAACAAGAAGATAAAGTAGTTGAGATTTTGAAGACGATTTTTGATCCTGAAATTCCTGTTGACATCTACGAGTTAGGATTAATTTACGAGGTAAAAATCGATAAGGAGAGTAATGTTGAAATCGAAATGACTTTAACCTCGCCAAACTGTCCAGTTGCAGAATCGATGCCTGCTGACGTTGAAAAGAAAGTTTCTGAGCATGAAATGTTTAACTCTTGTAAGGTGAATATCGTTTTTGATCCACCATGGGACAAAGATATGATGAGTGAAGAGGCGCAATTGGAGTTAGGTTTTTTGTAATTGACAATTGATAATGAATAATTGACAATTACCTTCGGGATTATTTTAATTGATTCATTTTTTTATATTCAAGAGAAATTAATTTTTAAGTAATAATTGAGTCTTGACTCTCGCAGTCTTGAATCATAAGGTCTAAAAAATGAGAAGAGTAGTTATAACTGGAATGGGAGCTTTGACTCCAATAGGAAATAATTTAGAAGAATACTGGACAAATATAAAAAATGGCACTTCAGGGGCTGGTCCAATAACAAAATTTGATACAGAAAAGTTTAAAGCACAATTCGCTTGTGAGCTTAAAAACTATGATCCAGCCGAACATTTTGATGTCAAAGAAGTTAAAAAGTACGATCCTTTTTCGCAATACGCGTTAATTGCTGTTGATGAAGCGTTAAAAAACGGAAACATAAACTTCGATGAAGAAGGTATAAATAAGGATAGAGTTGGTGTAATTTGGGGATCTGGAAATGGTGGTATTCAAACTTTTCAAGATTCAATGAAAGAATACTGTGAAGGAGATGGAACCCCTCGATTTTCACCGTTTTTCATTCCTCGAATTTTAGTTGATATTGCTTCAGGTATTATTTCAATAAAATACGGTTTGAGAGGAGTTAACTTTTGTCCCGTTTCTGCCTGTGCAACCTCAAATACAGCAATGATAGAGGCGTTCAACTACATCAAATGGGATAAAGCAGACATGATAATCACCGGTGGTTCTGAAGCAGCAATTACAGAGCCTGCGATGGGTGGGTTCGCATCTGCTAAAGCTCTGTCAACAAAAAATGAATCACCAGACACTGCTTCTCGACCATTTGACATTAGCAGAGATGGATTTGTGATGGGAGAAGGTGCTGGCGCATTGATTCTTGAAGAATATGAACATGCCATTAAACGTGGAGCTACCATTTATGGTGAAGTGGTCGGCGGTGGCCAAGCTGCAGATGCATATCATTTAACTGGTACTCATCCAGAAGGAGATGGAGCGGTACTGGGAATGTTGGAAGCAATGAGAGAAGCTGGAATAACTGCAGCAGACATTGATTATATAAATATGCATGCAACTTCTACACCCCAAGGAGATCAAAGTGAAATGATTGCTGTAGATCGTGTATTTAAACAACGAAAAAGTTTATCCATATCAGCTACGAAATCAATGACAGGTCATTTACTAGGAGCTGCTGGTGCTATAGAAGGAATTGTGAGTGTCTTAGCATTGAGAGATGGAATTGTTCCTCCAACAATAAATACAACAGAAATTGAACCGAGCTTTAAAGATAATTATCATTTTCCATTGTCCAAAGCCGTCCCAAAAGATATGAAATACGCCATGAGTAATACATTCGGATTTGGTGGACATATCGCTTCAATTGTGTTTAAACGATTTGATTAATGCGCATATCCGCCTGATTCATATCATTTTAAATGGATTTTTATTTATTTTTCTATCTCCTTTAAACACCTGTGTAATTAGGGCTTAAACTGTAGTTTGTTTGTTCGTTTTTGTCACTAAATCAGTAAACTATTCGATTTTTTGCGTATTGAATGAAAATTAAACTAACTTTGGGGCAATTAATATATATTATAATGAAACAAGGTACAGTAAAATTTTTCAACGAATCTAAAGGATTTGGATTTATCGTTGAAGACGGATCAAACAGTGAGCACTTCGTTCACATCTCAGGTTTAATTGATGAAATTAAAGAAGGAGATACAGTTGAATTCGAATTGAAAGAAGGAAAAAAAGGAATGAACGCAGTAAACGTTAAGACGTTATAATTTTTCAATAACTTTTTTAAAATAGCCTGTCAATATTGACAGGCTATTTTTTTATCTTCTATTTCGATATCTAAACGCATACCTAAACGCTAAAGCTGCATTCCAACCAAATTTAAAATCGGGAACAACGCGGAATGTAGGTCCAGTATCTAGAGCTAAATTAATTGGAACAACATCAAAAGTATACTCAATACCAATTGCACCGTTAATGCCTGTCCAAAAACCTTCCTGCTTTGGAACGTCCTCTCTTCCCCCACTGGTGGTTGACCAATGCCCAGCATCAATACCAGTTCCAGCATACCAGTCAATTTCCTTGACCATGGGTTGACTTCTCAAATACATTGCCTGTAACCAAATAAATCGTTGGCCACCACCAGCATTTATCTCAAAAGCATCTTGTTCTGTGAAAAAATGTTTGACACTCAATTCTGCAAAACCTAAGTTTACAGAAGAATAGTCGGCCTTTATTCCTAAAGACGTATTGTATTGCTGTGAATGGCTTAAGCTAATCGAGACAATCAACACAAAGAATGGAGAGATTTTCTTCATATTCTAGTTTCATTATAGTTTTATAACATTTAATATAGTAAAATAAATCATATGTACGCATACTATTTTACGGCAATTATTAACAAACTAAAATTATTCAAACCGAATTTTTTGAAATAATTAATAATAACTAAATTTGCTACGCATTAATTTTGATGATTAATGCGCAAGCTAATACAACTTAAATCGTTTAAAACACTACTACTTGTAACGATTAGCGACTACTACTAGGTCAAAAATCCAGTAAAATAGTATTGAATAATTCGATTTGAAAATTGATGGAAATGTGTCCATTTAACTACTACAAATTAATTTATAACACATATGAAAATTTTACTGTCTTTTTTAACTCTATTTATTTTTACGAGTTACTCGCAAAATTTAGTGGTCAATCCTAGTTTTGAAATTACAAATACCAATTGTGCCAATTTCGGTGGCGAAGGCTTCCGAACTGATTTAAATCCATCTTGGGACAACGCGAATTCAAATATTCCTGGTGACAGTTGTTCTTCACCCGATCTTTTTTCAGCCTGTAACACCATTTTTGGTGGTGCGCCTGGTCCAACTTTTATGCCTGATGCCACTTCTTTCGGAATTGGTTGGCAATATTCTAGAACAGGTACAAGACATGCGGGACTTATCGCGTATGAATCAGTTTTTGGAATTCCGGATGAGTACAAGGAATATATTCAAGGACACACCAGCACACCATTAGTCGCTGGTCAAACATATTGCGTGTCCTTTTACGTTAGCCTTGCCGATGGTTGCCCATACGCTGTTCAAGATTTAGGTGTATTTTTCTCAAATACACATTACCTAAGAGATGCGTGTTCTCAGGGGGCTAGAATTGCAGAAACTCCTCAACTTATTAATACCTGCGGCGTACTTGCAGATACCATGAACTGGGTTCGATTACAATGGGATTATGTTGCAACTGGAGGAGAACAATACTTCATCATTGGAAACTTCAGTACTTCCGCAGCAACAACTGTTGCTCCAGCCGGAGGTTCTGGATTTGGAAATTATTTTGCCTACTATTTTATTGATGATGTTAGCATTGAAGCAACAACATGTTGCTATGCAGATATCGTAAATCCACCAACTTTATGCGTTACCGATTCTCCAGTGAATCTCTCTGCAACTGGTGGTGTCGGAGGAAATTGCTCATCTAATCCAGTTGGAACATGGGCTGGACCTGGTATTACAAATCCGTCTACTGGAGCCTTTGACCCTTCAATTGCTGGAGCTGGAAATCATGCAATAACTTTTACAATGGCATGCGGTTATGTTGCCAACTCTACCATCACTGTTAGTCCTTGTACCGGCTTAACTGTTTGTCTCGAAACCAATGGTGACTTCACGGTAAACGGTGGAGTTGGACCTTACACTTGGCAAGAAACTATTGCGCCAAGTTCTACTCCAATAACCAATCAAACTCAGTGCACGGCTTGCGGCTATTCATGGCTCTTCGGAACGTGCTTAAATGGGGTTACTCCGGTAACAACGTGCAATAGTCCTGGTGGTCTTCAAAATTTCGCCTCTGGAACGACAATTACTCCAAGTGCCAATTTTCCAATCCAAGTGATTGACAACACAGGCACTAGTTATTTGATAAATTCAGCAGGAAGTTTAACGGCCTGTTCAGCTAATCCATGCCCAACTTTAACCACTTCCATCACCTCACAAACGAATGTAAATTGTTTTGGTCAAAACACCGGAGCAGCAACAGTTTCTGCAGGAAATGGCACTGGACCTTATACCTATACATGGAATCCTGGAAGTTTAGTTGGACCGACTCAGACTGGTTTAGCTGCAGGAAGTTATACGATCGATATTCTTGACAACGCGGGTTGTCCGGGTTCAATGAATGTTACCATTACTCAACCAACAGCAGCATTGAGTGCTTCTGTAAGCACAACTCCTTCTGGCTGTGGAACAAATACTGGTACTGCAACTGCTAATGTTTCAGGTGGAACTACAAACTATTCTTTTGTATGGTCAAATTCACCAAGCACTACATCTTCGGCAACAGGATTGAGTTCTGGCGCGGCAACTGTTACAATCACCGATGCTCTGGGTTGTCAAATAATTGAAAACTTCTCAATTACAACTCCTGGAGCTCCATCACTTTCAATTAGCAATATTGTTGGAGTAAATTGTGCTACTTCAACAAATGGTGGTGCTACCGTTTCTGCTTCAGGTGGAACAGCACCTCTAACGTATTTATGGACTCCTTCAGGAGAAAATACACCAACAGCGACAGGGTTGTCAGCAGGAAACAATACCATTACTATAACTGATGCAGCTGGCTGTTCAGCATCGGAAATCGTGAACATCCCTTCACCCGCTCCAATTGTTCTTTCAGAAACAATAACACCTACAAATTGTGGTTCTGCCATTGGTGAAATTTCGGTAAACGCATCGGGAGGAACTGGCTTTTTAACTTATACATGGACACCAAACGTAGGTTCTGGATCTACAATTTCAAACTTAATTGGTGGAACGTATGATTTAGTAGTTGAAGACGATAACGGTTGTACAGTGAATGACAGTTATATTGTTGATGTAATTGGCTCTTTAGTGGTTCTAGCGTCTCCGACAAGTGCTCAAGTTGAGGCTGGGGACACAGTGCAACTTTTTGCTTCTGGTGCTACAAACTACTCTTGGTCACCTGCTACGGGATTGAGTTGTACGAATTGTCCAAATCCGGTTGCTTCGCCAACAGAAACGACACTCTATACAGTAACTGGTACCGATGATTTTGGTTGTTCAGGTGAAGCCACTGTTATGATTTTAATTCAGACTGTTTGTGGGGACATATACATCCTGTCTCTTATACACATCTCCGAGCCCACGAGACAGGCAGAAATCTCG
>OLID01000155.1_pt1 | contig 40023 bp, 27 predicted proteins | sample 1609361 | NCBI WGS metagenome assembly OLID01 (sample SAMN05416778, study PRJEB24817) | seawater metagenome | isolation source: Sea water | place: Canada:Atlantic | collected 2013-07
TCTACACAGAGTAGATCGTCGGCAGCGTCAGATGTGTATAAGAGACAGCTGCTGCAGCCCGCATTCAGCAAGATCGAGCAGCTGCTGGGCGTGAACCGTCACCCCCAACCGGAGCGCTTCGGGCGATATCGCGCCATGTCGGCCACTGCCTCGGCGCTTGATGCCAGTGTCCAGGCGGCGCCGCTGACGGTCAATTTTGATGGCCCGACACCCCATAGCGCCGATCATCAGCCGTGCAACCTGTGCGGCAACTGTGTGATCGGCTGTCATTCGGGAGCCAAAGGATCGCTGAACATGAACGCGTGGCCGCTGCTCCGTCAATTGGGCACAGACATTTATGCCGGGGTCACGGTCAGGTCACTGAATAAAACCGAGGAGGGCTGGCAGGTGTGGTGTGCCCCCGCCGCCAGGCCTGATGAAGTCATACAGGTGCAGTGCGCGACCGTGATACTGGGTGCGGGGACACTGGGCAGCAGCGAGATTCTGATGCGCTCGCAACGCGATCATGAGCTGGGCCTGTCAGCGGCACTGGGCAGTGGTTTTTCCACCAACGGCGATGCGCTGGTCTTCAGTATCGGCCAAAAAGCCCGCGTTGGTGATATGGCCTCGCCGGCCGGTCAGCAGCCGCCGGCGACTGAGCCCGGCCCGACCATTATGGGCATGGCAACAGTGGCGTTGCATGGTGATGCTGATGCGGCCAGGTTCACCCTGGAAGATGCTGTCATCCCGTATCCGCTAAGCCAGGTCTGGCAGGAACTGCTGGTCAGCCAGAACCTGCTGCGTCGCTTTGCCGATGGCGCCGAATCGGCGTGGCATCGGCATCATGACGACCATGATGTATTGGCGATCTCTGATTCACTGGCGGAGCACAGCCAGGCGTTGCTGCTGATGGGTCGCGATGACAGCAGCGGCAAACTGGCTTTTGCTGATGACCGACTGAAACCGGTCTGGCAGCGTCCGGATCAACCGGATTACTTCCGGCGCCTGGACACGACCTTGCGCAGCGATGAGGCAGTCACGTTTGATGGCGGTGTATTTTCGCCGAACCTGCTGTCACAGCCGCTGCCGCCCGGGTTTGACGGCATCGTTGAAGGGGCAGACGCTATTGCCGGGCAATTGCTGTCTGTGCATCCCCTGGGTGGCTGCCGTATGGCGGAAGATATTGAACGGGGCGTGGTCAATACGCGGGGACAGGTATTCACCAGTGCCTGCGAATCGGGCGTGTACGAGAGCCTTTATGTGCTGGATGGCGCCATTATTCCCGGCGCCATTGGCACCAACCCGTTCCTCACCATCGCCGCATTGAGTTATCGTCTGGCCGCTGACATTATTGGTGGCAATGCAGCTGCGGTGATGGCGCGTCCGCTACCGGCATTAACAGCGCCATTCCGCAGTATTCCCGCTGGCGCTCGGCATCCGGTACCGGTGGCTGCGGAGCAGAAAGTCTCGGCTGAGTTCAGCGAACGGCTGGTGCTGCATCTCGACCACGGCAAGCGTTCATTTTTCCCGTGGAGTCGCCGTTCGCCAGACGGCGCCGCAGTGCTGGCATTTTTCCGGCAGCATTTGCCTGACGTTGAGCTGCCTGCTGCCAGCAGGGCGCTGGTGCTGGATGCCAGCTTCCGGTTTGATGGTGACAGCACCCTGGACGCCTGGTTGCAGAAGCCGCAAACACCTCTGCTGGCGCAGGCACAATTGTCCGCAGATCCGGTCGGTGGTGTGTTGACCTCGCCTGATCGGGATCTGGTGCCGCTTGTGCACCTCAACGGCCAAGTGACACTTGGAGCCATCGGCGCGAGCGGAAGGTTCACGCAAATCTGGCATACGGCCAGCGCCATTCTGCGATATCTGCGTTACCGCACCATGGATGCGCTGGTTAAAATCCCCGAAAGCCTGTCCGCATTGGTATTGCCGGCCAGAGCCCGGCAGGTCCGGTCCGCCCGGCCAGTGAGGGCTAAAGCTACGTCATGGTATTCACAGGCAAAAGTATTCTGGCGCATTGCCCGTCTGCAGGCGCAGCGGCGCTATCTGGTGTACGAGTTTGGCAGCGCCGGCGGCCTGCACATCCGTGGTCGCAAAACGCTGGGTTACGGTTTGCGTCTGCCGGGCCTGCTGCGCGCCCTGATGGTGCTGCCGGTCGAGGTCCGCACGGCGACCGGGCACACACTGAAGGCAGAGCTGGAACTGGATGCGGTGCGGGTGACACATGGCTCCACGCCCCTGCAGATCATCGCCTCGCCTGATTCGGCGGCGACCCTGCTGGCAGCCGGCGGGCTGGGTATGTACCTGCTGCGCATGATCATGCACACTCACTTCTGGTCGTTTGCCGCACCCTCCTACAGCCATTTTGCCAGCAAGGGCGAGCTGGAAACCGAAGCAAAACAGGGGCGCCTGTTTGCGCCACCGGACACCCTGACCTATGGTCCGCAAGGACAATACCGAAGTCGGACAAAGGAAGTCTACGAATACCACGACGGTGGTGTGAAGCTGAGTCGACTGGTGCGTTATCAGCCCTCGTCGGGCGATGTGACGCAGCGGAAGCCGTTACTGCTGGTTCATGGTCTGGCGCATAGCAGCCGTGTATTCTGGACCGATACCATCGACTGCAATTTTGTGCAGTATTTTCTGGCGCGGAACTACGATGTCTGGATTCTCGATCATCGCGCCAGCGCCAATTACATCCGTCAGGTGACACCGGAGCACACCTGGGACAGTATTGCTCTGGAGGATGTGACCTGGGCGGTGCGCAAGGCGTTTGACGTTGTCAACGCCGGTGTCGATCGGCAACAACAGCGCGGCATACACGTGTTCTCGCATTGCATCGGCGCCGGCGCTGTTGCCATGTCCGTGCTGGCGGGCAAGCTCAAGCGTCCGGTTGCGGATGGCGCTGACCAGGCTGCCGGCAGTAGCATGCTGGCATCGCTGGTACCCCATGCAGTGACACCCTGGCTGACCACCTCCGGTGAAAACCGCGCGCGCGCCAATCTGTGGGCAATGGTAAAAAACCTGGAGCCTATTCGTGTGATTGAGCCCTTGCCGTACCGAGAGCCCGAACTCATGGAAACGCTCTACGACCGTCTGGCAGCGCTGGCCATGAACGCCGATGAACGCCGCCAGTGGTCAGCCTGGCAGGGCTTCCGGGACTGGCGGGGACCGGGTTTTGCCCAGTCCATCTATACGCGCTACACGATTTTCTGGGGACGGCAATGGCACAATGCCAACATTGCCCATGACACGCGTTATGAATTCGCTGGCATGATCGGGCCTGTGCCCATCGGCGTGATGCAGCAGGTGTATTTTTCGCTGACGCGCGGCCTGCTGTCCAGTCACGAAGGCGCCAATGTGTATGTGCGGGACGAAAACTTTTCCCGGCACTGGACGTTCCCGACTCTGTTTCTGCATGGTAACCGCAATACTGTTTTTGACATGGAGTCCTCGCGGCAATCGGCTGACCGACTGACGCGGCTGCGGCGCAAGGATCGCACCGGCAGTTACGACAACGCTGGTCTGGCGCCCGTTGATTACGCCGCCGAGAATGTCTGGATCGATGTTCTGGATGATTATGGACATATGGACATGATCTTCAGCAAAACGGCGGATCGGGATGTCTACCCGCGGCTGCATGAGTTTTTCCGTGCAGCTGACGAGGGTGCCATGCAGCACATCTATGAACAGCGTTATGCTGACCCGGTGTCGCGTGCCGACTTTGTGCGCCGTTGCGCCAGTAACAGCTCGCCCCGGTTACCTGCACTGCCATTGACTGGGCCAATCATCTCCAATCCGCGCTGGCAATCGAGCCCGGATGGCGGTCAGCGACTGTCTGTCAGGCTGTGGCTGGAAGCGCAGGACTTTACCGCAGTTGCTGCCGAAGGACTGACCATGGTTGGCGATACCAGGGCCGGAGAACTGCTGGCGCCAGTATCACCAGTGACTGCGCCATCGCCTGCTGTCGCCGGTGCCGACGTGCCGCAACACTGGCAGCAGGAGTTCTGGCTGGTTGACTTTGCCTTCGACCCTGCGATGGCCCGTGATTACCGTCTGAGTCTCAACTACCATGCACAGGCTGGTGGAGGGCAGGACACCGCGGCAGCGGCCGATGACCACGTGTTGCTGCGCTGGCATGACCTGCCCTGGTTCCGACGCCTGCTGGCGCAGCGGGCCGGCGCAGAGGAGCTGCCGGCGCTGACCGTACTTGCAGGTTCCTGCCTGTATCCGGGATTGCCCTTTGAGCGGAATCAGGCCATGGGTATCTTCACCGGCATGCTGGCGCACGTCAGCGACAACGAAGCTGGCACCCGCCGTGGTGCTGACTGCATGATCCTGTTGGGTGACCAGATATATGCCGATGCCACGGCCGACCTGTTTGATCCCAGGGCGCACTATGAGCGCTTTCGCAATCCTTACCGCATGGCGTTTGGCAGTCCGGCGGCGAAGGAACTGATGTCACATCTGCCCAGCTATTTCGCCGTCGATGACCATGAGTATCGCGACAACTGGCATGGTCAGGCGGATGCGCCCGAACAGGGTTATGACTATGCCCGGCGTATGGCGTGGCTGTTCCAGATGCATCATCAACAACAATGGGACTACGCCGGATCACGGTTGTGGTACGATTTCAGCAGTGCCGGGTATCCGTTTTTTGTGTTTGATACACGTTTGCATCGACAGACCTCTGCTGACGGAGACATGGCCCTGATGACATCCGAACAGATGCAAGGGTTCATCCACTGGTTGCAGCAGGCGGATTGCCCGGTGCTGTTTCTGGCCACCGGGTCGCCGTTGGCGCCGATTTCCCGGGGGGTCTGTGCCGACCCGGCGACGGCAATCTATCAGGACAGTCTGCTGGCCTATCCCGACTTTCTTGTGTGGCTGGTGCAGCAGTTACATGAGCATGCATCGGGCAAACGTATCATCTGGTTGTGTGGTGACCCGCATTTTTCCTGTTTTGCCCAGCTCAGGCTCTCCATGACCGCGGACGCAGACGACGGGGCGGCGAGTGTGCAGCTGACACAGGTTTGTGCGTCCGGCCTGTATGCGCCCATGGCCTTCGTTAATGCCAATGCCAGCGATTACGACTGGCATAAAGAAATTGATCTGACGCTGGAGGGTCCGGTTGGGCAGCAGGGTTCGCAGCTTCGGATCGTTGGCCGACAGATCCTGCTGAGCAATGCCAAACAGCATTTTGTCAGGCTGGATCTGGCGCCGGACCGGGACTATCGTCTGCACATGCAGGCCTGCGATGCAGGCGGGGAGCCGGCTGGTCCGGGCTGGTATGCCAACAGCGATGGCAGTGAGGAGAAGGCATGAGCATACTGGATCGTATTACCGGGTTCTCCCGCTACGAACAGGCTTTGGATCCCCAGCTGCTGAGTCTGACGCTGGAGTCGCAGCGCGTGCGCGTGTTTCAGTCCCACAAGGCGCTGTGGCTGGTCATTGGCAGTGGCCTGGTTTATATCTATGGACTGTGGAACGAAGTGCCTCCCGTCAATCTGTTGATCTGGATGTTCCTGATCATGGCATTGGCGACGGGACGCGTACTGGTTTGCCGGTACGTCGACAAACGCCTGACCTTCACGTCGGTGACGGCGTTGTATCGCAATGAGGTATTGCTGTACGTCAGTTCTCTGCTGAGTACTGTTGCGGTGGGGTCTGGCTACTGGTGGGTATGCCTGCAGGGCTCGGACCGGGCCGTGTTTGCGGTCACGCTGCTCAGTCTGATCTACGCCATCGGTACAACCATCAATTCATCGATTCACTATCGTGGTTTCCCGCTACTGTTGCTGACCAATCTGGGGCAGGGCATTGTTTTTCTGTCGCTGTTCCGCAGTCCGGCGGAGATCGAAATCAGCGTGGCGATGCTGGCTATCATGATCCTGCTGATGCAGTTCGGACGCCGCAATGCCGACGTGTTTGCCGAGTCCATCCGTATTCGTGACGAGAACCGCGAGCAGAATGTGAAGCTTGAGAAGGACAAGCTGATCATCGAAAAGGCCCTGAATGTTGCCCGCAAGGCTAACGAAGAAAAGAATCGTTTCATGGCCGCCGCCAGCCATGATCTGCGTCAGCCGCTGCACGCCATGACGCTGTTCCTGGGCAGCCTTCGGCACATGGGCGGGGATGAACGAACCCGCGAACTGATCGACAAGATTGACGAAACCAGCAGCCTGCTGCACGAGCAATTCAACAGCCTGCTGGATCTTTCCAAATTTGATGCCGGCGTCATTACCGCCGATCATGCCGAATTCCGCCTTGATGCCTTGTTGAATAACATCGTTGACGGGGTCATGCCGGAAGCCCAGGCGCGCAAGATCGAGCTGCACATATTTGTGCCTCCGGTGACAGTGCGCTCTGACATGCTGTTACTGGAGCGATTGTTCCGTAATCTGATCATCAATGCCGTGCGCTACACAGATAAAGGATCGGTGGCAGTCCAGGCCCGGCGTCAGCGCAGTGGTCTTAGTATTTCAGTCATTGATACCGGAATCGGTATTGCGCCGGAGGATCAGCAGCTTATCTTTCGTGACTACTACCAGGTCAGCAACAAGGCGCGCTCCAAGAGTAAGGGATCAGGACTTGGTCTGGCTATCGTCAAGCGCATTGCCGCCTTGCTGGAGATGAAACTGACGTTGAAATCCGAGCGGGGCGTCGGCAGTACCTTCAGTGTTCATGTGCCAAGCCGCGCCATTGTAGACGGTGCTGATGAGTCGGAATCGCCGTTGCGAGCGGACCAGCCGGAAGAGGATCTGGCCGGCGTGCGCACACTGGTTGTGGATGATGATCCGGCGATTCTGGATGCAGTCACAGGCTTGCTGCGGACCTGGGGCTGTCAGGTTGTCAGCGCGGCTTCGCCGGAACAGCTGGAGCGTTTGCTGGCCACGGACCGTGAATTCGAACTGGTGCTGCTCGATGATATGTTGCACGACGAAGTGAGCGGGCTGGATATTGCACGCAGTCTGCTGCAGCACCTGCCCCGGCAGCGCATCCTGATGGCGACCGGCAATGTGTCATCAGTCAGACTGAACGAGATTCGCGCGGCGGGATTTGTAGTACTGGTCAAGCCAGTTGATTACTACGTGTTGCGGCAGGCCCTGCAGGAAGCCATGAAGACGCCTGTTGACTGACCCTTCCTGATCCATCGCCTGGGCTAACCCATCTGGCTAATAGCCGTGCAGCGCGGAACGTGGGAGACTTCGCAACGCTGGTTACAACATTGGATGTTGCAGGGGGACGGAACCTCCCGACAGCAGGGCTTCATTGGGGCTGGCCCTACCCCGGGTCTTTAAAACCCGGGGCAGGGTCCATTTTTTTGCCAGCGCCGCCAGCGATACAACGCCAATCAGCGTTGTTGCAGCAACCCCCGGCAGGTTTCCACGGCCAGGCGTACCTGATCTGGCGCCGTACCGCCTATATGATTCCGCGCCTGTACAGACCCTTCCAGGCTCAATACTGCAAACACATCGTCGGCGATAACGTCGGAGAACTGCTGCAGCTCATCCAGACTCAATTCGCTCAGGTCCTTTTTCTGCCTGATGCCGTAAGCCACCGACTTGCCTACGATCTCGTGTGCGTCGCGGAAGGCCAGACCTTTTTTCACCAGGTAGTCGGCCAGGTCAGTGGCCGTGGCGTAACCTTTTTTTGCCGACAGGTACATATTGTCCTTTTTTGCCTGCAGCGCGGGGATCATGTCGGCATAGGCTTTTATGCAATCACGCAGCGTGTCGGTCAGGTCAAACAGAGGTTCCTTGTCTTCCTGGTTATCCTTGTTATAGGCCAGCGGCTGGGACTTCATCAGCGTCAACAGGGCGATCAGGTGTCCGTGCACGCGACCGGTCTTGCCGCGCACCAGCTCGGGCACATCCGGGTTCTTTTTCTGCGGCATGATGGATGAACCCGTACAAAAGCGGTCCGGCAGGTCAATAAAATCAAACTGCGCAGAGGTCCACAGCACCAGTTCCTCGGAAAATCGAGACAGGTGAGTCATGATCAGGCTGCCACAGGCGGCCAGCTCGATGGCAAAGTCACGATCACTGACCGAGTCCAGCGAGTTGCGGCTGGGCGCATCAAAACCCAGCTGTCGGGCAGTGAAATGGCGGTCAATCGGGAAACTTGTGCCGGCCAGCGCCGCTGAACCCAGCGGGGAGATATTCAGGCGCTTGCGGCAGTCCTGCAGACGGCTGTAATCGCGGTCCAGCATTTCGTACCAGGCCAGCAGGTGGTGGCCCAGCGTGATGGGTTGCGCCGTCTGCAAATGCGTAAAACCGGGCATGATGGTATCGGCTTCGCGCTCTGCGACATCCAGCAGCGCGGTTTGCAGGCGGGTCAGCTCGCTGCTGATCACATCAATTTCATCGCGCACATACAGGCGAATATCGGTGGCGACCTGATCATTGCGCGAACGGCCGGTGTGCAGCTTCTTGCCGGTCAGACCGATGCGTTTGGTCAGTGCCGACTCGATGTTCATGTGCACATCTTCAAGTTCCACGGACCATTCGAAAGTGCCGGCCTCGATGTCGGCTTTGATGTCCGCCAGGCCTTTCTCAATGGCGGCCAGTTCATCGCTGGTCAGGATGCCGGCAGCTTCCAGCATGCGGGCATGAGCGATGGAGCCGGCGATATCCTGGCGGTACATGCGCTGATCAAAACTGACCGAGGCGGTGAAGCGCTGGACAAAGGCATCGGTGGCTTCGGTGAAGCGCCCACCCCACTGGGTGTTTGCCTGCTTGTTATGTTCGCTCATAGTGGGTCCCTGCGTTGTCGATAGCGGCGCAGTATAACATGCAGGCGCGCGACGGGGCGCATTCCGGGCGGTTTTGGCGTAGAATGCCGGTCAATTATCAAGCAATTGGCAATGGATGAATTATGGCTCTGGATTTGATTCGCATCGCAACCCGTCGCAGCCCGCTGGCGTTATGGCAGGCAGAGTTTGTGCGCGATGCCCTGATGGCAAACAACCCCGGACTGCGCGTGGAACTGGTTACCATTTCTACCCGCGGCGACAAGATACTGGATACACCACTGGCCAAGATTGGCGGCAAGGCCCTGTTTGTGAAGGAGCTGGAAACTGCCATGCTGGAGGGCGAGGCCGATATTGCCGTGCACTCGATGAAGGATGTACCCATGGAATTTCCGCCGGGTCTGTTCCTGCCGGTGATCTGTGAGCGCGAAGACCCGCGCGACGCCTTTGTCTCCAATCAGTATGCCGAGATCAGTGACCTGCCGCAGGGTGCCCGGGTGGGCACTGCCAGCCTGCGCCGTCAGTGTCAGTTGCTCAGCATGCGGCCGGATCTGCAAATCGGCAGCCTGCGGGGTAATGTGGGCACCCGGTTGGGCAAGCTGGACAGTGGTGAGTTTGACGCCATTGTGCTGGCTGCGGCGGGCCTGCTGCGCCTGAAGCTCGATGAACGTATCGCGCAATTTATTCCGCCGGAAACATCGTTGCCGGCTGGCGGACAGGGTGCCGTTGGCATCGAGTGCCGGGAAGACGCGGCCGAACTGATCGCCATGTTGCAGGCCATGCACCATCAGGACACCGCAGATCGGGTCATTGCCGAGCGGGCGCTGAATCGTCGCCTGCAGGGTGGTTGCCAAGTGCCGATAGCCTGTTATGCTGAACTGGACGGGGATCAGCTGCATTTGCGCGGCCTGGTCGGTGAAGTGGACGGTACACGCATATTGCGTACTGAACGTAGTGGTCATCGCAGGGACGCAGAGGCGATCGGCAAGGCGGCCGCAGAAGATTTACTGTCACAGGGTGCAGATGAAATTCTCACGGCGCTGTATGCAGCGTCGGATAACTGATGGTCTACCCATACAAGTGAAATGCCATGAGTGATCAGGTGCAACTGGCGGGGCTCAACGTATTGCTGACGCGACCACAGTTGCAGTCAGCAAGTCTGGTGGCGGCGATCGGTGATCGTGGCGGCCGGGTGTGTGAGGTGCCACTGATCGAGATCGAGCCGGTGACTGACCGCGAGGCCTGCGAAGTCATCAAGCGCCGGATATTGAGTCTCGACCAGTACCATGCAGCAATTTTCATCAGCACCAATGCCGCCCGCCTCGGATTGGAGTGGATTGATGCCTGGTGGCCGCAAGTGCCGACCGGGTTGTCTGCCTACGCGGTTGGGCCGGGCACGGCGAACGCGCTGAAGGTTCTGGACTGGCCGGTGTTCTATTCGGACCGGGGGGTAACCAGCGAACATCTGCTGGCATTGCCCGGCCTGCAGGACATCAATGGGCAGCGCATTGCCCTGTTCCGCGGCGTGGGAGGCCGGGAGCTGATTGCAGAGACGCTGCGGGATCGCGGCGCGACCGTCGACTATATCGAGCTGTACCATCGACGCACACCCGATTATGGCAGTGACATGCTGCTCGAGCTGATTGGGCAGCAGCACATCAACGCCATTGTTGTCACCAGCGCCCAGATCCTGGATGTGCTGTTGCATTTTTTACAAAACGATCCGACAGCAATCACCTCAATTCCGGTGATTGTACCGTCGGAGCGTATCCGCCAGTATGCGCTGGATGCTGGTCTGGTGCGGGTCATCAACGCCGGTGGTGCGGATGACAAAACAGTATTGGAGGCGCTGGCAACCATCGCCAGCCCGACGAGGTAAAACCCATGTCCGACGCAGATCAGCCGATCACCGGTGAAGACCCGTTCCAGAGTCGCAGGAAACTGGATACATCGAGCGTGCTTGATGAAATAGGCCGCAAGAACCACGCTGCTCCCAGGCGCAGCGGCACCGGCGCGGGTGCCAAAACGGCCATGGCCGTGCTGTTTGTGCTGGTGCTGTCGCTGGCGGGCGCCACCGGTTGGCTGGGTTACCAGCAGTGGCTGGCCCAGGATCGTGTCTCGCAGGCGGTGGCCGGTGTGCAGGCCGAGAATATTCGCCTGCAGCAGCTTATGGCCGGACTGCGCACCGAGATGGAAACCGAGCGTGAGCGCCTGCAAACCGACCTGACTGAGCAGGCGGCCCTGTTGCGTGACGGCAATCGTGCCGTGCAGGCAGCACTGACTGAGGTGGATGAACAGGAGCAGATGGATCAGCAGCGCCTGAACCGCCTGCAGCAACAGGTCAGCAGGGATCTGAGCGATGTGCAGGGGCTGGTCACTGCGTTACAGCGTCAGGTGGGCAACCTGCAGCAACGGGACAGGCGCTGGCTGAATGCAGAGGCCAATTACCTGATGCGTCTGGCGCAACAGAAGCTGCAGCTGGAAACCGACCTTGCGTCCACAGTCCTGTTACTGCGCACCATCGAATCATTACTGGCCGATCAGGACGGTCTGCTGGTGGCCACCGCACGACAGAATCTGGCAGATGACCTGCGTGCGCTGCAGAATGTCCGGTTGCCTGACCGCGCGGCTTTGTCGCAGCGGTTGTCGGCGTTGAGCGCTGAGCTTGAGCAGCTGACGCTGGCAGGATCGCGTCAGCAAGGTTATCAGGAACGCGTTCAGGAACAGTGGCAGCAAACTCCGGCCACGATGCAAGAGGGCAGTTGGCTGGACGCGGGCATCGCGCTGCTGCGCAGTATATTTGTCTGGCGGGAGTGGGAAGAAATGCCTGCGGACGTGTTACCCCCACAGCAGGAGAGTATTCTGAAACAGCAATTGCAATTGCAGCTGGAGCAGGCACAACTGGCCATGCTGCAGGGTGACGAAATGTTGTATGAACAGGTGTTGGGGCAGGTCATCAGAAATCTGCAGCGGTATTTTGAAGCTGACGATGATCGCAGTCGTCAACTGTTGGCAGAACTGGAGCGTCTGCAGGCGGAAGAGTTGCAAGTGGCGCTGCCTGACCTGTCGGCGACGGCAGAACTGATTCGGCAGCTCGCCAGCTCCGCAGCGCCGATAATACCGACAGGCAGTGAGCCACCTCTTGACTGACTGGCCGGGGACGGAGAGATGACATGAAGAAGCTGTTTGTTCTGGTACTGCTGGCGCTGATTGCGGGTGTGGCCCTGGCTATTCAGTTGGCACGTGACCCGGGCTACATCTTGATCGCCTACGGTAACTACACCTTCGAAACCAGTCTGTTTGCGTTGCTGGTGGCGCTGCTGCTGCTCCTGGTTGTCATCAAGCTGGTGCTGAGCCTGTTGGGATGGCTTAATCCGATGCGTTGGGGTGCTGGTAAGCGCACTCGTTCTTGAGGGGCGCTGTTCCGGGCAGAATGTCATAGGTCAGTGAGGAGCTACCTGAACAAGGGGTGGGGTCGGCAAGCGACCGCACTCCCTTGTCCAGGCACCTCTCAGAGTCAGTGCAACTCTGCAGCACAACTTTGTTCGGGGTCGGTGCGGTCTGCAAGAACGCTGCAGCAGGGGACGGCGTAAGGCGGGCGTGCGGTCGCTTGCCGACCCCACCCCGCTTTACGCTAGACCCGGGACGCGGGCACTTCCCGTCGTGCAAACTCGATCAGATGCCCAGCTCATCCCAGAGTGAATCGATCTTTTTCTTGACGCCTTCGTCCATGGTGATCGGCGTACCCCATTCGCGGGTGCTTTCGCCGGACCACTTGTTGGTGGCGTCCATGCCGATTTTGGAACCCAGGCCCGACACGGGCGACGCGAAGTCCAGGTAATCAATGGGAGTGTTTTCAATCATTATTGTGTCGCGTGCCGGATCCATGCGTGTTGTCATCGCCCAGATCACGTCCTGCCAGTTGCGGATATCAACGTCGTCGTCGGTGACAATGACAAATTTGGTATACATGAACTGGCGCAGGAATGACCAGGCGCCCATCATCACGCGTTTGGCATGGCCGGGATACTGTTTGCGGATACTGATCACTGCCAGGCGATAGGAACAGCCTTCGGGCGGCAGATAAAAATCGACAATTTCCGGGTACTGCTTTTGCAGCAGGGGCACAAACACTTCATTGAGCGCTACACCGAGCATTGCCGGTTCGTCCGGTGGCCGGCCAGTGTAGGTGCTGTGATAAATCGGGTCCTTGCGATGGGTGATTTTTTTCACGGTAAAGACCGGGAATTTATCAACCTCATTGTAATAACCGGTGTGGTCTCCGAACGGGCCTTCATCTGCCATGTCGTCCGGTTCGATGACGCCTTCCAGGACAAATTCGGCGCTGGCCGGCACCTGCAGATCATTGCTGATGCATTTGATGACTTCGGTTTTGCTGCCGCGTAGCAGGCCGGCAAAGGCATATTCCGATAGCGTGTCGGGGATGGGCGTCACTGTCGCCAGGATGGTGGCCGGGTCCGCGCCGATGGCGATGGACACCGGGAAACCTTCACCGGGATGTTTAAGCTGCCAGTCACGGAAATCCAGTGCGCCGCCGCGATGTGACAGCCAGCGCATGATCAGACGGTTTTTGCCGATCACCTGCATGCGATAGATGCCCAGGTTCTGTCGTTCTTTCTCTGGCCCGCGGGTAATCACCAGCGGCCAGGTTACCAGCGGACCGGCGTCACCGGGCCAGCAGGTCTGTACCGGCAACATGCCCAGATCAACATCCGCTTCATTGATCACGACATCCTGACACGGCGCTTTTTTGCGCACCGAGGGCGCGATGTTGAGCACCTGTTTGTAGGTCGGCAGATTCTGCCAGATATCTTTCCAGCCCTTGGGCGGGGTGGGTTCTTTCAAAAATGCCAGCAGCGTGCCGACGTCACGTAATCCCTGCAGATCCTGCTGCCCCATGGCCAGCGCGATGCGGCGGGTGTTGCCAAACAGGTTGCCCAGCAAGGGAATATCGGAACCAATGGGGTTTTCAAACAGCAGGGCCGGACCGCCAGCGCGCAGCGTGCGGTCACAAATCTCGGTTATTTCCAGGTTGGGGTCGACGGGGACGGTGATGCGTTTGAGTTCGCCTTCAGATTCCAGCAGGGTGATGAATTCTCTGAGGTCTTTGAATGACATTGTTTCTTCCTGGCTTGTATTGAATCGAGGTAGCGTCCCGGGTCCAGATTAAAGCGGGGTGGGGTCGGCCAGCGACCGCACACCCGCTTGAATCTGAACCCTGCTGCAGCGTTCTTTTTAGCCACGCTGCGAAGGAAAGTCGCAGTCTTGCGCCGGCCTGGAGAGCTGTCTGGGCAAGGGAGTGCGGTCGCTTGCCGACCCCACCCCTTGTTCAGGCGGCTCCTCACTGACCCTTACGGAGCTGCTGGGGAAAGGGATGACGAACCGATACGGAAGATCGGTCAAAATCCCTCCGTCCCCTTTACGTTTCAGGCAGCTTAAATTACTTGCGCTTCATCATGTTGAAGAACTCATCGTTGGTCTTGCTGTCCTTCAGCTTGTCCAGGATGAACTCGGCGGCCTGCACGTCTTCCATGGTGCTGAGAATCTTGCGCAGAATCCACATGCGTTGCAGTTCTTCTTCCGACGTCAGCAGTTCTTCGCGGCGGGTGCCGGAGCGTCGAACGTTGATGGCGGGGTAGATGCGCTTTTCAGCGATCTTTCGGTCAAGATGGATTTCCATATTGCCCGTACCCTTGAATTCTTCGTAGATCACTTCGTCCATCTTCGAGCCGGTTTCCACCAGCGCCGTGGCGATAATGGTCAGGCTGCCGCCTTCTTCCAGATTACGCGCAGCGCCGAAGAAACGCTTGGGGCGTTCCAGTGCGTGTGCGTCGACACCACCGGTCAGTACTTTGCCTGACGATGGCACGATGGTGTTGTAGGCACGGGCCAGGCGCGTGATCGAGTCGAGCAGAATAACCACGTCCTCTTTGTGTTCTACCAGACGCTTGGCTTTTTCAATAACCATCTCGGCCACCTGCACGTGACGCGCCGGTGGCTCGTCAAACGTACTGGCAACCACTTCACCGCGCACGGAGCGCTGCATGTCGGTCACTTCTTCCGGGCGCTCGTCAATCAGCAGCACGATAAGACGACATTCAGGATTGTTGCGGGTGATGGACTGGGCGATGTTCTGCAGCAGCAGTGTTTTACCGGCTTTGGGTGGAGAGACGATGAGGCCGCGCTGGCCTTTGCCGATAGGTGCTGTCAGATCAATGATACGTGCGCTGAGGTCTTCGGTGCTGCCGTTGCCCAGTTCCAGTTTCAGGCGTTCGGTGGGGAACAGTGGGGTCAGGTTTTCAAAAAGGATTTTGTGTTTCGAGTTTTCCGGTTTGGCAAAATTGACTTCAGCAATCTTTAGCAGGGCAAAGTATCGCTCGCCATCTTTGGGCGGCCGGATCTTGCCTTCAATCGTGTCGCCCGTACGCAGGTTGAAGCGTCTGATCTGGCTGGGAGACACATAGATGTCATCGGGACCTGCCAGGTAAGAGGAATCGGCCGAGCGTAGAAAGCCAAAGCCATCCGCGAGAATTTCCAGCACGCCATCGCCGCTGATGTCCTCGCCGTTCTTGGCGTGTTTCTTCAGGATAGCAAAGATGATGTCTTGTTTGCGGGTGCGGGAGAGGTTTTCGAGGCCCATTTCCACGGCGGTTTCGAGAAGCTGGGCAATGGGTTGCTTTTTAAGATCGGTAAGATTCATAGGCTAGGTTTTTAGTTTCTTTTGGGATACAGGAAGTCTGTAACGGGCAGCGCAGCCGAAGCACATATAACGAAGGTATGAGTACAGGCTGGGTGCCGCTCTGGTTTAAGGATCAGGTTTAAAAAGTCGGGTTTAAAATCGGGCTTTGTAAAGTCGGATTCAACTCAAGGATTCTGGTTTGGTATCGTTCGGGTAAGAGACTAGAATCCGCGCCGCCGAAACGGGGATGCGGCTGAATATAAATGCTTATAACGCCCCTGTCTACAAAAATCTGCATTATTTTTCCACCCTGGTGTCGACTGCAAATGACACAGTAACACCAGGGAGGAATTGAACAATCAGATCACGCTGTCTATGAACGCGGCGAGCTGGGATTTAGACAGGGCGCCAACTTTGGTGCCCTCAATTTGACCATTTTTGAAAATAATCAGCGTCGGGATGCCGCGCACGCCATAACGCGGTGCGGTGTCCGGATTTGAGTCAATGTTCAGCTTGCAGATCTTCAGGCGGCCGGAATATTCCTCTGACAGCTCGTCCAGCACGGGAGCGATCATTTTGCAGGGGCCGCACCATTCAGCCCAGAAATCGACCATGACCGGGCCATCGGCTTTCAATACATCTTGTTCGAAACTCGCGTCAGTTGTGTGAACGATTTTGTCGCTCATAGGACATTCCTTCATTGTTGGGTCAGGGTAAGCATCATGCCTCGGGTTAAACAAGAGGAGCTTGAGCGGCTTAATGACGGGCTGGGTTCATTGTCACTATCAATGGTAACTACCAATAGTCACTATCATAAGGCCTAAAAATATCGTTTCAAGTGCTTTGCAGCAGCCGTGCCGCCTTTTTGGCGAAATAGGTCAGGATGGCGTCGGCGCCGGCGCGTTTGATACAGACCAGCGATTCCATGGCCACGGCGTTCTCGTCCAGCCAGCCATTGCGGGCCGCCGCCATATGCATGGCGTACTCGCCACTGACCTGGTACACCATGGTAGGGGCGCCGAATTCGTCTTTCACCCGGCGTACAATATCCAGGTAGGGCATGCCCGGTTTGACCATGATCATGTCTGCCCCTTCAGCCAGATCCAGGCCCACTTCGTGAAGGGCTTCATCGCTGTTGGCAATGTCCATCTGATAGGTATGCTTGTTGCCCTTGCCCAGATTGCCGCTGGAGCCAACGGCGTCGCGGAAGGGGCCATAGTAGGCGGATGCGTATTTGGCTGAATACGCCAGAATGCGGGTGTAAATATAGTTGTGCTCTTCCAATGCGTGCCGTATGGCGCCGATGCGCCCGTCCATCATGTCGGACGGTGCGACAATGTCGGCCCCTGCCGCTGCATGCGACAGTGCCTGTTTGACCAGGGCGGTGACGGTTTCTTCATTGAGCACATAACCGTTGTCATCGATGATCCCGTCCTGGCCGTGCGTCGTATACGGATCAAGCGCCACGTCAGTGATGACGCCCAGGTCAGGGAAATCGGCTTTCAGTGCCCGGACTGCCCGTTGCACAAGGCCTTCCGGATTCCAGGCTTCCCGGCCATCCAGTGACTTGCTGTCCTGGGCGGGCGACGGGAACAGCGCGATGGCCGGAATGCCCAGTTGACTGATCTCGGCCGCCTCTTTCAGCAGCTCGTCGATGCTGAGCCGGAAGATGTCAGGCATGGATGGAATTTCCTGCCGCTGACCGCTGCCTTCGACGATAAACAGGGGAAAAATCAGATCATCAGTGCTCAATTGCGTTTCACGCATCAGGCGCCGACTGAATTCGTCGCGGCGCATACGGCGCAGGCGGGTAAGAGGAAATTGGCGCTTGGCGCTGCTACGTGAGGTATGATCGGTCACAGATTCGTTGCTCTCGGTTCATTGTTAAGGGGCTGACTGGTAACAAAAACTATAGCACAGCGTCCTATGGGATCAAAAACCGTCCCCAGCGGCGGGATCAAAAACCGGCCCCAGCGGCCGGCCAAATCGGGAAATCGGGAAATCGGGAAATCGGGAGAAACATGAATAAAACCAGATGGGCTGTGGTGGCCCTCCTAGTTGCCGCAGTCGTTGCCTACATCAGCCTGGACCTGGGTCAGTACCTGACCCTGGCCTACGTCCAGTCGCAGCTCGATACACTGCGCGATATCAGCAGCCGGAACTTTGCGCTGGCCGCAGGAGCCTATTTTGTCATTTATGTGGTGGTGACGGCGCTGTCATTGCCCGGTGCCGCCATTATGACGCTGCTGGGCGGGGCGATCTTCGGCCTTGGCTGGGGGCTGGTGCTGGTGTCGTTCGCCAGCAGTGTGGGCGCGACCCTTGCGTTTCTGGTATCGCGGCTGCTGCTGCGAGACTGGGTGCAAAACCGTTTTGGCAACTCGCTGAAAACCATCAATAAGGGTGTTGAACGGGACGGCGCGTTTTATCTGTTCAGCCTGCGTCTGGTGCCGGTGTTTCCGTTTTTCCTGATCAATCTGGTGATGGGTCTGACGCCGCTCAAAACCTTTACCTTTTACTGGGTCAGTCAGGTTGGCATGTTGCTGGGCACCGCGGTTTACGTCAACGCCGGCGTGGAGCTGGGCGAGCTCAGTTCACTTGGCGGGCTGCTCAGTGCTGACCTGATTCTGTCGTTTGTATTGCTGGCGGCAATGCCGTGGCTGGGCAAGGCCGTCATTGCCGTCATCCGACGTAACCGCCTGGCCAGAGCCTATAAAAAGCCGGCGAAGTTTGATACCAACCTGGTCGTAATCGGTGCCGGCTCTGGGGGGCTGGTGGCGTCCATTGTGGCGGCCGGCGCCAAGGCCAGCGTGACTCTGATTGAAAAACACAAGATGGGTGGCGATTGCCTGAACACTGGCTGCGTGCCCAGTAAATCGCTGATCGCCAGCGCCAAGGTAGCCGAGACCATCCGGCAGGCGGAAGCGTTTGGTATCAAGGATGCCGGTGGACAGGTGGATTTTGCCGCAGTGATGGAACGGGTGCAGGGCGTCATCAAAACCATTGAGCCCCACGACTCGGTGGAACGTTTTACCTCGCTGGGCGTTGATTGTGTGCAGGGTGAGGCATTCATCCGTTCTCCCTGGACGGTTGAGGTCAATGGCCGCACCATCAACACCCGTGCAATTATTGTTGCTACCGGCGCCCGTCCGATGATTCCCGAGGTGCCAGGTCTGGCCGATATCAGTTATCTGCATTCGGATAATGTCTGGGAGCTGCGCGAACTGCCCAAACGACTGCTAGTGCTGGGCGGTGGGCCTATCGGTTGCGAGCTGGCGCAGGCCTTTGCCAGGCTCGGGTCCGAAGTGACGTTACTGGACCGCGCGGAACACCTGATGGGCCGCGAAGATGAGGACGCCTCGAGCATAATCGAGCAGGCCTTCCGTGAGCGTGGCATAACGCTGCTGCTTGGACATGAAATGAAACATTTCCGCGCCGGTGACGCCGGAGATCTGCTGACCGCAACCGCACCCGATGGAACCGACCGGGACATCGGTTTTGACAAGGTACTGGTGGCCCTGGGACGCAAACCCAATGTCGAAGGCTTCGGTCTGGAGGAGCTGAAAGTACCGCTCACCGAGCGCGGATCTATCCAGGTCGACAGCGCCATGCGCACGGCTTACCCCAGTATTCTGGCCTGCGGCGACGTCGCCGGTCCCTATCAGTTTACCCACATGGCATCGTTTCAGGCATGGTACGCAACACTCAACGCGCTGGCCGGAGCCCTGAAAACGTTTCGTGCCGATTACCGGGTGGTGCCGCACGCTACGTTTACCGATCCCGAAGTGGCACGCGTGGGACTGAACGAGAAGGAAGCGCGGGAACAGGATATCGACTATGAATTGACGCGCTACGACCTGGATCATCTGGACCGGGCGCTGGCCGATGGCCATGCACATGGCTTCGTCAAGGTGCTGACCGTGCCGGGCAGCGACCGGATTCTGGGCGCCAGTATTGTCGGCCCACATGCCGGGGAGCTGATCGGCAGTTTTGTGTTTGCCATGACCCATAACATGGGCCTGAAAAAGATCGCCGGCACCACGCATATCTACCCGACACTGCTGGAAGCCAACCGCTTTACGGCCAACGCCTGGCGTAGCGCCCGCGTGCCGGCAAAACTCATGCCCTGGGCCGAGCGCTATTTCCGTGCCCGCTTGTGACCGGTCCCGCATTGATGGCTGCAGTGCCGGCCTGGCAAGAAAAGATGGGGTGAGACAGCGTTAGCGCTGTATCACGAAAGATGTGAAGTACAGGTTGATCACCTGGCTGGAAGCGCCCGGACCTTCCAGCAGGTCCAGCGCCTGCTTGATCTCGTTAATGGCATCGGTGCGCAGCTGTTCCTTGCCCCGTATGGACGTCAGGTCTTCCTCCAGCTGTGAGGACAGCAGCGTGACCAGGCGGTTGCGGATATACGGCAGATGGCGATCCAGCATGGCCGCTGAGCCGGGCTGGATGCGCACCGTGACGTCGGACTTCAGGTACTTGAGGCGGCCGGCGCCGTCATAGTTGGTGATAAAGCTTGGCCCCAGGCTGTAATAAATCAGGTCGGCCATGCCGCTGCCCGCTTCCCCGTCATCCGGAGCGGCGGCCGCTGCGGCCAGCACCGTGGGCGTCAGCCACAGAGCCGCCAGTAATCCGGTCAGGGCCAGCCAGGATTTGCGGCGTTGTTGTATTTTAGTAATACTAATCAATGTGTTATCCAGTTTGGATGGCTGCTGATGGTCATCGGCAGAGCAGGTCAGTTAATTCATTATCGGCTGACGATGGCGCCACTGAAGCCTTCTTTGGTAGCATGGGCGCTGTTTTTGCGGCCCCAATGGTACGCATATCGGATCCGGGTCCGGTCGCGCATCCATGCGGCCTACAGAATACCACGCCAGAGAAAACGATTGCATGCCTGAGTTTTTAACGCAACAACTGCCCGATCAGATCACCGTCTGGCTGGAAACCCATGAATGGGTTTCCATCGCCGGCGCGCTACTGATCCTGCTGGCAGTAGCCTGGCTGTTCAATTTTGTCACCAAGCGCGTGCTGGTGCGAGGGCTGTTCTCACTGCTGGAAGGGCCTCCGCAAACGGACGAAAACGGCAAGCGCAAAAAACCCGATGCAGGTATCTACTACCGGTTCGGTTTCATCCGCCGGCTGGCCAATGTCATCCCGGCGCTGGTGATCACGCTTGGTATCCGGCTGATTCCCGAGATGCCCGAGGCTGCGGTGACCATAGTCACCAATGTTGGCAATGCCTTTATTGTGCTGACCATTGCCCTGGCACTGGGCTCGATCATGGATCTGGTCAACGATCTGTATCAGCGCCGCCCCGACGCCATGGACAGGCCGATCAAGGGTTATCTGCAGGTGCTCAAGATCGTGCTGTACGCCATCGCTGTGTTGCTGGTGATTGCCACGCTGCTGGATCGCTCACCCGTCATTCTGCTGTCCGGCCTGGGTGCGCTGGCGGCAGTGCTGATGCTGGTGTTCCAGGACACCATTCTGTCGCTGGTGGCCAGTGTGCAGATTACCTCGAACGACATGGTGCGTGTGGGCGACTGGATTGAGATGCCCGAACTCAATGCCGATGGTGATGTCATCGATATCGCATTGCATATCGTCAAGGTGCAGAACTGGGACAAAACCATCACCACCATTCCCACCCGACGTTTTATCAGCGGGTCTTTCAAGAACTGGCGGGGCATGAAGGAAACCGGTGGACGCCGGATCAAGCGCGCAGTGTACCTGGACCAGAACAGCGTGCATTTTTTGAGCAGCGAAGAAATAGAACGGCTGGGGCGTGTCTCGTTGCTGCAGGATTATCTCCGGGAAAAACAGGAGGAACTGGATTCCTGGAACACCAAACTGGAAGAGCGCGGCAAGGAACCTGTCAATACCCGCCGCATGACCAATCTGGGAACGTTCAGGGCCTATATGGTCAACTATCTGCGGGCGAGTGATCGGATCCGCCAGGACCTGACCATGATTGTGCGTCACCTGGGGCCAGGTCCGGAGGGGCTGCCCGTCGAGATTTACTGTTTCACCAATACCGTCGAGTGGGTGGGCTATGAAGGTATTCAGTCCGACATTTTTGACCATCTGTTGGCGATTCTGCCGGAGTTCGGTTTGCAGGTCTTCCAGCAGCCCAGCGGTGTGGACATGCGCGCGCTTGCCCAGGGACGTTCGCAGTCAGATAATACCGCAGACGACGATAACCGTAGCCTGAAAGACTCCCCTGAAGGTGAGCCGGGCGAAAACGACGCGGAGACCGAAAGCGTGTCCTCCGATCATCCAACCGATCATCCAACCAACCATTCAACCAAGCAGGAAGAAACCAGATGATAGCCCGACTAATGGCGCTGATGCCGAACCCAAGATTACTGAATCTGCTGATTTTTCTGGCGACTGCGCTGATTATTGGTGCTGCGCTGTATATGGAACACGTGATGCTGCTTGAACCCTGCGGCCTGTGTATCACCCAGCGCGTGTTCGTGGTGGCAGCCGGTCTGGTCTGCCTGGCGGCGGCGATTCACAATCCCGGTCAGAGCGGTCGGCGCAACTACGGTATGCTGGCCGCTGCCATGTGCGTGGCTGGCGCCTATTTTGCCATCCGCCAGATCTGGCTGACCTATTTGCCGGAAGACCAGGTGCCTGCCTGCGGCCCGGGCTTCAGCTATATGCTGGACAACTTTCCGCTGATGGACACGCTGAGTTTTCTGCTGGTGGGCGATGGCAACTGTGCCGAGGTCAGCTGGCGCTTCCTGGGCATCTTCTCAATTCCCGAGCTGGCCTTGATGGGATTCGTGGCGCTGTTCAGTCTGTGTCTGTTTCAGGCATTCCGGCGCGAATGACCGCTGGTCTCAACAATGATTACCGACCTTAAAGGCGGTAATCATTCCACTGGGCCAGGAAGCTTTCAAAATCCAGTTCGTCGCTGGCTTCGGCATGTGCCTGCGCGGCGAGCGACTGGGCGCTGGCGGCGGTGAAGTGATCAAGCCTGGACGGTAGCAGAGTGCTTTTCATGAATCCCTGTTGAACGGCTTCCGAGTGCTGCATGCCAAACTTGCAGAATGGCTGACTGTTGTCGCGCAACGCCTGCAGTATTTTTGCCGACGGCGTTTGTGACGGATCGTCCACCTTGGTCTGTTGAGCTGCCAAAGCATCACTGTAGGCACTGGTGTCATGAGCGTGGTCCAGCAGGCCGGCGCTGAATCCGATATCTGCCAGCAACTCATCAGCCCAGCTTTTCAGGCTGATGGCCTCACTATTGCGGTGCAGTTCCAGCCCCGCCTCACGACCGCGATTGACGGTAAGCGCCAGGTTCTTCTCTATTTCGGCAGCCTCTGTCTGCACGCACTCCGGACTGTCGGCGAGCAGGCAGTAGACCAGAAAGGCATCCAGGAAGCGGATCTGCTCGGCGTCAATACCCATCGGCAGAAAGGGGTTGAGATCCAGCGCCCGGACTTCGATGTACTGGATACCGCTTTCCTTCAGCAATTGCAGAGGACGCTTGCCATCACCGACCCGCTTGGGACGGATGGTGGCGTAAAATTCATTTTCCAGTTGCAGCAGATTGGCATTGATCTGCAGGTGGTGGTCTTCCTGTTTCAGACCGATACGCTGATACGGCGGATAGGGTGTCGACAGTGCCGAATACAGGCTGTCAATATAGTTGTTGAGGTCGTTGTAACATACATAAATCGAGCGCTGGGCATCGCTTTTGTATCCCAGGTCGCCCATGCGCAGGCAGGTGGCGTCGGGCTTGTACAGGGTGGCTGCATCCAGTGACTGCAGGTCATGATTGCGATCATCGGTAAAGCAGCGGCAGACCGCCGGTGAGGCGCCGAACAGGTAGACCAGCAGCCACGAATAACGGTGGAAGTTGCGGATCAGGTGCAGATATTTGCGCGTCTGAAATGCCTGCATGGACTCGGTGGAACCGGAGACTGAACGGAAATCCTCCCAGAACGCATCGGGCATGGAAAAATTGTAGTGAATGCCGGCAATGGTCTGCATCAGGCGGCCATAACGATGACCCAGGCCTTCGCGGTACAGGGTCTTCAACCGGCCCATATTGGAGCTGCCGTATTGCGCCAGTGGTATCTGCGCTTCGCTTTCCAGCAGGCAGGGCATGCTGGAGACCCAGAGGCGTTCGCCTTCGGGCAGGTTGTGATAAACAAATTTGTGCAGATCCTCAAGAAACGTCAGGCACTCGTCAATCGAATCGGAAACCGGGGTAATCAGTTCCACCAGCGCTTCGGAATAATCCGTGGTGATATAGGGATGGGTAAGCGCTGAACCCAGGGCTGCCGGGTGCGGCGTCTGCGCCAGTCGTCCTTCCGGGGTTACCCGCAGGCTTTCTTTTTCAATGCCCCGCTGGATCCTGGCCCAGGATGGCTTGAATGCCGGCAGCTGGAACCGCTCAAGTGATGCTTTGAATGATCTGGACAAGATGTCAGCCTCTGGTGAACTGCTGCCGCTTCGGGCCGCCACGATGACAGCGTGATCGCTGCCATCTGTCTGTGGGGGCGCTACAGGCGCTTTACAAGGGCTGCGGGCCCGCTGCCACGATGGCGTCGGAAACCACAAAACGCTTGAAGTTATTGTTGAATTGCCCGATCAGGTCTGCCGCCTTGGCGTCATACTTTGTCGGATCTTCCCAGGTATTGCGCGGGTTAAGCAGCGCCGTGTCGACGCCGGGCACCCGGGTCGGAATGGTCAGGTTGATGCCGGGCAGGTGTTCAGTGTCGACATCGCGCAGCGCGCCGCTCTGTATGGCATGCAACACGGATCGGGTCACCGGAATACTGAAGCGTTTGCCGATGCCGTGTGGCCCGCCGGTCCAGCCGGTATTGACCAGGTATACCTGGCTGTCGAATTCAGCGATACGTCTTATCAACAGATCAGCGTACACGCCAGCGGGCCGCGGGAAAAACGGCGCACCGAAGCAGGTGGAGAACGTCGACTTGATGCCATCACCGGCGCCCACCTCGGTGGAACCGACCAGTGCCGTGTAGCCGCTGAGGAAGTGATAGGCGGCCGCTTCGGGAGACAGAATGGACACCGGCGGCAGGACACCGGTCAGGTCGCAGGTCAGAAATACAATGGCTTTGGGCTCGCCAGCACGATTGGCGTCGATGCGGTTTTTGATATGCGTCAACGGGTAACAGGCCCGGCTGTTTTCAGTCAGGTGTGTGTCACTGTAATCGGCGACGCGGGTCTTTTCATCAATGCTGACGTTTTCAATCACCGAGCCAAACTTGATGGCCTCCCAGATCACGGGTTCGTTCTTCTGGCTCAGGTCGATGCACTTGGCGTAACAACCACCTTCCAGATTGAAAACAGTGCCTTTGCCCCAGCCGTGTTCGTCATCACCAATCAGGTAACGTTCTTCGTCAGCTGACAGTGTGGTTTTGCCGGTACCGGACAGGCCGAAAAACAGGCAGACATCCCCGGCCTCGCCCACGTTGGCGGAGCAGTGCATGGGTAACACGTCCTTGGCCGGCAGCAGGAAATTCTGTACCGAGAACATGGATTTTTTCATCTCGCCGGCATAACGCATGCCTGCCAGCAGTACTTTGCGCTGGGCAAAGTTGATGATCACTGTGCCATCGGAATTGGTGCCGTCGCGCTCCGGTTCACAGACAAAGTCCGGTGCGCTGAGTATCTGCCAGACGTCCTTGCTGCCCGGGTTATAGTTGTCAGCGGCCTTGATGAACAGGGTGCTGCCAAACAGGCAATGCCAGGCGTATTGTGCTGTCACATGCACAGGGATGTAGTGTTCAGGGTCAGCGCCAACATGCAGGTCGGCGGTAAACAGATCTTTGTCGGCCAGGTAGTCGCTCACCCGTTGCCACAGCGCATCGAAGGTCTCCGGTGCCAGTGGCTGGTTGACCGCGCCCCAATCGATCAGGTCAGCGGTGCCGGGTTCCTGCACGATAAAGCGATCCTTGGGACTGCGCCCGGTTCGCCTTCCGGTTTCCACAACCAGTGCACCGTTGTTGGCCAGTTTGCCTTCGTGCCGCTGCAGGGCTATTTCAACAAGCTGGCTGGGCGTAAGATTCTGATAGATGGTGCGGTTGTTGTCCTGGCGAACTTCCTGGATTATTTTTGGCATGCCTGTCGTCACCTTGTCTGTTAGTGTCGGCATTATGGCAAAAAAACCCGGGAGTGAATACCTGACAGCAACGGTTGCCGGTGGCTGTCGGATTACTCGAAGCGCCCCTTCATGGCCTGACGCAGACGTCTGTCTTTTTTGTTAGGTTTATCATGCGCATACTGGCCTGCAGCCTGCATCTTGCGCTGTTCCGCCAGGGCCAGACGCTGTTTGATGCTGTCATCCGTCTCGCTGTACAGCTGCTGCGCTTCGCTCGCGCCGCGGCGCTGCTCTGACAAACCGGTAACGGTCAGGGTTTTTTCGTCCCAGCCCTGACGTACTGTCATCACTGTACCCACTGAGATCTCTTTGCCGGCTTTGGCTTTCTGGCCACCGATTTGCACCTTGCCGCCTTCGATGGCGGTTTTTGCCAGCGCGCGGGTTTTGAACAGGCGGGCGGCCCACAACCACTTGTCCAGCCGGACTTTGCCGGCACTGGCCTGTGCTGACTTTGTGTGAGAATCACCGGTCATGGTGAGCAGCCCCTGCCATTGGCGGCATGATCTGTTTGAAGTCGTGCAGGCAGACAAACTCATCATGCTGCACCGGCGGTCGCTGGCTGTCGGGCAGGGTGATGCCGAACAGGTGCCGGATGCCTTCGGTGCGGGCGCGCTGGAGGACATTAAAGTTGTCATCAAACAGCACCGTGCGTTCGGGGTCGTAGGGCTCCAGCCGGCGCAGCGCGGTCCAGAAACCTTCGTTTTCCTTGGCCAGGCCGAGTTCGTGGGAACTGATGAGACGCTGGAAGTGTTTCTGCAGGCCGGTATGCTGCATCTTCAGGTTGAGGCTGCCCGGATGGGCATTGGTGACCAGCAGGACCTTCTTGCCGTGTGTCTGCAGGCGGTCAAGCAGAGGCAATACATTGGGGCGCAGCGCGATTTTGTCGCGCGCGTCGTTCTTCATGCCCTGGATGTCAAGCTGCAGCCTGTCGGTCCAGTAATCGATGCAGTACCAGTCCAGTTTGCCGTGCAGGGCGCGGTACTCCTGCTGCAGGTGCGTCCAGGCCGCCTCCACGTCCAGGCCGATGCGTTGGCCATAGGTGGTTGGCACCAGGGTTTCCCAAAAATAATTGTCGAAATGCAGGTCGAGCAGCGTGCCATCCATGTCAAACATGACAGTGTCGACGTCAGTCCAGTTCAGCATCGGGTGCAGGCTTTAGTGTGGAAATACAATACCGGGTTCATATCACGCATTATGCCGCCGGGATGGTCGTCAGACAAGGCGGGCTGACAACCATCCGGGAGGGTCGGCGGGTGTCACTCCACGGTAATGGTGATCTTTTCCGACATTACCGGCGGATTGTGCGGCACGTGCATGTGGTCGCCCAGGACCAGCTGCAGTGTGTGCTCACCGGGTTCCAGGGTGACGGTTGCCTGGGTTTGTCCCAGTCCGAAGTGCATGACGTCTGCACCCAGTGCCTGGCCCAGATCCGGCAACTGATCCTTGTTGATGAGCAGGTGATGATGGCCGGTGTTGGGCATGGCAATGCCGGCGGGCGCCACGCCCATGTTGGCCAGACCAAACACCACCGTGAAGCTGGTGCCAACGGTGTCACCGTCCTGTGGTGACACAATGTAGACCTGAGCGCCCTCGGGCGCCGTTGATGGCTGTGCGAAAAGGCTTGCCGACAGGCCCAGGGCCGCTACCAGACCAACAGCTGACAGTGTCTTTTGCAACGTTCTCATCTTTTTCTCCAGTGTTAAGAGGACAGGGGATGTAAAGGGGACGGAGGATATTAGCATAGCTAATTACCTCCGTCCCCTTTACCGCTTTACTGCCCTTTCTACCTTTGTCTGAAAAGTCACACTGTGTCACAAAATGTATTGAAACGGATGTTCGTCAGTTATAGACTTTGAGTCGGTCTTGGACAATTAAAGGACGTCGTTGAATCCACGTAGTTGTATCTGTGGTGTTTTTCGGACCTTGTCTCGTGGCGCTAACGCGCCGCGCAACAGCGTTAAAAAACATTAAGCAGTAAAATAAAAACAAGAACTACAGGAGAGTGACCCATGCGACATGTCTATACAGGCAAACGCAAAACGTTGGTCCTGGCCATCATGATGGCCGGTACGGCACTACCCCTAGCCGCCCAGGAAACCGAAATCGAAGAAGTGGTTGTAACCGGTTCCCTGATTCGCGGTACCCCCCTCGATGCAGCCCTGCCCGTTGAAGTGTTTTCCGCCGCCGAGCTACAGGAAACCGGTAGCCCGACAGCGCTCGATTTCGCCAAAACCCTGACTGCCGGGGGCCCAATCACTGGCGAAGCATATTATTTTGGCGGCTCCGGAAACACGGGCAACGTCAGTTTCAATCTGCGCGGCATCGGCTCGGACAAAACCCTGACGCTTTTCAACGGGCGTCGCACGCCACAGAACGCATCGGTATTCCCGTCCTCGGTCACCAGCCGGATAGAAATCCTGAAGGACGGTGCAGCAGTAACCTATGGAGCGGACGCCACCGGTGGTGTGGTGAACTTTATTACCGAAGACAGCTACCAGGGCTTTGAGCTGAGTTCCCAATACAAGGGTGGATTTGACTCGGACGGCGACTGGAATGTGTCTGCCAAGGCCGGTTGGGATGTGGGTGACAGCAACCTGATGGTGGCCGCGGAGTGGGACCACCGTTCGCGTCTGCGAACCACAGAACGGGATTTTGCCAGCCTGCCCTATGGTGTCAACCCGGCACCCTGGTCGGGGCTGACTAACCTGGCCGGGTGGGTACCACGCGCCAGCCTGCCGGCTACGCCGGGCAATACCGCCAACTCCGAATGGGGCACGCCGCTGGGCCTGGTGTCCGACTTTACCCAGTCGTCCTGTGAGGCAGTGGGAGGGGTTTTTGTCGGCTCATTTACTTGTAACTACGGCTACCTGCCGTATTACAACATTGTTGAAGAAAACGAGATCTACCGTCTGTTCGGCCAGATCACCACGCAGATGTCGGACAGCATGGAGTTCTATGCACGCGCTGCCTACAGCCGGGTCCATACGCCCGAAGCATACGGCTCGCCGTCACAACCGGTGGTCCGCGGACCGGCACAGACGTCCGGCCTGACCTATCAACTGTATGCACCGGTGACCAACCCTTACGTCAGCGAATTTGTGCAGCGCACTGGCTGGGCCAATAACCCGTTGTCAGCCATTACCCAGGGCTTTACGCCAATCACCTATCGAGCCTTTGCCCACGGTGGTAACGACACGTTAGCCGGCTCCGGTTTGCACAGTACACCTAACGAGAATGAAGCGCGTTACTGGCATATTGCGACCGGCATAAACGGTGAGTTCGACAACGAGATCAGTTACGACTTTGCCATAACCTATAACCAGTTTGACGGTCGCGGTTCGGCACCGGACATCATGGGTGCGCGGCTGCAGAATGCCCTGTACGGTTTTGGTGGGCCCAACTGTAATGCTTCGGATCAGAACCCGAATCGTCTGGGTACCCAGAATCCGGCCCAGGCCGGCGTGGGTGACTGTATGTACTGGAACCCGTTTGCCTCCAACTTTGCCGGTCAGCCGGTGCTTGGCCTGGCAAACCCCAGCTATGACCCCAGTCTGGAAAACCCCCAGGAACTTCGCGAGTGGGTATTCAATGATCGTTACGGTGAAACCACGTCGTGGAACGCAACCGTGGATCTGGTCTTCAGTGGTCAGACCGGAATCGAACTGCCAGGCGGCAACATTGCCTGGGGTGCAGGTGTGCAATATCGGGATACCAGAAACCGTGAGACCAACCCGGACCCCATCTACAACGGCGCAACCCCCTGCTTCTGGCCGGAACAGCGACCGCTGGATCCGAACAATCCTGAGTACAACGGTTGCACCCCGGATGGCCCCGGTCCGTTCTTCTTCTTTGGCATAGATCCGCCGGACTCCACCAAGCAGGATCAGCGCTCAGCATTTGCCGAGTTCAACCTGCCGTTCCTGGACACCCTGCAAATGACTGCAGCGGTGCGCCACGAAGCCTTCAGTGGCGACCTGAGTGCTACGGTATACAAGGTATCGGGCAAATATGATCTGACCGACAACCTGTCCTTCCGTGGATCCTACGGCACCAACTATCAGGCGCCTGGCGCCGGGCTGGTTCCTGGCGAAATCAACAACGGTGTTAACAGCTACACCATCGCTGGCGGTGACTGGCGCGGCGCCACCACAATTACAGCGACCGGTATTGAGCCGGAGACAGCCACAGTGTGGAGCACCGGTGCCATCTGGCAGTCGCAGGGCTTTGATGTCTCGCACGACTTCCAGTTCATTGTGGATTATTTCAGCATCGAGACGGAAGACGAGCTGGGGCTGTTGGCCTCAGCCAACGATATTGCCAGCTCGGTGTTCAGCATTCCACCGCCCGGCGCGACCAATGTGCCGTCCAACCGAACGGCACTGGCCGATTGCTCACATCCGCTGGTCGGACGTGTGCAGTTTAACGGCGGGACCTGTACTCAGGGCGTGACCACGGCAAACGATTTTGCCAACATCACAACCGAGTACGGCAATGGCCCGGGTCAGACCACCAACGGTTTTGACGTGCAGGCGCGCTACAGTTTCCCGGCATTCGCCGGCGACATGCGTCTGGGTCTGACGCTGACCAAGGTGGAGGAATTCACCTTTGGTGAAACGGTACTTGATGGCTTTCAGCTGGATCCGGGTGATGACCGTCTGGGTACTCTGAATTTTGCCACCATCGCACAGGCTGCACCGGAATGGCGTGCCAATCTCAATGTCAACTATGGGCAGGGCGATCACAATTTCCGCTTTGTACTGAGCTACATTGATGGTGTGAAGGACGAGCGCTACTACAATGACGATGGCAGTGTGAACGAAGCGGCGTTAGTACCCGGCGGTTTCCAGCCGGGCACCACCACGCCGTTCGGTCCGTCTTACTACGGTGTTGATCCGGGCGGCTGGCTGGCCGGTGACCTGCACTGGATATGGGATCACGAATGGGCATCGTTCAGTGCTTCTGTGACCAATATCACGGACGAAGATCCTCCCGCGTCACGTCAGGAATTCGGCTATGATCCACGAATCGGCAACCCGCTGGGTCGTGTGTTTGAAGTCGGTATCCGCAAAGAGTTCTGATGCGGTAACGTAAAGGAACTAACGTAAAGGGGGCGGCGCGGGTAAAGCCGCCCCCTTTACACTTTACGTTTCACAGCCCGCGGATTCACCATGTTCTCCGGCTTCAAAATCTCCAGCAGTGTCTCCTCATCCAGCAGATTTTCCTCCCTGACCAGCTCCAGCACACTGCGGCCGCTTTCCAGCGCCACACGTGCAATGCGCGTGGCATCCTCGTAACCGATATAGGGATTCAGGGCGGTGATCAGGCCAATGGAATTGTTCACCAGCTCGCGGCAGCGTTCCCGGTTCGCGGTGATACCGACGATGCAACGCTCGCGCAGCATGTCCATGGCGCGACGCAACAGGCGCATCGATTCCATGATCTTGTAGGCGATCAGCGGCTCCATGACATTGAGCTGTAACTGCCCTGCCTCTGCCGCCATGGTAATGGCCAGGTCGTTACCGATAACCTGATAGGCCACCTGGTTGACAGCTTCGGGAATCACCGGATTCACCTTGCCCGGCATGATGGAAGAGCCCGGTTGTTGCGGTGGCAGGTTGATTTCATTAAAGCCGGTGCGCGGCCCACTGGACAGCAGGCGCAGATCATTGCAGATCTTTGACAGTTTGATGGCCAGACGTTTGGTCATGCCGGAAAAAAGGACAAACGCCCCCATGTCCGATGTGGCTTCAATAAGGTCGGTGGCCAGTCGCATCGGGTGCCCGCACACGTCACTCAAATGCGCGACTGCCAGCACCGCGTAACGCGGATCGGCATTGATGCCAGTGCCGATGGCCGTGCCGCCCAGATTGACCTCGCGCAGCAGGTCATAAAGACCGGCAATACGCTCGATGTCCTCGCCCAGTGTGGTGGCGTAGGCGCCGAATTCCTGGCCCAGCGTCATCGGTACGGCATCCTGGAGTTGTGTGCGGCCCATCTTGATGACATCGTGGAACTCGTCGCGCTTGGCGGCAAATGCCTGCTGCAGCAGCGCAAGGCTGTCGACCAGTTCGGCGTGAGACAATTGCAGGCCCACCCTGATGGCCGTTGGATAGGCATCGTTGGTGGACTGCGACATATTGACATCATTGTTGGGGTGCAGGTGTTTGTATTCACCCTTGCCGTGGCCCATGTATTCCAGTGCCACATTGGCGATCACTTCATTGGCGTTCATGTTGGTTGATGTGCCGGCGCCTCCCTGAATCATGTCGACGACAAACTGCTCATGAAACTCACCGGCGATCAGGCGATCGCAGGCGTGAGCGATGGCTTCGTATTTGCCGGCGCTCAGTTCGCCAATGTCGCGGTTGGCAGCGGCCGCCGCTTTTTTAACCATGGCCAGACCAATCACCAGTTTGGGGAAGTGCGCCAGCGGCACGCCGGACAGGACAAAATTCTCCAGAGCGCGCTGGGTCTGCACGCCATAATAAGCATCGGCCGGAACTGCCAGCGAGCCCAGCAGGTCTTTTTCAATGCGATGCGGTTGATCAACAAGCTGTTCCTGACGGGGTGTTTCGACGATCATGATGTGATCACTCTGGTTGACTGCAATAAGGATCGAGAGGGTTCTCCATTCTTGTCAACCTATGGTAGGGTCACTGTGTGTACTTGGCAATCGTGAGAGGGAATATCATGGCTTTTACTCCGACGGATCCGATAAAGATGATTTTTGCCGTACTGTTACCACCGGTGGGCGTATTCATGGAGGTGGGAATCAAGTTCCCCTTCTGGTTGAATATCCTGCTGACAATGCTGGGGTTTATTCCCGGCATTATTCATGCGTTTTATGTGATCTTCAAGCACTGAGAAGGGCTTGGCCGAGCGTGCAACGCCGGGCTTAGTCCTCAGGCTCACACTCCTGATAGGATGATTCCAGACAGGCCTGCGCGGCGTGACGGGCGCGGGCCAGCTGCTCTGAGGACATTTGCGCTGCGAACTCGTCGCGGGTGCGCAGTGTGCGCCCGCGACGCGCAATGGATGCTCCCTGGGCGGCAATGTCCAGCCACATATAGGCGAGTTCCAGGTTCTGCGCAACGCCGGCGCCATGGCCGTTCATGAGTCCCAGTTCGTACTGTGCATCGGCAGAGCCCTGGATGGCAGCCCGGCGGAACCACGAAGCGGCCTCCGCATAATCTGCATCGACACCATCGCCACTGACCAGCAGGACTGCCAGGTGGTATTGAGCCGATGTATGTCCTTGCTGTGCCGCCTGACGATACCAGTGAGCGGCCTGGGCGAAATCGCGTTCGACGCCCGTACCATTGCGGTACATCACACCCAGATTGAATTGTCCGCCGGCCAGGCCTTGCGCGGCAGCCATCCGAAAGCGTCGCAGAGCCTCCGGGTAGTCCTGGCGAACGCCATACCCGTATTTGTGCATCACGGCGAGATCGTTTTGTGCGGCCGCGTGCCCCTGATCGGCGGCCAATGTATACCAGCGGGCTGCCTCGGCATGATCCAGCTCGACGCCGGCTCCCGTGTCGTATAGTTGGCCCAGGCTGTATTGGGCATCAACGTGGCCCTGCGTGGCTGCGGCCTGATGCCAGCGGGCCGCTTCGGTCATGTTCTGAGGTGTGCCCTGTCCCAGCGCATGCATGATGGCCAGGTTATATTGCGCAGGGGCGTCGCCCTGATGGGCGGCCTGCGTCAACCAGCTCAGTGCCAGGATCAGGTTCTGTTGGCCCTCATTGCCGGAGGCGTAAAGGTAGCCCAGCTCGCTCTGCGCAGCGGCTTCACCGGCAAGAGCGCGTCGGAGCAGATCGGCGTCCTGGCCTGCGGCCGGCGTGCTGATGGTCAGTGCAAGACACAGGCAGAGCAGGTGTAGGCGGGGATAGCTCAAAATAGCCGGGCTCCGGTCAGGATGGAATTTGTCTGAAGACTATAACTGTTGGTGCGGAAGCAGGTAAAGAACAGCTTGGGCTGAAGTAGGGTCAAACCACGTCGGCGGTTCTCATCCGCCCCTGGGCACCACATACAAAAAAGCCCCGCTTAAGCGAGGCTTTTTGAATGTGGTGCCCAGGGGCGGAACTTTAACTAAAGCGTAAGCAAATGATATATATAGAGAAAAGGAAAGTAAAAAATATCTGGTGTACAAATAGGATACAAGCTTAGCGTATAAAGGCTATATTTTGCGCAGACTAAGACTATCCATCTAGATCCAGTCAGCGTTTAAAACAGTTCATGTTAGTTCAATAATGTGCAATCCGGTATAAGTGCGTCCAAAACAGTACAGCCCAGCAAATGCGCCTACCTGGTTTGGTTTAATTTACATGCTTGCGTAGCTTAGTTCCCCAGTCTGCAAAGGAAGATCTCAGATGGGTTGACCTCCACTATTTTAAGGATGTTCACACCGAAATTTTGCACGCTAAAGGGTGGGATACAGGGTCATTTTTTGAGGCGCAATTAAGCCTATCCTGATGTTGTTTCAGGGTGGCATTTTTGTCAGTTGCGAGGGCTGTTCCAGACAGGCAAAAACAGCAAAAATTAACTGGTTGTCCTGATATGCAGTTTCTAGCTTTTCTGCATTGTTTTTCATCCTCTCTTATTTTGCTTGTGACAGTTAGGACATTTGTGACAGCCTTTAAAATCAACAGGTTAAGCGGCCCATTTGTCACAAATCCCGTCACAATGTCACAAGAATTTAGGGGTGAATTTAGTAAAAGCGGAAGAAAAACTGGTTTTAACAGCATAGACGCTGTCACAAGTGTCACAACTACAAAAAACACACTTGTGACAAAAATAGAGGCGTAGTTTAGGCATAAGGCACTGATAATTAATAATAATATAGCTTTGTCCTAAATGTCCTAAATGTCACAACTGTTTTATATGAGCAAAGTTTTTATTTGTACTATGTCCCCTTCCTGGCGTGCAAATTTCCGGCCGGAATTCGTGGAAAATGTCGCCAGAAATACGCAGCGGCCACGGCCCAGAAAAGCGAGAGTTTTACTATCCGGTTTTGTTCGTCACAATTCTGTGTGGACACTCCCTGCTGGATTACCGAGATCTTCGCAAAATGACCTGACTTGAATGTTCGCCGATGGACTGGGGGCAATAGAAAGCCCGCCGTTGAAGATCCCAATCCTTCGTAGACATCAGGAACCGCCTAAACCAGGTGTCAGCAGTGCTCCCAAGAGCATATACAATAAGAAATGAAAACCGATTGAATGCTATATTGTTGGGATGGACTGCGAGTAGTCCTGTCCAAGTCCATTTTGACCAGCAACTAAGCCCTGGAGCCGCGCGCGGGCACCGTCACAATCCAATTTGAATTTGCAAACCTGTAAATCCGCATACTTTTTGAGGGTTCATCTGCTGGCCATAGCGTCAAGCCTGGTGGCTCTGTGGCGCTATGCGGACTTTCAAAATAAATAACACGTAAAGAGCGCTGGCGGGGCGGGGAGTTGACGGCGCGCCGAGATTGCTGGCAGGCGCGGTTGGCGGTGCGAGGTCCGCGACGTCTGCCGACACCATAGGGCTCGGCGACGCTGCCGCAGGGGTCGAGTGCAAGGGTGGCTGTGAAGGGCCTCAGAGGCTCTCTGGTGTGGCACGGTCTGATGACGGTAATCGGGAGGGGTCGAAAGCAGAATGATAAAGCAAATACTAGAAGAGATACTGGCCGAGCTGAAGGCGCAACGGGTGCCGAGGCTATGGAGCACAAATGAAGTCGGTCTTTATTTCGGAGTCGGCAGCAAGGCCGCATGCCGGATCGTCGCGGCCCCAGCCTTTCCGGACCCAATCTGCGCACCAGGCGTCCGGCGCCGCTGGGTGCCCAGCGAAGTGCAGGTATGGGCAACTAAAAACCGTAAAAAAAAGGCCATATGTTAAAACAGAGGCCTATATGAGCGTGTTTATCCAGGCTATCGAAATTCTGGCGGGCTGGGAGTTGACAGTCCGCTGGCCATGGGCAGCAAGACCATTGTGTGTCTGTCGTAAGTAAGGGGGGTATCGTTGAAGCGGGCTTCTTTTGCAAAAAGCTTGTTAAACGAAACAATAATGGGGCATAATCCCGTTTAACGAAACCTCGGTGAGAGCTTAACAATGATCAATTCTAGTCAAGATTCGATACCAGCGCTGTTAATAAGAGATATTTCACGTGATTTGGTCATGGCCGTGGAGGAAGCCTTAATTGTCGGAGCACAGAGGGCATTTAAGACATCCACCGGCATGGATAAGGGACATTTGCCTCACGCGCTAGGGCAGCTTCGACACTTCCATATGAATGAGTCCTTCCATAGAGCGTTAGAGGTAGGGTCAGCCTCTCCCTCGCCGGTTAAGGGAAACAGTATTGTAACGGGTCGCACCGGAATATTTACTCTTGCACGTTTTAACATTTCTCACGGGGTGTGGATAAACGGCCGAAGGAGTCGGACTCGTCGGCAAATGTCCGCCGCGAATAAAGCTATTGAGCCATTGGTTATTGCTGATCTTCTGGACGAGTACGTCACTCCTTCCGCTGCGACAGCTTTTTTCGTGTCCTGCTTCTCTGGTTCATTAGTTTTCCAGCCTGACGTTCCGATCTCGGTGCAGATTGCAGTGCCAAATAAAGATATGACGGGGTGGCTTTTCAGGGAGCCGCTTCAGAAATTCTTGCAGCGATACGAAGAAATACCCACGAGCCAAGAAGATTTGGTTATGCCAGTCCTTAAGAAATCTAAAAAGAAAAGTGACGAAGGAATTTAATTATGAGTCGTGGTGGGGTGCAGGGTTTTCAAAGTGATCGACTGAAACAGGTACTGGCTGCGCGCCGGCTTACTCAGGTTCAGTTGGCCTCATTAGTAGGAGTGTCTCCTGCAACGATAAGCAAATGGAGAGCAGGCTCACAGGCACCAGAGCGTAGTGCATTGGATAGATTAGCCAGTGTAGTTAATGTGTCGCCTGAGTGGTTTACGAGAGGGAGCTTGACAGCAGTTTCCCTACCCCTTTTCCGCAGTAATGCTTCAGCTCATGTTGCTGCTCGGGCAATGCTGGAAGCACGTATGGAATGGGCTCAAGACTTAGCATATTCGCTTTCTGAATTTGTAGACTACCCTCAGGTTAATTTGCCAAAAAGGGAATTCAGGGACCCTGACGAAATAACCTCCGAGGATATAGAACTTGCTGCCAAAGAGTGCCGAGACTTATGGCGTCTTGGGAGCACAGCGATCCAAGATCTAGCGCTAGCGGTAGAGGGCGCAGGTGTAGTCCTGGTGAGAGAGGAGACAGGCGTCTCTCAGATCGAGGGACTGTCCGCATGGAGTGAAGTATTAGAACGGCCGATGATTCTACTATCGGCAGATAAGGACAATGGTTATAGAAGTCGCTTTGACCTTGCCCATGAGCTTGGTCATTTGATACTTCATCGCTATATATCCAGAGCAACTGACCGTGAACGTCACAATCAGATGGAGAAGCAAGCGCATAGATTCGCAGGAGCTTTTTTGCTCCCGGCTGAAACCTTTGCGAGCGACGTACGTACTCCGGTCACACTTGATGATCTGCTTTTGTTGAAACGACGATGGGGCGTTTCTGTCGCGGCTATTGTAATGCGTCTTCGTGCTTTAGAAATACTTGATGATGATAGCGCACAGTTATTGTTTAAAAGAAGGTCAGCGAGGTGGGGGGGGAAGTCCGAGCCTGGAGACGCTGATAGGGCACCAGAGTGGCCACGGCTATTGAGTCGTACAATTGGTTTGCTGGTAGAACAGAACGTTATGCCTTTGGATGCTATACCTAGGCATATAGGTCTATCCTCCCACGATATTGAGAAGTTGGCTGGATTGCCAGAGGGGTATTTCCAAGGTAAAACAAAAATAGTTGAGCTGGCGCGTTTACGGGCATCCTCGGGTAAAAACGAAACACACCGAGGTAGTAAGAGTGGGACCTTATTGCCCTTTAAGTTGCCAGCGAATTAGTTGGAGTTAGGCCAATTTGCTTTAAAGAAACTCTACAAAACCACCGCCTACTCTGGGCCATGAAACCCCAAGGCAAGCCAGTCTGCGCCCGGTAAGGTCAATCTGGCATGCATGGCAAAACTTGTTATTCTCCGGATCTACTCGGAACACCTCCGGGCCTATAATCATGGCGCAGTTGCTGTCAATCTCATTGGTGGCAACCACGCCAGGCACCCCTTTTTTTGCTAACCAATCCGCTAGGTGTTCAGTACAGCATTCACCTTCGGAGTTTGGCGATAATATTCTGACCATCAAGCCCGCCTTTGTGGCAGCTTTGAGGGTACTCAAAGCGGGTAACAGGTAATCTGTAGGCGTTGGGTCATCATTGCCTAGCTCAGGGTTCATAAACAATGCTATCCATTTGGACATGCCGATCTCCTCTACTGAATGACGCCTGATGATTTTAGTCTCGCGACTGCCTCCCTTGCGGCAAACGGACTTGCGGTGACGTTCGTCAACTCATAAGGACTCGGTGGCAGGGGAGTGCTGCAGAAAGCAACGTCATCAGTGTTACCCAGGCTACTCCAATGGCGCTTAATGAAATCGTAGATAAAATTTTGCGCCCGTGTCCTGGTAAGCTCTGATTCCATTTCATCCACAGGTATTCCAACAGACTGAGGAGCGGCTCTGACAATTTCCTGAATCCAAGTATCATTTCGACAATCGGTTTCAACCTGCCTTGTCTGATAGGCCAGCAGGTTTAACATCTGTTTCCCCTGCTCTGTAGAAAAAACCTCCTGAGCTAGCGCATCCAGTTTGGCATTTAGTTTCGATCTATCTTCCCGGTAAAATGCGGTTAAATACAATTCACGTGCTTGAGCTGTTGTGGTCTGTAAATCGCGGAATATGGGTTCCAGCTCTGATACCAGGACGTCGAATTCCTCGGCAGTTTCCCTGGCGGCAATCTCTCGCTGCTTAATTTCTCTTACGGGCTTTACTATGTCTCCACCGGACGCACGAAGAGCTGCTCTCCATTCCTCACTGGTTGTGGTGGCCTCTGCTTTAGCGGCCTCCGCCGTTTTGCGGTACTTATCGAGCAAGCGGCCGCGCTCCGAAAGAGGCTCCAAAAGTGCCACGTAGGCGGATTCCGCTTTTTTCAAGGATTCTGAAAACACGTTTTCCGCTGTACGTGTGCCGGTGGTTTTTGCAGTTTTCATGGTGCTAGTCCTCTGGGTGATAAACGGTTAATTAGTTTGTAACTTCTCGGGATCAATCACATAGAACCATGCGCGACTCCCGCCTGGTGTTCTACGCTGGACCTGGTATCCTTTGTTCCCCTTGCCTCCATCATCCGATTGAATTGCGTTGGCGGTTTTCAGTGCAAGCAATATCCGATCCTTAGTGAAACCTTTAGCTGCCTCTCTCAGTGCATTGAGAGTGAAAAGGTAGTTGCGTGACAGATTAGCTGTTGACTGATCGTAGTACCCGGCTCGGTGGTAGACGACACGTGGGTTATCACCCATTTCGCGAATGGAGGAAAACCGACTGTCACCGTGGGCGTCTATAAAGTCAGCGATCCCTTGCAGGATCTGTCGGTCCTCCGTGTTGCCATTACCGACAGAGTCGAGCCACTCAGCAAACAACTTTTTGCATGCATTTAGTGCGGTGCCCTTACGCCACGGCAGCAATCCTTTTGCTATGGCGTATTCTCCAGCAGTGGCCACCGCACAGAAGCGGTCTGCAACTCTACCGGACTGTGCACTGTCTGAGTCGAAATGCTCTCTCAGCTTTCCGTAAAGGGAAGGAATTTCATCCTCGCTCCTCTCTTGAATAAGAATTTCAACTAGCGCCGGACCTGCCTGTCCATAATTCCCCATTACTGCAACGGAAAGAGCGCGATGAAACGCCTCTCCCGTCATTCCGTGCGTGTCATCGAATGCACGAAAGTTTCGGGTTCCAGCATTGATATCAACCATGCGTAGCTCCGCTCCTGCATGAGCGGGATTTCCCGAAAGCGCTGCGTGCTCGGTCAACGGACGTTCACCGCTAGATAAAAAGAAGAGGAGCCACACCAATTTATGTCGTGCCTGACGTTCGGCGTTCATAGTGCCTTTCCCCATGCCATTAGCAAGGGAATAGGCCATTTCTTGTATGTAGCGGGGATCCGCCCTCTTTATCTCATCGAGTAACAGGACGGTTTCATTTCTTGCGGAAGCCTCTATTTCCAAACCATTCTTAGTGACAGCCCAGGAGGCGGCAAATCGGTCTGGGTTCCCCCACACCGTGGCCGCCACACGCTGAGCCAGTGATTTCCCGCTGGAGGAATCGCCTACCAAGTGGAACCCGCCACCAACAACACCTAGGCGCGCAAGCAACGGGCCGGTGAGGGCGCAACATAACGACAGGATCAGTACCGTGTTTCCGGCACAAATGGAAGCTACCTCTTTTTTCCAGTCATCGAGTGAACCACGGTTAGAAAAAATCTCGGCGGCGCGACCTGTATCCTGGTATTTCACAGTATCGC